>ENA-ORXR01000138-ORXR01000138.1-marine-metagenome-genome-assembly--contig:-NODE-138-length-112364-cov-9.605083_pt1 | contig 112364 bp, 105 predicted proteins | sample MGYA00237866_ERZ511479 | MGnify/ENA metagenome assembly ERZ511479
TGAAAATCGTCGAGATCAAGAGCCACGTCCTGCAATGCGACATGCCCGAAGAACTGGGCTACTCGCAGCAGTACTACGCCAGGCGCACGGCGCATCTGGTCGAAGTCAGGACTGACGAGGGCGTTACCGGCTGGGGTGAGTGCTTCGGCCCGGGAAACGTTGCCATCGTCAACAAGAGCATTGTCGAGAAGATCATTTCACCCATGGTGCTGGGTATGGATCCGCTCGACCGCGATGTTGTCTGGCACAAGGTCTACAACCTGCTTCGTGACCACGGCCAGAAGGGCATGCCTCTACAGTCACTCTCGGGTGTCGACATTGCACTATGGGACATCTGCGGCAAGGTTGCCGGTCTGCCGCTGCACAAGCTCATCGGTGGTGCGCATCGACACGAGGTCACGGCTTACGGCTACGGCATGATGCTGAAGCGTGAAAGTGTCGACGAACATGTCGCGCGCTTCAAGGACGAGGCGAGGGCGATTATCGACATGGGTTTCACGGCGACCAAGATGAAGACCGGACTCGGGCCGAAGGCCGACGTGAGACTGTGCGAGGCGGTCGCGGAGGCGGTTGGAGATGCACGATTCATGGTGGATGCGAACCACTGCTACACTACCGCTGATGCCTTTTACGTCGGTCGCGCGCTGGACGAGCTTGGCGCTTACTGGTTCGAGGAACCGGTGGCACCGGAAGATCACGATGGCTATCGAGAGCTCAGGGCAGGGCTCAAGGTCAACATCTCGGGCGGCGAGGCCGAGTACAACCGCTGGGGTTGGCGCGGCATTCTTGAGAATCGCGGGCTCGACATCGCACAACCGGAGGTCTGCGCGCTGGGCGGCATCAGTGAGTACCTTCGAGTGCTCGCACTCTGCCACGCGCACTTCACGCCGGTCATCAACCATGTCTGGGGTTCGGCCATTGCCGTTGCCACGAACCTGCAGTTGCTGGCGGCGATGCCGCCGCTACCCGGTGGGCTGCATCCCTGGGAACCGATGCTCGAGTTCGACACGACGGAGAACCGCTTTCGCGACGGGTTGCTGGTGGAGCCTCTCGACATACGGGAGCAAGTCGAACGCAATGGCGGCAAGGTACGTATTCCGAATACTCCGGGGATCGGCGTCACACCGGATCCTGACTTCATCGCCCGCTACGAGTTGGACAGCTAGCGCGTCCTGTACGGTGCCGCTTGAACCGGAATCGGTTGCACAGGGCCAAGACGGCAGACACACTACCTCGATTCGCTCCGATGGTGGTAGCGTGCGGAGCCTGAGCCAAGGCGATGCGGAGTAGATTTCATATGTCAACGGTGCTCGACAGACCCCGATCCGGTGAGGCGAACACAGCCCCAATAGAACGTCCGCCGACGAAGCATCCTCTCGATCCACTCGACGCGGCCGAGATTACTGCGGTGGCTTCGACTCTGCGGGCGCATGATGACTTCGGAGAGGACTTGTTGTTCGAGACGATCGAGCTGCTCGAGCCATCAAAGGAGAATGTGCGGGCGCACGTGCCGGGTGCTGCACTGGAGCGTCGCGCCCGATTCAACGTCCACCGCCGCGGTGCGACTGGCGTCTGGACGGGAATTGTCGATGTGGCGAACTCCCGGGTGCTGTCGGCCGAGTTTCTCGCCGATGCGCGTCCGATGATCTCTCCAGAGGAATTCATGATGGTGGAGGAGGCGGCAAAGGCCAGTCCCGCCTTTCGGGAGGCCTTGCAACGTCGAGACATCGAGAACCTTGATCTCGTCTGCGTCGACCCGTGGTCAGCAGGCAACTTCGGCGTTCCTGGCGAGGAGGGCATGCGACTGGCGCACACGTTCGTGTGGGTGCGGATGTTCGAACTGGACAACTACTATGCACATCCGGTCGAGGGCTTGAACGTCGTCGTCGACATCGACCGAATGGAAGTGGTGCGTGTCGATGACCACGCTCTCGAATCCGGCTTGCAGGTACCTGTACCGCAGCAGCAGATCAACTACGATGCAGAGGTCGTTACCGCGTTTCGCGAACCACTCAAGCCGCTCGACGTGGTGCAGATGGAAGGTCCGAGCTTCACCCTGGAAGGCAACGTGCTGCGCTGGGACAACTGGGACGTCCACATCAGCTTCAACGGCCGTGAGGGCCTTGTGCTCCAGCAACTCGCCTACACCGTGGGTACCGTGCGACGCCCGATCGCCTACCGACTCTCCTTGGCCGAGATGGTCGTGCCATACGGTACGCCCGAGGGCGTGCACTTTCGCAAGAACGTGTTCGACTCCGGTGAGTACGGGTTCGGAAAGCTGGTCAACTCGCTGGCGCTCGGCTGCGATTGCCTCGGTCATATCCAGTACCTGGACGTCACGCTGCCCGACATGCTCGGCAATCCGCGAGAGGTACCGAGCGCCATCTGCATTCACGAGGAAGATGCCGGGATTGCCTGGAAGCACTATGACTTCCGGACGGAGCGCACCGAGACCCGGCGTATGCGAAAGCTGGTCATCTCCTCGATCACGACAGTGGGCAACTACGAGTACTGTTGCTATTGGTACCTGTTCCAGGACGGTACCATCGAGTTCGAGATGAAGGCTACCGGCATCATCAACACGGTGGCCTGCACACCTGGGAGCGAACAGAAATATGGTACCGAGGTGTCGCCAGGCGTGGTCGGCTATAACCATCAGCACGTTTTCTGCATGCGACTGGACATGGAGGTCGACGGCCCGCACAACACTGTCGTGGAGTGCAATACCGTCGCCCCGCCGATGGGACCCGAGAATCCGATGGGCAATGCCTTCTACGTGCGGCAAACGCCTTTGGCGACTGAGCTCGGCGCGCAACGTCGCGTGAACTTCGAGACATCTCGTTACTGGAAGGTCGTCAATTCCGGCAGCACGAATGCCATGGGCGAGCCCGTCGCCTACAAGCTCGAGACGCCGTCCGCGATCCAGCCCTACACCCATCCCGACGGACCGTCGGGCCAACGCTCGTCGTTCATCTACAATCATCTCTGGGTGACGCCCTATCATCCGGACGAGCGCTTTCCTGCCGGCGAGTTCGTGAACCACTCTACCGGTAACGACGGCCTCCCGGCGTGGACCGCGGCAGACCGCTCGACCAAGGATACCGACGTGGTGCTCTGGCACAGCTTCGGCCTTCATCATGTGCCGCGCCTCGAGGATCATCCGGTGCAGCCTTGCGTGCTGTGCGGATTCAAGTTGATGCCGACGAACTTTTTCGATGGCAACCCGCTGATCGACCTGCCGCCAGAGACCAACGCCGCCAGCAAGCGCGTCGGGGTCGACGGCGTCTGCTGCGTGAGTGATACGTCTACGTGATTGCGTCAACGTGATTTCGACAACCTGAGCCCGTTTGTATCGAGCTTGGATATAACGTTTGCTCACCACTGAGCACAGGCGATACGAGACGCCGCCAGTGACCCTTTTACCGCAGCCGTCCCGCGCTCCTCTGGAGCGCGAGTGCAGGCGTTTCCGAACTACAAGGTCGTGTCCTTTCAAGAGACAGTCGCTTCATTGAGCAAGGCAACTTGAACGCTTCACGACAAGAACCGTCCCTGACCAGTGGCTCGATTGCCGGCCACATGATCAGGCTCTCCATACCTGCCTCGATCGGCATGATCTTCAACACCTTGTACAACCTGACGGACATCTGGTTCGCAGGCTACTTGTCGGACGACGCACTTGCCGGCATGTCGATTGCGTCCAGCGTCTTCTTCTTGCTGCTCTCCATCGGCATCGGTTTGCAGGCAGGCGCGTCGGCCGTCATCGCACCGGGTGCCGGTCGCGGTGAGATGCACGAGGTGAACGACTGGATCGACAACGTCTCTGGATTGGCAGCAGGCTTCAGTGCGCTCTCGTTTGCGCTTGGTGTGCTCGCTGCACACAGTCTCGTCATATTGCTCGGGGCGGAACCTCACATCGCTCCGCTGGCCATGGAATATCTATGGGCAACCCTGGCTGGCTCGATCGGATTCACACTCTCCTTCGGCGCGGCAGGTGCCCTGATGGCGTTGGGCGACACGCGCTCCAACCGAAATGCGCTGATGATCGGGTTCTTCGCCAACTTCATCCTGAATCCGCTCTTCACCTTCGGTTTCGGGCTTGGTGTGACCGGACTGGCTTTGGCCACTGTCGTGATCAAGCTCGGCACGGCATTCTATCTACTCAGAGTGCTTGCTCGACGACTCGACATTCGCATACGCCCTGCCATCGACTGGCCGCGCTGGATAGCGCTGCTGAAGCAGGTACTGCCAGCCAGTTTCAACATGCTCACCATCATCCTGGGTGGATTCATCACGGTCGCGCTCATCGGCCGGTTCGGCAGTGAGAACGTAGCTGGCTACACCGTCGGATTGCGGTTGGAGCAGGTATTGCTGCTCCCTGCGCTGGGTCTGAACAGTGCCGTCATGGCCATCGCCGGCCAGAACATGGGCGCGGGGTCCGGCGCACGAGTGGCGGAAACGTATCAGAAATCCTTGTTGATCGGGCTGGGCATGTCACTGGTCCTGATGCCTGTCATGTACTTCTGGTCGCCGCTCATGATGGGCTTCTTCACCGACAACGAGACCATCATCGGCACGGGTGTGACTTACCTCAGGATAGACACGCTTGCCTTCTACGCTTACGTCGTCTTGTTCCAGAGCGTGGCTGTGCTGCAGGCGATGCAGAAGCCCCTGTTTCCGATGTACCTGGGTATTGCCCGCCAGCTCATCATCCCTGCCGGCATCAACTACGTGTTGATCGTTCTCTGGGACTATCCGATGGTGTCCATGTTCTACACCATCGTGATCGTTGTCCTGTTGAGTGCTCTGGTGACGTATTTTTATACGCGACGGGAGATCGGGCGCTTGCGGGACGGTGGAGACACAGTTTACACATCGAGATAAAACTCACGTGGCATGCCTTGACGTGGCATGAGAAAGTGTCAGTGTAGTCTTTCCGTCGGCATGACAGTCTTGTGAAACCAGAAGCACTGTAACTTATCGATCGTCTCCCTCGTGGTTTGCGCGTCGGCAGATTTCGTCAGATAGGCGTTGTCGTGGTGGTCGATGCAGAAGCGAATTTCTTCATCGTGTGCAGACGTGGACATCATCACCACCGGTATGTCGGATAGCGTGTCATCACCTTCCAGATTGGCCAGTGTTTCACGCCCGTTCATCTGCGGCATGCGAATGTCCAGTATGCAGCCATGGCACAGTTGCCACACTTCGCTGTTTGTTGTTTGTCGAATTCAAGCAGTTCTGCCACGCTGGTGCCCTGACCCTGTCGTGCAAGGTGACGGCGCCGAGGGAACTGTCAGGACTATCGAACGTCACGGCGTCCAGACACGAATTCGCCTCGAGCTCGAGGCTCATGCCATCATTGCCTTGAGCGACGCTCACACCAAGTTCGTTCGTGGCGACAGGTTGCACATGCACCCTGAGAAGCCGCTCTTCGTGTAGCCGCTCTGTTTCGATGCAGACGGAGTACGCGTCGGCTCGACATTTCGCTACAGATACGGGACAAGACTTCGATGAGACAGTTCATCAATACCAAGGAGGAGATCGTCACTGATGCGATCGACGGAACGCTTCGCGCAGCCGGTGGCAGCCTCGCCCGCCTCGACGGTTATCCTCATATCAAGGTCGTCGTTCGCAATGACTGGCCACGCGATCGCGTCGCGCTGATCTCAGGTGGCGGTTCGGGTCACGAGCCCTCACACGTCGGTTTCGTTGGTCATGGCATGCTCACGGCGGCGGTCTGCGGCGACGTGTTTGCCTCGCCCTCGGTCGATGCCGTGCTGGCGGGTATCCTCGCTGTCACCGGCGAGGCGGGATGTCTTCTGATCGTCAAGAACTACACCGGCGACCGGCTCAATTTCGGGCTTGCCGCAGAACGGGCTCGCGCCTTCGGCATTCGCGTGAACATGGTGATTGTCGATGACGATATCGCGTTACCGGATCTTCCCCAGGCCCGCGGGGTTGCGGGCACGTTGTTCGTGCACAAGATTGCGGGTGCCGTTGCCGAGTCGGGTGGCGATCTCGACACTGTCACCACTGCGGCCGAGTACGTCATTGCCAACGTCCGCAGCATCGGCATGTCGCTTGATACCTGCACTGTTCCCGGGGCGCCTCGGGTTTCCCGAATCGCCGACGGTCACGCCGAACTCGGGCTTGGGATTCATGGTGAGCCGGGCGTCGACACGGTGGCCATCGAGAGTGCTCTGCATGCCGTGGACCTGGTGATCGAGCGGCTTGGCCATGGGCTCGCTGACAAGCCTCATGCTGTTCTTTTGAACAATCTCGGTGCGACCACCAACCTCGAGATGGCCATTCTAGCCAATGCGCTTGCGCAGTCGTCGGTCAGCGACAAACTACGCTGGATCGTCGGCCCGTCGGCGATGATGACCGCACTCGACATGCACGGCTTTTCGGTTTCCCTGTTGCCGATGGATACTGATCGAGTGGATGCGCTGCTCGCACCCGTGGGCCCGGCCGCCTGGCCCGGCGCTCTCGAGCTGGGGGCCATAGCGACCCTCCCGTTGCCAGAGGGTTTGCTGCCGATTCATCCGATGGCGTCCGCGCATGCGGAACGACGAATGTTCATCGAGCGCTGTTGCGAGATTCTCATCGAGGCTGAAAAGGACCTCAACGCGCTGGATGCACTGTCTGGCGACGGCGATACCGGATCGACTCTGGCAGGTGCTGCGCGCGCGTTGCAAGACGCTCTTGATCGTTTGCCGCTTGCCGATGAAACAGAGCTCCTGCGTGCCATCGGCGGAGAGCTTTCCCAGACCATGGGCGGGTCGTCTGGCGTACTGCTGGCGATCTACTTCGCCGCCGCAGGCGACGCGTCCGCGAACGGCATGCCAAGGCATGCAGCATTGCTCGAAGGTCTCGCAAGAGTGCAACAGGTCGGCGGTGCAAAACCGGGAGACCGGACCATGATCGATGCGCTGCAACCCGCACTCGACGTGCTGGACCAAGGTATCGATGCCGCTGCGCGTGCCGCACGCGCAGGCGCTGACGCTACGGCAAAAATAACTCAGGCTCGCGCCGGACGGTCGAGCTATGTCGGTGCCGACAAGCTGGCGGGCAACAATGATCCCGGCGCCGAGGCAGTAGCTCGATTGTTCGAGTCGCTGAGTGCATCCTGAGCCATGCCGTTGCCTTCGATCTGCTGACCTGGAGGTGCCTGGTCAGGGAGAATGCCCACCGTCCTGACCCCTCGCTACCGCCTGACGCGTGGTTTCCCAGGCCGTATCGAGGTGCGCGGCCATTGCTGCACGCGCGCGTGCAGCGTCACCTGAGCACAATGCCTCGATGATGCGACCGTGGTGGATGAGGGTTGTTTCAGCCTCGCCTGGCAGCGGCAGCATCCGGTGTCGGCAACGATCGACGTGAGCCTTTTCGAGTTCGATGGTGCGCCATAGTCGCTCGAGCCCGCTGATGCTCGCGATCGCGTGATGAAACTCGTCATCGACCTCGATCGCATCGCCAAAGCGTTCCTCGTCGATGCACTTGCGTTGCAAGCGGATGGTGTCTTTCAGCGCCGTCGCATGTCGTGCCGTCATGCGGGGCGCGGCCTGAGCGGCGCTCTCCATCTCGAGGGTCCGCCGGATCAACCGACTCTCCTCGAGCAGGCCGAGATCCAGTGGCGCAACCCGCGTGGATGATTGTGCAACGACATCCACCAGGCGCTCGTCCACGAGGCGTCGCACAGCTTCGCGTACCGGTGTCCTCGAGACACCGAGTTCGGCCGCAATCCGGCGTTCGTCGATAGGTTCGTTCTGATCGAACATGCCACGCACGATGGCGCGGCGCAGAACCGTATAAATCTGTGGGCCAAGCGGTCGACTCCGATCTGGGCGCACGTTCAAAACGCTCGCCTCTGCTCCTGGCGCCGTGCTTTTCGACGCTGCCACCGAAAGTGCTTCCGGCGTTTCCCGCGCGGCAGCAGTTCGCTCGATGGGGATCGCGTGTCGCGTCATGCCTCCCTCCGTTGCCCGGCACCGGTCCGCTAACCGATCGGCGTGCCAGAGACCTGATTTCTACACATTACCCCTTTACAGGATCAGCTTTTCTCTGCTTTCATGACTGTTATACCAGTTGCGATCAAGTGTGGACGATGACGATCACGGTGCCTTATCCGAAGATCCACAACGCCATGTGGCCCGGCCTGGTCGGCAAGGGCGCAGAGAGCGAGCCTCCCATTGCGCTTGAGCACATGCTCGAACTCACGGCGAAGGCGCGGGTCGGCGAGCAACGATTCGATGGGGTCGATCTGTTTCTGGCAGAACCACATACGCCGAGTGGAGCGTCGCGGGAAACACTCGAACGTCTGGCGAACGACGTCGGTGAACTGGGTCTGGTGGTCGGTTCCTGTGTTGCACCGGTATGGGAGCCGGTTGGCGGTGGATCGGCCATGGGCACCAAGGATGAGCGTGCCAGGTTCCTTGACCGGGTTCGCGAGGCTTGTGCGGCTGCCCGAACTTTGCGTGAGCTCGGCATACGACCTTACGGTGTCGTTCGGATCGACTCGTCTGTCGGGCCAGGCGACTGGGCTGCCGATCCGGTCGGTAACACGCGCCGGATCGCCGCCACCTGGCGCGAAGCGGCGGACATCGCTGAAGGTCATGGCGAGCGGCTCGCGGCCGAAGGCGAGATTTGCTGGGGCGGTATGCATTCGTGGCGGGACATGCTCGACCTACTGGAGGCAACGGGCCGCCCCGACACCGTCGGCTTTCAAGCCGACATGGCGCACACGCTGCTCTATACCTTGAGTCCGAATGCGCCGGAGCACGCGCTCGTCGATGACGCGAAAGCACTTGATGACCGTGCGCAGCTGGACGAGGCGTACGCACAGGTTGCGACGGCCCTCAGACCGTGGACCATCGATTTTCATGTCGCGCAGAACGACGCTACGGTCAAAGGCTCAGGCTCGCATGAGAAGACCGGCAAGCACTGCACGGCCGATGACCCCAACGGCAAGCTCGACATAGCGCGTCATGCAGGTTTCTGGCTGCGGGGCGAGGATGGCGAGCCGACGCGGGCGGTGCAGCACATCTGCTGGGACGGCTGCATGTTCCCCAATGCAACGCTTGAATCCCTGTCGACCTGGGAGACGGTGCTGGCGGCGATGCTGGCGGTGCGCGAAGCGCACGGCTGGAACAAGGCAGGGGAAGCAGAACAGTGAGCACACAGTCTCGTCGACCGCTGCGTATCGGTCAGATCGGTTGTGGCTTCATGGGCCGTGCGCATGCCAACGCCTGGCGGCAAGCGTCGACGTTCTTCGAGCCCGATCGCTCGCCTGTCTTGCAGGCGGTCTGTGCTCGGCGCGGCGGCGCTGCCGAGGCGTTCGCGCAGACCTGGGGGTTCGCCTCTCATGAGACCGACTGGCGTTCCCTGATCGCGCGAGACGACATCGACGCCATCGACATCGCGAGCCCCAATGACACGCATCACGATATCGCGATTGCCGCTGCCGAAGCTGGCAAGGTGGTGATGTGCGAGAAACCGCTCGGTCGCAATGCAGACGAATCAGCCGCGATGGTAGCCGCGGTCGAGCGCGCGGGTGTCGCCAACATGGTCTGGTACAACTATCGACGAGTGCCTGCAGTGATGCTTGCCAAGCAGATCATCGACCAGGGCAAGCTCGGCAGAATATTCCACTACCGCGCCAACTTTCTACAGGACTGGACAATCTCGGAAGATCTGCCGCAGGGCGGCGATGCACTCTGGCGGCTCGATGCGTCCGTTGCGGGTTCAGGTGTGACCGGGGATCTGCTGGCGCATTGCATCGATACCGCCATGTGGCTCAACGGGGGAGTCAACGAAGTCAGTGCGATGACAGAAACCTTCATCGATGAACGCGAGCATCAGCTAACCGGCAAGCGCGAGAAGGTGACGATAGACGACGCCTGTGCATTTCTCGCGCGCTTCGAGAACGGCTCGCTTGGTCTGTTCGAGGCTACCCGCTACGCTCGCGGGCACAAGGCGCTGTACACGCTCGAGATCAATGGCGAGAACATGTCGCTTCGGTGGGACCTGCACGATCTCCATCGCCTTGAGGTATTCGACCATGCCGACGAGGGTTTGACCCGAGGCTGGAAGTCGGTGCATGTCACCGATGGCGATCACCCCTACATGGATCGCTGGTGGGTGCCGGGCTTGCAGATAGGCTACGAGCACAGTTTTGTCCATCAGGCGGCGGACTTTCTCGCAGGTCTCCATTCGGGCAAGCCTGCGTCGCCAACGTTCCGTGAAGCAGCGGCGACCGATCGCGTCACCGATGCGGTGCTTGCGTCCGCAGCCAACAAATACTGGGTCCGTCCGAAGAGTGAGGGTCAGACTGGTGTCTGAATTGCGCGTGGAAGGGCTTATCCGCGACTTCGGCAAGCTTCGTGCGCTTGATGGCGTGTCCTTCGACGTCGCCGACGGCGAGTATTTCTGTCTGTTCGGGGCGTCTTCTTCGGGCAAGACGACAACTCTTCGCGCGATAGCCGGGCTCGAGAAGCTCGCTGCCGGGCGAATCACCTTCGGCGGGCACGATCTGACAGCTGCGCCCGTGCAGGGACGCGGCATCTCGATGATCTTCCAGACGTTTGCGCTATACCCGCATCTCTCGATCGAGGCGAACCTCGGATACCCACTGGTTCGCGCAGGCATTGCCCGAGCCGAAATTCGCAAGCGGGTCGCCGAGGTTGCCGAATTGCTGCGAGTCACGCATACACTCAAGCGAAAACCGCCGACCTTGTCGGGCGGTGAGCAGCAGCGTGTTGCCATCGGCCGGGCGATCGTCGTTCGCCCGAAACTCCTTCTGCTCGACGAGCCGCTCACCAATCTTGACGCCAAGCTCCGGCACGACATGCGCGCCGAGTTCAAGCGCCTGCACCGCGAACTCGGCATGACGATGCTTTACGCAACACCCGATCAGCTCGAGGCGCTGACCATGGGTGAGCGCATCGCGATGATCGTGGATGGCCGCATCGTGGAGAGCGGCACACCGCATTCGCTTTACGGCACACCACGCCACACACGAGTCGCAAGCATGATCGGTTCGCCGACCATGAACCTGTTCGCCGGGCGAAGCGGAGGAGGTGGCCGCAGCGGTGAGCTTGCCACGCCACTCGGTGACATTCGTACCGATCGCACGCTACCGCCGGACAGCGACGTGACGATCGGCATACGCCCGCATGACATCGCGCCCTCGGGTGCACCGGGTGCGGAGACGCATGATGGGCCGCGCCTGAACGGCAAGGTGCATCTGACTGAACCGCTCGGCGATGTCACCATCCTCGATGTCGCCGTGGGTGGGCACATCGTGAAGAGTGTGCTGAGCGAAGAGCTTGCTGCACGCTACGCACCGGGACAACCGATCGACCTGTCGTTCCGGCTTGCAGACGCACACTACTTCATGACAGAGACCGGCACGCGAATCGACTGATGTTACTGCGCGAAGGCCTATACCGAGACCTGCCTGAGGCGGGCGAGCAATTTCGACAATTGAGAGAGGGATGACATCGATGAAAACACGCACGCTCAGTACGCTGATCGCCGGGGCGCTTGGTTCCGGTCTGATCTGTGGTGCCTCGACGGCCTTGGCCGACGACATCACGATAACGATGGCAGCTCCTGACTGGCCACCGACGCGCTTCATGAAAGAGCACTTCGACAAGAGCTATGTATCGCCGGACGGTCACAACGTCACGCTCGACATGGACTTCATACCCTGGCCCTCGTTTTACGAGCGTGTCGCGGCGTCGCTCACATCAGGGGAAGAGAAGTACCAGATGGTCGTCACCGACAGCCAGTGGCTTGGTTCCTTCGTGGAAGGTGGCTACTACATGGACCTGACTGACCGGATCGCTGATGATCCCGAGTTGCTCGCCATCATGGAGGATCTGCACCCGGCGCTGGTTTCCGCCTATTCGACTTATCCAACAAAGAGCCGTACGTACCTGGAGGACGCGGGTACCGCGCTGGCGCCGGATACCAGTTACTACGGCTTCCCCCAGTTTCCTGACACCTACACCACGTTTTATCGTGAGGACATATTCTGTAACGAGGGCGAGCGCGAAGCCTTCGAGGCAGAGTACAGCGCGCCGCTGCCCTGCAGCTACGAAGACTGGCAGGACGTCGACTGGGAGCGATTCGAGCAGATCGGCCAGTTCCTCAGACGCGATGCCGGCGAGATGCTGGCAGGGGAAGAACTCACCGAGCCTTTCTATGGCATCGCCTATCAGGCGGGCAAGGGCTATGACTTCTCGACCATGCAGGTCAATGCCTTCGTCTGGCAGCATGGCGGGGATATCTGGGACGAGACCAACGCGCCCGAGGCACAAGCCGAAGGTGTCGTGAACTCCGAGACGGCGGTCAAGGCACTGGAGCACTACCTTTCGATGCTGCCGCTGATGCCTCCCGTCGCGACCACGGGGCAGATGGATATCTTCGTGATGCAGGATCTTTTCATGCAAGGCAAAGTCGGCGCGATCATCGACTGGGTCGGTCTGGGCGAGCCCGTACTGGATCCGGCCACGTCGCTTGTGCATGACAAGTCCGCTTTCGCGGTTGCGCCCGGACTTCGCAAGGACGACGGCACGATCGATCGCACCGGCAACATCGGCGGTCAGCCGTTCGTTCTGACCACGTGGAACAGCGACGCCGTGGTGGATGAGTCACTGAATATCGTGAAGTGGTGGCTCGATAGCGCAACACAGCTGGAGTTCGTGGCGAATGGCGGTCAATCCGGGTTGAAGAGCGTGATGGCCGATCCCGGCTACAACGATCTCAGACCCTGGAATCGTGCGCACGTAGAGATGATCGACTGGCAGAAAGACGTCTGGCACGTGCCCGTGTTCTTCGAGCTTCTCACGCAGCAGCAGGAAGAATTCGACAAGGCGATCACCGGCCAGATCTCGGCCAGGGAAGCGCTCGACGAGGTCGCCGAATTTCAGCAGGAACTGCTCGAGGACGAAGGGCTGATCGACTGAGCCGGAAGACGACGAAGGCGTGCTCGTAACGCTGTTTGTACCCATGCTGGTATGGGTACATGTATTCGGGCGCGCTATCCCCTCGGGGATCGGGTCCTTCGAGCGGATTGCTGATATTCGAATCGACCCTGCTTCAACACCACCCAATAGACAGGACCCGACCTGATGGCCGAAGTGGCCCCTGTGCTCGACACGGAAAGATCCGCAGCAGCGGCGCGCGACGCTTCACCCTCCGGTGCCGGCGGCGGCGGCGGCAGTGGTGGATTCATGAGCTGGCTGAAAGCGCCCGAGAGGCGCGGCCCCTTGCTGGTTGCACCGGCCATCATCGTGTTGTTCGTGATGAACATCTTCCCCTTGCTCTGGTCGTTCGGGCTGAGCTTCTTCAACTACCGCGCAAACCGGGTGAAGGAGCCGGATTTCGTCGGCTTCAGGAACTTCGAGCGGGTGCTGACCGACGAGGATGTCTGGGAGCGTTTCCAGACCACCGCGCTCATCGTCGGCTCGTCGGTGCTCCTCCAGCTGATCGTCGGCTTTCTGCTCGCCTTGCTGTTCGCTCGCCAATTTCCGATGCGACGCATCCTGATGATGCTGGTGCTGACGCCAATGATGCTGTCCTTCGTGTCCGTCGGCGTATTCTTCAAGTTGTATTACGAACCTACCTTCGGACTCGTGAGCTGGGTGGTGAACCTGTTCAGCGACACACCGTTCGCCCTGCTCGCGACACCCGAAGGCGCGCTGGCAGGAATCATCCTGGCAGATGCCTGGATGTGGTCACCGTTTGTCATGTTGCTGGTGCTGGCAGGACTGGTATCGGTGCCGAAGTACTTGTATGAAGCAGCCGAGATCGACCGGGCGAGTTCCTGGCGGCGTTTCCGGACCATCACCTTTCCGTACATAAAGAGCCTGCTGTTGCTTGCCGTTCTGTTTCGCACCATCGAGACCTTCAAGATCTTCGACATCATCTACATCATTACCGAAGGCGGACCGGGCACGGCCACGGAATCCATTGCCGTCAACGTGTATCGCGTTGCCTTCCAGAACTTCCGCACGAGTCAGTCTGCCGCCCTGGGCTACATCATCCTGTTCATCGTGATCGTGCTGACCAATCTTTACCTCTACTCCGTCAATCGTCGGCAGCAGGAGGCTATCTAGGTGGAAGACTACTAATGGCCATTCGTCGCGATGTTGGCAAGGCGGGCTGGGGGCAAAGCGCGTTCGCCCTTGCCGTCGGCATCGTCTACTTCTTTCCGGTGCTGTGGATCATCCTGACGGCGTTCAAGACGCGGCCCGATGCGCTGGCAACGCCGCCGAAGCTGTTCTTCACACCGACACTGGACAACTTCCGCGCTGTGTTCTTTCGTCAGTCGAGCACAGGTGGCGAAGGGCAGGCCACGGACTTCGCGCTGTACTTCTTCAATTCCATCTTTGTGGCGGGAACGGCCGTGCTGCTGGCTGTCATCATTGGCACGCTCGCCGCCTACGCGTTCAGCCGGCACCCGCTACGTGGCAACGACACCTACCTCTTCATCATTCTCACAACACGGATGATGCCGCCGATCATCGTCATCATCCCGATCTTCCTGATGTTCAGGGTGACCGGGCTGGCCGGCGGCTACTGGGGCATCCTGCTGTTGTACACCGCCTTCAACATCCCCTTCTCGATCTGGCTGGTGAAATCGTTCTTCGATGAGTTGAATCCCGAGATCGAGGATGCGGCACGTATGGATGGCGCGACTGACTGGCGTGTGTTCTTCGGCGTCTGCATTCCACAAGTCGTCGCGGGACTGGCGGCTACGTTCGTCTTCGGTCTTATCCTGACCTGGAATGAATTCCTCTTTGCCTTGCTCCTGACCGGTGTCGAGACGCGCACCGTGCCGGTCGCCATGGCACGTACCCTTGGCGGCAATGTCGGTGCAGACTACGGACTGCTTGCGGCCATCGTCACCCTGTTTCTCATTCCTATCTTCTTCGTTACCTTCCTCTTGCAGAACCAGTTGCTACGGGGCGTCACCTTCGGCACAGTCAAGAAATGAGCATCGAATTACGTGCTGCCACCAAACGCTACGGCGCATTGACGGCGGTCAATGCCATTGACCTCGATGTAGCCGATGGACAAGTACTTTGTCTGCTCGGCCCGTCCGGATGTGGCAAGACCACGACCTTGCGAATGATCGCAGGGCTCGAGGGTGCCGATGACGGAACCGTCTCGATTGGCGGCCGTGTTGTTAACGAGCTGTCGGCGCGAGAGCGCAACGTGGCCATGAGTTTTCAGTTCTATGCGCTCTATCCGAGCCTGACCGTGGCCGAGAATCTGGCTTATCCGCTGCATGCCGAGGGGCTATCGAGCGCGCGCATTCGCGAGCGTGTCGGCGAAGTGTCGCAGGTATTGCAACTGGACGGCATTCTTGCCCGTCGTCCGGGTCAGCTTGCCGAGGGCGAGAAGCAGCGTGTCGCGGTTGGCCGCTCCATCGTCCGCGACCCGACGTGCTTCCTGTTCGACGAACCTTTGTCGCGGCTTGACGTCCAGCTTCGTGAAAAGATGCGCGGCGAGATCAAGGAAGTGCTGCAAGGTCTGTCCAGGCCGACAGTGATCGTCACTCATGACCAGCTCGAGGCCTTGACGATGGCCGATCGGATCGCCGTCATGCGCGATGGCCGAATCGAGCAGGTCGACACCCCGCATGAAGTGTTCGCGAACCCAGCCAATCTGTTCGTCGCAGGCTTCATCGGCACGCCGCAGATGAATCTGCTTGAAGCTGTCTACGATAGAGCGCTCGACGGTGGGCGAGGGCGCTTCACCCTGGAGGGTGGGCAGACACTTTCGATCGAGATCGGTGCAGGAATCGACAGTTTGCCGGCAGGGGCTACCGTCACCCTGGGTATCCGTCCTCGCAACTTGAAGATCGTCGCTGAAGCGGGAGAAGATTGCCTGTCTTTCAGCATCGATCTCATTGAACCCATGGGGGCCGAGACGCTCGCGCACCTGTCCGAGGGTGCCGGAGTTCGACTGGTGACCGACTGGCGCCATCCGCTTGCCGAGGGCGAACGGGTGCACGTGTGCTTTCCGCCAGGGGTCACCCATGTGTTTCTCGAGGAAAAGCTGATGACGGCACGTCACCGGATGCCGGTCGATGAGGAACACGCGGCGTGAGTGGGGCGAAGCCCGCAAGAGTCGAGAGTGACAAGCACGCGTCCGCCAATGCAAGTGCAGCTGCAGCCGCAACAGCGGCCGCTGCCGGCGGAATGGGGCCGTTTGCCGCCCGGTGGCTCGAACGCGCCATCATCGCGACCTGCGTCATCGCGATTCTGATGATCTTTCAGCCGTTTTCGCTGGCGTTGTTCTCCTGGGGCTGTGGACTGGTGGTTGTCGGCGCGCTCGCGTTCAACATCGTGCCGTTCTGCCGGCCGGACGTCTCGTGGGGCCAGATCCGGCGCGTGGTGCTGATCGTCCTGATCGTGCTTGTTGTCGCGGCCGCGCTGGGCATCTTCACCGCCTGGCTCTACGTGCGGAATCTGGGGGCCTTGAGCTGAACGGCATGGCCAACTCGTCGATTCCTTCCCCACCCTTCACCTGGACAATTGACTCAAAGAGAATGCGATGAAGACCGGCTTTTGCATGTTGCTATGGACCACCTCGGTCGATAGCTCGCATCGCGCGCTGCTCGAGAACCTGAAGGCAACCGGCTACGACGGAGTAGAGATACCGGTCTTCGACGGCACGCCGGAGGAGTACCGCAAGCTTGGGTTCCTGCTCGATGATATCGGACTGGAACGGACAGCCATCTCGATCATGCCGACCGTCGACGTGAATCCGCTCTCGTCGGACAAGAACGTCCGTGCGCAGGCAGTCGAGCGGCTCAAATGGTTGATCGACTGCACGTCCGCGCTGGGTGCTACGACCGTGGGTGGCCCCCTGCACCAGACGCTCGGTCATTTCAGTGGTCAACCGGCCACCGACGACGAACGTGCCTGTGCCCGTGAAGTACATCTCGCTGCGGCCACACACGCCCAGGCGGCTGGAGTGACAATCGCCCTTGAAGCGGTCAACCGGTTTGAAAGCTATTTCGTCACGACAATGCAGGAACTTGCTGACTACGTTACGTCGGTCGACCATCCCGCCATTCGCGGCATGTACGACACGTTTCATGCGAATCTGGAAGAAGCCGACCCGGTCGCCGCATTCGACACGATCAGTCCCTGGTGCGCGCATGTGCATGTTTCCGAGAACGACCGCGGCGTTCCGGGGCGAGGGCATGTGCCGTTTGTCGAGACCTTTCGAACCATCCGCGCATCCGGCTACGACGGCTGGTTGACGATCGAGGCGTTTGGGCGAGGACTGCCTGATCTCGCCGCAGCGACGCGTGTCTGGCGTGATTTCGCCGAGAGTCCCGAAGCTGTCTATCGCGAGGGTTATCGCACGATCGTCGATGGTTGGGCTGCGGCCGGAAGCGGATCGTGAACACGAAGACCTTCGACGCGAGCTTCGTCGGCCTGACCATTCTCGACATCGCTGGCCGGCCGGTCGATGCGATTCCGCCGGGTGGCGATGTTCACTTCATCGACGAGATCCGCATGAACCCTGCCGGGACGGCCGCAGGAGCCGTCATGAATGCTGCCAAGCTCGGCGCGCGATGCCGGGCGGTGGCCTGTGTGGGCGAGGACGCGATGGGTGATCACATCGTGTCGGCCTATGCGGGCTTCGGTATCGACACCGCGCTGGTTTCCCGGTCGACCCGCTCGCGCACGTCGGCAACCATGCTGACAATTCGTCCGAACGGAGATAGACCGGCCTTGCATTGTCGCGGTGCGTCGGACGATCTTCTCGTCGATGCCAAAGACTTCGAAGCCGTTTGCGATGCACGCTACCTCCATCATGGCGGCACCGGTTTGCTGCGCGCCATGGACGATGGACGGAGCGAGCGCTTGCTCAGGCATGCGAAGTCGAGTGGTCTGACCGTGACGCTCGATCTGATTGCGCCAGCCGACGACACGATGTCCCGACTGGGTCCGTTGTTGCCGCACGTGGACTGGTTCATGCCGTCGATCGAGGAGGCGCGATTTCTTTCAGGGCGCGAGGCTATTGCCGACGTTGCTGACTATTTTCTGGAAGGAGGCGCTGCGGGTTGCGTGTTCAAGTGTGGGGCCGACGGGAGTTACGTTCGGCACGCCGATGGGGAGTTCCGCATCCCGACATACCGGATCGAGGTGTCCGATACCACGGGTTGTGGTGATGCCTATTGTGGCGGATTCGTCGCCGCTCTTGCGAGTGGTGAATCACTCGAGGACGCGTGTCGACTCGGCAGCGCGACGGCGGCCCTGGTGGCCACGGGTCTTGGGTCGGACGCAGGCGTCGAGGACCTCGAGCGGACGCGCGCTTTCATGCGCGATACGCCGACAATCCAAGGGCAGGCCGATGAGTGAAACTGGCGCCAAGCGTATTCTCATGCTCGTAGGCGAGTACAGCGAGGAGTACGAGATCTTCGTGTTCGAGCAAGCCATGATGGCGGTAGGTCATGAGGTCCATATCGTCTGTCCGGATACCGAGCAAGGCTACAAGCTGCGTTCGAGCGTTCACGACTTCGGCCCGGTGATGACGTGGACCGAAACCCCCGGACATGACATCGAGATTTCTGCGACATTCGCCGACGTACGCCGATTTTCTGCATCTGCCACGGCCTTCAGGTGCTCGTTGCCGTACCGGAGGTGATTGCAGGCAAACGTGTTGCAGGGCTATTCACTGTTGCCCCGGAGGTCGAGTTGACCGAGGCGAATTACGTGAAGATCGGGCCAAAGGCGGCGCTTCGGGACGGCAAGCTCGTGACTGCCGAAGGCTGGACCGCGCTCGCGGCCTTTCTGCGTGAATGCCTTGACGTGCTCGGTACGCGTATTGTTCACGAGCACGAGAGCTGACGTCGGTTGGGCGGCGCCATGCCGGCACGTCGCAACGACAGGGGCGGACACTCTGTCCGCTTCTCGGGCATTAGGCACTAGAATGCGCGAATGAATACGAAATCGAAACCGGTGGTGTTCGACACCAACCCTGGACGCAACGCTCAGACCTACGGCATCGCGCGCGAGCTCGGTACCGACATCGAGCTGATCCACGAACCGTCGGTCGGCGTGATCGGCACCAAGGGCGACAGCCAGTGCTACCTCGGCGTGCAACGGAAGGTCGAGGCCATCCACGCAGCGCTGCGGGCCCGCATCGGGCGTGGGGATGGCCGACTGCCGCTCCGGCTGGTGCAGCCCGAGTACACCGTGGCTACCTCCGACGGCATGCGCAACGGCACGCGCGAGATGCGCTACTCGCTGATCGGTCGCGAGGTGACGCACGACACCGTTTGCGAGCATCTGAGCGCGAGCGGACTGGAAGGCGTCGTCGCCGTCGTTGCCTGCGACAAGCCGCCCGTCGGCACGCTGGCCGGCCTGCTCGAGCACGATCGCCCGGCGATCATCATGTCCGACGGGCCGATCCGCCCGGGCAGGGACTCGCTCACCGGGCAGCCGATCGACATCATCACCGGCTTCCAGGCGGCGGGGGATCCGGACGCCGGACTGAAGAAGCGTATCGCGCGCGAGGCCTGTCCCGGGTACGGCAGTTGCGGCGGCATGTTCACCTACAACACGATGCAGACGTTCATCGGCGTCGTCGGTATGCAGCCATTGCACATGGTCGCCCCGCCGTCCGACGATCCGCGCCGGCTGAACGAGTACCCGGAGGAACTGGTTACCTACCTGAGCGGGATGATCGAGCGAGGGCAGACACCGCGTGACATCGTCGGCCGCGACTCGATCCGTAACGCGCTCATTGTCGCCATGGCGATCGGCGGCTCGACCAACGTCATGCTGCACGCCCCCGAGATCGCACGGGCGGCGGGGTTCGGCAGCTTCGCGCGCGACATCATGTCGCCGGAAGAATTCAACCACCTGTCCGAGCACGTCGTGCCGGTCCTGACTGACGCCCGCCCCTACGGTCGGTATTCGATGGTGGACATCGCCGACAAGGGCGGTGTGCAGGTCGTCGTCAAGGCGCTTCTCGACGCGGGTCTGCTGAACGGCGAGATGCCGACCTGCACCGGCGAGACCCTGGCCGGACAGCTCGATCGGCTCGGCACAGGCGAGCCGGACGGCACCGTGATCTACCCCGTTCGGGCGCCGTTCAAGGACACGGGCGGATTGCGCGTGCTGGGCGGCAACATCTCCCCCGAGCACAGCGCCGTACTCAAACTCGCCGGCGTCGAAGGCGGGCTGGAGGACAACCGCTTCGTCGGGCGCGCGCGGATATTCGATAGCGAAAGGCGCCTGCTCGACACGCTGGAGTCCGCTCCCGGCACTTTCGAGAACCACGACATGGTCATCGTGCGCTATGAGGGGCCGAGCGGTGCACCAGGAATGCCGGAGATGCTTGACTCGACCTCGCGCATCACGACGCTGTGTCGAGAAAAAAACATCGTCATCGGCATGATGACCGACGCACGGTTCTCGGGTGGTTCGGTCGGCCTGGTCATCGGTCACGTTGGACCGGAGGCGGCGCTCGGCGGACCGATAGCCCTGATTGAGGACGGTGACGAAATCGTCGTCGACCTCGACGCCAATGAGATCAACTGCACCGCGCTCGCCGACGCCGACACGCTGTCGCGCCGCAAGAGCGCCTGGGAGAAGATCGTCGCCGACAACGGCGGCACCCACCCGCTCTGCGGCGAGGTGGACACCCGTCTTCTCAACCGCATGCGACTATCGGCGGTGTCCGCCGTGCACGGCGCCGGCATGCACCCCGACCGCGTGCTCTGGGTGCTCCGGCCACGCGAGCCCGAGCGACCGGGGCAGGGCGGGTTCGTGCCGGAGAACGTCCATCGCTCGGGTTCCGGGCGGGGCTTCTAGCCACCGGCCCCGGTCAGTCAACGCCTGCAGCCGGCGGGTCTCAGCTGTTGTTGACACTGGCGTCCGGCAGGCGTCACGACGCGCAGAATACCGAGTCGTTCAAACTCGTCTGAAAAACGCAAGCAAAGACCGACGACCACAGCCGCAGCTCCGGAACCGGCCAGAACGTAGAGCGGCATCGGCTCGGTCGTGGCGAACACGCCAAGCTCTCGATCAATTGCGCTGAGTACGTCCGTCAACGCCGAACTGGATGCCTCGGCGATGGCAAACGTGCCGATTCCGGACAGGATCAGCCTGGAAAGACAAGAGACTATTGGCGCTGAGGTTCGTCTTGTCAGTCATGAGCATGATGCAGGTCAACATCCTGGTCTCGCGTCTTGTAGAGACTGTACTCTGATGTGAGCACGCCTCTGACGTGTCGACAAAGAAAGAGGAACGGGCCACAGCTCGAGGCCAATATGAAGAGCAATTGATGTTGGAAAACACTGACAAGAACGATGCTGACGGGGAAGCTTCGACGTGACGACCGAAGATGATCTCGAGGAGTGGCTCGAGAGCGAATTGCAGAGCGAACTCGACGAAACCGAGGAATCTGAACTCGAGGACTGGATTCTGTCGGAAAAGGTGAAGTCCCTTTACCAACGACAGCATCCGACGACGCTGGACAGGCGAAGTTACATGAAGTCCCTGCTCAGGCTGCAATCCGAATTGATCAAGCTGCAGGACTGGGTAATTCACTCGGGCGAGAAGGTCGTCGTGCTCTTTGAGGGCCGTGATTCGGCGGGCAAGGGCGGCGCCATCAAGCGTATCGTGCAACGTCTCAATCCGCGTGTCGTCAGGGTCGTTGCGCTTTCGGCACCGACCGAGCGAGAGCAGTCGCAGTGGTACTTCCAGCGGTATGTGCCACATCTGCCTGGCAAGGGTGAAATCGTCCTGTTCGATCGTTCCTGGTACAACCGCGCCGGCGTCGAGCGCGTGATGGGTTTTGCCGACGAGGGCCAGGTCGAGCAGTTTTTCCAGGACGTTCCCGAATTCGAGCGAATGCTCGTACGTTCGGGCATTCGGCTTACCAAGTACTGGTTCTCGATCACCGACGAAGAACAACAGTTACGATTCCTCATTCGTATTCACGATCCGCTCAAGCAATGGAAACTCAGCCCGATGGATCTTGAATCGCGGGTGCGCTGGGAACGCTACACCCTGGCCAAGGAGGAGATGTTCGCACGCACCAACATCGACGAAGCGCCCTGGTTCATTGTTCCAGGCAATGACAAACGACGAGCGCGCTTGAACTGCATGCACCATCTGCTTGGTCGCGTACCGTACACCGACGTGCCGCACGACGAAGTCGTCTTGCCGGAGCGGAAATTCAACGCGAACTATGAACGCCAGATACTGCCCAGGGAGTTGTATGTGCCAGGGCGATACTGAGTGCCTGCCTCGGCACGATCCGAAATTTTCAAGTGCGTGATGATGCTCCTGGCAACCTCGATCAGGGGAGCTTGTGTCGTCGTCTCTGCTCAGATCGTTTACGGCGAAGGGTGGATCAACACGAGTGTTTGCAGCGCCCGCCCTACAGCACCTGTCGCATCGAACAGGCGCGCATCGGCCAGCCCGCTACCGTCGGGCTCCCAGAACCCCTCACTGTCTGATCCCAGCCACTCGCCGACAGGATCGCGATGCAGTGCGATGGTCAGATCGGCGTTGACAAAGCCGATGCCGGGTATGTCATCGTTCCTGCCGATCGCGTTTCCGCAATCGGCCAGCGGGCAGATTCGCTGAAACGGGGAGGGTGTCTCATCGGCAAGTAGCGGGGCTGAGCGCATCCACAGCGCGGTTCGTCCGGTGGTGTCATCTTGCCCTGGTGGATAACGCACCTCGACGGCCATCGTGTTGAAGGCCGGCAGGTCATGACGAGTCTGCCTTATCGGGAAGGGACCTGGCTTTGCGTCATCCGGAGACCCGAGCGAGGCCTGCTGCGTCGGCGTGGTAATCGCCGGCTTGCGGACCATCAAGAGCCCTTCAGCCCTGGCGGCTACCTTGCCGTCGTCACCGATGATCCGGGCGTTGGCGATAGCGACGGTCTTCCCGTCACTGACCTGTTCGGACACGATCGAGAAGTCGGCAAGCGGTACCGGTCGAGACAGCAACACGGTCAAGCGGGCCAGCCTTTTCTGCGGTACCGTCCGTTCGATCGCGCGAGCAAGAAGCCCCGTTGGCGGACCGGCATGACAGTGATCCGGGTGCCATGGCCCGCGGCAAAGCTCGGTCGGGGTGAAGCGCTCGCGACCGGCATGATCGCAATGTCGCACGAAGAAACAGGCATCAGACTTCACGCGGTGATTCTCCCTGCTTGTTTCAGTGGTTGGCTACGGGTTCGTCGTCAGTCGTGTCGACGCGCAGGGTAGCAGCCACGTTGATTGCTTCGCCGAAGGTCTCGTTGATCCGACGTCGATCACTCTCGTTGCTCACCTCGCTGACCACCAGCCCGCTCGCGTCGATAAACGGTTACTCAAGCATCCGCCGCACAACATCATTCGAATCATCGATCAACTTGGGCGTGCCATACTTCACGTGAGATCGAAAAGATTGTCGCTCACCCACATGCCACGCCAACGATCCTATGGGCACGACCGATGTCAACGCAGGCAATGAAGTCTCGCATGATGTGCAAATGCGAATCGGCGCGACCGTAGCGTTTGTTTCGGCCCTGTCGACAGCTGCGGGCTTTGCTGTTTTCTTCAGCTTGCAGATTCCAGGTGTGTCGGCGGGTGTGCCACTGCTGTTCAGTGCCGAATGGATTCCGAGGCTCGGCGTCAACTTCGCGCTCAGACTCGACGGACTAAGCCTGCTGTTCAGTCTGCTCATCAGCGGTATCGGCGTGCTGGTGGTGCTCTACTCGCATGGCTATTTCAAGAAGCACTCCGATCACGCCAGACTGCAGTGGTTGTTGCTGGCCTTCATGTTGTCGATGCTGGGCTTGGTCAACGCCGACAACATCATCGTGCTGTTCGTCTTCTGGGAACTGACGACGATCACCTCCTTCCTGCTGGTCGGATTCGATCACGAGAGCAGAAAGGCACGTGCGTCCGCCTTGCAGGCGCTGTTGATAACCGGCGGTGGCGGTCTGGCCCTGCTGGTCGGCTTGCTCATGCTGGGCAATGCCAGTGGCAGCTATGCGCTGTCAGACATCATCGCCAGCGGGACGGCGATATCGACACATGCGCAATACCCGGTCATCCTCGCACTCGTCCTGATCGGTGCGTTTACCAAATCTGCCCAGTTCCCGTTCCACTTCTGGTTGCCGAATGCGATGGCCGCACCGTCCCCGGTCAGTGCCTATCTGCACTCTGCCACCATGGTAAAGGCGGGCATCTACCTGATGATGCGCTTGCAGCCCACGCTCGGCGGCACCGAGATGTGGTTCTACACCCTGACGATCGCGGGCGCGGTCACTGCTGTCTGGGCCTCGCTGATGGCGCTGCGGCAAACCGACATGAAAGTGATGCTGGCCTGGACCACGGTGATGGCGCTGGGTACGCTGACCCTGTTCCTCGGTTCGGACCTGCGCATAGCGTCACTTGCCGCCGTTACTTTCCTGCTGGTCCACGCGTTCTACAAATGTGCGCTTTTCCTGATCGTCGGCAATGTCGACAAGAGCACGGGCACGCGCGAGATCGGCAAGCTCGGTGGGCTGATTCGCTCTATGCCCATCAGTTCGTTGGTGGCCGTCGCTGCTTGTCTGTCGATGGCAGGATTCCCGCCGTTTCTCGGCTTCATCGGCAAGGAACTCAAATACGAAGGTGCGCTCGCAATCGCCGACGAACCCTGGCTTGTCGTCATCGCGGCCGTCTCCGCCAACGCGATGATGGTCGGCATTGCGCTGACCTTCGCATTTCGCGTGTTCCTTGGCGGACAAGCCTCGATTGACCGTGTGCCCAGGGAGGTATCGGTGCTGATGTGGTCAGGCCCCTTGTTGTTGGCCATCGCCGGGTTGATGACGGGCATCTTTCCCGAATTCCTGGCCGAGAGCCTTATCTCACCTGCCATCAACGAGATACTGGCGACCCGTACCGACGTCAAGCTGTCGCTATGGCACGGCATCAACGTCCCGTTGATACTGAGCATCGTCACGGTCTGCATCGGCGTCCTGATCTTCGCTTCACTGACCAAGGTCCGCAACCGCATCAATGCGCTTGTCGAAACGCTCGGTGTCAGTGGCGACAAGGTCTATGACAGGGTCTTGAGTGGCGTTCAGTGGTCGGCGCATGCACTCACCTCAAGACTGCAGACGGGATCGTTGAGCCACTACCTTACCGTCGTGTTCACGGTCATTGTGCTGGTGCTGGCGACCACCATGGCCACGCAGGGTCTGTCGCCCGATCTCACCTCGGTAACGGCCATTCCGCCGCTGGTCGCCGTCATCGTGACGCTGATGATCATTGCCGCCCTGGTCGTGGCGTTCAGTGCATCACGTCTTCTTTCAATCTGTGCGCTGGGTATCGTCGGCAGCGGCGTGGCAGTGCTGTTCCTGATCTTCGGTGCAATCGATGTCGCCATCACGCAGCTGATGGTCGAGACCTTGTTCGTCGTCCTCATCGCGACCGTCCTCGTCCGACTACCGCGTTTTCCGGGCAAGCAGCATCCGGGAACCGGCGGTGCTTATCGAGACGCGGCTATCGCGATTTCCGCAGGCGTCGTCGTCGCCCTCATCACCATCAGTGTGTCACTGGCGCCTCTGGACTTGAGCATCACCGAGTACTTCGAAGAGAACAGCCTGAGCAAGGCTTATGGCCGCAATATCGTCAACGTGATCCTGGTCGACTTCCGGGCTCTGGATACCATGGGTGAGGTTGCCGTCGTCGCGACCGCTGCCATGGCTGTCATCGCCTTGCTCAAGGTTCGTGCTCATTCTCAAGACCCGCGCACATGAATTCACTGATCTTCAGTACGATCAGCCGACTGCTCGTTGGCCTCATGCTGCTGTTTTCCCTGTTCCTTCTTTGGCGTGGCCACAATGAGCCCGGCGGCGGGTTCATCGGTGGCCTGGTCGCGGCCGCTGCGCTGATCGTGCACGGTCTGGCGGAAGGTCCGGCTGTGATGCGCAAGTTGCTGCGCGTCGATCCCCGTACGCTGGTGCTGATGGGTCTTCTCATGGCGATCGTTTCCGGCCTGCTGCCGCTCATTGGTGATCAGGCCTTTCTTACCGGACTCTGGGTCTTCATCGGAGCAACGGCCACTGACAAGGGCCTTGCGCTGGGAACACCGCTCCTGTTCGACATCGGCGTCTATCTCGTGGTGGTCGGCGGTGTGACCGGGATGGTCATCGCCATGGAGGAGGAGATCTAGATGGAAATCCTGCTCGGGTTGCTTGTCGGTGTGCTGATGTCGGTCAGCGTCTGGCTGATGCTCAGTCGAAATCTGGTGAAGTTCCTGTTCGGTCTCGTTCTGATCAGCAACGTGGCGAACCTGATCATCTTCATCGTCGGTGGGCTCAAGGTGGGCGCCCCTGCGCTCATCACCGATGACGCTGGCGGCGTGTTTGCCAACTCCTTGCCCCAAGCGCTCGTGCTGACCGCCATCGTCATCGGCTTCGGACTGGTTTCGTTCACGTTGATACTCGCCTTCAAGGCCTATCAGGCCATCGGTACGGTGGATGTGGATGAAATGAATCTTGCCGAACAAGGGTTCGAGGACAACACAGCGTCATGAACGGACTGCTTATCGGGTGTCTGCTGATACCGATGCTGACAGCCGCGGCGGGTTTCATCATCCCGGGCGGGGCGAGAGTGCGGGGCACGGTTAGCATTGTCGGCATGAGCGTGCTCGTCATCGCCGCGCTCCTGCTGATCAGCATCGTCTCGACGGGTGGTCCGATCAGCAATCAGATGGGTGGCTGGAAAGCACCGATGGGAATTACCCTGATTGCCGACATGCTCAGCGCCATCATGGTGCTGGTCGCCGCGGTGGTCGGGCTTTGCGTCAGCCTGTATGCGCTTGGTGACGTATCCGAAGATCGTGTTGCCGGAGGGTTTCACACTTTCCTCAACTTGCTCATAGCGGGCGTGGTCGGCGCGTTCCTGACCGGTGATCTCTTCAATCTGTACGTGTGGTTCGAGGTGATGCTCATCTCCTCATTCGCCTTGCTCGTTCTGGGGGGCAACAAGGTGCAGCTCGATGGGGCGGTCAAGTACGTTGCGATAAACCTCATTTCAACCGTGCTGCTGTTGGCGTCGATCGGTCTGCTCTATGGCTTGACTGGCACCCTGAACATGGCCGATCTGTACCAGCGAGTCCCGCTGGTCGAAGACCAGGCCCTGGTATCGGTCGTGGCGGTGATGTTTCTGCTGGCCTTCGGCATCAAGGCCGCCGTGTTTCCGCTCTATTTCTGGTTGCCGGCCTCCTATCACACTCTGCCGATAACCGTCGCGGCGGTATTTGCTGCCTTGATGACCAAGGTGGGCATCTACGCGCTGATGAGAACGTTCACGCTGATCTTTCCGGGTGAGCATGCCGGCATCGACATGATGCTCCTTGTCACGGGGCTGGTCACCATGGTTTTGGGCGTACTGGGCGCCCTGACTCATACGGACATTCGGCGGATCCTCTCCTTTCATGTGATCGGCTCTATCGGCTTCATGCTCATAGGGCTGGGTCTCGGCTCGGAGCTGGCAATGTCGGCGGCGATCTTCTACATGGTCCACGGTATTCTGATCAAGGCCTTGCTTTTCATGCTGGCCGGCATGATCGGCCGCATTGGCGGCAGTTTCGAATTGAGTCGGCTTGGCGGTCTGTATCGTGAACGCCCTGGTTTTTCCATGCTGTTCCTGATAGCTGCGCTGTCGCTTATCGGCATTCCACCCTTGTCCGGCTTCTGGGCCAAGGTTCTGATCATCGAGGCGGGCTTGAGTCACGATGCTGTACTCGTCATCTGTCTCGTCGTCGCCGTGTCGCTGCTGACTTTCGTACCGCTCATCAGGATCTGGTCAGAGGCCTTCTGGAAAGCCGCTCCTGAAGGCGTCGTGCTGCAAAGCCCCGCGAAGCAGTCCTGGATCCCCGTCATCAGCCTCTCTTTACTCCTGCTCTGGATCGGCTTTCTTCCGGGCGTGCTTATCGATGGGGCCGATGCCGCAGCCGCATCCCTGATCAATCCACAGCTCTACATCGACAGTGTTTTCGCGCAATGACTCCCTTTGCCATCAATCTGATTCTGGCCTTTGCCTGGGCTGCCTTGAACGGCTCCGTCTCCGTGTCCAGTCTGCTGGTCGGCTTTATCGTTGGCTATGCGGTAATGCTGGTCTTGCAACCGCTGTTCGGTAACAGCCGCTACTGTCGCAAGCTCTATGATGGCGTCTACCTGATCGGTTTCTTCTTCTATGAGTTGATTATCTCAAGCGTCAGGGTGGCCTGGGATGTACTGACGCCTGTACAGCGGAGCAAGCCGGCGCTGGTCGCCGTCCCGCTGAGTACCTGCAGCGATGCCGAACTGACGGTGCTTGCCAACCTCGTCTCCCTGACGCCCGGTTCGCTGTCGGTCGATATCAGCGAGGGTCACGACTATCTGTTGGTGCATGCGATGTTCGTCGATGACAGTGAAGCCTTCAAGGAAGAGATAAAACAGGGCATGGAGCGCCGTGTGCTGGAGGCGATGCGTTGATGATTGAACTTGATGTCGCGATCAATATCGCGTTGTTCCTGACCATCACCGGACTGGTTGCTGGCTGCATCCGGATGTTCAAGGGACCGAATTCAGCTGATCGTGTGGTTTCGCTGGATTTCTTGACCGTGTTGATGATCGCGATCACGTCGCTGCTGGCGCTGCAACTCGACAATGCCGCCTATCTGGATCTCGGGCTGGCCCTTGCGCTGATCGGATTCCTGGCTACCGTCGCCTTCGCGCGCTATGTCGAACGCAATCCGAAGCCACCCGATACCAGAAGACCGGCTGGAGAGTCGTCGAGCAAATCGCATGAATGATCTCATCGTGAGTGTACTCATCATCTTGGGTGGTTTCTTTGCCGCGGTCGCCGGACTCGGTCTGTTGCGTTTGCCCGATGTGCTCATGCGCATGCATGCGTCCACCAAGGCAGGGACATTGGGAGTCGGCTTGATCGTGCTTGGCGTCGCCATTCACTTCGGCGAATCTCTCATTGTCACGAAGGCGCTGTTGATCGTCATCTTCCTGTTGCTGACGGCACCCGTCGGCGCTCATCTGATCGGTCGCGCGGCGTATCGAACGGGCGTCCCCTTGTCAGCGGACACGCTAAGGGATGATGACGTCATGAGCAGCCGGACGAGCGACAGCCAGGCCCCGTAAGAAGCCACCTCGACCTCGACCTTGCAAGGACCGCCATCCTGTCGACGTGAACGAGCGGTTGCAGTGCTGCTACCGGGCAAGTATGTGGGCATGGCTAGTTGGCATGGCTAGTTGGCATGGCTCGTGGGCTGGCGTAGCCGTCAGTCCAGCGCCATCTGGGCGCGGCCGAGATCGGTCAGGTCGTCGACGGTCGCTCTGCCCGAGAAGGTGATTTCATAATCCTCTGCCGCAAAGTCCGGTGCGCTGCGGCCAGCAAGGAAGCTTGCAGCCTGGCGCCGCGCATAGGTCTCGTTCTTTCGACAACGGGGGGATGAGGCGATGTAGATGACGTTCGCGTAGTCATCGCCGGTATGTTCATTGCCGACGGCATGCACGGTATCGGGATGCCACCACACCGTATCCCCGGGCTCGACCGTCTGGATCGGTACGAGCGCATCGATGAGTTCCGGATGCCATTGTCGATCCACGCCGAGAGCACGGCCGGGCCTTGCCAATGGCAGTTCATCTTCAGGGACGTCTTCCTGCAACGCGCGCAACAGGATGTAGCCCATGGCGTCGGCGATGGGCACGAGCTCGAGCGTGCCGTCACCGGGGCCTTGTTCGGTCAACGCCGTCCAGCCCTGGAACGTACGGAACATCGAGCTGACAGCAGGCGATGCATATTCCCGTGTCTGCGTGCGAAAGGCCGCGTTCCAGGGGTTGTATGCTTCGGGTTTGCCTGCGAAGAGCGGGGCATAGATTCGCCGAAATGCAGGATCGACCCAACGTTCGTAGGAACCGGCATCCATGTGGGGCGATAGGCCCAGGGTCGTGTCGCCGGGCGCGCGGCGACGCGTACGGTCAGCATAGGTGTAGTCGTTGTCCGGGTCGAACTCCGGACCCGCGGGCGCCTCGACGTCCCACAGTCTATTCATCCAGCGCTTGGTGTTCGCCATCTCGATCGACTGCCGCGCCATGACCTGTGGGCGGGACCAGTAGACGCCGAATATCTGCGGTTGCGCGTCGGCAAGATCACCGAAGTAGGTGTCCAGACCGGCCTTCTCCTTTGCGTGTCTGAAATAGTCGTTACTGTGGAGGTACTCACCGAGTTCGGTGTTCCAGCGTTCGGCTGTGTCGCGCTTGAAGGTGCCACGAACGATGGCGCAGCCACAATCGCGTACCGCCTTGATGGTTGTCGCTGGCACGCGGTCGGCCGCGAGATCGGCGTACCGGACCTCGGGCACCGGGGCTTCACCTCTGGCTGACACATCGCGAACGCCGTCGGCGCGGTTGCGCAAGGCATCCCGAGCGACTTCGAAGGCCCGTTTGACGTTGCTTTCAGCACAGAGCTCTCGCTTTGTGGCCGTTATCCAGCGACGGTGATCTGACTCTTTCATGCAGCATGCTCGGTCCGGATTGCAGACTTGACTGTAACCTGAGAATGGGTCGAGGTATGCCGGTCCGGTGGACGATGCAGGTCGGCTTGACCCAGATCGTGTTGACGTAGATCGAATTGACCCAGATCAAGGCTCTGATCTTGTTGGCAGACGATCATCGATCCGAACCCATCAAGGCAGGCGACATGATCAGAGAGATACTGGTACCCGTCGACGGCTCGGAACACTCGAGGACAGCGCTCGAATTCGCCTGTGAGCTCTGCAAGAAATTCGATGCAGGGCTGCATGTGGTGCACGTCATCAAGGATGAAGCCGCCGAAAAGGTGGTCATGGTGCTCGGCAGCGCCTCCATGACCCTACCCGCCAGTCCAGAAAGCGTGACCGCAGCGGGCAAGGCGGTGATCGATGCAACCCGGCAGTTCGTCGAAGAAAAGGGGTGCCGCTTGTCTGCTGCCGATGCGGTTGCGGGCTCTCCTGCAAAGGAGATTCTGGCCTATGCGGAAAAATCGGCGATCGACACCATCGTGATGGGAAGCCGCGGGCTCAGCGATGCCGTTGGCCTGCTATTGGGCAGCGTCTCGCACAAGGTCAGTCACCTGGCCAGCTGTACCTGCATCGTGGTTCGTTAGTGCGAGAACGGACGCGATCAGCCGCCCGTGCGCGGTCCGGGTACGCCCTTGCCGTCGTCACGGTCGGCAAGGATCTGCAAGAAGCGCGACGCGAAGGCGCGTCGATAGAGCACCAGTGAAACCCAAAGCGTGGCCGCGATGAACAGCCAGGGGCTGATGAACCACGCTATGGCGGAGAGTGCATGAAAGTAGGCGTGGATACCGGACGTGAAGTGGTAGGTGGCGACTGAATGCAGCTGTCCGAGCTTGCTCGACCAGGCATCGAGTTCGTTCTCATCGTGGCGGGGTTTTTCGGTCATGCGGTCCGGCGCCGCGCCAATCAGGATGATCACGTAGTTGAGCAGCCGGTAGCTCCAGACAAACTTGAAGAAGGCGTAGGCAATGATGCCTGCAACAAGCAGGACCTTGACCTCCCATTCAAGTTGCGTATCCGTGCTCGTGAACGGGAGATCGCTGAGTATCCGAACCGCCTGATCGGCGGCACCGAGGCCCGCGAGCAACCCACCGACCACGAGAATCGATGTGGAGGCAAAGAACAGCACACCCTGTTGCAGGCTGTTCTGAATCAGCACGTCGGCCATCTTCGTTTCGCGCCGTACGGCGTTGTCCATCCACAGCGAACTGTAGGTGTGCATCTCGTGAGACAGCGTGCGGCGCTTGACTGGCAAGTGGCTGACGACGAGTGTATGGGTGATCCAGGCCGCGAAGAAGATGGCGACGGCGATCGCATCAATGGTCTCGAAACCCGACAGGGCAGACATGCCTCAGGACGCCGAATGCGACGCTGGAGGTGATTCGCGTTCAAGCACCGTCAGGATAGTGACTGCAGCGCTCGTAGCACGTCGCGACGACTGATCTGGCCAACCAGGCGATTGTCTTCCAGTACGGGGAAGCGTCGGTAACGAGAATTGATGAACTTCTCGGCCAGTTCGAGAATGGTCGTTTCGGCGTCGATACACTCGACCTTCGCACTCATGAACTCCGCCACACGACCGCCGTGCTCGTCGTGATACCCGGCATTCAGAGCGACGCGCATGCAGTCCTGCTCGGAAAGCACCCCGACCAGATTGCCGCGGTCATCGACGACCGGAGCGCCCGAGATCCGGTGTTCGATCAGCATGGTGATGGCCCGGAGAATTTCCATGTCCGGCGCAAGGGTCACGAGATTGGCCGCCATGAAGTCGCGGGCCTTGATGCTTGTCAGCGGCATGGAATCACTCTGCGGGTAAGTCGAGCGTGGCGCGCGCACGGCGTCTGCGCTCGCTTGCGCAGGGGCGGGTGCAGCTTGTGCAGGATCCGCCATTACCAATGCCACCGCAACTACCCTTTATCGGTGCACGGCCGAACAGCACGCCGACCGACATACCGACGACCGCGAGTCCGACCACCAGGAAACTCAGGATGAAAGTGCCCATGACTGACTACTATGTGACGATGTGATGCGCGAACGTGTCTGTATGGTGCTCGTCGAGCCCGCTTGCAGACTTCACGACGAAGTGTGCCGCGAGAGCGTTATCTTGCGCAAGGGCGAGACCGTCCTCCGGGCCTGCGATCATCAGTGCGGTCGACCAGGCATCAGCTTCCATCGTCGTCGGGGCGATAACGCTTACTGACGCAAGGGCATGTTCGACCGGCCGCCCGGTACGTGGATCGATGGAATGCGAATAGCGCTGGCCGCCATCGTCGTAGAAATTCCGGTAATCACCGGACGTCGCGATGGCAGCATCCTCGAGTGAGACTACGCGGTATACCGCCCGGCGCCTGGCGCTGGGTCGCTCGATCGCAACTCGCCAGGAGGTGCCGTCCGGCTTGGCCCCACTGGCTCGTAGCTCGCCACCGATCTCGACGAGGAAACTGTCATGGCCACGTGCCGCCAGCGCGTCGGCTACACGATCAGCCGCGTGCCCCTTGGCGATGCCGGAAAGATCGACATAGGCATCTGCGCGCTGCTTGCGAACAGCGCCGTCCGTGCCTATCTCGAGATTGGCATGGCCGACTCGCGAGAGCGCGCGAGCGATGTCGCGTGATGCGGGCGCTCGAGACCCGCGCTCATCGGGCCCGAACCCCCAGAGGTTCACCAGTGGGCCGACGGTGGCGTCGAAGGCACCGGCGGACGCCGCGCTGGTCTCGATCGCCTGGCCGAGTACAGCGGTTGTCGGCGCCGAGAGCCGTACCCAGTCGGTGTTCGAACTTGCGTTGAAGCGAGAGAGCTCCGACGTCGGTGAGTAGGTCGACATGCTCGCGTCTATGCCCGCCAGCAGCGCGTCGACGTCGCGGGCGAGGGCCACGGTGTCGGGTGCCGCGTTACCGGCGGCGTCAGCACCACCGCCTCCGAGCTGCACGCTGTAGCTCGTTCCCATCGTGTTCCCGGCGAAGCTGGCAAGCTCGGTATTCCGAGACAAGCCACTGCAACCGGCAAGACCAACCACGCCGAGAGGCATCAGGGTGCCGGCAGCGAGCCCGAGGGTGCTCTTCAGATAAGTGCGCCTGTTCATAACTGGTTCTCTCGCTGGTTAGCCGCCGAAGTCATCAAGCAGGATGTTCTCGTCTTCCACGCCGAGATCCTCGAGCATGCTGATCACTGCCACGTTCATCATCGGCGGGCCACACATGTAGAACTCGCAGTCCTCCGGTGTGGGGTGGTCCTTCAGGTAGTTTTCGTAGAGCACGTTGTGAATGAAACCCTTGTAGCCCGTCCAGTTGTCCTCCTCGAGAGGATCGGACAGCGCGATGTGCCATTCGAAATTCTCGTGTTCGGCGGCCAGACGGTCGAAATGATCGACGTAGAAGGTCTCGCGCAGGCTGCGCGCACCGTACCAGAAGCTTATCTTGCGCTTGCTGTCGAGTCGGAGCAGCTGATCGAAGATATGCGAGCGCATCGGCGCCATGCCGGCCCCTCCGCCGACGAAGACCATTTCCGCTGCCGTTTCCTTGGCGAAGAATTCACCGAAGGGGCCGGAAATCCTGGCCTTGTCGCCTGGCTTCAGGTTATAAATCCATGAGGACATCTCGCCGGGTGGTATGTTCTTGTCGCCGCCGGGAGGCGGGGAGGCGATACGCACGTTCAGCATGATGACGTCATCCTCCAGCGGGTAATTGGCCATCGAGTAGGCGCGCATGACAGGCTCGTTGACCTTCGACTCGTATTGCCAGAGGTTGAAGCGGTCCCAGTCGCCACGAAAGCGTTCCTGCACCTCGAAGTCCGCGTACTTGACGTGGTGTGGCGGGCACTCGATCTGGATGTACCCGCCGGCGCGAAAGGGCACACTCTCGCCTTCAGGCAGCTTCAGTACCAGTTCCTTGATGAAGGTGGCGACGTTATCGTTGGAGTGCACGATGCAGTCCCACTTGCGCACACCGAAGACCTCCTCGGGCACGACGATCTTCATGTCCTGCTTGACCGTCACCTGACAGGACAGTCGATCGCCATCGGCGGCTTCACGCTTGGAGATATGCGAGGTTTCGGTCGGCAGGATCGCACCACCCCCTTCGTGAATCTTGACGCGACACTGTGCGCAGGTACCACCACCGCCGCAGGCAGAGGCGACGAACAGCTGCGACTCGGCAAGCGCACCCAGGAGCTTTGACCCGACCGGTGCCTGAATCGTCTTCTCGCCGTTGACGATGATGTCGACATTGCCACTCGCGACCAATGCCGATTTCGCTTGCAGGATGACAAACACCAGTGCAATGACGATCGCCGTGAACAGCACGACGCCAAGTATGATTTCCATGTAAGGTGTGTTTCCCCTTGGCTAGCCGACGGTCGGAAAACGGTGGATGAGCGGTGTCGAGAGAGTCGTCGACGACCTGTCCGGGAGGGCTTGAACGTGCATGACAAAGGTCCTTTGCACGAGGGCGTACCCGCTCATAGTTGAATGCCGGAGAAAGCCATGAAGCCGAGCGACATGAGTCCGACGGTGATGAAGGTGATGCCAAGCCCCTGCAATCCTTCCGGTACATCGCTGTACTTGAGTTTCTCGCGAATGCCGGCGAGCGCGGTAATGGCCAGGGCCCAACCCACGCCACTACCCACCCCGTAGACCACACTCTCGCCGAAATCGTAGTCACGCTCGACCATGAACAGGGAGCCGCCGAGGATCGCGCAATTGACTGTGATCAGTGGCAGGAAAACGCCGAGAGCGTTGTAGAGGGCAGGGAAGTATCGATCGAGCAGCATCTCGAGAATCTGCACCATCGCGGCGATGACCCCGATGTAGCAGATCAGTCCGAGGAAGGAGAGATCGACGTCCGGAAGTCCGATCCAGGCAAGTGCACCGCCCGCCAGCAAGAACTGGAAGATCAGGTTGTTGACCGGCACGGTGATCGCCTGCACGACGACAACGGCCGTACCGAGTCCGATCGCCGTTTCGATCTTCTTCGAGACCGCGAGGAACGTGCACATGCCGAGGAAGAACGCCAGGGCGAGGTTCTCGATGAAGACCGCCTTGACGAACAGGCTGAGTGCCGCTTCCATCAGCCGGACTCCGGTCGGTGCATGGCGTGGATGCGGTAGTCCGCCTTCTCGACCTGTTTCGGCTTCCACGTGCGTACGGCCCAGATCATCAGACCGATGATGAAGAATGCACTTGGCGGGAGCAGCATCATGCCGTTCGTGTAGTACCAGCCGCCATCGTTCACCGTTGGCAGGATGGTGTAGCCGAGCAGCGTCCCCGAACCGAACAGTTCGCGGAGCGTGCCGACGATGATCAGGACGGCACTGTAGCCCAGGCCGTTACCGAGGCCGTCGAGGAAACTGACCCCGGGCGGGTTCTTCATCGCGAAGGCTTCAGCACGTCCGAGTACGATGCAGTTGGTGATGATCAAGCCGACGAATACCGATAGCTGCTTGGCGGTGTCGTAGGCAAATGCCTTGAGGAGCTGGTCGACGACAATGACCAGCGAGGCGATGATCGTCATCTGCACGATGATGCGGATGCTCGAGGGCACATGATCGCGGATCATCGAGATCGAGGCATTCGAGCAGGCGACGACGAGTGTCAGCGCAAAGCACATCATCAGCGACGCGGCGAGCGTGGTGGTCACGGCGAGCGCCGAGCACACGCCGAGTACCTGCAGCGTGATCGGGTTGTTGTCGACCAACGGGTCGAGGACGACTCTCTTACTATCACTGTCCATCGTCATGTCTCCGTTGTCAGCTGCCGCTCGGTCCACTTTCGCCGAGCTTCGCGAGGAACGGGCCGAAGCCTTCCTCGTCGAGCCAGTAGCGAAGCAGGTTGGTCACGCCTCGACTCGTCAAGGTCGCGCCTGCCAGTCCATCGACACTGTAGGCGGCATCCGGTGCATTGGCGGGCACCGCGCCCTTGGCGACACTGATGCGCAGTCCTCCTTCCTCGTCGAAAGCGAACTTGCCTTCCCACTTGCTCCGCCACGCGACGTTCTCGACTTCGCCGCCAAGGCCGGGTGTCTCTGCGTGATCATAGAATTTCAGGCCCGATATCGTTCGCAGATCGCCCTCGAGTGCGATGAATCCGTACAAGGTCGACCACAATCCAAGCCCGTGCACCGGCAGCACCACCTGCTGCAGATCGTCACCGTCGCGTACCAGGAAGACCTCGGCAAACCGTGAACGGCGGCCGATGCCTGCAATGTCGGCGTCCGGCGCGATACCGACACCGAGGTCAGGGTCTGCCGCCGCGGCTCGCTGATCAAAGCTCGCCGCGTCGACCTCTTCGGTAAATTCGCCACTCTCGAGATCGACGATACGCCGCTCGATCGAATCGAACAGGGTTTCGACCTCGGACGCCTCTACGGCATTGCCCTCGACCAGACCGGCTACTTCGACGACGTTCTTGCGACGGTCGAGCTCGGCGTTGGCCTGCTGTGCCGGGCGCAGCAGAACCGCCGCCGCCGAGACCACGATGGAGCAGACGAGACACAGAGCGAGAGCCACCGCGACCGTCTTTTTCGGGTCGTCGTTCGGCAAGGCGAGGATCGCGGCAAACTTGCCTGCGGGTTCGCTTGCAACTCCATCGTGGCTGCCTGTTGCGGGCTCAGCCGATTCCTCGATGCCGCCCGTGTCCCCGGCACCCTTGTTGTCGCTGACGCTCATTCGCCCGGCTCCGGATCGGCCTTCGCGGCAACTCGGGCCACCGCGACATCACCGCCTGGCGACGGAGCCGGTGCATTTTTGCTGGCAAAAGCACCTTGTCCACGCGCCGACTGCCTGCGTAGCCGACGTCGCACGTTCGCCTTCACCACTGCGTAGTCGATGAGCGGTGCAATCAGGTTCGCGAACAGGATCGCCAGCATGATCCCTTCCGGGTAAGCGGGATTGACGACCCGGATGATCACGGTCATGAAACCGATCAGGAAACCGAAGATCCAGCGTCCGGTATCGGTGTGGGTGGCGCTGACCGGGTCGGTTGCCATGAACACCATGCCGAAGGCGAATCCGCCCAGCACGAAGTGCCAGTACCAGGGTGTGGCAAACATGGGATTGGTATCGCTGCCGATCGCGTTGAACACCAGCGAGGTCACCACCATGCCGATGAAGGTACCGAGGATGATCCGGTAGGAGGCGATCCGCGTGTAGATCAGGAAGGCCGCGCCGAGCAGGCAGGCGATCGTCGAGGTCGAACCGAGTGAACCCTGGATGGCGCCGAAGAATGCTTCTCCCCAGCTGATGCCGGCGCCGACTATTGCGGCGACACCACCTTCGGCACCGAGCGACAGTGCCGTCGCGCCGCTGAATCCATCCACCGCAGTCCAGACGCCATCGCCCGAGAGCTGTGCGGGGTAGGCGAAGAAAAGAAACGCACGGCCGGCCAGGGCGGGGTTGACGAAGTTCTTGCCGGTACCACCGAAGACTTCCTTGGCGAGCACCACACCGAAGGATATGCCGATGGCTACCTGCCAAAGCGGAATCGACGGGGGCAGCGTCAAGGCGAAGAGCATGGAAGTCACCAGGAAGCCTTCGTTGACCTCGTGGTTGCGAATGCCGGCAAACAGCACTTCCCAGAAGCCGCCTGCCAGCAGCGTGACGACGTATATCGGCAGGAAGAAGGCGAGGCCGTGCAGGAGGTTGTCCCAGAGGCTCGACGGGTCGTAGCCGACTCCCAACAAACCCAGTACGGCCCCGCGCCAGCCCTCGGCGCCGGCGAGTCCGAGTTCGGTGATGGCAGAGTTGGCCTGGTAGCCGACGTTCCACATGCCGAGCAGGACGCAAGGGATCGTGGCAAGCACGACATAGCTCATCACGCGCTTCAGATCGATCGCGTCGCGCACATGTGGCGCGGTGCGGGTCACGTCCGGAGGCGTGTACAGGAAGGTGTCGACCATCTCGTACAGCGCGTAATACTTTTCGTACGGACCGCCCTTCGCGAATTGCGGATGAATGCGGTCGAGCCAGCGGCGCACAGCACTCATCAACCTTCCCTCTCTATGCGTTCGAGATTTTCACGTAGTACCGGCCCGAAATCGTGCTTGCCAGAGCAGACGAACGAGCAGAGCGCGATATCCTCCTCATCAAGCTCCAGGCAGCCGAGCTCCTGTGCAGTGTCCGTGTCGAACACCAGCAGCGAGCGCAACAGCTGGGTTGGCAAGATGTCCAGTGGCACGACCCGTTCGTAGTTACCGATGGGCACCATCGCTCGCGGGCTGCCATTGGTGGTACTGGTGAACGGGAACCGCTTGCGACTTCGATCAAGGCTCGACATGAACAGGTTTATCGCCGAGAACTTCTTGCCCGTAGGGTTTATCCACCCGAGCAGTTCCCGTTCACGACCTTCGGCGATGACGGAAATCTGTGTGTGGTAGCGGCCAAGGTAGTTGGACCAGTTGGCCGCGCGACGCCCGGACAGGATGGAACCCGAGACCACGCGGCATTCGACTCTCTCGAGTTCATCGCTGACGAGATCCTCTATCGATGCGCCGAGACGTGTGCGCAGCAATCGCGGTTGCTTGACGACGGGTCCACCCAGTGCAACGACACGCGTCACCCAGAGCTCACCCGTCGCAAACAACTTGCCGATGGCGATGACATCCTGATAGCCGATGTGCCAGACCACCTCGGAGCCGTCAACCGGATGCAGGAAGTGAATATGCGTGCCGGGTAGCCCCGCCGGATGAGGGCCGTCAAAGCCGGTGGCCTTGAATCGTGTTCCCGAGGGTAGTTCGGGGGCCGAGCTGCCGGCCGCGTGGCAAACGTGGACAGGGCCCGAGGTGAGTGCGCCGAGCGCCTCGAGGCCAGCGGTGAAGTCGGCACGGTAAGCTTCGATGATGACGGCGGGATCGGCCGCGAGCGGATTGCTGTCGGTTGCCGTGACGAAGATCGCCGCGGGCTCGCTGTCCGGCGCCGGTATCTTGCTGTACGGACGTGTGCGCAGCGCCGTCCAGAGTCCGCTGTCGAGGAGACCTTCTCGCACCTGTCGCGCACTGAGTCTGTCGATGCCCTCATGGCCGACGCCATCAAAGATCCTGACAGCCGTGGTGTCGTTGTCCGCAGAGTCTTCCTCCAGCTGGATCTCGACTGCCTGCAGCACGCGCCGGGCACCTCGATGAATCGCCGTGACGGTGCCGCTACCCGGGGCGACGAAGCGCACTTGGGGATGTTTCTTGTCGGTAAAGAGTGTTTGTCCGAGCGAGACACGATCACCTTCGGCGACCGCCATCGTCGGCTTCAGACCGATATAGTCGAGCCCGATGATCGCGACGGATGATACCGCGCGTGCATCCTCGATCCGCTGTTCGGGCTCACCTTCGAAGGGAAGGTCAAGCCCGCGTCTGATCGTTACATCGCTCATGAGCGGCTCGCCCCCCCGGTGACTCGCCGGACGCCTCTGCAGCCCGTCGCTCTGCTCGATCGTACGTTCCGCATTCGGCCTCACTCACGTCGCGCTTCCGCGGAATCGTAGTCGCAGTTGTAGACAACTTCAAACTTAAAACCTTGTGCCTTCGAGGCAAGGGACCCTGAGAGCGGATACCGGTCAACTTCGTTCACGACACCATCCTGCCTGCCGACATCGACCGTCACCCACTGCTGCCGCTCGTAGGTATCGGCGCAAAGCGGCGTATACCTTAGCGGAAACAGGCTTCGACGTTCATGGCAAGTCAAATCATTGACAAGCCGTAGACTGCGGTTTTTCCGACCTGCATCGCGCTCGCCTCGTACTCGCGTTGCATCTCATCATGATCAGGTCACCGTCGAGATGATCGGGTGTCCGGTTCACGCATGCCGCTGGTCGATTCGGACAATGCCTGATCGTCAACAATCGGACGGTCTTCGGAGAACAGCATGCGTTCGGCCGCGCCGTCGAGATCGTCGTACTGATCGTGGCGCAGAGACCAGAGAAAAGCGAACAGTCCAAGCAGACTGAGGGCCAGCGATACCGGTATGAGGAAGAGGTAGCTGCTCACGTCGTGCTCGCTCGTGTTTCCGGCGACGTCTTGTGCCTTGACAGCTTGTGCCTGGGCAGGTTGTGCCCGGACACGTCGTGCCCGGACAGGCGGAGCGCATTGGCGACCACAAGCATCGACGAAAGTGACATCGATACAGCCGCCACCAGCGGCGTTACATAGCCCGCAATTGCCAGTGGCATGGCAAGCAGGTTGTAGAGGACGGCGAGCTGGAGATTGCTGCGGACGAGACGGCGGGCGCGTCGTGCGACGACGACGGCTTCCGGTATGCCGAGCAACCGATCCTGCAGGAGGAGGAAGTCTGCCGCACGACGACCCGTCTCGACGGCCGAAAACGGCGCGATCGATACACTCGCCGCCACCATCGCCGGTGAATCGTTGACGCCGTCACCGATCATCAGCACCGCATGTCCCTTTTTCTGCAGCGACTGCACATGCGCCAGCTTGTCATCGGGCAGCGCATCGCCACGAGCGCGTGCGATGCCGAGTGATTCGGCGAGTCGGCTGACGCGTCGGTACCGGTCGCCCGAGAGCAATTCGACGTTGAGACCAAACGCGGTCAGCGCCTCGACGCACAGGGCGGCGTCCCTGCGTGGCGTATCGTGAAACCGGAATCTGGCGAGTTCGTGGCCGTCGCGTGACAGAACGGTGTCGGCGCCATCGCCAGGGGCTATGCCGCGCTCTTGACCAGGCACGTCGGATTGGTTTCGGCCGGGCACTTCGCGGCGATCCTGGTCAGGTACGTCGGGAGTTTCCTGGCCAGGTACGTCGGGAACGTTCCTCGTTTTCTCCGCAATCGCCCAGTCAGCGCGACCCAGTCGATAGACATGCTTACCCTGACGCCCCTCGATGCCCGCACCCGGTATCTCTGTGGTCGCGTCCATCGCGATGCGGTTCGTCGTCGATTCGACCGACAGGCCGTTCATCAGAGCTCTGGCATGCGGGTGCTCGGATGTGCTGGCAAGTGCTCGCGTCAGTGTCAGCGAATCCGGCACTATCCTGTCGATCGACGTGCTCGGTAACGGATAAGTCAGTGCAGCCTCCTGGAACGGTCCAGCAGGCTTCGACACCTCGGCCGTGAGGTTGCTGGTCCAGGCAATATCTGCACTCGTCAATGTGCCGGTCTTGTCGAAGACGACGGTATCCACGTCCGCCAGGCGTTCCAGTGCCGCGCCGTCCTTGATCACGATACCGGCATCGAACAGCCGACGTGCTGCGAGCACTTGCACAACCGGTACGGCCAGACCGAGTGCACAGGGGCAGGTAATGATCAGCACCGCGACAGCGACGGTGGTCGCGTGATGCAGGTCGCCGGTCAAGATCAACCAGCCGACAAAGGCAAGCGCGGCCGCGGTGTGTACAACGGGCGCATAGTGCGATGCGGCTCGGTCTGCGATACGTCGATAGCGACCCCGGGTGGCTTCGGCTTCTTGCATCATCTGCCGGATCGAAGCGAGGAATGAACCATCGGCATCGGCCGTTGCCGTCATCACCAGATCGGCTTGCAGATTTCGCGTCCCCGCCTGGACGTGTGCACCGACGGCCACGTCGACCGGCATGCTCTCGCCAGTAACCAGGGATCGATCAACTGTTGAAGATCCTTGTACGACGATCGCGTCGACGGCCACGCGTTCACACGGCTTTACTACCATCCTGTCCCCGATCGAAAGAGTCGCCAGGGGTGTGAACCGGATGCTGCCGTCATCCATGAGGACGTCAGCGCCGCGCGGTTCGAAACGCGCCACGGCATCGGCTGCATGACGCGCTCGTTCACGCACACGCTGATCGAGTGTGCGTCCAACCAGCAAGAAGAACACGAGCATCAGCGCGGCATCGAAATAGATCGCCTGACCGTGATTCACGATGTCGTAGACACTCATCGCGGCCGTGACCAGTACACCGATCGAGATCGGCACGTCCATGTTCATGTGCCCGTGTCGAAGGGCATCCCAGGCCGATGCGAAGAAGATTCGACCGGCGTAGGCGAGGGTGGGTAGCGCGATGCTTGCCGACAACCAGTGAAAGATGCTGCGCTCGGCCCCGTCTGCACCGGACCAGACGGCGATCGAGAGCATCATCACATTGCCAGCCGCGAACCCGGCAACGGCCAGGGCCTTCAGGTGGCGCCGAAACTCGCCGTCGACGACGGAAACGTCTGCACCGTCTGCTCCGTTCGCAACGGACTCCTGCAAGGTTGCGGGAAAGCCCGCCTGTTCGAGTGTGTCGAGAACGTTGGGTGTCGCGGCATTCGCATCCCATTCGACCCGCACCTGACGTGTTGTCAGGTTGGCGCGTGCGCGCCGTACGCCAGGCATCGCGGCGAGGCTCTTTTCGATTCTCGCGACGCAAGCACCACAGCGTATCGATGGTACTGCCAGATCGACCTGACGGTGTCCGGCCTCGAGCGTTCGGGCAGCCCTGCTCAGCTCTAGGACGTCAGCCGGGTTCAGAGCGCTTCCGCCTCCGGAACGGCCGGTGTGAAGATCGGTGATTCCGGTTCGCCGCGGATGGCAACGTAGGCATGCCAGGTGGCGTGGCCGAGCACCGGGAACACGACGAACAGTCCGAACAGGAACGTGAACACACAGAACGCGAACATCACCAGGACGATGCCGCCCCAGGCGAGCATGACGGGTAGATTGTTCCAGGTCAGAGCCATGCTCGTGCCCATGGCAGTGAAGGCGTCGGTTCGCTCGTTGAGCAGCATCGGGATAGACAACGCTCCGAGCCCGAAGCCGAGCGATGCGAACAGGGCACCGAACAGGCTGCCACTGATCAGCAAGCCCCAACCGCTCGCTGTCGTGAGGAGTTCGGTGACGATGCCGTCAAGACCCGGGAAGGGATGCATGCCGAAGAACAGGGCGTAGAGAAGGACCGCCACGCGCACCCACAGGAACACCATCAGTACCAGCAACACGCCGACATAAAGGATCTGGCCGCGGGAACGCGGACGGACGAACAGCATGCGTCTGAGGCTGACCTCCTCACCACTTGCCAGGGCTCTGCTCTTCTCGTAGAGACCTATCGCGATGGCGGGGCCGACGACCATGAAGGCAGAAAGCGCTGGAAACAAGGCATAGTCTGCGCGCAGCAGGAACAGGCCAAGAACGATCCCCATCGACACGGCCATGACGAGCAACCCGTAGAACAGACTCGCGTCCGGGCGTGCGCGGCGAAAATCCTCCCAGCCGGCACGAAGCCATTCCACGGCGACACCGGGAGGCAGGCCGCGATCGAGCGGCACGGCGCGACGGATCGGCGGTACCGGTTTCGCCAGGGGCATGGTCAATTGCTCCGCTTGTCCGGGCACTGACCCGGGTGCATGGGTAACAGATTCAACACGAGGATTTCGCGGCACGGAAGGCTTGCTTGCCCTCCATGTCGTCTGACGTGTCGCCTGCCGTGTGAGAAACGCAGCCCGGTTCCGTCTCGATGGCGAGCAGGATGAATCGGGCCTTGGACCAGAGCAGGCCGCCGAGCACGACGGCGACACCGACGGCCACCCAGCGACCGCTCATCAGGGTTCACCGGTTGTCGGACGCAGGCATCGCATCGATGTCAGCATCCTTCGAGTTTGAAAGTGACAAGACGTGCAGGGCGAGTATCTTGCGTTCGGCTACGTCGAGTCGTGACTCCCAGGCGGGCATGTGTCCGCCGCGACCGTGAACGATCGTCGTGCGCAGACCTTCTTCGTCACCTCCGTAGAGCCAGAAGTTGTCTGCCAGGTTCGGGGCACCGAGTGCGGGGTTGCCTTGCATGTCTGCGCCATGACACGCGATACACTGACTAGCATAGGTCCGGCGACCTCGATTGACGGCGAGCAGCTCGCTTGCCGTCGTTCCCGAGCCGATCAGGTCGTTCGAACGGGACAGGAGATACAGCACGAGATCATCTATCTCGCTACCGGAAAGCGTGCCGTTGTCGCCGAATGCGGGCATCTGCGCGATCCGTGTTTCCGGATGATTCGCGTTGATGCCGACCCGTAGCGTGTGCAGGATGGCGTCCGGGTCGTCATTCCACAGCCAGGCATCATCGTTCAGCCGAGGGAAATAGCGCCCACCTTCACCGTTGCCACCGTGGCACATGGAGCAATTGTCGCGATAAAGGGCTGGTCCACTCTCGCGAACGATATCGAAAAGCTCGGCGTCGGCTCGAATCGTATGGAAACTCTCGGCTTCCATGGCAGCCTTCCAGTCGGCACTGGCGGCGTCGGCTGCGGCGAGTTTTTCCCGAATCTCCGTTCGCTGATCGATACCGAGACTGCCACGGGTGTAGCTATCGCCCAGCGGCCACGCGGGCATGAAGTACCAGTAGCCGAGAGCGAACAGAAAGGCTGCGCTCAGAAAGCCGAAGATCACCTTGGGAACCGGCGTGTTGAGTTCCTTGATCCCGTTCCACTCGTGCCCGGTCGTCATGTGACCGGTGTAAGGGTCTCGCTCAGCGTCGCCCATGCGCTGCACTCTCCCCTTCATCGCTCAGGGTGTGCCCTGGTGGGATCGGCCGGTCTTCCGGGTCGTCGATGATGCTTTCGCCCGCCCGCTGGAAGGTATCCCGCGCAGAGGGACGCAAGGCGTATACCAGCACGAGGATCGAGGCGACCACGAAGCAGAGCAGGCCGAGCGACTTTGCCAGCAGCACCAGTAATGCATGATCGACAGTCATTGCTCGCTCCTGCCAGGCTCACGCCCGTCAAGTTCGCTCACGCCAGGTTCACTTCCGCTAAGTTCACTTCCGCTGAGTTCACTTCCGCTGAGTTCACTTTTGCTCAGTTCACTTTTGCTTGGTTCACTTTCGCTGAGTTCGAGCGCAAGCCCAGCGGTCGGTTCGCTCGCACCTTCGAGCCGCGTCGCGGCGTCGGTGAGTCGACCGAGAATCTGCAGGTAGGCAACCAGGGCATCCATCTCCGTGACGACGTCGGGGTTGCCGTCAAACATGCTGACAGTGGTCGCTTCGCCGTAGCGCTCGACCAGACCGTCGGCATCGGGCGCATCCGTAGCCGAATGTTCGGCGGCGATTGCGGGCGGTGATGCCTGGGCGATCGCGTCGGCAGTTGCATGCTCGATCATCGCGTCGGAATAGGGAACCCCCACTCGCCGCATCGCCACCAGATGGCCGCCGAGATCGTCGACGCGAAGCGTGTTGCGGGATAGCCATCGATACGCCGGCATGATCGACTGTGGCACCACGCTACGCGGATCGTTCAAGTGTCGTGTGTGCCAGACATCAGAGTACTTACCGCCGACGCGGGCGAGATCAGGACCGGTTCGCTTGGAACCCCAGAGCATCGGATGGTCGTACTGCGACTCTACCGCGAGCGAGTAAGGGCCATATCGATCGACATCGTCGCGTAGGGTGCGGATCATCTGCGAGTGGCAGGCATAGCAACCTTCGCGCATGTAGATGTGGCGACCGGCGAGTTCGAGCGGCGTATATACCCGCATGTCCGGCGCTTCCTCCACGGTGTCGTCAATTGTGAACAGCGGCGCGATCTCGACGAATCCGCCAATTCCGGAGACCACCAGAATGCCGAGTACCAGCGCCAGCGAGCGCTTCTCGATCTTGTAGTGCGTATTGAAGATCATGGCGCCGCCGACCTTGCCACCGTCACCGGGTCCAGACGGGTCACGGGTAGGTCGGGACTCGCAGCGTCACCGGCCGTGTCGACGTTGTCGGCCGTCGTGCGGATGGTCATGATGACGTTGTAGAGCGCAACGCACGCGCCGAGGAAATAGAGAAATCCGCCAACGCCGCGAGCCACGTAGTACGGGATCATCGCGATCATCGAGTCGAGAAAAGAATAGCTCAGCGTGCCGCTCTCGTTGTAGGTGCGCCACATCAGTCCTTGTGTAATGCCCGCGTTCCAGAGGCTGATGAGGTAGATGACGATGCCCGCGAGGGCGAGCCAGAAGTGCACTTCGACGAGTTTCTTCGAGTACATGCTCTCGCGTTTCCAGAGCCAGGGGACCAGGCAGTAGAAAGAGCCGAAGATGATGAAGGCCACCCATCCAAGTGCGCCTGAATGAACGTGTCCGATGGTCCAGTCGGTGTAGTGCGACAGAGAGTTTACCGGTCGTATTGCCATGAACGAGCCTTCAAAGGTCGAAAGGCCGTAGAAGACAGCGGCGACCATCATGAAGCGCAGTGTTGCGTCAGTGCGTACCTTGTGCCAGGCGCCGTTGAGTGTGAGCAAGGCGTTCGCCGCAGAGCCCCACGACGGGACGATGAGCATGATCGAGAAGGTCATGCCAAGTGTCTGTACCCAATGGGGAAGTGCGGTGTAGTGGAGGTGATGCGAACCAACCCACATGTACAGGAAGGTGATACCCCAGAAACTGATGATCGACATCCGATAGGAGTAGATCGGCCGTCCTGCCCGCTTCGGCAGATAGTAGTAAAGCATGCCAAGGAAGCCTGCGGTGAGGAAGAACGCGACGGCGTTGTGTCCATACCACCACTGCGTCATTGCGTCCTGCACGCCCGAGAAAGCGGAGTAGCTCTTTGCCCCGGCAAGCGTTACCGGCATGGCCAGGTTGTTGACGATATGCAGCACGGCAACAACGAGGATGAAGGCGAGGAAATACCAGTTGGCGACGTAGATATGTGGTTCCTGCCGTCGCGCCAGCGTTCTGAGATACAGGACGAGGTAGGTTACCCACACCACGACCAGCCAGATGTCGGCATACCACTCGGGCTCGGCGTACTCCTTCGACTGGGTGATGCCCATGATGTAGCCGCTTGCCGCAAGCACACAGAAGAGGTTGTAGCCGAGCAGGACGAACCAGGGGCTGAACTGACCGGCAAGCCTCGCGCGACTGCTTCGCTGCACGACATGAAAGGAGGTGGCAATCAGCGCGTTTCCGCCAAAGCCGAATATGACGCCGGATGTGTGTACCGGACGGAGCCTTCCGAAACTCGCCCAGGCCGCGTCCGGGCTCAGTTCGGGGAAGGCCATCAGCCAGGCAATCCAGTCGCCGACGGCCATGCCGATGACGCCCCAGATCAGCGCGAGCACGATACCGACCTTGCTTGGATCGTCGTAGTATTCGGCAAGCCGATCCGCACCGGGCTCTGCGGCGTGGCGAGCGCTGTACAAGATCATGAACAACGCCACGGCGAACAGCAGGATGATCATGCCGTGCACGCTCATCGGGTCGTTCCGGGCGATCACCGCAATCAGTAAACCCGACGCCGCTAGGATGTACAGCACGAAGCGGGCGAGGCGTCGATCACTGGCGGTCAGTTGTGCAAGCATCAGGCGAATCTGCGGTGATCGACGACGTCCATTGTTGTCCGCGGCGGGAGCGCTGTAAAGTGCATGCTGATTCGTATCGGTGGTTGGTGGGTCCGATAACGGCCGATGAGGCCGAGGCAGCCGTTTGCGCGGCAGTTGCGCTCGCGATTCGGAGGTGATCTGGGCTTGTATTGACGTACCGGCGGCGCAGACTATCGGGCTTCGTCTAACCTTGAGAAGTTCTACCGATATCCAGACTAAGCAGATCAGGACACCTTCGATTACTGCGCTGTCATGTTACCCGAGCCACCGACAATGTCCCTGATCGAGATCAGAAACGCGCCTCGAACGGGTAGAGGCCAAGCGGATGTAGTAACCGCGTCGAGATGATTTCCCGAGCAATCAACGACAGAGCCTCAGGCATGGGCCTTTCCATTTTGGCCGCCTCCGACAGTGAGCTCGTCGGCTGGATGCCGGTGGAGAACGCTGACCCGGGCGCATTGACTTCAACTGAGCGCAAGGCCATTGCCGGCGCGATCCCGAAGCGTCGGGCCGAGTATGCCGCCGTTCGCCAGGTTGCCCGTGCGCTGATCGGCGAACTGGGATACGCATCTGTCGGGATACTGAACGGGCCTGGGCGCGAGCCGATCTTTCCGACCGGCATCGTGGGCAGCCTGAGTCACTCGGAAAAGTTCGCGCTTGCTGTAGTAGCACGTGAGCAGGCGGTGGGGGCGGTGGGCTGTGATGTCGAGCCACTGTTGGCACTACCCGAAGGGACCGTGCAACTGATCCTGACGCCTGACGAAAGCCGCTTTGTCGCGTCGCAGCCGGCGTGGTACGGCCGATTGGTATTTTCGGTCAAGGAAGCGTTTCACAAGGCACAGTTCGGCTTGACACGAATGACGCCCGGTTTCACGGATGTGCAGGTAACGTTCGACCGGAATTTCGAGAAGGTCGAGGTGGTGACGTTGATCGATATCGGCCCGATACCGGGTGGTCGTACTTTCGAAGGGCGAGTTCGCCTGGTGGAGGACCATATGATGACCCGCGTGCGTATCGACCGGTGCTACTTCTGATTCGTCGAAAATGCCGGACTGCCGGACTGCCGGACTGCCGGACTGCCGGACTGCCGGACTGCCGGACTGCCGGACTGCCGGATTGCCGGACTGCTGGATAGCGGAGGCTGACCGATCTGACCGATCTGACCGATCTGACCGATCTGACCGATCTGACCGATCTGACCGATGTGGCTGAGCGGCCTGATTTCCCTGAGCAGTCTGTGCAGTCTGAGCTGTACTTCGCGTCAAGCGCTCGATCAGCGTTCCGGTACGAGTCCGCGCGGTGAGAAACGGAACACCAACAGCAGGATCACACCCATGGTCATCAGCCGCATGTGTGCGGCGCTGGCAAGGAGGTGCGCCTTCAGGGCACTGCCGTCGGCCATGCCGCTCGTGATCAGGCTCATCAGCCAGTGTCCGATGGGCTCGACCTGTACCCACAGGAACCAGATCAGGAAACCGCCAAGCACGGCACCGATATTGTTTCCCGAGCCGCCGACGATGACCATGATCCAGATAAGGAACGTGAAGCGAAGGGGTTGGTAGCTACCCGGTGTCAGCTGCCCGTCGAGCGTCGTCAGCATGGCTCCACCGATGCCGCAGATGGCCGAGCCGAGAATGAACACCTGCAGATGCCGAGCGGTCACGTGCTTGCCCATCGCGGAGGCCGCCGTTTCATTGTCTCGAATGGCCCGCATCATCCGTCCCCAGGGGCTGTGCAACGCGCGTTGTGCAAGCAGCAACAGAATGATCAAGACCACCGCGAACAGTCCTGCGTAGGCGAGCTTGACGGTCAAGGTCGACGCCATCACCGGGTTGAGTCCGAGCTCGCTGGCTTTTGCAACGAACGCCGGGTCTGATTGCAGATTCACTTCGTAAGGCACCGGTCTCGGCAAACCGACCACGTTCTTCACGCCGCGCGACAACCAGTCTTCGTTCTTCAAGGTGGCGATGACGATTTCGGAAATACCCAGGGTCGCGATCGCGAGGTAGTCGGAACGTAGCCCCAACGCGGTCTTGCCGATCATCCAGGCTGCGCCTGCGGCCAATAGTCCGCCAACGGGCCAGGATAGTAGTATGGGTAATCCGAGACCGCCCAGATAGCCGGTGCCTGCCGGGTTGACTGATTCGATCGCGTCAACGGCAGGGTCAAGTAACCATCGATACAGCACGAAACCGACCAATAGCACTGCGAATACGGTGAGTCCTCGCACCGCTCCACCGGGTATGCGGCGCCAGACGAAGAGTGCAGCAGCGATTGTCGCTGCGCCTGCCAGAATTGCAAGCATGGCTCGCCCCCCGCCTGCTGACCATGCGGCAATCGTCGGCGGCATCGAGACGAGTACGGTCGCGAGGCCACCGAGTGCGACGAATCCCATGATGCCGACGTTGAAGAGGCCAGCGAGGCCCCATTGCAGATTGACGCCGAGCGCCATCACCGCGCTGATCAGACCCATGTCGAGAATAACCAGCGCAGTGTTCCAGCTCTGCAGGTAGCCGGTCAGCAACAGCAGGACGACGATGATGATGGCCAACAGGACGGCACGTAGCGTGACTTGTTCCGACGCTGTTCCAGCCAGGTCGCGACTCACAGCGATTGTCCCCGGAAGAGACCGGTCGGCCGAAACAGCAGTACCAGCACCAGTATCGAGAAACTGACGGCTACCTTGTAGTCCGTACTGAGCAACTGGACAAGACCAGACGGCACGATGTCATCCGGCAAGGTGTAACCCAGCACCTTTTTCCAAGCATAAGTCACGGTAACCTCGGCGAAGGCGACGATGAAGCCTCCGACGATTGCCCCGAGCGGATTGCCGAGCCCGCCGATCACCGCGGCCGCGAACAGCGGCAGCAATAGCTGGAAGTAGATGAAGGGCTTGAAGGTCTTGTCGAGACCGTAGAGCGTACCGGCGATCGTGGCGAGGGCTGCGACGATCAGCCAGGTCACGATCACCACGCGCTCGGGATCGATACCGGAAAGCAATGCCAGATCTTCATTGTCGGAGTAGGCCCGCAGCGACTTTCCGGTACGGGTGCGATTGAGGAACCAGAACAACAGGACCACGACGACGATCGCCGTGAGCACGGTGATGCCCTGAGTCGTCTTGATCGCGAGCCCTTCGGACAGGCCGGTCTTTTCCTTGAATTCGCGAGCTGTCACGATGAAACGCTCGCCGTCTGCGAAGTTCCTTTCGCCGGGTCCGATGATGAAGCGCACCAGACCGTTGGTGAAGAACATGACACCTGCGGAGACGATGACGAGGACAATCGGCTTGGCACGCTGACGCCGGTAAAAGCGGTAGATCAGCCGGTCGGTCGCGAGCAGATACAAGGCCGTGGCGATGATGCCGAAGGGTAGCGCCAACAACGCCGTCGGAAGTGCTCCGAAGCTCATGCCGAGTGATTGCAGCGCCCAGGTGGCGAGGATGGTTGCCATGGCGCCGAAGGCCATCGTGTCGCCGTGGGCGAAGTTCGAGAATCTGAGGATGCCGTAGACCAGCGTCACGCCGAGTGCACCGAGGGCGAGCTGGCTGCCATAAGTCAACGCCGGCACGACGACAAAGTTGGCAAGTACGATCAATGCGTTGAGCCAGTCCATGTCCCGGTCCCTGTGTCAGCCGCCGAGGAAACTCTTGCGTACTTCGTCGTCGGCAAGCAGCGCCGCTCCCGAGCCCGAGAAGGCGTTACGCCCTTGCACCAGCACGTACCCGTGATCGGCGATCGCCAGTGCCTGACGGGCATTCTGCTCGACCATCAGGATCGGAATGCCCATGGCCGCCACCTCGATGATCCGGTCGAACAGTTCATCCATGACGATGGGACTGACCCCGGCCGTCGGTTCGTCGAGCATCAAAGCCTTGGGGCGAGTCATGAGGGCACGACCCACCGCGACCTGCTGGCGTTGCCCTCCGGACAGCTGGCCGGCTGGCTGCTTGCGCTTCTCCTTGAGGATCGGGAAGAGATCGAACACTTCGGTCATCGTGTCGGTGAAGTCGTCACGGCGGATGAAGGCCCCCATTTCCAGGTTTTCCTCGACTGTCATCGAGGGAAAGACGTTGGACGTCTGCGGAACGAAGCCCATGCCGTTCATGACGCGCTGCGAAGGCGTCAGCTCATCGATCGACCGGCCTTCCAGACGGACACCGCCCTGGCGAAGAACCAGCATTCCGAAAAGCGCCTTCATCGCCGTGGACTTGCCGGCCCCGTTCGGGCCGACGATGACGGCGATCTCTCCCTTGTCGACCGCTATCGTGCAGCCGTGCAGGATATCCGCACTGCCGTAGCCGCCGGTCAGATTCTCACCGACGAGGAACGGCTCACTCACGTCGAGGCTCCGCGAGGCGTGCTGTCCTCTGTCCTGGCACTGCGTACGGATGTGCCGGATAATTCGATCGGTCCCCGAATGACAGGGCCGGGCTCGGTCCGAGGCGCCCCGATTGGAGGGGACCCGGTCTTGCGCGACCCGGTCTTACGCGACCCGGTCTTACGCGACCCGGTCTGGTTCTTCAAGCCGGTGCCGAGATAGGCCTCGATGACCTGCTCGTTGGCCCTCACTTCATCGAGTGTTCCCTCGGCCAGCACACGGCCCTCAGCCATGCAGATGACCGGATTGCACAAGCGGGCAATGAAATCCATGTCGTGCTCGATCACCACGAACGTGTAACCCCGTTCGCGGTTCAAGCGCAGGATCGCGTCACCGATGGTATTCAGTAATGTTCGATTGACTCCGGCGCCGACTTCATCGAGAAACACGATGCGCGCATCGACCATCATCGTGCGTCCAAGCTCGAGGAGCTTCTTCTGGCCGCCAGAAAGATTGCCGGCGCGTTCGTCGGCAAGGTGATCGATGGTCAGGAAGGACAATACCTCGTCGGCACGCTCACGCAGCAGTGCTTCCTCGCGAACGATCCTGCCACGCGAGAACAAGGCATTGAGCAGATGTTCTCCAGACTGTTCGCCCGGCACCATCATCAAGTTCTCGCGCACGCTCATCGAGCTGAACTCGTGCGCTACCTGGAAGGTGCGGAGCAGTCCACGCTGAAACAGGATATGCGGCGGCAGGCCGGTAATGTCGTCATCGCCGAGCAGCACACGCCCAGACGTCGGTGCGTGTTCGCCGGCAATGACGTTGAACAGGGTGGTCTTGCCTGCACCGTTCGGACCGATCAGACCGGTTATCGAGCCCTGCTGGATCGACAGGCTCGCGCCATCAACCGCATGAGCGCCGCCGAAGTGCTTGTGCAGATCTTCGACGACGATCATGGCGGGCAGGGTCACGAAGCCCGGCAGTAGTGTGCAGGATCAGTGGTACTTGGCCGTCGTCATCTCGCCGCCCTCGATCAGCACTTCCCGGTAGGCGCCGAGCGTCTCACCACCGTCATTGAGCTCGACCGCACTTGCACCTTCGTAGTCGATCTCACCGCCTTCGGCAAGAATCTCGAGGGCCTTGGCGAGTTCGCCGGGAAAAATCTGCTCGCCCGGTGCATTGGCCAGTTCGTTGATCGAGCCTGCAAAGTCAGCAGAATCGGTCGACTTCGCGGCCTGCATCGCCAACATGATCAGCGCCGCCGCATCGTAGGACTCACCAACGTAGGGGCCAAGTTCACCACCTTCCGAGAGGCCAGCCGCTTCGGCCATTTCGATCATCGTCGCTGCACCCGGGCTGTCCGAGCCCGGGACCGTGCCGAAGGTACCGTCGATGGCGTCCCCGAGTGCATCGGTCAGGCTGCTGCCTATCATGCCGTCCGAGAGCACGAAGGTATCGAACGCGCCTGTATCGAGCGAGGCCTGCATGATGCCCTTGCCGCCCTGGTCAACGTAGCCGACAACGATGAGTACGTCGCCGCCTGCCGAGGCGAGCGCGGCGACTTCGGACGAGTAGTCGGCCTTGCCGTCTTCGTGAGCGGCGGAAATCGTCAATTCGCCGCCGAGCGTCGTGAATGCGGATTCGATCGCGTCGGCCAGGCCCTTGCCGTAGTCATTGTTCGTGTAGGTCAGCGCCGCCGACGTGATATCGCGATCCGCAAGGATCTGTGCGAGAACCTCGCCCTGACGCGAATCCGACGGTGCGGTCCGGAAGAAGAGGCCCTTGTCCTCGGCCGTGCTCAGCGCAGGCGAGGTAGCCGACGAGGAGATCAGCACGGTGCCGTTGGGGACGGCCACGTTCGCCAGTACCGCTCCGGTTACGCCGGAACAGTCGGGCCCGACAAGCGCCTTGATGCCGTCGCTCGTGATCAGTCGTTCAGCCGCCGCGGTCGCCGCTCCGTTATCGATACAGGTCGCATCACCGCGCACCGGGGTCACCGTCGTGCCATCGAGCAGCAGGCCCGACTCACTGACCTCACTCATGGCCATTTCCGCTCCGCCCGCCATGGCGGGCGTCAGCGACTCGATCGGGCCGGTAAAGCTCAAGAGGACACCGAGCTTGATTTCCTCGGCGGCCAGGGTCGGTCCGGCCACGGCCGCAGAAATCAAGCCGCTCAGTATGAGTCTCTTCATCTAAGTTGTTCTCCTTTGGGACGCGAGCCAAGATGGACGCACAGGTGTCGGGAAGTCAAGCTAATGATAGCCGCTGACGCTCAGCCTGTGACGGAACGCTGATGCGCACCGACGCTCTCTTGTCGGAACGCCCTCATCACGAGCGCGGCAGCAACCCGAGAATCGTCAGCGGCATGTCACGGGTATAGGCGTAGTAGGCGAGCGACAATCCGGTAACGACATAGATGGCCCAAGCATGAAAACCATAGTGCAGGAAGGTATAGCGGTAGGCCGATGTCACGGCCGCCTCTGAATTCCCCTCGACAACACCTTGGAGGATCAATGGGTTTGATCCCCAGAGGCCGAGCGGCTCCGCGGTGGCAAAGACCATGAGCCCGACACCAAGGCCTGCGCCGAACATCATCGAGAACCAGGAGAAATTGCTGAATTCAGGCTTTACGCCTTCCTGACCGAGACGCTTGCGCCCGGTTGCCGGCAACAGGGCCAGTACGAAGAGAAAGCAAACGAATACGCCTACGGCGATGATGTAGAACGTGTTGAAGCTGTTCAACAGGCTGCCATTGACTGACGATAGTACGCTGGCGGCATTGCCCGGTAACAGCAGAGCCCAGACAACGAGCGCGGCCATGATGATCTTGCTGATCAGTGCGATGGGTAGACTGTAGCCCTCGTAGAAGCCATCGTTCTGCGTGTGGATCTGCAGATTGGTGAAGGGTGGTTTGACGGACATGGAATGCGTGCCTCCAGCGTCGTTTTCCGACTGATGATGTTCGCGTTTCTAACCAGCGCCTCGTCGGCGGGATTCATCGGTTGCCGGTGCATAGGTACGCTCGGCAAATGCGGTCAGCCGATTCCAGCTCACGGTGTCGATGTCTGCTCGGCTTTGACAGGGTTCGGTGGCATCACGGGGAAGATCGGTGAGGCAACGTAGCTCGGTCGCGCACTCGATCATGAGATCTTGCCGATTGCCTTCGATACTCAATGCTCCGGGCCTCACGCACACCGAAACCGCCTGCCATTCGATCTGGATGCAGCGCCCGAGATCATTGGCCGAAAGCGCGCCAAACGGCACGATGAGCAATGGCATCAAAACGCTTTTCATCGACAGCGGCTTGTTCTTGTCGATGCGATCACGACAGTCCGACATCGCCGCTCCGGCAATGATCGGGCACAGTACACCGGACTCACTTTGCCATGTGCCTTGCAACGTTCTCGGGGCCGACTCGCGCAAGGCGCGATGGTCGAGCAAGGTCAGTCTCGCTACGAGCAGTTCGGGCCCCGGAAGGTCGAACGACGCGAGCCATCGGGCGGCGGTAGCGGCTTCGGCGGCCATGCCCCAGCTGAAGCCGGCTCCACGTGCTGCGCGTTTGCAAAGCGCTTCGGTCTCGTTGAGCGAGTAGCTCACCTTTCAATCATCGGGTAAAAGCGAGGGCTGGAAGCTCTCTGCATAGAAGCGATACCAGTTGCCTCCCATGATGCCGGCCACTTCTTCCGGGTTCATGCCGATGTCGAGCAATCCCTGCTCTATGTTTCCGAAATCGCGGTTGTCGGCAAACCAGGACGGCATGGGCGGGAAGCCGGGCGTGTGTGCCGATCCCTCCCCATAGTCGATGCGCTTGGTCCAGCGGCCGACACGCATCCATTCGACGATCGAATCGGGCTGGTCCTGGCAAAGATCGCTGCCTAGCCCGAGATTCTCGACGCCATACCGTTCGGCCGTTCGCGCGATCATGCTGCAGAAGCTTTCACAGCTGCAATCGCTTCCGTCCTTCAGATGATGCGGATAGATCGAGAAGCCAAGCATGCCTCCCTGATCCGTCAGTGCTTGCAGTATTGCCGCCTTCTTGTTGCGTAGAGCGGGTGCCCAATCATGCGGATTGGCATGCGTGATCGCGATGGGACGGTTCGAGCACGCGATCGCCTCCAGAGTCGAGCGATCAGCAGAATGGCTCATGTCCACGACCAGTCCCAACCGATTCATTTCGCGGATGACTTCCTTGCCCATGCGCGTCAGACCGGGATCCTCGGCTTCATAGCAACCGGTGGCGAGCAAGGATTGATTGTTGTAGCTCAACTGCATGAAACGCACACCGAGTGAGTACACGATCTCGACGAGCCCGATGTCGTCCTCGATCGGGCTCGGATTCTGACATCCGAAGAAGATGGCTGTTCGTCCGGTGGCCACGGCCGTGTCGACATCCGCCGCCATTCGGCCGTGAAAGATCAGCTCGGCGTGTTGCTCGAAGAAGCGATTCCAGCGCTCGATGTTCGCCACCGTTTCACGGAAATTCTCGTGATAGGCAATGGTGACGTGAACTGCGTGCAACCCGCCATCGCGCATTTGCCGGAAGATCTTCTCCGACCAGTTGGCATATTGCAGGTTGTCGATACGCATCAGTGCGGATCACCCGATGCCGTGTAGGCGGTCTTGACGACGGTATAGAACTCGGCTGCGTAGCTCCCTTGCTCGCGCGGGCCGTAGGAACTCTCGCCGCGGCCACCGAAAGGCACGTGGTAGTCGGTGCCTGCCGTGGCGAGGTTCACCATGACACAACCGGTTCTGGCATGACGCCGGAAATGAGAGGCGCGGGCAAGGCTTCGCGTGACGATGCCTGATGTCAGTCCGAAGCGAGTGTCATTGACAACGGCGAGTGCCTCGTCATGGTCGCCAACGCGGATGACCGCTGTGAGCGGTGCAAACATCTCCTCCGTGTTGATCCGCATGGCGTTGTGAGTACCGATGAAAACGCCGGGAGACATGTAGTAGCCGTCGTGTTTCATGTCGAGCCGTGTACCGCCACAGGCAAGCTCAGCACCTTCGGACACGCCCAGAGCAGCGTAGGCCAGGTTTTCCTCGAGCTGTTGGGCCGAGACTATCGGGCCCATCTGTGTGCCGTCATCCAACGCATGACCGACTTGCAGGGCTTTGGCCCCCGCGATGAGCTTCTCGACGAAGGCGTCGTGAACGGCTTCGTGGACGACCAGTCGAGAGGAAGCTGTACATTTCTGTCCGCTGCCGCCGAAGGCACCGCCCAGCGCCAGACTGACGGCGAGGTCGAGATCTGCATCGTCCATAACGGCGAGCGCGTTCTTGGAGCCCATCTCGAGTTGAACGCGGGTCAGGTTGCCGATGGCCGCGGCGGCGATTCCCTTGCCGACAGGAACGGATCCGGTAAACGAGATGGCATTGACCAATGGACTCTCGACCAGGCGTTGGCCGATGACCCGACCTGCGCCCATGGTAAGTGACATGAGCCCGTCGGGAATATCCTGGCGCGCGATGATTTCCGTCAGCGCGACGGCCGAAGCCGGAGTTGCATTGGCGGGCTTCCACACGACGGCATTGCCGAAGGCGAGTGCCGGTGCAATCTTCCAGGCGGCTGTAGCGGTGGGGAAGTTCCATGGCGAGATGATGGCGACCACGCCGACCGGCTCGCGCCGGATATCGACTTCGATGCCGGGCCTTGTCGAGTCGGCGTTGTCGCCGATCTGGCGCAAGGTCTCGGCCGCATAGTAGGTAAAGAACTGCCCGGCGCGGTAGATTTCTCCACGACCTTCGGCGAGCGGCTTGCCTTCCTCGCGCGACAACAGTCGGCCGAGTTCATCGGCACGTGCGATCAACTCGTTGCCAATCGACATGAGTACGTTGTAGCGCCGCTCGATGCCACACTGACCCCATTCGATCTGGGCGCGATGCGCTTGCGCAAGCGCGTCATCCAGCTGTTCGGCCGATGCTTGCGCAAAGACTCCGATCAGGTCAGTGATGTCCGACGGGCTACGATTCTCTATCGTTTCCGGCCCCGAGGTCCATTGCCCGGCGATCAGGTTTTGCTGGGTGTCTGCCATGGGGTCACCACTGCCACTTCGAAAACTGGACTGAACCAGTATGGCAAGCCGAGTTCAATTCAGTCAAACTAGATTAATTGAATATGACTTCAGTAAATCTGAACACATGACGATCAAGCTCGAAACGCTTCGATGCTTTGTAGCAGTCGCCGAGAGCGGCAACCTCTCTGATGCTGCCATCCGCCTGAACCGGACCCCCTCTGCCGTCTCCATGACCATGAAGGGACTCGAACGGCATCTTGGCAAGTCCTTGTTCGAGACTGATCGCAAGAACAGGCTTTCGCCGCTCGGCAAGTTCGTTTTCGAGCGTGCCGCCGCGGAACTGAAGCAGTTCGACCGTACCCTACAGGCCATCGAACGCTATGCATTGACGAATAGCGAACTGGTGCGCGTTGCCGCCGTACCGTCGATGGCAGCCTCGCTGTTGCCGGCTGCGTTGAAAGCATTTTCGAAGAGTAGCCCGGGTGTGTGCATAGACCTGTCTGACACGGACTCGCTGGAAGTGCTGCGTGCGGTTCGTCAGGAACGCGTCGATATCGGCATCGGCACGTTTGCCGACGCGCTATGGCGCGGCGAGCGGTGCGAGTTGTTCAGCGACGAATTCGGTCTGGTGTGTGCACAGGATCATCCTCTGGCGGCAACAACCGACCCTTTGCAATGGCATCAGCTGGAGGGAGAAACGTTCATCGCCAATGCCCTTTGTCGGAGTATCGACGCACCGCGACTGCAGTATATCTGCGAGCACGCACGATTGGTCTCTCACAACACGACGTCATTGATGGCAATGGTCAAGTCAGGCATCGGTGTCACAGTATTGCCACGTCAGGTGGTGAAGCTGTTTCCGGGTGGAACCGAATTTCTCCGCATCGACGATGCACGAGTCGTCCGACGAATCGATCTTGTCTATCGCGATGGGGCGCTCGTCGAAGAGCCTGTGAAAACGCTGATCGCACATATCGTCGATGCAGCCGCCTTGCTGAGCGGCTGATCCAGTTGCACCGTGCGGGCGTCCCGGGTGCTGCACTACACTGGTCGTAATGTCGACAAGCCAATCAGGAGTGGACGGAGCGGCCGTCGAGCCCGGCGGCGTGCTCTATCGCATGGCGGTCCTTGCGATCATGGCGCCGCTGTTGGGCACGATCGTCGCACTGCTCGCCCTCGGCTTCGTCGACAGCATTGGCTGGCTCAACGAGCGATTGCTTGTCTCGCTTCACGCGCGCGCTCAGGTCGGTGACACACAATGGCTGGCCTTCGCCACCGTTCTGGTACCCACCTTGGGCGGTCTGCTGGTCGGACTCCTGATTCAGCACGGTTCGCGTGCTGGGCGACCGCTGGGACCACCCGACCTCATTGCTGCCGTGCAACTGCATCGTCCCTTGCCGGCGTCGCGCGCAGGCGTCGTCTCGAGCGTTGCCGCGGCACTGTCGATTGGCTGCGGTGCATCGGTCGGCCAATACGGACCGTTGGTCTACATCGGAGGGCTGATCGGTCAGTGGGTCACGAACCTGAAGCTGCGTATTCCAAACTTGCAAGCGGTCGCCATTGCCTGCGGTGTGGCAGCTGCCATTTCGACCGCGTTCAATGCACCGATCGCCGGCCTCGTCTTTGCCCACGAGGTCATACTCCGTCATTACTCGCTACAGGCTTTCGGGTAAACCGCGGTCGCGGCCGCAACCGGCTACGTCGTCGCGTATCTGGTGTTCGAGCGAGAACCACTCTCTCGACGTCGGTCGCGAGGCCTTGCGTTTCGCGACCATCTAAGGCGTGTTCGCGCCGGGCGAACTGGCCATGCTGATCATCGCCAAGACACTGCTGGCCGTCTTGTGTATCGCTTGTGGCTTTGCAGGCGGTGTTTTCAGCCCATCTTTCTTGATCGGCCTCCTGCTGGGCGCACTGGGATGGATGTCACTCGAGGTGGTGGGAATTCCGAATTCCGGGGTAGCGCCTTACGCTATCGGCGGCATGATGGCGCTTGCCAGCCCGGTCGTCGGTGCACCCCTGTCGATGATACTCATCGTGTTCGAGTTGACCCGGAACTATGATCTCACCATCGTCGCGATGGTCGCTGTCGTGTTTTCCAATCTGCTGGCCTATCGCTTGTTCGGCCGCTCGCTGTTCGATGTGCAACTCGAACGGCGAGGCGTGAACCTTCGGCTCGGTCGCGACAGGGCGCAGCTCGAGCATGAGGCCGTCGTCGACCATCTCACCGAGGCCTTCGTGGCGATAAGACTCGACGATTATGTCGAGGATGCCGTCCGACGACTTCGTGCTGCGGGTCGCAATGAAGGCTTCGCCGTCGATGATGAGAATCGGTATATGGGTATCGTGCGCCTGCTGGATCTGATCGATGATACCCAGCCACTGATCGAACCCTCTCCAGTGAGCGGAGGGTTGTGGTTCGACGAGACAACATCTCTCTGGCAGGCGATGCGTGCCCTGGACGGCTTCATAGGCGAGTCGATCCCGGTGATCGATAGCGAGAGCCGACGGCTTGTCGGTGTCGTCAGCGAAGGCGATATCGTCACAGCCTATTTTCAGTGCGTGCATGGACTCCGGCGGGAAGAGAATGCTGCTCTCTAGAGGTTGTACCCTCGGTCTGATACTTCTGTCTGTCAGTATTGGATACGGGTGCTTCGCGGTTTTTCCGGGGCGTGCCCTGGCAGACGAGCAGGTGCTGACTGCAGCCTCGAAAGACCCCGGACTGATACTGCGCGTAGCCACCTGGGGAGTTCCCTACGAAGCGGCTCAACGTGCGGTGTTGTTCGATCCCTTTGCAGCCATCAGCGACATCAGCGACATCAGCGTAGACACCGTCGCCTACGCCGGCGGACTCGTCATTCTGCAAACCGGAGATGTTCCCGACCTTGTCGACATGTTGAAGGCCGATGCCTGACGTGCCTGCCAGGGAATGCTTGCTGCAAGAACTCGATATCGATGCCATGTTTCCAGATGATTTGCCTGCGACCCGCTATCGCGCTCATTCCTGGCAAGACGGTCTCCGTGAACCACTGAGTATCAACACGCCTGTCGATTCCGTGACGGGTAGTCTCGACGACTGCAGCATCGCGCATCTTTCCTACTCGACTGTTTCCGCCTACGACGCGCGCGCTTACCCGGGTATCAAGCCACAGGCTATCGAAGACTTCTTCGACACGACGCGCTTTCCCGGCAAGCGTGCCGTACATCGAAGTGCAGACGACATCCTAAGGTGGGCCTTGATGGCCGAGGGCGTGCCGTTGAGTCAGATATATGATCTGCTCAGTACCGAGAGAGGATTGCGGCTTGCATTACAACATCTCGATGAATTGCACCCGAGCATTCTCTGGTGGAGCACACCGGATGAGCCGGTTCGCTGGCTGGCCGACGGAAAAGTGAGAATGGCGCAAGGGTACGATGGCCGATTTTTCGATCTGCGCCAGCAAGGCGTACCGGTCGATATCGTCTGGGACGTTCAGCTACTCGACCTGAGCGTGTAGGCGATTCCAACAGAGGCGCGACACGCGGTCGAGGCGCGGCAGTTCATCCGCTTCGCGCTAGGCGCGGTGCAACTGGCCAGGCTCGCCGGACGCATTCCCTACCGACCTTCCCGAACGTCAGCATTCAAGCGTGTCGGCGAACACCCAAGCCTGGGTATTCCCATGCGCGACCAGCTCCCGACCGCACCGCATCATCTCGACAGAGCGCTGATACGCGATACCAGCTGGTACGCCGGTACAGACGCCCTGCGCGCCCGCCTATTCGCCCCTGGCGCTCTCACGGTCTCAGTCGTCGGCGTGTCCGTCACTGCCAAGCAGTCCCATTTTCTCGACTATCACCCGTTTCATTTCGGCCTCGGCGGGTCCAAGAATCTTGCGAAGGTCTGTGGTTTCAGGCTTCTCTGCGAGCAACTCGCGGATGGCGGTCGAGGATGCGATGCGCAGATCCGTCCCGACATTGACCTTGGACATGCCGCTGGCGATCGCCTCACGAATGTCGTCATCGTGGATGCCGACTGCACCTTCGAGTTCTCCGCCCGATGCAAGAAATCGTGCAACCAGATCCTGAGGGATGCTGCTCGCGCCGTGCATGACGAGGGGTACATCGACCGCCGCTGCGATTTCGGCTATGCGTTGGTGATTGATTTCCGGACGACCGCGGCCCTTGTTCGGTCCGTGCGCCGTGCCGACGGCAATGGCGAGCGTATCGCAGCCACTCGCTTCGGCGAAGCGTGAGGCCTCGGCGACCGTGGTCAGCGTCGCGTTTTCTTCCGAGATGATGACTTCCGCACCGAGCTCGACCAAGCGGCCGATCTCTGCTTCCACGCTGATCCCGACCGCACGGGCAGCATCGACGACGCGGCGCGTTTCGCGAACATTGGTAGCCTCGTCCGCGTGGGACATGTCGATCATCACCGATGTGAAACCGTTCCGCAGGCACCACAGGCAACGTTCGAAAGAGTCGCCATGGTCGAGGTGGACAGCGACCGGCACGCTTGCATTTCGAGCTTCGGCCAGGGCGATCGTGGCGATACGTTCGCGCGTGTATTTCAATGCCCCCGCCGTGATGGCGAGCATCACGGGGCTGCGCGTCTCCTCCGCTGCCTCGATAATGGCGAGCGTGATCTCGAGGTTGTCGGTATTGAACGCGCCGATGCCGTAGCCGCCCGAGCGGGCGCGTTGCAGGAGTTCGTGTCCGGTGTGCAAGGTCATGTTGAAATCACAGGGTTCTGGGAATCGGGTTGGTTCTGGTGCAGGTCGATCAATGCGAGTGCTCCGTGCAAAGCGCCATGATTCTCGAGCGTCGCTTTCGAAATCCGCAGCGTATCGGCAGGATGCGGGTGCTGGAGATGATCTCGGATCTGTTGCTCAAGACGATCGTGGGGATAGCCGCTCATGCTCGGAATGCCCCCACCGACAAGCACATCATCGGGCTCGAGGAGCGTGACTGCGGTGGCGATCGTCCAGGCGTGAAGCATGACGAACTCGTCGAGTGCCTGGTCGAGATCGTCGTCGCCGCAGTGCGTGAACAGCAAGTCGACAGGTATGCCGGCCCGCTCGGCAAGCCCAGTCAACGTATGTCCAGAAGCATAAGACTCGACGCAGTCTCGATTGCCGCACAGGCACCGGGTGCCACGAGCGAGCATCGGAATGTGGCCAGCCTGCAGAGATGAGGCGCCCCGTCTGAACGGATCACCGTCCTGCAGGTACGCTGCACCGATTCCGGTACCGAAGTAGACAGCCAGAACTGCCGGGCTGCCACGTACCGCTCCGCTTCGCCACTCCCCGAGCAGTTGCAGCATGATGTCCTGTTCGAGCAGCACTGGGCAGCCGATAAGTCGAGTCATGTCGCTACACAGGCCGGCGCCTTCGAGTTGCGGAATATTGTTGCAGTGAGCCAGCGTGTCACGTTCACGGTCCAGCATCCCCGGAATACCCATGACGACCACTGCGGGCTCGAGCAGGTTCTTCTTCGCGTATTCGAGCACAAGATCAGCAAGTGCTGTCCGTGCATCTTCGATTCGCAAGGCAGCACTGCTCGTCAATTCGATCACGCTGCCGGGCCGGCCGTCAGACAGGTGACCCAAACGCACGTTTGTCCCTCCGGTGTCGACCACGATGACATCGCGGTCGCGCGCACCGTTCGGAAGCTTGAAGCCCGGCGTTCCGCTCACCGCTCGCTCCGCAACCAGTCCAGCGCGAAATGAACCGCTTGCTCGGGAGTGTGTTCGTCGGTATCGATAGTCAGGCGCGGGTGTTCGATAGGCTCGGCTGCAGCACGGCTTGCCCGATAGAGATTCGCGTCACGATCAGCCGCCGGGTGAGCGTCGTCGGCTTCGAGTCGCGCCAGCGCAGATTCGAAAGAACAGACGCACTCGATCACTTTGAGAGGTGCACCTGCGCGTTGCGCCACGGCAACGAGCGCGTCGATCTGGTAGCGACGCGAGTACGTGCGTCCGTCAAGCACGACAGCGCCGAAAGGGTCTTGCCCGAGTACATAGGCGGAGACCCTGTACATTATATCGACGACCAGATCGTTCTGCTCACGACGGTAGTCGACGTAGTCGCCGAAGAGCTCCGAGCGGACGGTATCCTTGTCGAGCAGGAGGGCCGGGAGTGCCGTTGCGAGTGGTCGGGCGACAGCGCTCTTGCCAGACGCCGGGAGCCCGGCCATTGCAATCAACATGACTCGCTGCCGCAGTTCGGTCGATTGTCGCAAAGCTGCAAGCGCCGCGAATCGCGATAAGCTCCGGTCACGTGTCGATGACCTTGCCCATCATCATCGCGACGACCTCATCTTCGCTAGTGTCACCGATGGCGCGTTCGCCTGCCTTGCGACCTCGCTCGAGCACGAAGATTCGGTCGCTCACCTCGAAGATGTCAGTGAGATTGTGCGAGATGAAGATGATAGCCACACCTTTCGCCTGCAAGCGCTTGATCAGATCCTTGACTTCCCGTTGCTCGGGCACGCCGAGGGCCGCGGTCGGTTCATCCATGATGACGAGCTGCGCATTCCAGTACACGGCACGGCTGATCGCGATCGCCTGGCGCTGACCGCCGGAGAGATAGCCAACCGGCATGCGCAGGTTGTCGAGCCGGATGCCAAGGTGTTCGAGCGCGCCCGCAGCCTCCTCACGCATCCACTTTCGGTCGAGCATCGGCACACCGAAAACGCGTCGCATCCGTTCGCGACCAAGGAAGATATTGACACCCACGTCGAGATTGTCGGCAAGCGCGAGATCCTGATAGATCGTCTCGATGCCGAGATCGCGCACCTCCTGCGGGCTCTGCCCGTCAATGCGCTTGCCGCCAAGCCGGATCTCTCCACTATCAGGCCGATTGACACCTGCAATCATCTTGATCAGTGTGCTCTTGCCGGCACCGTTATCACCGGCAAGGGCCAGCACTTCACCGGCATGTACATCGAGATCGATATCGCGCGAGGCCTGAGTTCCGCCGAATCGCTTGCAGATACCCCGCACGGAAAGGAGCGCCGCGGAGCCGTTTGCATTTGCGTCGGCCTGTACGGGAGACAGATCTGCATTATCGGGTTCTGATGACCTCATGCCGAATCCGTGCCGAGTCGGGCAAGTCGATCCTTCGACTGATCGATGAGTACCGCCACGATGATGACAAGCCCGACGGTGATGAACTGCCAGAAAGGTGGCATGCCGATGAAGACCAGTCCGAACTGGATGATGGCAATGATCAGGGAGCCGATGACTGTGCCGGCAATCGTGCCGCTACCGCCCGAAAGGCTGGCGCCACCGATGAATACCGCCGCGACGGCGTTGAGCAGGATGGGTTCGCCGGCATCGGCCGCCCCGGCCGAGAAGCGTCCGGTGTAGAAAATCCCCGCCATGGCGGCGGTGAAGGCGCTCAGCATGAACAGCATGAAGGTGATTCGCGTGGTGTTGACGCCGGCACGTACCGCTGATTGCAGGTTTCCGCCCATCGCGTAGACGTACACACCGAAGCGTGTGTGGGCGAGCAGATAGTGGAAGAAGAGGGTAATGACAGCCGCCACCAGTACCGGCACCGGAATGATGTCGAAGACCCGTGAATTGCCGAAGGCGCGAGCGGTATCGTTGCGGATCGAGACGGTCGCGCCACCGGCAACCAGAAAGGCCATGCCGCGAGTGACGCCGAACATACCCAGGGTTCCGATGAACGACGGTACCTTCCACTTCGCTATCAGCCAGCCGTTGACGAAACCCGGAATCAGCGCGATCGCGATAGCGGCGATGACGCCGAGCGTGAACGAGAGCTCGGGGGGTAGTTCGGGCAGGGCTCGAATGACGACGGCCATGGTGACCGCAGCCAGTCCGCAGATGAAGCCTATCGAGAGATCGATGCCGGCGGCGATGATGACGAAGGTCAATCCCAGCGCCATCATCAGAATCTGCGTCGCGGTCAGCAACACGGCCTGCACGTTGTACAGGTTTCCAAAGAACGTCCGGTCATAGACGCTCCACGACCAGGCCTCGAAGATGGCCATGATCAACAACAGGAACAGCCATGACCAGGCGGCGGTCAGGAGTTGCAGCAAGCGGACGCGGGTATTCATGTCGGTGACCGGTAAGTGGAGTGGCGCTTGCGCCGACGTCGTGACACGCCTTCCCGGACGACGAGCCGCAACCACGGCTCGCCGCCTCGAGGACGCGTTGGTCGCTGTTCAGAAGGCTTGATTCAGTCGGAATAGATGAACTTCGCAACGTCGGGATCTTCCACGTTGTCGGCCGTGATGACGGTGAAGCCGGTACCGATCACGGGCGGAATGGATTGACCGGTGAGGTGTGCGTAGGCACTCATGACCCCGTAGTAGCCGATCTCGGCCGGGTGCTGGGCGATGGCCATGTCGACCAGTCCGGACTTCAGCTGATCGACGATCGACTGCGGAGCATCGAAGGCAATGACCGTCACATCACCAAGCTTGTCGGCCGACTCGACTCCGTTGGCAGCACCAAGGGCGGAAAAAAGGTTTGCACCGAACACCCCGCCAAGCTCGGGTTCGCGAGCGAGGACCGCCTGAAACTGTGAGGCTGCGGTGGACGCATCGTTCTCGTTGTATTGCGTATCGAGTACCGTGATGTCCGGGAATCTCTCGCTCATCTCAGCCTTGAATCCCTCCTCGCGCTGATCGGTGGTCGAGATACCCGGACGAACGTTCGAGACGTAGACGCTCCCGGAACCGCCCATTGCCTCGGCCATCGCAGCGGCGGCCATGCGTCCGCCGGCAACGTTATCAGAGGCAATGTAGGAGATCGGGAAGTCGCCATCACCCGAGCCGTTCTGATAGACACCGTCATCGATGAACGTATCGACCGTCAAGACAGCACTGCCGTTGTCGGCTGCGCGCTTGAGCGGATCGATGAGCTGGGTCGTGTCGGTTGGTGCAATCAGGATTGCGTCGGGCTGTCTCGCTATGACGCCGTCGAGAACCGGTATCTGCAGTGTGGGGTTGAAGTCCTCAGCGCCCTGAAAGTCGACTTTGATACCGAGCGCCTCGGCGGCCGCCTGTGCACCCTTGTTCATGGTGATGTAGAAGGCATCAGTTGTCAGGCCTGGCACCAATACCATCTCGATGTCATCCTGCGCCTGCGCACCGCCGGCCAATGCCGCAGCCAACAGTCCTGCCAGTATCGCGTTCTTCATGCTCGTTCTCCTGTGTCGAGTTCTCTGGGTTGACACCGGGCGACGCCCGGCATCGTGGTACGACGAATTCAGTTGGTCACTATCGTCACGCATGGCGACGTGCGGCCTGGGCGTGAGCGGCGACTGCTTTTCTTGGATTGCCGACAGGTACGAGGGCATCGTAGACGGGAAGGGTAGCCGCACCGAGCAAGACAGAATCAGGGCCGTCACCGCCGACAAGAAGCTTCGGGCGATGGTTCCAGCCTTGCATGTAGAGGGGCTCCCTCATGACGGCAATCCGTTCGATCAATGCCTGCAGCATTGCCGGCGAAAGATGTCCGGTCAGGATGATGGCGTCCAAGTCGAGCAGATGATCCACCGACACGATCGCCTGCGATAGTGCGTATGCCGCCCGCTGCAACCACGCCTGCAGTGCGCTATCACCTGTCGCGAGGCGGTCGTCGAGTTCGTCCGGCGTGAGCGGCCCGAGATCCCGGTGCAATGCATCGAGTGAGGCGAGCGACTGCAGGTGCACAATGCCGTCGGAGTCGATCGACCCGTTTTCCTGTTGGACGCTGGTCGGTGCGGCCACCAGCATGTGCCCGAACTCTGCCACGTTTGGTCCCGACCCACGATAGACCCGACGTTCGAGGAACAAGCCTCCCCCCAGTCCCGCAGAAAAGAATCCGATGGCGAGAAAATTTCGGTACGAGCGCCCCTGGCCATGCCAGAACTCGCCGATGGCCGCTGCTGTCACGTTGTTTTCCATGCTCACGTCGAGTCCGAGTGATTCAGCCAGCGGGTCGCGTAGCGGTTCGTTGCCCCAGCTCCAGCTGTGTTCTGACTCGACAACGGCGCCCCGAGCAAGATCCAGCGGACCGACGGCGGCCAGTCCGACACCCAGCGGGCGACAGTTCGATCGAGAGTCAAGCAAGGCGTCAGCAACGTCGAGCAGGCAACGGCGAACCTGTGGGGGTGTGGCTTCTGCCGGCAGCGTCCGGTGACGGCGAGCGGTGACCGCGCCGCCGAGATCGGCGACACAGCCACTCACGCGTCGGTGGTCAAGGTGGAGGCCGATGGTCCACGCGGCGTCGCTGTTGATTCCGAGCTCGATGGCAGGCTGGCCGCGACCTCCGCTGCGGCGTCCGGATTCATGGACCAGACCCGCTTCGATCAGTTCGGCGACGATGTAGCTGACCGCGGCCGGGGTCAAGGAAAGCTCGGCTGCGATCTCCGCTCGCGAGGACGCGTGGTGCAGGTGGATCATCTCGAACACGCGAGCACGGTTGGCGTCACGCGATGCGGTTGTAGACGTGGCGACAGAAGCGAGGGAGATGACCAGTGTATGTCGCGCTCGTTAAGTAAAATACGTTAAGTTAAGGAGAAAGTTATTTCATATATTCCGTGGTGTCAACTTTGTAGTGACGACATCAGTCAGAACGGTGATAGCTTGAGCAGGCTGAATCGGGTTCCAACGATCAGTCGCGCCCGCCCATGATGCCTTCATCGTTGGCACCGGATGAGCCAGGTTCGTGGATCATCGTTGACGAAGTCTATTCAACAGGCGCGGGCGATATCGCGAACACTGAAGCGAACGTCGTATGGCTGCAAGAAGTTACCCGCACGCCGGGGCTTGGTGGGTGGACCACGTTCGCAGACGGTGAGCGAACCTTGCCTTAGCGGGCCAACCTTCATGGTCAAGAAATTCGACGCGCCGGCGCTGCCGGAAGTGTCCGATCACCGACCACTTGTTCTGGTGGTGTAGCTGTACATGCCAAGGCAGACGCGAAGACAACACCGCCCGTGGCAGCGAACTTCCTGCTCACAATCGATGAAATCCAGAACTGTCTTCAGGCATTGTTGCCAAGGACAGCTGCCTTTGCGGATTGACGGCGACGCTGCAGCAAGCGCTTCACGTCAGGTCCATGGGTAACCGTGCCGTCTTCGACGAACGCTTCGTGGCGGGCTTCAATACTGTCGAGTTCGTAGAGATAGTTGATCATTACGCCATGGGCGCGTTCAAGCGCACCTGCGGCGAAATCAGCCGGCCAGTTGATGCGGTGTGCCGATGCGCCGTTGCCGAGATGAAATCGCGTGACCGGATCCACCGGCAGTCCGGCCGCCTGCTTCGCTTCGACGAAATACCGAGCTGCCCAGAGGCGCACCGTCGGCGAGAGTTGTGCCTGCCTGTCGACATCTGTCGTCCAGTCGGGTCTGGCGAGTTCGATACTCAGGCCATGCGCTACTTCGTCGTCCACAGACGCCAGCCACCGGGCAAAGCCGGGCGCCGGCGAAAGCGTCACGAAGGTCTTCACCCGTGGCAGGTCGAGAGTGATGTCGCGAACGACCTGCTTGATCAGGAAGTTGCCGAACGAGACTCCTTTTAGTCCTGGCTGACAGTTGCTGATCGAATAGAAGACGGCCGTATCGAGTGTCTCTGCATCGTCAACACCGGCATTGATCAGAGGTCCGATGGTTTCGGGAATGCCACCGCAAAGGGCGACTTCGACGAAGATCAGCGGCTCATCGCCAAGTGCTGGATGAAAGAACCCGTAGCAGCGGCGGTCTGCAGGATCGAGGCGTCGACGCAGGTCGTCCCAGCCAGTTATTTCATGGACGGCCTCGTAAGCCACGATCTTCTCGAGGATGGATGCAGGCGTATTCCAGTCGATCTGCCGCATGACCAGGAAGCCGCGGTTGAACCACGACGACAGCAGGTGTGAGAAGTCTGCATCGAGCGGCGCCAGTGCGGCGTGCTCATTGATTGCGCGGAGGAGATCTCTGCGCATACGTACCAGCTGAAGCGTACCGCCCGGTGCGAGATTGAGCCTGCGCAACAAGGTTTGACGTTGTGATTCAACCGCCGTGAAGAGATCGTTTCGCGAGGATTCCGATTCCGATGCCTCCCATTCTCTGTAGGCATCACGAACGGCGACCGCATCGACCCCGTAGTCATCCAGCAAGAGTCGAAAGAAGCGGATCCGATCGTCGCGATCGAGTCGAGCATAGGCGTCCAGTGCTTGTTCGGCCACGGCGACACGCGAGGCCTCGCCAACGCGGTCCATCAGACGCTCACAGGCATCTTCGACCTGCGAGAACGGTGCATTCTCCAGGTCTTTCCCGAGCGAACGCCGGCGTACACGCGTGCCGATGCTCTGCAGGAGTTCATTCAGAAATCGTGGGTTCGCAGAGGACAAGATCGCTACTCGTTACGGACAGGGAATGGCAGACTGAAATCTACTGCAGTAGCATGAAAGCACAACTTCACGAGTTCTACGTGAACCTTGGTCGCAGTAACCGAAAAGAACGGGTTGGCTGGCGCGTCGCACCGTTGCTTGAACCTCGATTCTCGTTCGACTGCGATCTCACATTCGCTGGAGTGCCGGGTATCACAGTGACGGGAGAATCAGTCGCGTGAAAACACGCCTTCGAACGGCGCCTGCTGGCACTTCAGAGTGGCGCAGGGCTATATCGAGAGAGCACGCATGACGGTGCGGACCGGAATCGTTGGTGGCGGCAACATGGGCGGCAACTTGGCGAGGCGCCTGCTCGAATGCGGTGCAGGCGTGTCGGTCTTCGATGCGTCCGAAGTGGTGCGCGACACCCTTGGCAAGGCTGGTGTTCCGGTCGCGACGTCGCTCGCGGCCCTGGCTGCATCGGTGGACTCACCCATGCTTGGCACAACGGCGGGGGAGGCTGCCATTCGCCACGTTGCCGTTCGCAAGGTGGTTTTCGTCGGTTCACCCGAGACCGGACGTCGCGTGGCGATCACGGCTGCCGAAGCGTTGAAGCCTGCCGTACTCGAACTGGGTGGGAAAGCTGGTGGATGGGACGCAAAGACTTCGTCTCGGAGACCCGCTCGACGAACAAACCGACGTAGGCCCGCTCGGCAATCACAGGCAGCGTAAACGGGTGCTTCCCATGATCCAGACGGCGCGCGCAGCAGGTGCGAACGTCACCAGCGCGGCAGCGCCGGATGGCCCGGGTCTGTTCGTTCCACCGACCCTTTTATCCGCGATCGATAATCAGGCAGATGCCGCACTAGAGTACATCTTCGGGCCGGTGGTGACGCTCAACCCATTCGAGGATGAAGCGGACGCGATCGCATTGGCAAATGACATGCGATCAGGTCTGGCAGGAGCGGTCTGGACGACGGACTTCGGTCGTGCGCACCGGGTCGCAGCAGCGGTTCGGGCTGGTACCTTCTGGATAAACGCATACAAGGCTATCCAGGTGTCCTAGCCATTCGATGGCTCGTTGGACTCGGGTTTCGGGCGTTCGAACGGTGTTGATGCGTTGATGGGATACTCGGCACCCAAAGGTGTCTGGCTGGATACCGCCTCAGCGAGACAAGGTAATTTTCGGGTACGCGAAAGCATGAGTTCTAGCGAGTCGCCTGGCCTGCATTAATTTCGGACTCAAGCATGAGGTATGCAGATCGATGTTTAAGCCCGACAATCCGGCGTTCGGCATCGACCATCCGTTGATCGCGGTCAGCGACAACGATGCCTTGCGCCAGCGACTCTGTGCGAACGGTTCAGACATGACGCCTGTCGGCAAGCAACCCTGGGGAACCAGTACCAGTCTTGCCGTGTTTGCCGATTGTCTGCTCGAGATCGTCGGAGTTCATGACGAGAGCCTGCTTGACGAGAAGCCGACGGGTGACTTTCGCTTTGGACGTCACGTATATCGACACCTGCAGGAACGTGAAGGCGTGGCGCTGACGGCATTGCACAGCCTTGACATGAAAGCCGACTTGACATGAAAGCCCATCTACAGCTTTCCTTTTTTCTCTGCCGTCAGCATCGACGAGATCTGGTCGAGGTGCCGGGCTGGATAGAACATGCCAATGCCGTCGTCGGAATTGCTGGAATCACGATCCTTGCTCATGCGTCGCTGCACGAAAGCCTCGCCCAGCGCCTCGGCGCATTGTACGGAGAGCAAGCCGTTGCTGAAGGCGGATACGACGTGCAGACCGCAAACGGCCAGATGTCGATCCGGACTCGAGAAGCCGTCGAGGATGCCTACGGCCCGCTCCCGGAAGCCATCGACGGCGACTTGTCACCCGCGATAGTCGCGATGACGTTTCGTTCTGACGACTGGTCACGCACGACGGCAGCACTAGCCGCCTCGGGGCTTGCGGTGCGGGACCACGATGGTTTGACATCGCTTGTCGATGCCCGCTTGTGCGGTAACACCTATCTATCCTTCGAATCGTCGAGCCAGTGCGCCGGATACAGGCGAACAGAGAAGAAGCGAGGGATTCGAGAAGACGTCGGCGCGTAGAGCCCGGTCAGGCGATCACTGTCAGCTCGTGGGTGTTAAAGTTACGGGAGAATTCGACACGCCCTTTGCACGCCTGAATGCGGCTTATACGCTTTGCTTTACATGCTGATCGAGGTTGAACTCATGGAAAGGAATCCCGGGTTGGCCTGATTCGCTATCGGTATTGCCTTTGCGGCGAGTGTGCTTGCATCCTGCGGTGGAGGCGGTAGTGGTGATTCGGGTGCTGTCTCGGCCGATGCGTTGTACATCGAGTGTCCGGATAGTGGGCAGGCACTCGATTTCACAGGATTGGTCTTTTCGGACACCGACACGGTATCGATCAGCGGCGGCGCAAACGCGCCACAGGAGTTTTCACGACGTAGCTGCGGCGCAGAAGGCGATAGTTCGCCGGAAGACCCCTCGACGGCTGTTCCACGGCAACCGGCGGGGATTGTCCGCTTGGTAACGGTAGCATCGGGAGCGTGTCCTTTGCAACAGTCTGCTTTGATCCGGACGGACGATTCACACACAACCGCAGCCAGTGGATTCAGGGCCCGGTCGTGGATATCGCCAGCGCCGAACCGGAGAGCAGAGGCCGTTACCGCATCGACGGCAACGCTATCTGATTCTGGCACGCCAGCGGGCGCAGCAGGATATTGGCGTTCGGGTTCGACAGGCGCGACCGTGGCGATGACGATGGCTCATCAATCTACCTGAACGATGACTTGCATCTTCGCTGAACGACAATGCAACCCACGGAGTCGATGATGACGTATCCTGCATGATAACGGCGCAGCCTGTTGTCTGTCTGGCGCATTCGATACGGTGCAGTACTGACGGAATGGTTCTTCATGCTCGATTTGCTCGCCAGGCTCCCGCCGACTGACTGGCTCCGACTTGGCGTCGTCTACATTCATCTGCTGTCGAGTGCAATCGCTCTCGCGACGGTATTGCAAGCCGATCTGCGTATCGTCAAAGGACGTGTCGCGCCCAGGGTCCTCCGCCGCACAGCAAAACGGACCATGCTGCTGCTGGCGGCGCTTTGGGTCAGTGGGCTGCTGATCATCTACGTCGACACGGGCTTCAGCATTGCAGCACTTGCGGGCAGTCCGAAACTCCTGCTCAAGCTCCTTGCCGTGCTGGTTTTGAGCTTCAACGGCGTTCTGCTGCACTACCTTTCGTTCCCGGTCGTCGTCAAGCGAGATCGACTGTCGATAGCGCAAACGGTACTTCTGGCAACCACCGGCGCGATGAGTACGAGCCATTGGTTGCTGGCAGCCTTCGTCGGGGTCGCGAGTCCGTTGGCCCAGTGGCCATTCGACTTGTTGCTGGCGGGCTACCTTGCGTACTCAGTGTCGATTGCTCTCATCGCCATGGCGATCGTTCCCGTTCTTCGGCAGAGGCTGTCACGAGGGCGCTCTTCCAAACTGTCACAGGCCTGCGCTGTAAACGAGGTCGATATCGATGTACTACTGCTGCCTGACGATTCTGAGCCCGTTCCGCCGCGCAAACTCCGCAAGCGGGCTCGACGAGGGAGTAAGTCGGCGGTGGTGATGTAACGCGCCCGCCATTCTGTGCGTCAGCGCTGTCTCAGTCCGGCGCTGTCTCAGTCCGGCGCTGTCCGAGGTCAGCGCTGTCTCTTTTTGTCGTATACGTCAAAGATAACGGCGGCCAACAAAACCAGTCCTTTGATCACTTGTTGATAGTCGATGCCGATTCCCATGATCAACATGCCGTTGTTCACGACGCCCATGATGAAAGCACCGACTACTGCGCCCACGATCATGCCGACACCGCCTGACATGGATGCGCCGCTGATGAAGACCGCGGCGAAGAGATCGAGTTCGACTGCAAAACCCGCCTTCGGCGTCGCTGTATTGAGCCTGGCAGCGAAGATCAGGCCGGCGAGTGCCGCCAGCACGCCCATGTTGACGAAGGTCAGGAATGTAAGACGCTCGGTCGGAATGCCGGACAGCTAGGCAGCCTTTTCGTTGCCACCGAGCGCATAGATGCGGCGACCGATCGTCGTGTGCTCGGTCACGAAAGCATAGACGATGGTGAGAGCGCCCATGGTGACAAGCACGTTGGGCAGTCCGCAGAAGGTCGAAAGCTTGTAACTCACGAAAAACAGAGCACCGGCGACGATGATGTTTCTCGCGATGAACATGGCAAGCGGCTCGTCGACAATGCCGTAGGCGTTGTTTCGTCTGCGTTTACGCAAGCCAAGGTAGACGATGCACAGAGCGGCTAGAGTGCCTGCTATCAACGCCGTTACATTCGCCTTGTTCACCCCGAATATATCGGGAACGGATCCTGTCGACAGCAGCTGGAAGGATTTTGGAAACGGTCCGACCGATTGACCTTCGAGCAACCACAGTGACAAGCCGCGGAATACAAGCATGCCAGCCAGCGTCACGATGAAACCCGGGATTTCCCAGTAGGCGACCCAGTAGCCCTGGGCAGCCCCGATAAGCCCCCCGACGAGCAGACAGACCGGAATGGTCACACCGACCGGGATGTCGGCATTGACGATCATGACAGCGGACAAGGCGCCAATGAATCCCATCACCGAGCCGACCGACAGATCGATGTGACCACCGACGATGACGATCAGCATGCCAAGTGCCATGATGATGATGTAACTGTTCTGCAGGAACAGGTTTGTAATGTTGACCGGCTTCCACAGCGTACGGTCAGTCACCACCTGAAAAAAGACCATGATCGCGATGAGTGCGAACAACAGTCCGTAGTCACGCATGTGGTTCAGCAAGTATCGCGAAGCGCTGTTCGCATCCTCGAGCGCAGCAGAGCGTTGTTCTGACATTCGTCTGTTTCCCGGTGGTGCGTCAATATCACGTTGACGCACCACTATCGGCAACGATCAGCGACATCAATTTTTCCTGACTGGCTTCGCTCGACGCGAGCTCGCCGACAAAACAGCCTTCGTTCATCACGTAGATCCGATCGCTCAGTCCGAGCAACCGAACAGGTTCTCGGCAATCGACAGGAGCGGTACCAACGCTAGTTCCTGATGGATGATGATGATGCCAGGCGCTTCGCTTTCGGCAATACCTGAGAACGTGACCGCCTTGCCGTCCAACTGGATCTCGCCGTCATAGCTGCCACTTTCGTGAACACCCGAAAGCACCTTCATCAAAGTGGATTTGCCAGCACCCTTCTCGCCGACGAGCGCGTGAATCTCGCCCGCCGACACGACGAGATTGACATTGTCGAGCGCCTTCACCCCGGGAAACGTCTTGCTGATTCCGCGCATTTCCAGATCGACTGCAACTCGGCATCCTGTCCGGAAACGATAGGCATGGGCAGGTCGTTCGATCCGTAGCCGACGCCCTTGAGCGAACTCAGGATGCCAATGGACAATCCATCGTAGGGGCTGAGATCACCTTGCACTGTCGCGTCGGTGTAGTGGGCCGAGAGGAGGTTGTCCATGCGTGCCTGGGCAACCGCTCCATCCCAGCGCAAGGTGCCGACCGTGTCCATGCCCGTTTGCGCAGAAACTATCTCGATCGAGCCATCACCAATCAGCGGTTGCAGGATCGACATGGCACCGTCGTAGAAGAAGTAGGCGTAGTTGTCATCAGGCGAGCCACCGAACAATTCGACGTTCCAGGGTTTCACATCGGGAAAGCGCTCCATCAATCCGGCCACCACCGACTCGGCTTGCTGGACACCGACTTGGAATTGTCGAAGGCAGAGTAGTAGTCGACGTATTCGCTGTCACGGATCAGGCGGTCGTAGGCAATGGTCTTGATCGCCGCGCACCGTCAGGATCGTCCCTGGTCAGGAGAGCGTGTCGAGGATGTGACTGGCGCTCGCGCAGCTTACGATCCGAGCTGTTACCTCTGTCCCGGCAATTCGCAAATCGGTGGTGAGCGGAACCCTGACTTCCGCGATGTTCATGCGTTCGACAACGACCGCCCGAGTCTGTCGACAGGCGCGCCGCTAGCGCTTGCGCCTGCCACAGCACCCTACCGTCGCGCATCGGCCTTCGGTTGCACCCGGGTACTTTGCTACACCCCGCGACACGATCTGCCCATGTCACGACTGCCACTGTCGAGTGTCGAATGCGTGGTCGACGCCTGGTGCCGCGAGCACCGCCAGCTCGCGTCGATCCCTGGGGTAACTGCGGTGCTCGTGTTCGAGAACCGTGGCGAGGTGACCGGCATGTCGAACCCGCACGCTCACGGGCAGATCTATGCGTCCGGGTTTCGCTACGACGTTGTCGAACGACACCTCGGCGCTGCACGACAGCATCGTGAGGACAAGGGCGGTGTGCTCTATGCCGCGCTTCTCGAGGCGGAGCAAAAGGATGAGAAGCGAATCGTCGCTGCGCGCGAGCACGTTGTCGCCTTCGTCCCCTGGTTTGCGAGGTTTGCCTACGAAGTGCACGTCGCGCCGCGTCGTAGCGTTCCGCACGTGACCGACCTCCGCGACGCCGAAGCCAGTGACCTTGCTGCTGTCCTGCACGAGGTGCTCGTGCGCTACGATAACCTCTGGCAGTGCGACTTCCCTTACCTGCTGACCTTGCAACAAGCGCCGCTAGATGGTGGCCAGTACGAGGACTTTCATTTCCATATCCAGTTGCACCCGCCGTTACGCAAGCCTGGACTCAAGAAGTATCTGGCCGCGCGCGAAGTGGGCGGGGGCAATTTTCTCGCTGACACCGTTCCGGAGGAATCGGCTGCCGACCTTCGTGCCGTGCGCCCGTGGCCATCGCTCGCGCACCGGGGCGACTCGACGTGTTGGGAGGCATTGCCGACTATTCCGGCTCCATCGTGCTGCCACGGCCGATCGCCGAAGCGGTGGTGGCTGGCGCTCACCACAGGGAGGACGAGCTTCTTTGTATTCGCACAGACGTCGCTGCCTGCCTGGACACCGTACATCGCAGGCGTGCTTGCGCTACTCGTGCAGGAAGAGGGGTTTGACACCACGCGTGGCTTGGCCATCAACCTCAGTTCCAAGGTACCGGACGGCAAGGGTGTCAGCTCCTCTGCAGCTGTCGAGGTTGCTACCGCCGGTGCGCTTGTTCGGCTCGCGGGCCTGTCTGTCCCGCCGGCCCGCATCGCCATGTTATGCCAGCGAGTCGAAAATGGTGTGGCGCCGTGTGGCTTGATGGATCAGATGACCTCCGTGTTCGGGCGACACGAGGCATTGTTCGCTCTGCACTGCGTGCCTGACCGAATACTACCGCCCGTTCCCATCGCACCGGGGTTTGCATTCTGGGGTATCGACTCCGGTGTTCGACACGCGGTGACCGGGGCGGACTACGGTTCGGTGCGAGTCGCCGCCTTCATGGGATATCGCCTGCTTCTGGAGGCTTGCGGCATCGCGTCAGCAGCCGTTGCCGCATAACATGTCGTAGATACGCGATGGCAGAGCTATCTTGCGAACGTCAATCCGGACGAAATCGACGATGACTATGCCGGGACGCTGCCAGAGCGACTTTCCGGCAACGACTTCCTCGCACGCTTCGACGCCATCACCGACAACGTAACCCGTGTCGAGGTTGATCGTCACTATCCAGTGCGGGCGTCTACTCGGTATCCGGTTCTCGAGCATCGCCGTGTTCTCGATTTCGCCGCATCCATGAGCGCACTCGAAACCTGTGAAGACCCCCAACAGCAACAAACGCTGGCACACGCCATGGGTCAAAAGCTGTATCGGTCGCATTCAGGCTACAGCGACTGTGGCCTTGGCAGTCACGCGACTGACGCACTGGTAGCGGCCGTACGCGAAGCGGGCGCGGAACAAGGGTTGTACGGCGCCCGCATCTGTGGAGGCGACAGCGGCGGAACGGTGGCGGTCTTCGGGCGTGCAGAAGCTGAACCACTCTTACGCGAGATCGCAGCCCACCACCGGCGACAGACAGGGGCCGGGGGTAGAGTTTTCGCAAGCGGTTCGGATGGCCTCAGAAGCTGGTTCTTGAACGGCGAAAATATCAACATGACTACTACGGCACCAGACTGAGATTTCCGTGTGCATTGCCTGCAAACGTGACGTCCGCACCGATGTCCACAACGCAATTCACCGCATTGTCCCGAATTACGCCCCGGCCTGCACTGTCGCGAAGCGTGCTGTTGGCCAGTCAACTGTAGGCGTGCAAGCGGTTGTAAAGCGTCTTCAAGCTTATGCCCAGAACATGCGCCGTGCGCTTCTTGTCGCCACCCGTTGCTGACAAGGTTTCCATCAGGAGGAGACGCTGCACATCCCAGGCACTCCGCCCGACAAGCGCGCTCGCAAGACAAGAGTCGGCGCCGCGTAGAGCAGGTGCCACACGCTCGTCAGGCTCGATCAATGGGCTACGCTGGGTCGCGAAGTACAAGGCGCGAACGGTGTTCTTCAACTCCTCGACGTTACCCGGCCAGTCATAGGCCCTGATGCGTTCGAGGGTCTCCTCAGAGAGCTGCTTGGTACAACCCGTCTCACGATTCAGCGAGGCAACGTGGTGACGCGCGATGTCCAGTGCATCGCCCTGCCTTTCGCGCAGGGAAGGAGCGACAACGAGCGACTCACTCAACAACGTGTATAGATCGTGATCTATCGTGCCGGACTCAAGGTGACTTGAAAGGTTTCCGGCCACGAGCCCGATGAGTCCGGTTGTCTTCCTGAATTGACACGGCTCGAGTGATGCCGCTTTGCGAATTGTCGAGAGGATCTGCTTCTGGACCGCAGCCGGAATCTGTTCCAGCCTCTCGAGTACCAGAGTTCCGGCACGCGCGCGTGCGAACAGCCCATCGTCTTTCGATCGGCTACCGAACAACCAGGCGGGAAGTGATGTCGCGGACAGGCCGCTACAATCGAGATGCATCAGTTCACCCTTGGCGCCACTGTCGGCGTGCAGGCCTGCCGCCAGATGCCGAGTACCCGTACCTTCCGCTCCCACGATCAGCGCTCTGGGCGGTGAAGTCTCAGCAGCACGCGCGATAGAATGGCGCAACGCCATCGCCGCATCGGATGCACCGACGATCCGGGCAGCAACGAAGTGGCCGCCTGGCGCCGAACATTGACTTCTGCAAACGGTAACTTCTGAACACGATGTGTTCTCTCGCCCATCTTTCTGGTCGGCAGGATTGTCACCTCCGGACAGCCGCTCGGGCACCAGCCCTTCTGACTCCGGAACAGGTTTTTGCAAATCAGGCAAGGTATCTGTAAAGATTACCGAATCGTGTTTCATGCTGCACGGTAGCGGGCGAGTCGGACGCTGTCGTTCAACTGCTTTAAAGGTTACCCGTTGCCTGCCTGAGTGATCTTGCCGCAGCGTCAGCTCAAGCCTTCGAGTGGCGGAAACCAGGACGTATCGAGAGATCGATAGCGGTCCGAGAAGTCAGTCGCATCTTTCATGTCATCGATTCGCAGAAGGGTTATCACCTGACCCTCTCGCTTTATGAAGCCGTCTTTCTCGAGCGCCCCGACAGCCTTGCTGATGGATACGTTGGTGAGCCCGAGCAGATCTCCGATCTCCGTCTGATTCATCCGGCAGTTGATGGTCATGACGTCGCTGCCGAGTGTAATGCCGAGGCGGGCTCGCCACGTGAGCAACACGAACATGACGCGCTCGATGGCCGGCATTCGACCGATGGCGCGCAAGAGATCCATGTAGACCATCTGATCACGTGCAGAGAGCGCCAGAAGCATGGCCGCCAATCTCGCCGAACGCTGCAGGAGCGGTGTCAGAGCGGACTTCCCGAACGGGCAGAGCACCGTCTCGCCACAGGCGACAAGGCTGAAGCTTGTTCTTGTGGCTGCGAGCTCGGCCAGGCCGATGACGTCGCCCGGCACGAAGGTACCGATGATCTGACGTCGTCCATCGTGCAGGACGGTAAAAAGATAGGCCCAACCAGAGCGGACGGCATGGAGGTACTGTGTCGCTTCGTTTGCCCGATGCACGATCTCACCGGACTTGTATTGCCGTTCTTCCTTCTCGAAAGCTGCAATGAGTTCGCGATCGCTTGCACTCAGTTCAACGTAGTGCGACAGGTTCTTTACCAGACAGCTGTCCACGTCTCCATATTTCGATTTGCTATCCGTCATCAAATTGTCCTGTGTCGGTGTACAGTGCGTGTGGGCGGTATCAGCATCCCCGGCAGGTGTCTGTACTGGCCAATCCAGCATAACAAGCACGTTCATCGACTACCCGGCACAGCGGTAGCGTGCAGGATTTGGCGCTATTGGCCTTGCACCGAAAACGACCGGCGAATCCGAGGCACGTCACGACGATCGTGACATCGCATCAGTGTTCTGACTACAATCGGGGGGACAATACGCGCGCCGGTCGTGCACTGCCGAGCCTGCCAGGCTCAATCCCCGGACCGTACGTTGATCTGGTCCATTATTGAAGGGAGGAGAGGATATGACGTCTGGATTCAAGTTGGTACTGCGCCCTCTGACACGCACACTGGCAGCTGCAGTGGCAGCTGCAGTAATGGCTGCCGTCGGCACGTCCGGCGCACTCGCACAGGACGTCACGCTGAAGTTGCACCAGTTCCTGCCGGCACAGGCTAATGTACCGGCAATGATCCTCGACGTGTGGGCGGACAAGGTCGAAGCGGCATCTGACGGACGTATCAAGATCGATCGCTTTCCATCGATGCAGCTAGGCGGCACACCACCGGAGCTGATGGACCAGGCCATCGATGGTGTCGCCGACATCGTCTGGACCGTGGTCGGATACACACCCGGACGCTATCCTTCGACCGAGGTATTCGAGCTGCCATTCATGGTCGAGGACGCCCGCGCGGCATCCTGTGCTTACTGGAAGCTGTTCGAGACTCATATGGTGAATACCGAATTCGCCGATGTGAAGATTCTCGGTACCTGGGTGCATGGCCCGGGTATGTTCCATACCAGCGAGCCGGTCAATACAACTGCCGACCTGCAGGGCATGAAGATTCGCGGTGGCTCGCGGCTGGTGAACGAGTTGCTCGAGCTCTCTGGTGCAACACCGGTCGGCATGCCGGTGCCGGCCGTGCCGGAGGGTCTGTCGAAGGGCGTGATAGACGGAACCACCATCCCGTGGGAGGTGACAACGGCATTGAAGATACCGGAGCTGGTCGACTACCACACCGAATTCGAGGGGCCTGCGCTCTATACGCTTACCTTTGTACTGGCGATGAACAAGGGCGTCTATGACGGTCTGGCTGTCGATCTCAAAGCGGTTATCGATGACAATTCCGGGCTTGAGTTCTCGATTTTTGCCGGTGGTACGCAGGCCGATGCCGACGGACCGGCCCGGGAGTTTGCCGTTGATAACGGCAACAAGATCATTACCGTGACCGACACTACCGAGTGGGAAACTCTGGTGCGCCCGATCTACGACACCTGGGTTGCCGATCTGGCAGAAAAGGATATCGATGGGCAGGCGCTTATCGACGAGGCACAGGTCTTGATGCAGGGTGACTGCAAGGGTGCGACCGCCGAGATGTGATGGCACGGGCCACAGCGGTCATCCGGTCGTGGCCCGTCATTCATCTTGCCGGTGACGATGCACACTCTCGTTACCCGGTTGGCCCGTAGCTTTGCGGTGCTTGGCGGTCTCAGCCTGAGCTTCCTCATCGTGTTGACCTGCCTGTCGATCCTGGGGCGGTCCCTCAATTCGCTCTTGCACAGGGACTCTGTTCAGGCGGTTGTACCGGACTTGGCAAACGGGCTCCTGGCTGCTGGCATCGGCCCGATCAACGGCGACTTCGAGCTGGTCGAGGCTGGCATGGCTTTCGCGATCTTTGCGTTTCTGCCGTTGTGCCAACTCAATGGCGCGCATGCTTCGGTGGACATTTTCACTGCGAGGCTGCCGTCGCGTGTCAGCGGAATCTTGCGCATGGTGATCGAATCCATCTTCGCTGCGGTGATGATCCTGATCGCAGTGCAGTTGTTCGCCGGCATGGAAAGCAAACGTGGCTCGGGCCAGACGAGCCTGCTATTGCAGTATCCGGTCTGGTGGGGCTACGCGATCAGCGTGCCCGCTGCGATTACTGCTGCGCTCGTGTCGGTACATGTCGCTTTGGCTCGCATGATCGAGCTCGCAACCGGCCGCGTGTTGTTGCCTCCGGAGATGGAGGAAACTCATTGATCGACATGATGATCGGAGTGCTGTCCTTTCCGGCGCTGCTTATCCTGATCTTCCTGCGCGTACCGATCGGGCTTGCCATGTTCGTTGCCGGGCTTGTCGGTCTGATTGCGGTCACCGGGGACACGAGCCTGCCGTTCGCGCGGCTCAAGGCCGAGACCTACACGACGTTCTCGAACTACTCGTTGTCTATTGTGCCGATGTTTCTGCTCATGGGGCATTTCGCCACGCTCGGCGGAATGAGCCAGGCACTGTTCAAGGCCGCCGAAGGCTGGCTTGGCCATCGCAAAGGTGGCGTCGCTATGGCTGCCGTTGGCGCCTGTGCCGGTTTCGGCGCCATCTGTGGTTCGTCACTCGCGACCGCGGCCACGATGAGTCGCGTGGCCTTGCCGGAACTCCGTCGCTATGGTTATGCCGGAGGCTTCTCGACAGCCACACTTGCCGCCGGCGGCACGCTCGGCATCCTGATTCCGCCGTCGGTCGTGCTGGTGATCTACGCCATCCTGACCGAGCAGAACATCGCGAAGTTGTTTCTCGCCGCCTTCATACCGGGTGTGCTCGCGGCCGTCGGCTACATGGTCGCGATAGCGCTCTACGTGCGCATCAATCCAGGTTCTGCCGGAACACGTCCACGTGTAGCCTATCGTGAGCGCTGCAAGGCGCTGTTTGGAGTCTGGCCGGTGCTGTTGGTGTTCTTGCTGGTCGTCGGTGGTATCTACCGAGGCTTGTTTACCCCGACCGAGGGTGCGGCGGTGGGGGCCCTCGGAACCGGACTGATCGCGTGGACGATGGGTGGCCTTAGCCGGGCAACCCTGGCCGAGAGTTTTTTCGTGACCGCGCGTGCCTCCGGCATGATCTTCTTCATCGTGCTCGGCGCGGCCTTCTACAACGGCTTTCTCGCGCTGACACAACTGCCACAAGAGGCTGCATCCTGGGTCGCCGCGAGTGGGTTCAGTCCCGTGTTCGTGCTGGTACTCATACTCGTCTTCTACCTCGCTCTCGGTTGTTTGATGGACAGCCTTTCGATGATCCTCCTGACGATCCCGATCTTCTGGCCGATCGTCCAGGAGCTCGATTTCGGACTGGTCTCGATGCTGCAGCTGCAGAGCTCCCGGCTCGACGCATTAGTGGCGAGCGGAGTGGAGCTACCGGTGGCGCTCGTGCAGGAAGCGCAGGGTCTGCTGGCTGGTGGGCAGGAGCTGTCGCGCGAGATGATGCGCGAGCTCGGCCTGCGTGGTGCGTCGCCCGGTGCGCTGAATCGCGTCAATGTCGAACAGACGGCCATCTGGTTCGGTATCCTCGTGCTCATCGTTGTCGAAGTCGGACTGATCACGCCGCCCGTCGGTATGAACCTCTTCGTCATCAACGCGATGGATCGAAAGACACCAATGGTCGAAACGTACAAGGCGGTGATCTATTTCGTCGCGTCTGACCTCGTACGTGTCGTGTTGCTGGTTGCTTTCCCGATCATTACCCTGATACTGCTACCTTGGTAACCGCGCACTGATTGCCAGTGCCAGGCCAATGAGTGCGACATCATGAAGCTGCCAGCAGACACGACATCGGCGCTGGAAGAACGTCTCCACGATCTTTCGGCAGTTCCCCGCAGCATGCCGGCATCCTTCTATGCCGATCCAGCCATGCACCCGGCTGAAGTAGAGCGCGCTTTTATCAATGGCTGGATCTGCGTAGGTCGCGCCGATGAGATTCCAGAGAAGGGCGACTACTACACGCTCGAGCTCTTCGATGAACCTTTGGCCGTCGTCAGGCAGGCTGACGGCGGCGTCGCCGTGCTGTCCAACGTGTGCCGGCATCGAGGCAGCCAGATTCTCGCCGGTGCCGGTCACGTTTCACGACTGACCTGTCCCTACCATCGCTGGTCGTACGCACTGGACGGAACACTGCTGGCGGCCCCTTTGCTGCAAGAGACGGCCGGCTTTGATGCCAGCCAGTGCAAGCTACCCGGATTCCGGACACAGCTCTGGATGGGCTGGATATTCGTGAACCTGGATGGCAAGGCCGATGATTTTGCGGTCGAGATCGAAGGTCTTGACGACTACGTCCGCAACTATCACGCAGAACAGATGAAGACCGTCGGAGTGGAAACCGAAAACTGGGACGTGAACTGGAAGTGTCTGGCCGAGAATTTCATGGAGGGCTACCACCTGACCCCCGTGCATAGAAATACCCTGCACCCGATGACGCCGAGCCGCCTGTGCGAGAAGATTCCGGGCGGCAAGGGCTATACCGGCTACAAGTCTCACTACAGCCCATCTTTCATTGGACGTACGCAGGTTCATCCTGACATGACCCCGGAAGAATGCAGCCAGTCGATGATGGTCTGGATCTATCCTTCCTTCGTAGCCGCCATTTCACCCAATTCCTCGGTGTACATGAGCATTACACCCAGTGGGCCGACATCCCTGCAGACACGCTGGGCCGTCACCTCACGTGAGGAAACTTTCGAATCCGGTGAAGCGAATGACCGTCTGGCCTTTGCACGTGCATTCAACAGCGAAGATCGCGATCGGTTGCTGGACGTGCAGAAGGGCCTGCGTTCGCGCTTTGCAACCCGCGGCTTTCTAGCGCCGGCCGACTATGAAGGGACCGTGTGGGACTTCTACTACTACCTCGCCGAAAAATTGCTCTGACGACAAGGGCTCGCGGGTTTCTGCGACGGCTTCGTCGGCAATCGGGTCTTGTCCGGTTGTCGCGAAGCAGCCAGCACCGAGTCTAGCGAGACTTTCGGTTCCGGAGCCTGGCGACACTGTCGCGATGCTCACCGTAGAGCACGATCTTGTGTTCGTGAAGGTCGTAGCCGAGCTCATCGGCGATCTCGTTGAGCCGCTTTTCGATGATTTCGTCCTTGAATTCGGCAACCCGCCCACTCTTCACGCAGACGATGTGGTCGTGGTTGTCACCAGTGTCGAGCTCGAACACGGCCTGACCGCCATCGAAATGGTGTCGGGTAACCAGACCGGCCGATTCGAATTGAGTCAGCACGCGGTACACAGTGGCGAGACCGACATCGTCGCCGCTCTCGAGCAACGCCCGATAGACATCCTCTGCGGACAGGTGGTGTGGATCAGCCTGCTCGAGAATCTCGAGTATGTTCTGTCGCGGCAGCGTCAGTTTCAGTCCGGCGTTCTTGAGGTCCTTGCGCACGGAGCCGGGCTCGATCGTCGTCAACCTGGCCATCTTGTCGTCCCCGAAGATCCTCGTGTGCCGCGATTGTAGCGCTATTTCCACATCCTTCCAAAGGGATTGCTCCGCATGACGATCGGTCGCTTCGAGGATCTGATTTCATTCAAGATAGTGAGAAATCGAGAGCAATTTGCGATTGCAGATTGATGCCGATATCGCCGCGCGACGTTGCGGCCATGTGCGGACTCGACAGGATGGATTTCATGCATCAGGCGCGACGTCGACCCACCGAGACCACTGTCCGGCTTTGCCGCGTTCGTTACGCAGGCCTCCGCTGACCAGACGATCGAATGGCACTTCCGGCGGTGCAAGAAAGATCGATCCGAGCAACCGTTCTTCGGTACCGATGCCGAGTATGTTGAACAGAGCTTCGTTGCGCAGGATTCCGCCACTCGACCAGTAGCTGTGCCACCCGTGTGCCGTCGCGAGCAATAGCAGGTTTTGCACGGCGGCCGAGGCGGCGGCCACGTGTTCGACGTTGGCGAGCGTGAACACCGTCTCGCCGCCGCCGTCATCAACCCCCGCGTCCCCGTCATTCCTCTCTGGATCAGGTAGCCAGGTGGCTTGTACGAGCGCACCGCAGGCACTCAACATGGCGCTGATCTTCGACTGCCAGGCGCGAGACCACTCGGAGTCGGGGTACGCCTCGGCGCGGTGTTCGAGCAGATCGACCAGACGTCGGCAATCGGCGCGCTCAATCACGTGAAAGCGCCACGGCACCGGCGAAGTTGTCGCGCCCTGACGGTGCGTCTCGTGCGCACGGCGGTGAAACGGGGCCGCCCCTGCGTTTTCGATCATCGACGCAAGTGTGCCGTGATGAGCTTCGGTCCAGACGTCATCGCCTTCAGCAGAACGCAGAGCGGGATCGGACAGGAGTTTGGCCGTGCGCCGCTCTACGATGAGCTGTACGAGCGTTTCGTTCGCAAGTTTGCGGTCGCGCGAAGCGGTGTCGCTCATCTGTGCAGTGCTCCGGTCGGTAATTCGATCTATCGTGAGGATGATTCGTCGAGGGCCGCGCGGGCCGACCGGGTCATCGCGACCAGGCGGGTTCGCACCGAATCGAGCGGGACGATCGGCGGGTCGATGCGGATCTTCACGCGTCGGACCTCGTCCGCAAAGACAACCTCGACATCGAGTTGTTCCGGAGTGATCGCTGACATCCGCGCCTTCTTCGCCTCCGGCACCTGACCGTAGACCCGCGCAATAGCAAGCACCGCGTCGCTGTGGTCCTCGTTCATGTGCGCGACGATGCCCTCGGCGAAGCCCGGCGGAAACGTCATTGCGGTCACGATGGTCAGCCGTCGTAGTCGACGATGTCAACCAGCTTGGTCGCTGTCGCGCGGTGCGTGGCGATCTCCGCGAGTGACAGTGTATCGGCGTCGAAGTCGCCCCAGCTCGCTACCAGCGCCGAACGCGGCACATCGTCCTTGACCGGGTATTCGTGATTCGCCTCGGCGTAGAGACGCTGAGCCTCGTCGCCGGACATGAACTCCATCAGTTTCAGCGCATTCTCGGTATTGGGCGATGCCTTTGTCATCAAGACGCCACTGATGTTCATGTGCGTGCCACGATCGTCCTGGTTCGGGAAGACAATGTCGACAGCATCGGCCCATGCCTTCTGCTCTTTGTCGTTCGCCATCGCGCCCATGTAGTAGGAATTGATGACAGCGACATCACACTCCCCGGCGGCGATCGCGCTGACCTGCGCTCGATCGTTGCCTTGCGGCTTTCTAGCCAGATTGCCCTTGACACCCTCGAGCCAGGCTTGTGCTTCTGCTTCACCGTGGTGCGAAATCATCGAAGCGATCAGCGCGACCATGTAGGCGTGCTTGCCACTACGTGTACACACTCTGCCCTCGAGCGCAGGCTTGGCAAGATCCTCGTAACTCGTCACGAGGCCGGGCTCGACCCGTTCCTTCGAAGTGACGATGATGCGAGCGCGGTTGGTCAGCCCGTACCAGTGACCTTCCGGATCACGATCCTCGCTCGGGATGTTCGCATTGATCACCGCACTCTCGACCGCTTGCGAAATACCGGTTTCGACTGCCTCGGTCAGACGACCGACGTCAACGACCAGCAGCAAGTCTGCCGGGCTGTTGTCGCCCTCTGCACGCAAGCGCTCGATCAACCCTTCCTTCGCGAAGACGGTATTGACCTCGATTCCGCTCTCCGCCGAGAAGGCTTCGAATATCGGTTCGATCAGAAAGGGCTGACGGTAGGAATAAACGTTGACCTCTCCCTCGGCCAAGGCGGCTGTCGAAGACAAGAGAACGGTGGCTGCCAAGGCGGCGGCGGGAATCTTTCGGTTCAAGGAATGGCACTCGGTTGGCAAGTTTCGAAGATCATAATAAGAACTATTCGTATTTACAACCCTGAATTTCGTGTGGGTTCATGCCGCTCACAGGCGACCATCGTTGTGCTAATACCGAGTCGCGCTAGGTCTTCGGCAAAATCGTCGAGCGGCAGAATTCCCACACAAGGGGTTGCTCCAATGAAGTCGAGTGTGCCGTCACGCAGGTGCCGAAGCAGGGCAACGGCCGCCAGCACGGGCACATGCGGACCTGACTGGCCGCTTGCAGTAAGTCGCCAGCGGGCGCGAATCGGCAATCCTTGTCCATTAAGACCGATCGCACGCACCTCCATGATTCCGACATCGACCCCGAAGCAACGCAGCTGGTTACCGATCCAGTGCAGTGGCCTGGCCAGCGGCGTAGCCGATCGAAGCAGACCGACTCGAACGAGTGCGCCGATGGCGGCAAGCGTGAGATGCTCGAAAGCCAAGCCGAGACCGGCCTCGAAGACTGCCGACTTCCCCGGACGGTAGCGTGAAACGAAGAGATCCAGATCGGGTGTCGCGACCAACGAAGCGTAGCGTCTGCCGATGCCCGGTGATCTGAATCGACGCGTTCGCCCCCAGCCGTGCGCGCGTACCCAGCGCCCGTCGTCAAACACCTGAAATGGCTGCCCGACAGTTGACAGGATCGCGCGAACGACCGCCAGACCAACGCTCTGCCGGTTGCTTGGACAGATGGTCGCCCCGATCGAGTCGATGCGTCTCCATCCGGCGCAAAGCGTGTCCAGTACCGCATGACTCAGCGCTGGCGTGCTGCTTGCTCCGCTGATGACAACGATTTTCGCCTGCCGCGCTGCCTCGTCGAACCGGCCGATGCCTGCCACGAATTCACGACTGTCGGCGAGATCGAGGTAGTGAACCCCTGCGTCGATTGCCGCACGGATCACCGTCGTCTGCTGCAACTGAAACGGGCCACTGGCATCGACAACAACATCTATGGCGAGTGCCTGAAGCGTGGCTGCGTCGAGAGTTTCGCGGTCAATTATAAATATGTTGCTCAGCCCGAGCCCACTGGCGAGCCTGCGCAGCGGAGCCTCTCGACGTGCGCCCGGGATCACGTTGATCCGGTTTTCGCAGACCAGATGGCGCACCAGTCGTTCACCGAAAGTGCCAGTCGCGCCGATGACAAGAACGGTAAGACAGCCCCTCCCGGAAGTCAGACTGACTGACTTCGAGTACCGCGAATGCGATGAATCTGGACCGGGTGATGTCGTCGTGTCGTCGGTCGCTGTCATGGTGTGGGACTACCCTTGTGCCTTGACTCACGAGAGTTTATGACAGAAAATTCTGTCATGACAGAAATAACAGACAAAACGGATGCTCTTGCACCGTCAATCGAGATGTTTGTCCTTCGCTGGGGCGATCTCGGAGGTCAGTGGGGCGTCAACCGCTCCGTAGCACAGATTCATGCGCTGCTTTACGTGAGCGAGTTGCCACTGACAGCGGAAGACATCGCCGCGAAGCTCGGCATGGCGCGTTCCAATGTCTCGAATTCACTTCGCGAGCTCTCGGGCTGGAAGTTGATCGAAAGGGTGCCGGTGCTCGGCGATCGACGCGACCATTATGTGGCGGTGACCGACGTGTGGGAAATGGTGCGGCGGATCGCGATCGGGCGGAAGGAACGTGAGATCGATCCGGCGGCCGCAGCGCTGGCAGATTGCGTCAAGGCGGTTAGGTCGGATCCTGCGGTTGGTCCCGCGACACTCGAGCGTCTTGAGGAAATGAAGGGTTTTGTCGTCCGTGCGAGCCGTTGGTACGAGCAGATGCTCACGTTGCCGGTCGCTCGGGTGAGCGCATTGATGGATATGGGAAGCCGTATCGTCGGTCTGCTTGGCGGTGAGCGCCGTGGCACGAAAACGAAGGGCAGCGGAGCAGAGCGAGGCGATGCGGAAATCGTCGACGACGTACCGAACGCCTGAGTCAAAGGCTCAGAGTCAAAGGCGCAGAGTCAAAGGCGCAGAGTCAAAGGCGCAGAGGATGTGAGAAATGGAAATCAGAAACGCGGTATTCGAAACTGATCCGCTCGACGGGCCAGGCATTCCGGGTAATGGGCACCAGCCGAGCAGGATCAGAGCGGACGCGAAGTTGTGTCCACCCACATTGGCCGATCTGCGATTCTGCAGATTGCTCGGTGCCGAGCACTGGGCGCGGCTACCGCTTGATGTACGTCGCCGGTTTACCAAGAGACTCGACGACAAGCACAGCGTTACCTACACAGGCCAGATCATCAGCTGCCGCATGAACGCCGTGGGCTGGGCGCTCGCGCAGATCCTCAGGCTCGTGGGCGGACCGTTACCGACCAGTCGTGACGAAGGCGTACCGGCGGCGGTGGTCGTGACCGAAGACGCCGCGATGTGCGGTCAGCATTGGACACGAATCTACGGACGGCGGGCCGGCTTTCCGCGCGTGATCGTCAGCAGCAAGCGATTCAGGGGGCCTACCGGGCTCGAGGAATATGTCGGCTGCGGGATAGGCATGGCATTGCGCGTGTCCGCCGACGAGCGCTCACTGCACTTTCATAGCGATCACTACTTTCTCGAGGCTGGCCGATTTCGCTGCCGGTTGCCCGACTGGCTCACGCCGGGCGCGCTAGTGGTCAGTCATGTGGATCGTGGTGGCGGTCAATTCGAGTTCGTGCTCGCATTGGAGCACCCCTTGTTCGGCGAGCTCGTGTATCAGGTTGCCTTGTTCGCCGATGGTTCGCTACTCACTCGTATCCGCTGACGGATCTGGCGTCACGGGGCGTCGCTCGATCGGGGAATTGCGCACGCATAGCAGAGCGTCGGAGATTCCGGCGACGAGCAGGACCGCCGCCATGCGGGGCCAGCGCTTCATCCGCCCGCAGGAGATTGGCCTGCGGGTGGCTGACCACCGGGAGGTTGGCCGCCCGGTGCACCACCCCCTTCGTCGCCCTCGACGCTGCCGGTCTCGCCATGGAAGCAGCCGATGAACATGTTTTCGCCGGCGCTGGCTGCATGGTAGTGATAGCCGTCTACCGGATTGACGTGCCCGCCGCAGTCGTCGAACGCGGCGATCGTGTAGTTCGAGAGGATGTCCTGGATGGGCGCGGGAGCGGCCAACACCGTGCCGTTGAGGCTGACGCCGACGTTGCCGGTAAGGGCGCCGGGCGCATCGAGCGGCACGGGTTCCACGGGAATCAGCAACGTCCGAGATACACCTCCGTCGACATAGTCCAGTGAGCACTCGACGCAGTGATTCTGGGTAGGCATTCATCGAGGGGAAATTGTGCATTAACGGTGAAAATCCGCGTTCTAACAGTGTCAAGCCGTATTCATCGGACAAAGCAGTTTCCGCGTTCTCAGACATGGTTCCAATTGACGTCATTCACTGGAACAGCGCTTGCAGACCTCCCGACAGGCAATCACCGGCTTCACGGCGTCTCTAGGGATCGGGTTTTTTCACATGCTGCAAATGAAATCTCACGGCCCAACTGAATCGACTGCGTACCGCTTCTGATGGAACAGGCGGCTGTGGAGCAGAGCGACGTCTCTGTTGACGTAGGAAAAACCGTAGCGCCCGAGGTGGCTGCCCTGCACGCGCGTGCCAGACGTGCGGAGCGCCTGGCGACCCAGCAGACGGTGCTCGTTGGCATGCTTGCCGAGTTGCTTGCCAGGCGCTCGCTGGAAGGGGCACTGGATGCCATGGCCGCAGCCATGAAGTCGTGTTACGACTGCGATCGGGTCGCCATAGCGCTTGACGTCGGGGGTGAGCTGACCCTGTCGGCCGTCTCGCAACAGGCGGTGCTGGCGGCTTCCTCGTCCGAGGCTCGTCTGCTGGTCGATGCGATGAGTGAAGCCTGCGCGGAGGATTCGATCGTCTGCTGGCCACCCATATCAGATGGGTTGGGTGTACTGGTCGCGCATCGCTCATTGGCAGGCCGGCGTCTGTCTGGGTCGATCTGTAGCGTTCCGCTATATGACAAGCAGGAGCGCGTGGGTGCGTTTCTGTTAGAGAGACGTGATCAAGCCCAGTTTCCCATTCTGGCACTCGAGCGACTGGCTGTGTGTGTGGCCCCGATGCTGGCCTTGCACCGAAGAGCCGATCGCGGGTGGTGGACGGTTTTCCGACAGACCCTGCGCACGTTTCTCAAGCGGAATCTCGGCAGCGAACGACCCGGTATGCGCCTGGTGTGTCTGTTGGCGACGGTCGTGCTCGCGGGTTCGTTGATCGTGACGACACACTGGCAGATCGTCGCGCCGGCAGAGCTGTTGTCCCATGAACGGCGGCTCGTCACGGCGCCTGTAGCCGGGTTTATCGCCGACATGCAGGCGGCTGCGGGTGATCGGGTGAAGGAGGGCCAGTTGCTCGCCCGTCTGGATCGTCGTGACATGGAGCTCGAAGCGGCCAGCCGGGAAAGCGACGTGGTCATGGCCGAAGCGGAGTTCAGAGCGGCCATGGCGAGCTACGACCGGCAGAGCACGGCCATTGCCCGAGCTCGTCTGGCGCAGGCCCGGGCTCGACGTGAGGGCGTCAAGCAGCAGCTGAATCGGATGGAGCTGATCTCGCCGATCGATGGACTCGTGATCGCGTCAGATGCGACCCGTACCAGCGGAACGTCGGTATCGCGCGGAGAAACCCTGTTCGAGATCGCCCCCAGCACCGACTTCGAGGTGCACGTGCTGGTGGATGAGGCCGATGTCTACGATGTGCAGGCAGGGCAGAGCGGAATGCTCTCGCTGCGGGCCATGCCCGGCGAGCGTCTGCCCCTGGTCGTCGAGTCGGTGTACCCGGTAGCAGAAGCGGAAGGTGGTGAGAACCGCTTCCGGGTGCGCGCCCATCTCGTGAACCCGGCGGCAGGCTTGCGACCGGGACAAAGTGGGGTCGTTCGTCTGCAGGGAGGTCGCATGAGCGCACTGGGTGCACTGACTCGACGGCTGAACCGTCGTCTGGCGGAGCTGTGGTGGCGGTGGGTCGGATGAGCAACGGTTCGCTTTTCAGCGCGCAATGGCATCGGGTACGTGATGTCTGTCCTCGATTGGCAAGTGATGTAACCGTATCCCGACATGTCTATCGTGGTCGGGTCGCTTACGTGCTGCACCGACGAGCCACCACTGCCTGTCATCGTCTTGATGTCGTGAGTTTCGAACTCGTCGATCGGCTGGATGGTGACATCAGTGTCGGACAATTGTGGGAAAAGGCGATCGCCGAGCGCGACACGGATGCCCCAACCCAGGATGAATGGATCGGACTGCTCGCCGATTTGCATGCGGCCGAACTGATCGTGGTCGATCGACGCGTTCCTGAAGAGAGGTTGTTCGATCAACGTCAGAGAAACAAGGCTTCCGAGCGCCGACAGCGCTATTTGAATCCACTGTACCTACGGTTCGCACTACACGATCCGGATCTGTGGTTGAACAGGTTGGTCCCGCTCGCAAACCGACTGTTTTCCTGCAAGGCCGGAATCATCTGGCTGTTGTTGATCGTCCTGGCCGGCGTCAGCATGATCTCTCACAGTGAACGACTTTGGAGTGTATTGACGGACGGCTCGATTCTGAATGCCCGCAATACACTGCTGTTTTTTGTCATCTATCCGCCCTTGAAGTTGATCCACGAATTTGCCCATGCCCTTGCGGTCAAGCGTGCTGGCGGGGAAGTTCATGAAACGGGTATTGCGCTGATGGTTTTCTTGCCATTGCCCTATGTGGATGCGAGTGCCAGTGCCGTGTTTGCTGACAAATACGATCGTATGGTGGTCAGCGCAGCTGGCATTATCGTCGAGTTGGCTTGTGCCGCTGTCGGTCTGTTGCTGTGGGCCAATACCGAGGGGACTGTTCAGGATATCGGCCTGGTCATGTTCATGGTGGGTAGCATCTCCACGCTATTGCTCAATGGCAATCCACTGCTGAAGTTCGATGGCTACTACTTGCTTGCAGATTGGGTTGAGATTCCGAACCTGGCGGCGCGCTCGCGGCGCTCGGTGCTGGGAACTCTGCGATCACTGGTATCGGGAGAAGCGGCGCCGGTAGAACACGACGAAGACCGCCTGGAAAGAGCCTGGCTTCATGCATATGGCGTGAGTTCAGCGATGTACAGAACGCTGCTCATGTTGTCGATTGCCTGGATGCTGAGTGAGCGGTGGTTCTTTCTCGGTGTCATGCTGGCTTTGATCGTCCTGATACTGGCAGTCATGTTGCCTGTGTGGCGAATGCTGTCAGCACTGGCAAGGGACCCGGTTTACCGCTCAGGCCGCGCGGCTCTTCTGGTCTGCGCGGTGCCGCTCGTTCTGTTGACGATCGCCTTTAAGGTACCGCTTCCGCACTCCAATGTGGTACCGGGCGTTGTCTGGGTTCCGGATGAAGCCGTCATTCGGGTAAGCAGTAATTGTGATGTTGCCGATGTCTTTGTTCAGCCGGGCCTTGATGTGAAGGCGGGCGACAGTCTGTTCATATGTGAAGAGCCAGATGCTCAGTCGAAGCTGGAGGAGCTTGTCGCTCGCGTCGATGAACTGCAGGTACGCAGGGCGGGCGCGAGCGCTCGGAATCCTGTGGATCTCACCACTCTGAATGCCGAGCTCACAGCCAGCAAGGCAGCCCTGGCGGATACGCGTGAACGCATCAGCGAGCGTATTTCAAGAGCAAAGGTCGATGGATTGTTCGATGTCGTCGATACTTCGGTGCTAGCTGGAAGAACACTCGCTCGCGGTGAGGTGGTCGGCTACGTCATACCGCCGATCGCGCGGACCGTACGGTTGGCGATCGATGAGCGCTGGATCTCTCGTTTCGACCAACAGCTTGATTCGGTTACATTGCGTGTGAGTGGTGCCGGGGGTCGTGCGCGCGTCTACGATTCGACCGTCATTCGACGAACCCCCAAGGCGACTCGAGTAGTTGCCAGTGCTGCATTGAGTTCCTACGGTGGTGGGCAGTACCTAGCGGATGAGAGTGGTGATGGCCGACTGTTGAAGGAGGCTGTCTTCGATGTCGAATTGGAATGGCCCGAAGCAGCGGGCTTTGCTGCGGTAGGCGCACATGTTGGCGTTCGTCTAGCCTATGCGCCGACACCTTTGGCAGTCCGTTTTAGCGCCACGTTGCGGCAAGCCATCGCCGACCGGGTAGAGTCATGACAAGCCGGCGAACAGGTTTATTCAGAGACGGCAGCTATCGACTGGCAAATCGTTCTCCAGGTCTCTGGTCGTTCGTGGAGCGTCATCTGGTTCAGACGCGTAAGACACGTCTCGAATTATGTAGACCAGGCATGCAGTATGGCCCATCACCTATCAGGCCTGACATATCGGATACACGTTCCTGGCTTGATCGGGTGGCAAGCCTGTGCCTTACGTATCGCGAGCGACGTCAATACACCGAATTGAGATCGTCTGCGTGGCTGAGTCGCTTGTCGCTGAGATCGGATATGTTGAAAAGGCTAACGCCACTTCAGCTGGATACCAATCGATCAGTGATAGTCCGGCAGATGCGTCTTGCCTCTTCAAGCCTTGATCTGCTGGACGATGCCCTGGCGCATGTGTTGATTGCCGTCGAGAAAACGCGGCAGCTGGTGCCTCGCGCCAACCAACGTCTGGCGGCACGTGCTCTGCTTCAGGGTCACTGCGTGGAAATGGCAACGGGTGAGGGAAAAACGCTCAGCATCGCATTGGCCGCAGGTGCAGCCGCACTGAGTGGCACACCGGTGCACGTCTTGACAGCGAATGATTATCTGGCAGCACGCGATGCATCCTACCTGGAACCTGTCTATCGATTTCTCGGATTGCGAGTCGCCAGTGTGGTCGCTGGTCAGGAATCAGCCGAGCGCCGCCATAGCTACGCTGCCGACATAGTCTACGTAACGGCAAAACAGGCGGCGTTTGACTGGTTGAGCGACGCTCTGGAGCTGGGTTCGGACTCTGACTCGGTGACCGCACGGTTGTCCGTACTTTCCCATACGCTTCTACCTGCAGCGTATTCGCCGAAGCTTCGAGGGCTTTGTCTGGCCATTGTGGACGAAGCAGATAGTCTGCTCGTGGATGAGGCGCGCATTCCGCTCGTCCTCGCGGAGGCACAGCGATATGGCGATACCGAGAAAACCGAAGCGGCGATTGCGCTGGGGCTTGCCGAGCTAATGCGGGACGGCACTGACTATACCGTTCATTCAACGTCTCGGCTCGTTCAGCTGACTGTTGATGGACGTGCCGAGTTGTCGAAGCTATCCCGGGATATTGCTCACGCCTGGCAGTCAACGCGCTACCGAGAAGAGCGTGTTGCACAAGCTTTGACGGCTTTGCATCGTTTCGAGCGTGATCGTGACTACATTGTGCGCGATGGACGCCTGGAGCTAATCGATGCGCACACCGGTCGTTCCATGCCCGATCGACGCCTGCCGCACGGCTTGCAAAGACTACTGGAAATGAAGGAGAAATGTACACCTTCACCACAGCACGAGACCATCGCGACCCTGCCATTTCAACACTTCTTCAGACATTACATTGGCCTGGTCGGCATTAGTGGGACGCTCAATGAAGTGGCTGGTGAAATTCATCGCGTTTACCGTAGTCTGGTCGTCGATGTTCCGTCGCATTTCTCAAGCCGTCGAACCGATTTGCCCGCTCTAGTCTTACAGGATCGATCTACCCAGCTGCAGACCATGGTGGATGTCGTACGTCATCGACAAGAATCGGGACAACCGGTACTGGTGTGTACTCGCAGTGTGGAGCAGTCGTTAGGTGTTGCCGCCACGCTGACAGCTCACGGCATCGGACACCAGGTACTCAACGCCTACCAGGATGCGGAGGAAGCCGAGATTGTAGCCAAAGCGGGTCAGGTCGGGGAGGTAACCGTCGCAACAAACATGGCTGGAAGGGGGACGGATATTCCATTGGGTTCGACGGTTCCGGAGCTGGGCGGATTGCACGTCGTGTCTCTTGCGTTCAACGATGCTCGCCGACTGGACCGGCAATTGGCAGGGCGTGCCGCTCGACAGGGTGATCCTGGTTCATGGCAACAGTTGCCCAGTCTGGATGACCCCTATTTGATCGAAGCCATGCCGGAGATGATTCATAAATGTGCTCGAACGTGTGTCGATAGAGACTGGCAACGAGCCGCGATGATGTTGATTCGCTGCGCACAGATAGGAAGGGAGTGGACACACCGGAAAGAACGACTGTCGCTATTTCAATCAAGGAAGAAGCTGGAACGCCGTCTCGCTTTCGGTGGAAAACCGGATCGCCAATCATGAAGTCACCCATCGATATGCGTCAGATAATACAACATAGGCACTTTGAATTATTGATTCTTCGACTGTCCGCCTCGATTGTGACCGTTCTGCTGTCACTCACATTTTTCCCGATGGCAAGCGCATCCGAGTCCGATCCTGACGAGGTTCTCGATTGTCTGATCGAGCCCTGGGTTGTCTCTGATGTCGGCAGCACGGTGCAAGGCGTCATCGACAAGGTGTTTGTGGATCGTGGCGAGCGTGTCGAGAAGGGACAACCGCTTGCTCAACTCGAGTCCGGGGTGGAGCATACCGACGTGACACTTGCCGAAGTTCGTGCCGAAACGGAAAGTGAGGTTCTCGCCCGCGAGGCGGAATTGAAGCTGGCCAAACTGGAGCTCGCTCGTCTGGAGGACTTGCACAGCCAGCAGATGATAACGCCACAGCAACGCGACGAATCTACGGCGCGCTATCAGATTGCCAGTGCCGCCCTGGCTCAGGCATTGAAGAATCGCAAGATACAGCAACTGGAACTCGAGCGAACCGAGCGCCAGTACGCCAGGCGCATCCTGACGAGTCCAGTAGATGGCGTTGTTGTGGCGCAACAGGTCTTCGCGGGAGAGTTTGTCTACGACAATCCGGTGATGACGATCGCATCGCTTGATCCGTTGCGCGTGGAGGTCGTGCTTCCAGCGCGTCTGTTCGGCACAATTGCCGTCGGTGATGTTGCGCGTTTGATCCCTGAACTCGGCGGAGATTCCGTTGTGAAGTCGATGGTGGATATCGTAGATCCTGTACTGGACTCACGTAGCGGTACCTTCGGTGTAAGGCTGAAGCTGGCCAACCCCGATAACAAGATACCGGCGGGACAGCGCTGTGGCATCGTCTTCGGACCGTCGCCGGCTGCGGCCCGATCCGATGACGCCGAGCGCGACGAAGAGGCGGCGACAGCAGACTCAGGCGGGCAGTAGAGCGTCCATGCCACGACGTTGCAATAAGCCCGAGAATTTGCTCCCCGCATTTCACCTGGAGACATTGGAGCGTCGGATCCTGTTCTCTGCTGACGCCGCGCTGACAGCGCTGGATGTGGTGCCGGAACCGCAGGCTGAACTGGTGCTACTGCGCCAGTCGGAGACTGATGAGGCTGTTGACGGGGACACCGTTGAGGCCAGTCATGTACAGGCCAGCGAGCTGGTCATCGTGGACGCCGCGCTGCCGGACCTGGCATCGCTGCTGGATGATCTGGCGCACTCCGGATATGCGGACACGCAGGTTGTAGTGTTGGATGCAGAATCCGATGCGCTGACGCAAATCAGCGAGATACTGGCAGAACAGCGTGGCGTGACGACATTGCATGTGATGTCGCACGGTAGTCGCGGTGTACTGGAACTGGCCGGGCAGAGTATCGAGACGCTGGATTTGCTGTCGCGAGCGGACGAACTGGCGCAATGGCGTGTTGCGCTGGCACCCGGGGCAGACGTTCTAATCTACGGCTGCGAGGTGGCAGCCGATGGTCAAGGTCGACAGTTCGTCGATACGATGGCCCGACTTACGGGCGCTGATGTGAGCGCATCGGATGACTTGACGGGTTCCGCCGAAAAGGGCGGAGACTGGCAGCTCGAATACCGTCACGGTAACGTGCAGAGTAACGTGGCACTGAGTCCGGAGCTACAGCGTGATTATGTCGGGACGCTGGTGACGAGTACAGAGCATTCGCATGACGTCGCAGGAGTAGGTTTACAGAGAGAAGGGCAGTTGACTCTCGTTGCTGTGGGTGAGAGATCCGTCGAGCCTGGGCAAGAGGTTGACACCGACGCACGTTCCGGCGGCCAGAATGAACTCGATTCAACACGATCTGCCATATCCGCTGCACCTGATCCCACGTTTACATCTAGTCCCGTTTCCACGATTCCGCATGCTGCGAATGCCAGTAAATCTGTTGCGGATGAGAGTTCGACTGATTCGGTAGAGGGTGAATCAGCAGAGCTAGTTTTCGTTCAGGCTGATCTGGCAGAACGCGACGCACTGATTGCCGACTTGCGACAAGATGCGCTGAAGTCGAATCGCATGCTTACGATCGTGCTGCTCGACACGACTAAAGACGGTTTTGAGCAAATTGACGTAGCGCTTGCTGAATACTCCAATCTCGATGCGATACATTTCGTCACGCACGGTTCCGACGGAATGATCCAGCTTGGTGATTCTTTACTGGCAGCAAATAACCTCGATGAGCACACCGTCGATGTTCAAGACTGGGGTAGGGCACTGAGTGACACAGGTGATATTCTGATTTACGGCTGCGATGTGGCTGCAAGTGACAACGGCCAATGGCTTGTTCAGCAGATTGGGGCTTTGACTGGCGCGGATGTCGCGGCAAGTGATGATACGACAGGCCACCAGGACCGCGGCGGAGATTGGCTGCTGGAATACCGCTACGGAGAGCTGAACACTGACGTGCCGCTGGACGATGACGCTCAAGCATCATGGCATGGTGCTCTGGACATCATCAGCGACCTGATTCTACATAACACATTCGATACTGACGCCAGTGATAGCAGCGGAAACAGCTACAACGGAACGCTGACAAATGGTGCCGCAATCAACTTTGAAGGAGGCAGCAACCAGATTGGTGACGGCAAGCTCAGTTTAAATAATAATAATGATGACGATTATGTTGATTTGTCTGCACATGTTGCCAATTTTAACAATCTTGTCGAGGGCTCGATCGCAGTCTGGGTTAACGAGGATAGTGTTTCCGGTTACGGCGTTGTATTCCAAGCGTCAGATAGCGGTGATGATGATTCTCGTATAGCCTTATATATATCTAACGACGAACTTTCGTTTTACGTAAAAGAGGGGGCGAACACGCAGCTGCGTTTGATTACAACGTCAGCCAATCTAAACGTGGGAAGCTGGAGTCATGTCGTCGTTACCGTTGATTCCAGTGGCAACAAGATGTATGTCAACGGAGTACAGCAGAGTGTCAATTATATCGAGGGAACGGCAAGTACGAATAGATTCTTTGATGATGTTTCCCAATTGGACTTCATGGCATGGGGCATTGACAAATATAGCGGATCAACTTTCAGCGGCCACTACACCGGATTACTGGACGACGGGCGCATCTACGATCGTGCCCTTAGCAGTATGGACGTTGCCGAGCTTTATAACTACACAGGTAATGAATCGCCAACCGTTGTAGTGATCAGTAGTTCCAGTGTGCCCGAGAGCACGGATACCAGCAGCGGCACCAGCATTGGCACGCTTGGCAGTACCGATGCCAATGCTGGTGACACGTTCACCTACAGCGTAGTGGGTGGCGCCGATGCCGGGGTGTTCAGCATCGGCGGTCCAGGCTCGGATGAGTTGATTCTCACCGATGGGGTGCTCGACTTCGAGTCGCAGTCGAGCTACGCGGTAACGGTCCGAACGACGGACTCGGGTGGCTTGACGCACGACGAGGCGTTGAGCATCACGGTGACGGATGTCAATGAGACACCGACCCGGGTGGCGATCAGCAATAGCGCGATCGTGGAGAACACCGACACCAGTGGTGGCACCAGTATTGGCACGTTGACTTCTACCGATGTCGACGCCGGCGATACGTTCACCTACAGCGTCTTCGGTGGTAACGATGCTGCGGTCTTCAGTATCGGCGGCGCGGGTTCGGATGAGTTGATTCTGACGGATGGTGTGCTGGACTTCGAATCCCAGTCCAGTTATGCGGTGACCATAAGAACGACGGACTCGGGGGGGCTGACGCACGATGAGGCGCTGGTGATCAGCGTGACGGATGTCAACGAGACACCAACCAGGGTGGCGATCAGCAACAGCGCTAGCGCGGAGAACACGGACACCAGTGTCGGTACCAGTATTGGCACGTTGACTTCTACCGATGTCGACGCCGGCGATACGTTCACCTACAGCGTGGTAGGTGGTACCGATGCCGGGGTCTTCACTATCGGGGGAGCCGGCTCGGATGAGTTGATTATCACCGATGGGGTGCTCGACTTCGAGTCGCAGTCGAGCTACGCGGTAACGGTCCGAACGACGGACTCAGGTGGCCTGACGCACGACGAGGCGTTGAGCATTACGGTGACGGATGTCAACGAGACACCGATCCGGGTGGCGATCAGCAATAGCGCGATCGCAGAGAACACCGATACCAGTGGTGGCACCAGTATCGGCACGTTGACCTCTACCGATGTCGACGCCGGCGATACGTTCACTTACAGCGTGGTGGGCGGTACGGATGCCGGGGTGTTCAGTATCGGAGGAGCCGACTCGGATGAGTTGATTCTGACGGATGGTGTGCTGGACTTCGAATCTCAGTCCAGTTATGCGGTGAACATAAGAACGACGGACTCGGGCGGCCTGACGCGTGATGAGGCATTGAGCATTACGGTGACGGATGTCAATGAGACACCGACCCGGGTGGCGATCAGCAACAGCGCGATCGTGGAGAACACCGACACCAGTGGTGGTACCAGCATCGGCACGCTGAGCAGCACGGATGTCGATGCCGGGGAGACGTTCACCTATAGCGTCTTCGGTGGTACCGATGCTGCGGTCTTTAGCATCGGCGGTGCAGGCTCGGATGAGTTGATTCTGACGGATGGTGTGCTGGACTTCGAATCCCAGTCCAGTTATGCGGTGACCATAAGAACGACGGACTCGGGGGGGCTGACGCACGATGAGGCGCTGGTGATCAGCGTGACGGATGTCAACGAGACACCGACACTGGTGGCGATCAGCAATAGCGCGATCGCGGAGAACACCGACACCAGTGGTGGCACCAGTATTGGCACGTTGACTTCTACTGATGTCGACGCCGGCGATACATTCACTTACGACGTGGTGGGCGGTGCCGATGCTGCGGTCTTCAGGATCGGCGGCGCGGGTTCGGATGAGTTGATTCTCACCGATGGAGTGCTCGACTTCGAGTCGCAGTCGAGCTACGCGGTAACGGTCCGAACGACGGACTCAGGTGGCTTGACGCACGACGAGGCGTTGAGCCTCACGGTGACGGATGCCAATGAGACGCCGACCCTGGTGGCGATTAGCAACCGCGCCATCGCGGAGAACACGGATACCAGTAGTGGTACCAGTGTTGGCACGTTAAGCAGCACCGATGTGGATGCTGGCGATTCGTTCACCTATAGCGTCTTGGGTGGTACCGATGCAGCGGTGTTCAGTATTGGCGGCGCCGGCTCAGATGAGTTGATATTGACCGATGGCGTCCTCGACTTCGAGTCTCAGCCGAGCTACGCGGTCACCGTCCGAACGACGGACTCCGGCGGCCTGACGCACGACGAGGCGTTGAGCATCACGGTGACGGATGTCAATGAGACACCGACCCTGGTGGCGATCAGCGACAGCGCCATTGCGGAGAACACCGATACCAGCAGTGGCAGCAGTATCGGCACGTTGAGTTCGATCGATGACGATGCCGGTGAGACGTTAACCTACAGCGTGGTTGGCGGTACCGATGCCGCAGTGTTCAGTATCGGCGGTGCCGGTTCGGATGAGTTGATCCTGACCGATGGTTTGCTCGACTTCGAGTCACAGTCCAGCTACGCGGTGACGATCCGGACGACTGACTCGGGTGGCCTGACGCGTGACGAGGCGCTGTTTATCGAATTGACGGATGTCATTGAGACACCAACATCAACAGCTCTGAGCAACAGCAGCATCGCGGAGAACACCGATACGACGGGTGGGTCGAGCATCGGCACGCTGAGCAGCACCGATGTGGATGCCGGCGATACGTTTACCTACAGCGTGGTTGGCGGTGCCGATGCTGCGGTGTTCAGTATCGGTGGTGCAGGCTCAGATGAGTTGATCCTGACGGATGGTGTCCTCGACTTCGAAACCAAGCCGAGCTACGCGGTAGCGATCCGGACCACCGACTCGGGTGGCCTTACGCATGACGAGGCGTTGAACATCACCATCACCAATGTCAACGAGGATCCTCTGATTACGTCAGCGTCAACGGCCAATGCCGCAGAGAACCAGATCGCTGTGCTGACGGTTACCAGCACCGATGTGGATGGTGGTAAACCGAGCCACCGCATCAGTGGCGGTGCCGATGCTGCGTTGTTCTCCATTGATGGCTCCAGCGGTAGGTTGACCTTCACCACTACACCGGACTTTGAGTCACCCGGCGATATGGAAGGCGACAATACCTATGACGTCACGGTGCGAGTCGGCGACGGCAACGGTGGCACGGACACGCAGTCAATTGCAGTGACGGTGACCGATGTCAACGAAGCACCCGTGATTGACAATAGTGATGTTGAGAATGGTGGTGGTGGTAACCCTGGCAGTGGGGACTTGGCTCTGGGTGTCTCGGTGTTTGAAAATCAAAACCGAGTCATTCAGATCCCTATTGAGGATGTCGATGCGGATGCGACCCATATCTACAGCCTGACGGGTGGAGCGGATCGCGGTGCGTTCAATATTGTGGCGAACACCGGCGTTCTCACCTTCTTATCCTCCCCGGATCATGAGGTAAAGGAGCGCTACGATGTCGACGTGACTGTCACTGACAATGGCGGTTTGAGCGTAGTTCAGGCCTTGGTGATCAACGTGGTGGACGTGAATGAGTCGCCGACACCACAAGCCGACACACTGGAGGCTAGCGAGAATCAGCAGTTGATCATCGATCCCGTGTCTTCCTTGTTGTCCAATGACTCAGATCCTGAACAGGACGCTCTTACGCTGGCTAACTTTACCCAGCCGGAGAACGGCACACTGACGCTGAATGCTCAAGGCTTGCTCGAGTACCTGCCAGATGAGGACTTTGTCGGTCTGGACCGGTTTGAGTACACGGTAGCGGATCCAGGGGGGCTTCGGGTCAGCACACAGGTATGGCTGGATGTCAGACTCTTTAGCGATCCCTCACTGGCTGCTGCGCAGCCGGCGGAGTATGACGCTGACGGAATGATGGGTCTGTATGCAGAGACCCCCGACATGACGCAACAGAGTACAAACCCGGCGATCACCTCCACGTTCGAAAAAGAGGCAGACATCAGCGAAACTGGCGAGGCAGATGAGTCTGACCTGGCGAATGGGGACAGCACCTCGGACACGGTCATTACAGTCCCTCTGTTCGCATCGGTCGTCTCCAGTGCCGCCAACGAGCAGGCTTCGGGCGCCGTACAACAACCCCCGTCCAGTCGTCCCGATGGGACGATCATCAGCAGCTTGCTGCAGCAGCTGCTTGAGCATGGCCTCTCCGATCTGGACTCGAGCTTCGAGTTGCTGGAGTTCGAGCAGTCGTATTCGTTGGAGCTTCGGGATGCCATCCTTGCACTGCGCGGTCAGATCGATCAGATGCTGGATCAAACAAGAGAATCCGGTCCCTTGGCCACCTTTGCCCCCTCGGTCGTCAGCGCCTCGCTGACCGCCGGCATCGTGACCTGGGTATTGCGATCCGGTTTGTTACTCTCGGCCACCATCACGGCCACCCCCCTGTGGCGTCCGCTGGACCCAGTCCCCATTCTGGCGCAATCGGAGGATGAGGAAGAACCGTGGTACGAGAACGGCACAACGGATCAATCAAGTCATTCCGAAACCGCTGCGAACGACCCCGACAACCAGGACGTCAAGCATGGTTAGGTCGCCGCTTGCCAAACGCCTGTACAAGGCCTGCCTGGCGCCGTTCACGCGCCCGCTGATTCTGGCCAGCAGTCTGGTCATGCTCAGCATGAGTGTGCTGTTCATGGCGGATTTGCTGGGTCTGAGAGCCGAGTCGGGTGAGGTGTCCCGAGACTCGCGCAAGGTGCTCGTGGAGGCGTTGGCGGTGCAGCTCTCGACACTGGCCAGTAACGGCGAGGCAGTGGAACTGCAGACGACCGTCACCCGGTTCGTATTGAGAAACGGTGACATTCACTCGGCGGCGCTGGTGCGAGACACCGGCGTGGTACTGGCGCAGGTCGGTGATACGACGCTGTTCGATGAGAGTGCCTCCGCCTCCACGGCGACCCAGTTGCGAGTGCCGATCTTCGACGAGAATAGATCGTGGGGAGAGGTGCGCGTGGTCTTTGCGCCGGCGAGCAATCAATGGATCGAGATGGTGTCGTTCGCGTTCATCGCGCTTAGCTCCTTGGTGGCGTTTACCGCTTTTCTGAACCGGGCGCTGGTTCAGCTGGACCCGAAGCGGGCCGTGCCGGGGCGCGTGGACTCGGCAATGAACCTGTTCAGTGCCGGTGTTCTTGTCCTCGATGAGAAGCTGCGTATCGTGATGGCGAATCAGTCGGCGGCGAACATCGCCAACCGGGTAAGCGAAGAACTCACCGGTCGTCTGCTGGACGACTGGGCGTGGCGAAAGAAGGACGCGTGGCAAGCGCCCTGGCGAACAACCCTGAACAGCGGGCTGGCGATATCGGACGAGCGTCTGGTGCTGGAATCAGCAGTCGAAGACGAGGACGAGCGCGCGTTTCTGGTGAGCTGTGCGTTCGTCGGCGGCGATGATGATGATGATGGGCGCAAAGGGGTCCTGGTGACGTTGGATGAAATGACGACGGTGGAGCGTCAGAATCGAGAGTTGACCGGCATGGTGGTGAAGCTGCGCCGGTCCCAGGAAGTGATCAACGAGAAGAATCGCGAGCTGAAAGTGTTGGCGACCACCGATCCCTTGACCGGTATTGCCAACCGGCGGACGCTGATGGAGGAGCTGGACGAGCACCTGCAGCGGGCGGGTGCGGAGGGGACGCCGCTGTCGTGCATCATGACCGATATCGATCACTTCAAGCAGGTGAATGACAACTACGGTCATGCGGTGGGCGACGATGTCATCAGGGCGACGGCCGAGGTGATGCAGGGACTGTGTCGTGATGAGGATATCGTCGGGCGCTACGGCGGGGAGGAGTTCGTGATCGTGCTTCCCGGGATGGATGCGACAGCGGCGGCCGCGGTTGCCGAGCGCGCGCGTATCGCGGTCATCGCCTTGGCTTATGGCGATCGACTGGCGGTGCCGAAACTGTCGTCAAGCTTTGGTGTCGCCGACTTGTCGTGCGGGGCGGAGGATGGAACGGCGCTGGTCGATGCGGCGGACCAGGGTCTGTACCGGGCTAAGGAGAGGGGGCGCAATCAGGTCGTGATTCACGATCCGAATGCGGCGGCACCGATAACGCCGGAGTCACTGGCGCCGACATCGGCAAAGGAGGAGGCCACGGTTCCTTCCGCCGCGGACCATAGCCAGGCGCGGGTGGTGGAGCTGGAAGCGCTGTTGCGACAGCGCGACCATGAACTCAGCGTGATCAGCGAGTTCGATGCCTTGACGGGCATGCCGTTGCGCTCGATCTTTCTGCAACGAGTCGATGCGGAATTGATGAGAGCGGCGCGGGATGAAAATCTGGTCGGTGTCATCGCGCTTGCGATACGGGATCTGGACCGGCTTGTCTCGACGTTCGGTTATGCGTTGTGTGATGAGCTGGTGCTGGCGGTGGTTGATCGACTGCAGAATGGACTGCGATCTACGGACGTCGTCTCGATGTTGTCGACCGAACATTCACTCTCCCGGATAACGTCGAACGAGTACGGTCTGCTGCTCTCCTCACTGAGCAACACCACGAGTGCGCTGATCGTCGTGACGCGGCTGAAGCGATTGTTCTCCGAGCCCTTTCTGCTGGGCAAGGAGAAAGTGTATGTCGGCGCGGCCATCGGCATTGCCCTGTCATCGGGCGGCGAACAGGAGGCGGCGAGTCTGTTTGCTGAGGCAAGCGAGGCCTGCCAGGCGGCGTTGCTGAAGTCGGACAAGGTCGCGCACTTGTTCGCGTCGGGCCGTCTGCACGCCGCGTCGGACGATTACATCCGGCTGGAGTCGGATCTGCACGAAGCGCTGGACAGGAATGCCATCGAGACCTGGTTCCAGCCGAAATTCGATCTGGCCCGGCGTCGAGTCACGGGTATGGAGGCCTTGCTCCGATGGAAGCATGAGACTCGGGGGTACGTACCGCCGCCGCTGTTCGTGGCGGTGGCCGAAGCGAACGGGCTGATCGACCGGTTGTCGCAGCGAGTACTCGAGGCGACGCTGCAGCAGATCGTCGTCTGGCGCTCGATGGGCTTTGACGATCTTCGGGTGTCGATCAACATATCGCCGATGCAACTGAAGGCAGAGACGCTGGTGGAGGACACGTTAGAGGCGTTGGAGGCGGCGGGGGTGGAGGGGCGACAGCTCGAGATCGAGTTGACGGAAACCACGGTGCTGGACAGTCCGGCGCAGGCCCGTCAGGCGCTGTCGCGGTTGAGAGAGGCGGGAGTCGGCATATCGATCGATGACTTCGGGACGGGTTACACCTCGTTGTCGTTGCTGGCCGATCTGCCGCTGGACGTGGTCAAGATCGATCGCGTGTTCGTCGAAGCGGTGGAGTCAAACGCACGTTCGCGGGCGGTGGTGGGCTCGGTGATCAGCATGGCGCATGCGCTTGATCTGCGGGTGGTGGGGGAGGGAGTCGAGACGAACGCGCAACTGGAAATCATGGAACAGCTGGGCTGCGATGAAGTACAGGGGTACCTGATCAGCCGTCCGCAACCGGCGGACAAGATCACCGCCTTCCTTGTCGAACAGCGAGTCAATGAACAGGTAAAAAGAGCGTGACAGCTTCGTTCTTCAGCGCATCTTTTGCGATGCGGTACGCCTGTGCAGGGACATGTGAAGTGACACTGTTCTGACTTCGTGTATTTGTCCGACTGATTTGACACACAAAGCATGACCCCTCGTGAGAATCGACAGATCTCCCTCATTCGTCTTGAGTGTGCCGTTCGCCGGTTGCCTCGGTGACATTGATGACAGCCTTTCCGCTGAAACGTCCAGCCGCGAGATCGGATAGGGCATCTGGCGCGTCTTCAAGGCGGTAGGTACGGTCAACGGGCGCGACGATCTCGCCTGAGGTGAGCAACGCACCAAGGTGCTCGACATCGTCGCCTCGCTCTGGAGAGATCACCATCTTCAGACGCTGGCCGACGAATGGCGACAGCAATACTGCGCCGAGCTGTCGGTGAAGACCACCGGTCAGCCGATCACCCCCCTCGCCGCCGACAATGACTAGGGTGCCGTCGGCGGCAAGCGCGCGACGTAGTGCGCGGACCGAGCGGCGTCCAGCGATGTCGATGATCACGTCGTACCGGGTATCACTATCGAGCGCGTCTTCGTGGGTGTAGTCGATAACCCGTTCGGCGCCGAGCGATCGAACAAAGTCGAGCTTGGAAGTACTCGCGACGCCTGTCACGCGGGCACCGTAATGCCGCGCGATCTGAACGGTAAAGCTGCCTACGCCGCCCGATGCCCCGAGCACGAGTACGCGCTGCCCAGCGCGAACCATGCCGACGTCTCGTATCGCCTGGAGTGCGGTCATTCCGGAAATCGGCAGCGCGGCGGCCTGCTCGACCGAGATTTCCGGCGGTCGATGTGCGAGCTTCCTTGCGTCCGCGACGGCGTATTCGGCGAAGGTACCTGAACCGACACCAAACACTTTGTCGCCGACGCGGAAGCCGTCGACTGCAGGACCGACGGCAACGACACGTCCGCTGACGTCCAAGCCAGGCACGGGCTGCTTCGGGCCGGTAAGTCCAAAGCCGAGCCGGATGACCCAGGGCAGCCCGACCATCAGATGCCAGACACCGCGATCCACGCCTGCGGATGCAACCTCGATCAATACTTGCCCGTCGGTTGGTCGAGGCACTGCCAGCGTACCCAGCTCGAGAGTTTCAGCGCCGCCGTAGTGACGCTGAACAATCGCTCGCATGCTCTTGGGGATCGGCCGAGCAGGGGACGGCATGGAGTCAGGATCGGCAGCTTGAAGAGTGGCCGACGCGGCTGTGGACAGGGATGAGACTTCCAGATTGGCGTTCATACGTTACTCCGATGCGGTAAGAACAACGCGGCGGGCGCCGCTGGTGAGAATGGGAAGTGAATGAAACGACAGACGACCGTACTTTGTACAGTCGACACGAAGAGCATACTGTACTAAGTACGTTCCGGCTACTGAACAACTTGTCAAAACACGTTTGAATCAAGACAACCGAATGAAAGAAAAGCCATCCAGCAGGCGGTCGACAACTTCATCGCGAAGTTCAGGGGTTATTCGCCCGACACCGCTGACAAGGGGACGGGTCGTCGCGGCTGCGATCGCGCTCGCGGACGAGATCGGCGTCGCGCCTTTAACCGTGCGCAAGCTGGCCACGTCGCTCGGCGTCGGGCCGATGGCTCTCTACCACCACATCGCGAACAAAGACGAGATCCTTGATGCCATGGTCGACGCGGTGTTCGCGGAAATCGAGTTGCCGACCGAGGAGGCAGACTGGCGGAGCGGAATGGCTCAACGCGCCCATTCCGCACGCGCGGTGTTTGCACGTCACCCGTGGGCGGTGCCGATGATGGACAGTCGTAAAGAGCCAGGGCCGGCAACGCTTGCTCATCACGAGGCGGTACTCCGCTGCCTGCGTCACGACTTGCCTCTGTCGATGGCCGCTCATGCGTACGCTCTGATCGATGCTTTCGTCTACGGTTTTGCACTCCAGGAGGCCGCCGTGCCGTTCGACGACGGGGAAGGCGCTGCGGCGATGGCCGCGGCGATTCTTGCGAGTGTCCCGGATGACCGCTACCCCCACCTTACCGAGATGGCACATGAACACGTCATGCAACCAGGCTACGATTTCGGCGCGGAATTCGACTTTGGACTCAAGCTCGTGCTCGACGGCCTTGTCGCTGCGGTTGCGGAAGCGTCTTGAGTCTGTTGAAGGCGACAGTCAGCGCCGGATGAATCGAGTAATACTTCTTTCCGATTGCAATCCAGGTGCACACTTGTAGTCTGTAGAAGAGTTAGCAGGTGCCACCGGCAGGCGCGCCACCGCTGTTCTTCTACCTTCATGTGGAGCGTCCCACCATCGATCTCCGTCGCCAAGGCTACGCTGCAACCCGCCGCGCGACGCTCGTCGGCACCGTTGCGGTCGTGCTTTGGGCAACACTCGCCACGCTGACCGCCGCGAGCGGTCGCGTGCCGCCGTTTCAGCTCGTCGCGACGAGCTTTGCGATTGGCGGCGGCGTCGGGATCGCGGTGATCGTGCGTTCGGGTCGGGGGTTTGCTGCCTGGCGTCAGCCCTGGCCCGTCTGGACACTGGGCATTGCAGGCCTGTTCGGATATCACTTTGCGTACTTTACCGCACTCCGCAACGCTCCGCCGATAGAGGCCGGATTGATCGCCTACCTCTGGCCGCTGCTGATCGTGTTGTTCTCGGCCTTGCTGCCAGGTGAGAGGCTTCGTTGGCACCACGTTGCCGGGGCACTCGCTGGGTTCGGCGGTGCCGCATTGATTGTCACCGGCGGTGAGCGCGTGGGGTTTCGCACCGAGTTCGCGTTCGGCTACATGATGGCGCTCGTCGGGGCGTTCACGTGGGCCGGCTACTCGGTGCTGTCGCGTCGCTTCGGCAATGTCCCGACCGATGTCGTCGCCGGATTCTGCGTCGCGAGCGCTATACTCGCGGGCGTCGCTCATCTCGCGCTCGAGACGACGGTCATGCCTGGCTCGGCGAGCGAATGGCTCGCGATCGTGGGGCTCGGGCTTGGCCCGGTCGGTGCCGCGTTCTACGTATGGGACCACGGCGTCAAGCGAGGTGATATTCAGGCGCTTGGCGCGCTGTCCTACCTCGCTCCATTACTGTCGACGCTGTTGTTGGTATTGGTCGGACTCGCGAGTGCCGACGCGGCTATCGGAATTGCTTGCATGCTGATCACGGCCGGTGCCGTGCTCGCCTCGAAGGACATGTTTCGGCGACGAGGCAAAGAATGAGATCATCAACGGAAACGCTCCACGGCTCGGAAACGCAAGGCAAGAGACCTTATGGTGACGGCTGTCAGTCAGCTGACCCCGAACATGCGTCGAGTGACGCTGCAGGGCGACCACCTGGCCGACTTTCCCGATGATGCCGAAGGCGCCTGTTTCAAGCTGGGTTTTCCTTATGTCGCTGTTCGGGCCGGGGCCGGCGACGTTCGCCAGTGCCGATACGCAGTAGTAGCTGTTGGCAGCTGACATGACGGCCTTGCCGGCGTTGATCGCCAATCTGTCGCGACTGGCAGCCGACGTGCAAGGTTACGTGGTCATCGAGATATTGACTGATGAGTACCGGCAACAGCTCGCCGTTCCTGTCGACGATGAAACTGAATCGGCAGTACTTCAGGGAGGTGCGTGGTGTTCCAAAATCGCACTTGTACGTATCCAGCTACTGGAAACGGGGCTTGCAGGAAAAGGATCACAAGATCGCAAAGCGCGAGGGCGCCGCTTCGGTCTGATCTTGTCTTGTCGACGATGTCCGGGGAGCCTCGGCAGCGGCGGGCCGAGTCTCGCAGCCAAGGGCCTCGCATAGCGGCGTTTCGGTTCCTTGCATCCGCCACTGCGCTTGACCACCGTCCATGCAAGACTCAGGTACTGCACACCGTCGGGCGTTTTGGCAAGCTGACGCAAGATCTGCTCGGGTACCTCGAACGCCCTGTGCATGTTCCACGACGGACAGGCCGAACCGTAGCGTGCGAACTGCAAGGTTGCAGCACTGTGTCGCTTGGTTATATTGCCGGCCTGATCGACCCGGGCGAAGAATGTACATTGACGTCGCCTACGGTACGACCTTGCTGAACGAAAATGTGTAGCTGGGGATGAACCCTTATAGTCGGCGTCCTTTAGCCGAACTTGCCCGGACGTATTTCCCGGGCCGATCGGCTCAGCACTTGCGAAAGGACAGCAGTACTGCGTGATCGTTCGAGTGCGAGTGGCCTGTCTTGTCATAGATAGGAACACGTGTCGTGTCGTGCTGCGTAATGAGGGCGCGTGCAAGCAAGGCCCCTACCGTGCGCTCGAAACCGAGTTTCCCGAAATGTTGTGCGTTGACCGCGTTGATGAACAAGGCGCCCGTCCGGGCAATGGCGAGCAGAGCGACCAGCGCTTCGGGGCCCAGGTGCCCGTGCGTGAAGGTGCCTGCAGATAGTACGGCACCGTAGTTGCTCGG
>ENA-ORXR01000139-ORXR01000139.1-marine-metagenome-genome-assembly--contig:-NODE-139-length-112265-cov-10.942784_pt1 | contig 112265 bp, 105 predicted proteins | sample MGYA00237866_ERZ511479 | MGnify/ENA metagenome assembly ERZ511479
AAAGCCGCTGTTAATGTTGTTTTACCGTGGTCAACGTGGCCAATTGTGCCAACGTTTACGTGCGGTTTCGTTCTTTCAAATTTTTCCTTAGACACCTGTCACCCTCATCATTCAACAGCCACCCGCGCGGCTGGTAGGTTGCGAATCATACAGCACCGGGCAAATTTTCGCCCGAAACTCGTTATAAATTAAGTACGTTTTTGGCTACTGCCTGAGATGGAACCTCATATCGTTCAAATTCCATCGAATATACGGCCCTTCCCTGGGTCGTTGAGCGCAAAATATTCGAATAGCCGAACATTTCTGCTAACGGCACATCAGCTCGGACGACTTTGCCCGCAGGCTGATCTTCCATGCCGTGAACAACGCCACGTCGACGGTTCAAATCACCCATCACGTCGCCCATGTAATCTTCCGGCGTGACCACTTCAACCCGCATTATAGGCTCCAGCAGCGCAGGTCCTGCTTCCAGCGAGGCCGCTCGAACACCCATATTGCCGGCGATCTTGAACGCCATTTCGTTTGAGTCCGTTTCGTCGTACGAGCCATCGAATAGAGTGACCCGAACATCAACCACCGGATACCCACCTAAAGACCCATTGGCAAGCTGGTCACGCACGCCCTGCTCGACCGCCGGGATAAATTCTGCGGGGATGGCAGCCGGGGCGATTTCGCTGACAAATTCGATACCGTCACCACGCTCCAACGGTTCAACTCGCAGCCATACATGACCATATTGCGCCGAACCTCCACCGGTTTGAGCTGTGCGTTCAAACTTGCCTTCGGCTTCGACCTTTTTCGTCAAAGTTTCGCGGTAAGACACTTGCGGGTTACCCACGTTAGCCGCAACGGAGAATTCTCGTTTTAGTCGATCAACGATGATATCAAGGTGCAGTTCGCCCATACCGCTGATAATGGTCTGACCTGAATCTTCATCGGTGTGCACGCGAAACGAAGGATCTTCACGGGACAATCGACCCAGCGATTTTGCCAGCTTGTCTTGATCGGCCAAGGTTTTTGGCTCAACTGCTACCGAAATAACCGGCTCGGGAAATTCCATTTTCTCCAGTGTTATCTGGTCTTTCTGCGTACAGAGCGTGTCACCTGTTACACCCTCTTTAAGTCCGACCAGCGCTGCGATATCGCCTGCGTAAAGCTCTTTGATTTCTTCGCGGTTGTTGGCGTGCATTAACAACAAACGACCGATACGTTCTTTTTTGCCACGCACCGGGTTATAGACCATGTCACCGGTTTTTACCGAGCCCGAATACACCCGGATAAACGCAAGCGATCCAACAAAGGAGTCGTTAGCGATCTTAAACACCAGAGCCGAGAACGGTGCTTTGTCGTCACGTTCTCGCGTACCCTCTTCGCCGTCGGGCAAGATGCCAGTGACTGCGGGGATGTCGTTGGGTGCTGGCAGAAAATCAATAATAGCGTCGAGTAAACTCTGCACGCCTTTGTTCTTAAAAGCCGACCCACACAGAGCTGGAACAATCTCACCACTAATGGTTCTGGTACGCAATCCTTGCAGGATTTGCTCGTTATTAAGCTCGCCTGTCTCTAAATAAGTTTCCATCAGATCGTCACTGCCTTCAGCCGCAGCTTCCATCATTTGTTCGCGATACAAGGCGGCATCGTCGACAAGTTCGGCTGGTATGTCTTTTTCTTCGTAGGTAATGCCTAAATCTGATTCGTTCCAGATGATGGCTTTCATGCGCATTAAATCAACGACACCAGCAAAAGTGTCCTCTGCACCAACGGGAAGTTGCAAAGGTACTGGAGACGCCCCTAAACGATCTTTGATTTGCTCAACGACTCGCGTAAAGTCTGCACCAATGCGATCCATCTTATTGATGAAAGCCAAACGCGGTACATTGTATTTATTGGCTTGACGCCAAACAGTTTCGGATTGCGGCTCAACACCACCAACAGAATCGAACACGGCAACTGCCCCATCAAGCACACGCAGGGAACGCTCAACTTCAATCGTGAAGTCAACGTGACCCGGAGTATCGATAATATTGATGCGATGTTTTTTGCGGTCTTTATCCATCCCCTCCCAGAAACAAGTTGTTGCTGCAGAGGTGATAGTGATGCCGCGCTCCTGCTCCTGCTCCATCCAGTCCATGGTGGCAGCACCGTCATGCACTTCGCCTATTCTGTGCGAAACACCGGTGTAATAGAGGATGCGTTCAGTGGTGGTCGTTTTGCCAGCATCAATATGAGCCATGATGCCGACATTACGATACAACGATATTGGTGTGGTACGTGCCACGGTTGGGGCCCTTTTGTACTACACCAACTGACACTACCAACGGTAGTGTGAGAATGCTTTGTTTGCTTCTGCCATGCGATGAACATCATCGCGCTTTTTAACTGCGGTGCCGCGTTTTTCAGCTGCATCGGAAAGCTCACCTGCCAGCTTTAACATCATGGATTTTTCACCACGCTTACGCGCAGCTTCTATAACCCAGCGCATGGCCAGTGCATTACGTCGAACCGGGCGAACTTCAACCGGTACCTGATATGTTGCACCACCGACTCGTCGAGATTTAACTTCGACCGCGGGGCTAACGTTTTCAAGCGCAAGTTCGAGTGTTTCAACAGGGTCAGCAGAACCCTTTTCTTTCATAACATCCAAGGCGCCGTAAATAACGCGCTCAGCAACGGCCTTTTTGCCGTCCAGCATCATGATGTTAATGAACTTGGCCAATTTGACACTACCGTACTTAGGGTCTGGCAGGATTTCGCGCTTGGGGGCTTCGCTTCTACGTGACATGTTTAATTAATCCGATTAAGACTTAGGCTTCTTGGCGCCGTACTTCGAACGACCCTGACGACGTGAATCCACGCCCTGGGTATCGAGGCTGCCGCGAACCGTGTGATAGCGAACACCCGGCAAATCTTTTACACGACCACCGCGGATAAGCACAACCGAGTGCTCCTGGAGGTTGTGCCCTTCACCACCGATGTAGGAAGTCACCTCAAAACCATTGGTCAAACGGACACGAGCCACTTTACGCATCGCCGAGTTCGGCTTTTTAGGTGTGGTTGTGTACACACGAGTACATACGCCACGACGCTGTGGACATGCTTGCAATGCAGGAACGTTGGATTTCTCTGCTTTGCGTTTGCGCGGTTTGCGCACCAATTGGTTGATCGTTGCCATTAACTAACCGTCTGTTTTCTCTGCTAAAAAGCAGTCATTTATGCACCTTTGAGCTTGTGACTCTAAGGCGCGAATTAGTGGAATAAGCGGATTAAATCGCCGTTCCAGAATGAAAGACAGGCCGCAATGTGCGGCCTGTTTTCGAGCTGCGGAATTATAGGTAATTATAGCGGATGTGTCAACGACCGGCATTTCTCACATCTGCCGTGATGGATTTAGTCATACAAACCTTATTCACCCACCGCCACAGCGCAGGTTATGCTCTCGATAAGCATTCATGAACTTGTCCGCTGCCTCGTTGGAGTAGCCATCGAACTCAAACGATATTTTCTCCATAGGTAGATCTAGCGAGCCCAGATGGCGAAGTGGTTGATCGACCACGGTAAGTTTGACGGTACGATCATCATCGTAAACGATCACTTGGTTGCCGATGACTTCGAAAGGTCTGTTGCTCACGGCAGTAGGAAGATTACGGAAAAAATCTGCATGTGTGCATTGGGTTTCAATATTGCGAACCTGTTTCATGACTATCTCCAAAAAAATTACAAATTAACTAACTTAACAATGGCTGCACAACAAGCATATCGGGAGGCTACAACGCGATCTTTGATCGTAGTCAATCGTGCTAAAAATCAGTGGCAAAGAAAAAGCGGACACGGAGGCTCAGTCAGCATCTCTTTTGTTGTACCTCCGAATATTGTCTCTCGCATTCTGGAATGACCGAAAGCCCCCATTACGACAGCGTCAACGTTGTGATCGATGGCAGCTTGCTTTAAAGCCTGCGCCACACTCCTGCCATTTCCAGTCACAGTATCGACGTCCACGTTTATGTGCTTTCGTGCAAGATATTTTGCAAAATCATCTCCCGGACTTGGGCCATATACGATGTCCGTCGGGTCAACGATCGCAATAGTTAACTCCGAGCCTTCATCCAACATCGGCACAACGCTGCGCATGGCCCGTGCCGCGCAATTGTCAGGATGCCAGGCTAGCAGCAATCTTTTTAACTGCAATGGGCCAGACATCGTTTCCGGAAGCACTATGGTCGGCAGACCAGCTCTAAACAGCACGCCATCAAGTGCTCTACGATAGAGCTCATTGGTCCACTGCGTATTAGCAGTCAGTACGACCAAATCAGAATACAAGGCAACCTTGCTTAACTCAGTGGCAATTCCCAAAATTGGCTGACATACGGGAACCACTGTGTGGAATACATTTTTATCACTTAAATATCCTTCTAGCGATTCTGCAATCAGTTTTGCATCGTTGATAGCTAACTCATAAGCCATTTCGCCCCCATAAGACGGCACCCCAGGGAATACGGTTGTGGGTATTGCCACCGCCACACTCAAAACAGCGACCAACAGATGTGCATTCTGATCAAGTGCAAAATCGACGACAGGATCAAGATCTTCAACCGACGCCTCTGGAGCCATTACCGTAAAGAATGTATTCATTGCCTACTCCACACATTAGTCAATTTAGTTATGTACGCGGAACCGGACCTATTTCCAGCTCAAGACCACAATAATGTGACAACAGCTGCCCAATCTTGACCAAGATCAAAAATGAACAACTGCTAGAGCGGTAGCATTTGTGTTAAGCATCAACAACAGAGATTGACATGCAAACAGCACTCTCCTATTTAAAATCGGTAGTCATCGCCGGTGATACTTACACCATAAGACCAGTGCAAAAAGAGGATTTCGATGTCGATCTTACCCACTGTAAAAAAATACCTGACGTCACAGAAGCCAGCGTCAATTTTGGTTTAAAACCCGACACCAGTAAATTAAATTTGTTTGGTATTTACGATATTGATGATGCCCGGTCGAGCGGCTTTATAGCTGCAAAGGTTATCTCCGCAGAGGAAGAAACTAAGAGAGCAGTGGGTTTTGGTCTGTATGCAAAGAACCGCGAATCATATAGTCACGAATTTTATATATCGGTTGACCATTCGCTCAAAGGTTCATCGTTACCAAAAGAGTTACTTGGGATGATTGTTCAACACGCGAAAAGTTCTGGCATAAATGTATTGTTCTGTCATTCAGATGAAAGTAATTCTGCTATGCAAGAACTCGCTAAGCATTCTGGCATGTTGACCACGCTAGAGCCAAACAAGGCTCATGGTGTGAAATACACCCTGATGGTGAACAACTACACAGCCTAAATCAACAAAGCTCAACTGGAGATACTTATGAAAGACATACTTGTTTCAATTGAAAGCAGCGAAAATTGCAAATCGAGCATTCAAGCTGCTATGGAACTTGCTCAGACTTACGACTCCCACATTACCTGTCTGTATGAAGAAGGTTTTTTTGGATACTCTTCCTACGCAGATGTGCACGCGGATCTTGTTGCGGGCCAATTTAAAGAAAAATTGGAGAATGAGAAGAAATTAGTCAGGCAAGTGTACGATGATTGCGTGTCTGTTAGAGCTCATAAGTGCAATCTGATATTTGAAAAACCTGATACCTCCAGGAACGCTGTTTCTTACGCAAACTCGAGCGATATTATCGTATGCAACCAACGAAATGTTGGCAATGCTGTCTTTCAAACCAGAAATCAGGCGACTCATCTGGTAATGGCCACGGGTAAACCGGTGTTAATCATTCCCTATATAGGAATGCAGGAAACACTAGGGAAAAATATTGTGGTGGCGTGGGACTCGAGCCGGGAGGCATCAAGAGCCCTGCACGATTCACTACCCCTACTAAAGCGCGCACAGCAAGTCCATATTTTCTCCGCAATCGACGATAAAAGCATGAGTAACAAATTGACAGCGACCAACATAAAAACGCATTTAGAGCATCACGATGTCAATGTAGAGAACAATCCAGTTGTCATTGATGACATATCCGTGGCAGAAATGCTGTTGTCACGGGCATCTGACTACGGCGCGGACTTAATCGTTATGGGAGCTTACGGACACTCGCGCCTGCGTGAGTACACTTTCGGCGGTACAACCAAAACCATGTTCGACAGCATGACGATTCCTGTACTGATGACACACTAAAAACACGCGCGTTATGCCATTAATCAAACAATGAATGACTATAAACACATTATTGTTTGCATTGACTTTACTTCAACATCCAGGTTGTTGATAGAAAAGGCGGTGAGATTGAGTGGAATGTATGGTGCAGAAGTCACGCTTGTCCATATTATTGATTTCTTTCCACCTTCTTATTTAGCTGAAGAATGTCCGACCGAATTTATGTCCGAGGCTGTCTTCCTTGATGTAGTAAAAAAACGGCTGGATCAGCTAATGGTGCAGTTTCCCAACTTTAATTTTCATTCTAAAGTAGTCATTGGAAAAACGAAAAAATCCATTAAGCGTATTGTAGATGACATCGGTGCAGATCTGGCCATTATCGGCAAGCAAGACCCGACTGAACCAGAACATTTTTTAGGTTCAACAACACATGCTGTTATTACCCGAACCGACTTAGATGTATTAGTCGTTCAAGGTTGATTGTATTCGGTTGATACAAGTCAATACTGCCATGAGGAATGTTTGTTGAAATAGTGTCTTATCCGCTAGACACAGATGCGCAAATGACGACTACCGAGATAACTCAATGGGCCTTTTGGAAATCGTTGTCAGCCATTGATACAGACCTAATAAAATGTGCATTGCTATTAATTTTGATAGTAGCAACCGGTATATCCGTTCAAAATGTTCTGCTATTTACAGTTATTCTGGCCGTGTTGCTAGCTTGGGAAATGGTTTTTTCCCGATCAAGAAACGAGCCCTTGAGTTGGCGGTTTCTGTACACCGTATGTCTGCTTACCCTGCTCGTACCGAGCGATCTGCCGCTGTCGCAAGTGTCGCTGTGCGTAGCCGTTGGCGTATTATTTGGTGAGCAAGTCTTTGGCGGCAGAGCACACAGTTTTCTCAGTGCAGTTGTTGTAACTCTGGCTTTCGTCTTTTACGCTTTTTCTCCAACGACAATAGTGTTGGCCGACGAACTGCAATCTGCGTGGTTGCTACTCCCACTAATTGTTTTGCTTGCTTATCAACAGATTGACTGGCTGACACTGTTTGGTACGTTACTGGGCATCGCGTTAACGCTCGCCATAATCAATCCAACAATCAATAGCTCAGTAGTCACTATAGGACTAGTTCATTCTGCTCCAACCTCGCTAGGTTTGTGCCTGCTATTCATCCTGAGCGACAAAAACCTGGCTGCTCGAACCCGGCTGGGAAAAATACTCGGCGGAGCGTTATTAGGGTTGCTAAGTGTCTACTTGAACCCCTCGTTTGCAGATCTGCGACAGCTTGTCTTCTCGCTCCTGCTAACCGCTATCGCAATCCCGCTTATAGATCATTTAGCGCGAGCATTAAGTCATCACACTCAGGAAACTAGCAATAAAGGAGCGGTCCATGAGTCGACATAAGGGTTCGTGGTTCAAGTCCTGGAACTCGTTGCCCACAAATCACCCTATCCGAGCCGTCGGCATGACTGCACTTGTGTCTACGCTTGCGGCATTGTTGGTCTCGACAAGCGTTATTTTTTTGCAACCAGTGCAAAAAGAAAATCAGAGACAGGCCCAGGAAGCATTGCTGAGCAACATTGTTGGCACATTGCCAGGGCTCGAAAGTTTAATGAAAGAATCTGGCGTAGATTCGCTCAGTACTCGTTGGGTGCAACTCGATACAGGCATGACAAGTGCGACTCCTCCGCATGCGGATTACGATCCGGAATTGGCTACCAACGACCCTGACTTAAGTATAGAGATTCCAAAACAAGACGATGTCGCTGGTATCTCTCGCCGTGCTCTGATTTTGCCTGTGCACTTATTGGGTAAACGGAGTGAACTGGAGCTGGTTGTTTTGCCGGTCTATGCCAGCGGTTATCAATCAACAATCCGAGCATGGCTGGCACTATCTGGTGATGCGCAAACTGTCGTGTCTTTGTCCATTATTGATCAAGCCGAAACCCCGGGTTTGGGTTCACGAATTCTGGAGCCTGACTGGCTGGCGCAGTGGGCCGATCGCTCACTCTATGATGAATCGGGAGAATTGGTCTTACGAGTCAGCGTCGGGCCTGCAGTCGCCGATGCTGAAATCGATGGCATCTCAGGAGCAACCCGAACCGGGAACGGTATTAACAACATGCTGCAGTACTGGTTAGGGGCAAACGGGTTTGGACCATTTCTTCAAAACATAGAACAAGGAAATATAAGCTTATGACTACGCTTGTGAAAACCTTGATAAGTCCGCTTATTTCGGAAAACCCCATTACGGTTCAAATGCTGGGCATCTGCTCAGCCTTAGCTGTGACCACTAATATGAATACCGCATTGACCATGTCAATTGCAGTGACCATTGTTATGGTAGCGGCTAGTAGCATCATTAGCTTCATACGAACACAAATTCCTTCCAGCGTGCGATTGATAATTCAAATAACCATCGTCGCAGCGTTGGTTATTGTGATAGATCAGATCATGCTCGCGTACTTCTTTGAACTAAGCCAAGTATTGTCAGTATTTGTCGGATTAATTGTCACTAACTGCCTTGTCCTGGGTCGTACTGAAGCCTTTGCATTACATAACTCCGTTCTCGACAGCGCGATGGATGCGTTGGGCAATGGACTGGGTTACAGCCTTATCATGTTATTGGTTGGCTGCATTCGCGAGTTATTCGGCTTTGGCACATTGTTCAATATTCGCGTTCTTAGATCTGTTGCAGACGGCGGTTGGTTCGAGCCTTTATCAATTATGCAGTCTGCACCCAGCGCCTTTTTTATCATCGGTCTGTTTATTTGGGCAATTCGATCTGTTTTTAAGAACCAGGTTGAACCGGCAGAAGACGGTAAAACGCAAGCAATAAACACTTCTCGGATAATGAAATTATGATTGATATCATATTTCAATCTATTTTCGCAGACAATCTGGCGTTGTCATTTTTTCTTGGCATGTGCACCTTCGTCGCAGTGTCAAAAAAAGTGAGTACTGCACTGGGGCTTGGACTGGCCATTGTTGTTGTGCTAACAGTCACGGTCACCTTAAATAGTCTGGTGTTCGACTACCTATTGTCCAACAATGCGCTCCATTGGCTTGGCGTGGAAAACACCGATTTGTCATTTTTGAAACTGGTCGCTTTTATCGGCATCATTGCGTCCACGGTGCAAGTGCTTGAACTTATCATCGAGCGAATTTCTCCTCTGCTGTTTAACTCACTGGGTGTGTTTTTACCCTTACTCACGGTCAATTGCGCCGTGCTGGGTGCGAGTCTGTTTATGGTCGAGCGGCGCTATACAGTTGTTGAAAGTGCAGCATACGGTTTTGGCAGTGGTATTGGATGGGCTTTGGCAATTGCATTATTTGCTGCTATCCGAGAACGTATAGACAACTCAAAAGTACCCGAAGGGCTACGCGGTTTAGGCCTGGCGTTTATTGTTACAGGGCTAATTTCTATGGCCTTTTCAGCATTTTCTGTGGCCAGCTGATATGAATACTGTATTTCTATCAATTGTTGTTTTAGTTACCCTGCTTACCGCCTTAGCCGCTCTGGTGGTATTACTTAATACCATCCTGGTGACTCGGACAAGCGTAGCACTAACGATTAACGGTGATAAAAAATTAAACATTATTAGTGGAGAACGACTGCTGAGCTATTTACTGGAAAATGACATAGCGGTCCCTTCTTCTTGTGCTGGCGCCGGAACATGTGGGCTCTGTAAGGTCACCATCGCAAATGAAGCCGAAGCCGGGGCTGTATCACCAATTGAACGCGCCCGACTGAGTCAAGCCGAAATTGATCGTGGTGTTCGGTTATCGTGCCAAGTGAGCGTTCACAAGAATATGTCTTTAACATTGCCAGATGATGTTCTTAACGCTGAGCGGTCTCTTTACCGTGTGGTTTCAACCAAATTTATCGCACCGTTAATTAAGGAGATAGTTTTAGAAGAGAGTGGTGGCAACACCTTGAGCTTTACACCTGGGGATTTTGTTGAAGTCACCGCTCCGACATACCGCTTTTTATTAAACGAGCTGCACATAGACAAGCAGTATCAAAAATACTGGGCAAATTTGAACATAGGTGCTCTTGAAGCGCACTCTGAATCCGCCACTAGTCGAGCCTACTCCATCGCATCAAGACCCTGCGACAAAGGTCAAATTGTACTGCTTATAAGACTTGCACTGCCACCTCCAGCAGACGAGTCTTTGCTACCCCCGGGCAAAGTATCCAGCTGGTTGTTCAGTCGACACGTAGGCGATGAATTGGAATTATCAGGTCCATTTGGAAGTTTTCATATTCAACCTGGCCAAAGCGACAAAGTCATGATTGGCGGCGGTGTGGGCATGGCGCCACTACGCGCGATAACGCACGCATTTTTAGCGTCGCACACGAGTCCGAATTGTCATTTTTTCTATGGCGCACGATCGCACGAGGATGTATTTTACGAAACCGAGCTAGACCAGCTCGCAGCCCAACATGATAACTTTTACTGGACTATAGCGTTATCAAATCCTAAACCTGAGACAACATGGTCGGGGCACACTGGTTACATTCATGACGTGCTTGATGAGAAATTTCTTTCTACCTATCCTAATCCAGAAAACTGTGACTACTATTTGTGCGGCCCGCCGCTAATGATGCAAGCCACCAAAGCACTGCTTATTGAAGCTGGAGTGGAAGAAACCCATATTTTTGCAGACGATTTTGGAGTGTGAATAATGCAAGCCGAGCGTAGACGTTTAATAAAAGATGCTGCACGCTTAGCTGCGCTATCAGCCCTGCCAGTGCTATCTGCACCAGCGCTGGCAAAACTTAATGGTACAACACAGCGTTATCATGGAGACGTGTTTGGAACGCAGTGGCGTCTGATACTGCAAGCGGATGAAAACCCAGACACGGCGCTAAAAAACATTGCTCGCATTCTGGAGTTGATTGATACAAGCATTTCCCCTTTTCGCGAAAATTCGATACTGAGTCAGTTTAATCGTTCCAGCAACGGTATTAGTACAGTGAATCGTTCTGACTTCTTAGCGCTGGTTCGAACAGGTCTAAACCTTGCTAAAATCACTAACGGTGCCTTTGACCCAACGGTCGGGCCACTGGTCAACCGATTTGGGTTTGGGCCAATAAACGGCAGCGAAGATTGCAGGCACACCGACGTGCACTGCACAGATCACGCAATTAAAAAAGCCAAGGCTGGGGTAACACTTGACTTATGTGGCCTTGGCAAAGGATATGCGGTCGACATCGTTGGTCAAAGTCTGCGACAACACGGTTACCAGCACTTCTTGTTCGACATTGGCGGAGAATTCTTCGGTGCTGGGCACCATCCGAGCGGTCGCCCATGGCGAGTTCAGTTAGAGCAAGGCGATTATGTATCCAAACGTTCATGTACAGTTGCGCTAACGGACTTAAGCATTGCTACATCAGGGTTGCAATTTAATAAATTCGAATTTAAAGGCCAGCACTACGGACACCTCATCAATCGGAAAACTGCGTCTGCTCCTGCGCATCTGTGGCACTCCGTTTCAGTGGTGCATACAAGCGCAACCTTGGCCGATGCGTGGTCGACGGCTTTGTTCGTAGCCCAACCAGCGCAGGCCCTGATGTTGGCAAAGCGCAACAATATAGACGCCTATTTTATGTCTATTGATGATCAACAACAAAGTTCTGTTAGCACAGGACAATTCAGAGCACAGGTGAGCGAGGGCTAACGCGATGTTATTGTTTATCAGCTGTATCATTACCTTTATTTTTATGTCAATCGGACTCACACTCGGTTGCATTTTTGGAAAACAACCACTAAGCGGTTCCTGTACTGGTCGCAGCACACTACCCTGCTCGGCTAATTGTAAAAATAGTCGAAGCTCGAATGGTTTCCGGAGAATGCAATGAACAAGCTCATCCGGGTTCAGGATATTATGCAAAAAGCGCCACTGTGTTTAAAGCCAGAAACGGAAATCAATGCGGCATTGCGCCAATTATTAGCAAAAGATATATCAGGAGCACCGGTTGTTGGACACCAAGGCGATCTGATTGGAATATTGACTATTAAGGATTGTATTCAAGCGGCACTCGATGCCCATTATCATCGTGAATGGGGAGATTCTGTCAGTACCTATATGAGTCACTCTGTAGATACACTCGAACCAGGAATGGAACTCGTAAAAGCTGCGCACTATTTCACTCACTCACAATATCGGCGATTTCCAGTAGTTGATGGCGAACAACTCGTTGGCCAGGTAAGTCGAGTAGATGTGCTCCAAGCTTTGTGCGATAGCTGGTAGTGCCAACAACATACTATTAACCATCACCTACAATATTCGTGCTTTTATCCTTTGCCGGTGTGTTCGTATTATCATTATCTTTCTGGGCATCACCAACTTTGATCAAGCAATAGCGCGTTACTATCGGACCCACTATTTCGAAAATTATTGTGGCCACGACAACAACCTGAATCAACGAATCGGCTATATCCGGGAATTGGGCAGCAGCGATCAATGCCATACCGACAGCAACTCCGGCTTGTGGCAACAAGGCCATCCCAATCCAGGATTTAACCGTTGTCGGCGAATTAGCCAACCATGCACCAGGCATAGCGCCAACTGCTCTTGCTAACCCGCGCAACCCGATATACGCAATCACCAGCAACCATAAGCTTGACAGTGATTGCAACTCCAGTGAGGCACCGGTTAACACGAAAAACAAAATCATGAATGGCCATTCAATCTCTTCTATTTCATAAAATGGTCTTTCCTGATGTTCGGCAAGATTTGCCACAACAACACCCAGTATCATCGCAGATAATAAATAAGACACCTCGAAATATAAGGCCAGACCACCACATAAGAACACCATCCCCACCACTTCTAGCAGCATTGTTTTACCGGCTGGTAGTCTGCTCGACATATATGCCATAGGTAAACCTATTAAAACACCCAGCACTACTGCACCAACTAACTCCCACACCGCCATCAATAAAAATGCCGCGCCATCATGACCGCCATGAAGCAAGTTCACCAGCGCTAGCAATCCGCTAAACACAATTAGTCCCCAGGCATCGTCGATACTGACCACACCCACCAAGGTGTCCGTGAACCGGCCTTTGGCACTGGTTTGCTCGATAACATCCAATGTAGCAGCCGGGTCTGTTGCGGTCGCAATTCCAGAGAGCAGTATCGCCAGAGACAGAGGGACACCGATTAAACTTAGTCCACCCGACACAACGAGCACGGTAATCAAAACAACACTGGCAGATATATATAAAACACTTTTGCCATTTTGCCGGAGGCTCGACAGGGTCATTTTCCCACCCAAAGAAAACCCAACTAGCAGCAAAGCTATGTTTGCGATTAAAGAGAACCAGCCTAAAGTAACGCCCGGCAGCAAGTTAGATATTTCTGGCCCTAATAGAAAACCGAAAAGAAACAGTAAAGTGACTCTGGGCAATTTTGTGCGACGCCCAATGGCATCTGTCGCCAGACCCAGCAGTAACAAAAGCCCTACGACAATAAGAAAAGTATGAATACCGGTTCCAGACATATTTACAAGCTTATAATCTGATGGTTCTGGCGATTCTTACTACCCACCGGTTTCAGCCGTCGGAAACCAACGCACCTCATCTATAGAGGTTATTTTGAACTCATGAGTTGCATCCGCATGATCTCTTATTGACAACAGTTCACCTGAGCTCATGACCTCTTCACCCAGTTGAACTGTCGCATCAGGTTTGACGCTGCGGTCGTATTTTATCAACCAACTATTGCGCATATGCAGTACCAATTCACCTTCCAAATCCGGTTCATCTATCCAAAACCGCGTTACCTTGTAAGGCCGAGAACTTTGCTGCCAGTCTTTTTCAAGCAATTGCATGTTGCCATCCAGCGGTAAATTGAACCGATAACCACAGGCTGCATTAACACCGTTTGAATCAGCACAAACCAAGCTTGCTACTATTCGATACCATTTCATGTTTGTCTCCTGTGAAGTGTTCGGTTGACACTAATTTCTCGTTGAGATCCATTGAAACAAGTCCGAGTCACCACCGATTCATTTGCTTGTATCAGTTTGTATCAAATTGTCATTGTCCCAAACTTAAATATCAGTTTTATTGATATCGATCAGAGCGCTTTCGATCGAATACATCACAATCAAAATTTAGTTAACGTATCGGTTTGTTCTGACAATGATGGCAATTATCCTACTTGTACTATTGTTAACCCTGATGACGGTACTCATTCATCAAGAATGTTTAATAGGAATTAAAAACCATCTGCTTAACTCAGTCATGCGGCCGCAACGCTGGGTCGTAGGGGCTACTGTGCTTCTCATGCTGTTTGCACACGCAATTGAAATTAGCTTGTTCGCTATAGGCTACTTGCTGGTAACAGATTTTTTCAGCGTTGGGCACTTGGCAGGAGAAAATTCGGATGGCTTTGAAGCTCTTCTTTACTTTTCATTCTCTAGTTACACAACACTGGGGATAGGAGATTTATACCCTACTGGTGCGATTCGGCTAATGTCTGGCCTCGAAGGTCTATTGGGCTTATTGATGATTGGCTGGAGTGCCTCATTTCTATACTTGGAAATGCGCACACTTTGGTCTGACGACACGCAGTTCCATAAAACTGATCCAAATCAATATTAAAAAGTAATCTGATGCAAGAATAATCGCATACCAATAGTAAGGATTAACAAATGGCTTACCACACCATTACCGTGCTTTTAGATGACATGGATTTTGCACCCGAGCTACTTACCGCTGCGACCAAGCTAGCTAATGAATACACAAGTCATCTTATCGGTCTATTTATCATGCATCCATTGGATATATACGTTGCGCGTATTTCTGAGGAACTATACTCTTCTGAACTTACAGACATCATAAACAAAGACCAAATACAGCGCATGGCGGCGCTAAAATCGCTGTTCGATGAACGAACAAGTAAACAGAGCTTCACGTCGGAATGGCGTAGCATTGAAAACACGACTGACCCAATAGTAGACGTACTGATGCGGCAAGCTGCCACGACAGATCTGCTTGTTCTTGCCAACGATAGGTCGACAAAACACAAAGACGAGACAAAAACACTGATTGAAAAAGCGCTACTGGACGCCCCTGTGCCAACGCTATTGGTGCCAAAAGATATGCAGTGCGAATCAATCGGTCATCATGTCATGGTGGGCTGGGATGGGACAACCGTAGCAAGACGCGCCATTTCCGCAGCTATGCCTCTACTGCAATCAGCTGAACAAGTATGGGTTCACCGGGTCTTTGGGGAAATCAATGAAGAGCAGTTCAAACACAACACCGAGATAGATCTGGCAAATATGCTTTCGAGACACGGTGTTAGCACCGAGCTGTCTAAAGGCGCGGACAACAATATCGCTGGCGATTCTCTACTGGAAGAGGCCAGGCTGCGAGGTGCTGATGTTTTAGTGGCAGGTGCTTTTGGACATTCACGCATACGCGATATTATTCTTGGCAGTACTACAAATTACTTAATCAACAACTCGCACATCCCCTTGTTGATGATGCATTAGACCCGTGCGAGAAATTAACTTATTAACCAGTAGTTTCAGAAATCTGATACTGCAAATCTTCTTCTGAGTAAGGCTTGCGTATCAAGGCTATTCCTTCTTTGGACAGTTTTTCCAAATCCAGCAGTTCATTTGCGTAACCGCTGGTTAATAATATCGGGAAACCAGGACGCAGTTTACGTATTTCTTTGGCAAGATCATAGCCTGTCATCCCTACTGACATAATCATATCGCTAAATACAAAATCGATGCGATCATCGGAATTAAATTTCTCCAGCGCATCATGGCCATCTACTGCTTCTATTATTGTGTGCCCCATGCGCTCGAGTTGGCGTTTTGCTAAACGTCTGACTCGTTCCTCATCTTCCACCAGCAGAATACATCGGCCTTTTTTTGATTCGCCTGCAACGATAAATGCAGGCTCATCAGCTAATTTTTCTGTCTGTCTTTTTCCACGAGGTAAGTACAATGAAAAAGTCGTGCCTTCGTTCACTCGACTTTCAACTTCAATAAACCCTTTTGACTGACGCACAAATCCATAGACCATACTTAGCCCCATCCCAGTACCGGCACTACTGGCCTTAGTTGTGTAGAACGGCTCATAGATGTGCGGCAAATCCTGCTTCGCGATACCAGAACCTGTATCAGATACGTCTATTCGTATGTAGTCGCCAGACTGCGTTTCTTCCGCAGTTTCAATATTGAACTTTCCAGAAACGTTTCTGGTGGTTATGGTTAACGTGCCACCGCTAGACATTGCATCTCGTGCATTAATACTTAAGTTGATTAAGGAATTTTCCAGCTGTGACAGGTCGATACTGGTTAACCATAAATCCGGCGTCAGGTTTGTGCTCAAGTAAATATTTTCACCGATAGAGCGTCTAAGTAATTCAATCATTTCTGTGATCAGTTTGTTAACTGAGATGGTCTTTGGCAAAAGCGTATTTCGACTAGCAAAGGCTAGCAAACGCTCGGTCAGTCTGGCCCCCATGCTACTAGCCTCTCTTGCGTCTTTAATAACTTCAGCTAAATCGGCATCATCGATACTGGACTCAAGAATTTGCAGATTCCCTGAAACTACGGTGAGAATATTATTGAAATCGTGCGCAATGCCGCCGGTTAGCTGCCCTATTGACTCAAGTCTTTGCGACTGTTGCACAACGCTCAGCATTTTATTTTTTTCGGTTACATCTTCTATTATCGCTATAAATTCTCTTTTGCCTTCAAGACCATTGCATATGCTTAGCGATACCTCAACATCGTATTGAGTTGCGTTTTTCCTGGCATGGGAAGTTGAAAATTGAATTCGCTCTTTTTCGCGGCTAAGAAGCGGCGCAATTATCTCCACAAAACGCGCCTTGGTGTATTCTGGTTTTATGTCCACCGGTGTCATTTTCAGCATTTCGGAACGGGTGTAGCCCAAATTAACCAAAGCGCCGTGACTTACGGTAGAAAAAAGAAAGGTATCCACATCAAACAAATATATTTCGTTTAGCGTCGTGTTGAGTATCTGCCCCAGTCGCGCTCGGTCTTCCAATTGCGTTACTTCGTTGGACAAATCATGAAGGATGCCCGTAAACAAGGTTCTTCCGTTGGCGACGTGTTTTCCCACAGCCAGATGCAGTGGAAAGATATGCCCATCGGAACGCAACCCACTGACCCTGCGGCCAACGCCTATAATGCTTGAATGTCCAGTGGAGATATGATTGTGAAGATAACCATCGTGCTCGGAGCGATAGGGCTCAGGCATGAGCATAGAAACGTTCTGCCCGACAAGTTCTTCACTACTGTAACCAAAGATCCGGCTGGATGCTGCATTGTTTTCCAGAATAATGCCAGACGGATCGATAGTGATTACCGCAGCGTCAATCGAATCTAAAACCACTGAAATATTGGTTAAGCTCTTTACGTTTGTTGGTTTGATATCGCTCAAGTCAATTCAAATGTTGTTTAAAAAATAGTGGTTACATTAGTTTATTCATGAGAAAGCAATAGATCGGTGTGGACCAGACTCGCTAACACATCGTACGTTACACCATGAAAGTACTTTTCAACAAATGCAGGTTGTCCAAATGCGCCCATGACAACCAAATCAGGATTCAACTGACTGATCATATCTAGCAGGGCATGCGACACAAAACTGCCCTGAGTTGGAGCTACTGTAACATTTACATTGATTGAGTGACGAGCCAGGTAGGTTTCTATTGCACTTACACCAACACCAACACCAACACCAGCACCAGCACCACCCCTCCTCTCTTCGTCGGCCCCGGTACCTTGGTTTTCAATTAGCACGAGATCAATTTTTTTTGCCAGCTTTAAAAACGGCAAAGCAGAGCGAATCGCCTTCAGCGAATTCACATCTTCATGCCAGGCAATAGCAATATGCTCAAGTTCTGTCGCTTTTTCGCTTTTATCAGTACCAAGCAATGCTCGATTCACAGTTAATAGAAGTGGTTTTTTTGCCTGCAACAAGACGGCATCCAAGCACTTTTTGTGTACACCCGAGAGTACACTGGTTCCATGACTCATCACCACAAGATCAGCATACAAAGCAGATTTATTCAAAATCTCGTTAATGTCCTCCTCAATAGTATAGTGATTGGCAAGACCTACAGCAATTTGATGCTCATCGGTGAACTGTCTAATTTCCAGCAGACGAGCATCAGTCGCGGCTAAATCTTCTCGGGCACCAGCTCCATCACCCGGCCCGTCAATTCTAGCCATATTTTTAGTGGCGGCAGGCGTACTCAACGCACAAATATCTATATGCGCACCCCAACTGTTAGCCAGTAACAAGGCGCTCTTCAATGACTCCATGCTGTCCTGAATGACATGCAAAACTAACACTGATTGATAGTTCATGGTCTTCTCCAATATAAATCTGGTTTTGGCAACGAGCTATTTTTTATTAGCGTCATGCTCTCTCGACTGTCTGAGAACTACCCGTCTGTACATTGGCTATTTTTAGTACCTCCTCCATTATATTGGCCACCACCTCATCACTATTGCAATCTGTGTCTAACAACTGCCAACTAATGACGCCTTTGTCGTTTTTTAATTGCCGATCTAACACAGTCACATCGGCGTCGGAGGTGTCTTGCTTTCTAGCTAAAACTCGTTTCTGCATGACGTCAACTGGTGCTATAAGCCAAAATCCGAAAAATGGAACATTTGCGTTCACTGCCAATTTTTCTACAGATTCTCTACGCGCCTGACTAAGAAATGTCGCATCTATAATGAGGGGGTAGCCGTTGCTGGCAGCGCTTTTTGCTTTATCGAAAAGACGATGATAAACGCGATTAGCATTCTCTAAGGTGTAGTGTTCATCTGGTAGTCGATGTGTTCCAGCAACCTTAAATTCTTGCTTTCGTTCCGCATCAGATTGCAGTAAAACCGCGCCCGGTAGAGAACACAGGCGCCCTGCCAGCGCTTTTGATACAGTAGATTTGCCACTGCCGGAAAAACCACCCACCGCCACAACAATGGGCGCTTTTGGGGAAAGAACCCACTCAGCTAACGCAAAATACGACTGCGCTTCCCTCTTAATTTCACTGACACGCTGCGCATTGCCTTTCAATGCCGAGGCCGATTGAGCTGTGGTCATGGCTCTGATCGATGCTCGAATGCTAATAAACAAATCCAGCAGATTCACTCCCGCCACGTTTTGTTCATTAGTCTGTAGAAGATACTCGTTTAGCACAGTATTAGCTTCGGGTACCAAATCTCTATGACACAAATCCATTATCAAAAAAGCGAGGTCGTACAAGACATCCGTCGTCGCCAACCGTTCATCAAATTCCAGAGCATCAAACGGGACTGGTACACGGTTGCGCAAAAGCATGTTTCTCAAATGTAAATCGCCATGGCCACGGCACACAAAACCATCTCTCGAGCGTGATATCAGCTGACTTTTTACCACTCTAAAGCGTGCGTACATTGCCTCGATTAAGCGATCGACTGACTCTTTTGAAAAAAAATTGGTCAGTAGCTTTAACTCAAATTCGATCTCCGACATCAATTCATCAACACGCGTATCACCATCATTACAGACAAAAGGCTCTAAAGAATTGTGATACTCAGCGATGGATTTTCCCGTTAGGGCGGCAAGCGAGGAGTCAAATTCGCCGCGCTGCGCAACGTTATCAAGCACACTGCTCTCATCAAACTTACGCATCACTAAACACCACTCGAGCACTTGATCACCGTTTAAATAGCCGGCCGAATCCAGCGCAAAACTGAGTGTTCCATCACCAGTTTCTACTATTGCTGCCGTACACAGATAGACATCAGGCAAGCCTGGCCTGTTGATTTCTAATTCTTTTTCGCACATTTTTCGACGTTTGTAGACACTTGAAAGATCAAGGTAGCTATATGAAACAGGTCGCTTTATTTTTACGACAAAATCGGTTCCCAAATACAACCGCGCACAATGGGTTTGAATAGTAGAAATCGCTGTTTGCTGTTGGGGTTCAGCAGTTTTGAATCTGGCATATAAGCTGCGATAGTTCTCCTGTATGCGCAGAAAACCATCTACTCTGGGATCCGTTTCTGGTAAAATTCGCTCGGTCGACATCATCATTTATCATCAAATCGCAGCTATCATCTGCCTACATTCCCATGATGAACGCAAATAGTCTTGCTTGTTTGACATACATCAACCAACCAGCCAATTGATTCAAATCAATGCCGCTCAATTCTCAATCGCGAAAATGACTGTGTCTAATAATAGAAACCACAAAAACATGAACGTGCAAAGATCTCATAGCAATAATCATCAGATCCAGATTTCCATTTCAGCAATACAACAACTACAGTATGATATGGAACAGTCAGGGGGAGACACATCAAAACTGGCTGATTTGAATAGTTGCCAGTACCATCTGAAACTACTTCAAAATGAAATAACTAATAAAAGGCGCGTTTGGGCAGACAGTGCATTAGATTTTGGACAACACTGGATTTTTGGTGCTCTGGTGTCTTCATTAAACTTTCAGCATGCAAGGATGATGGACACATTGGCAAAATTCTTGGCACTAGTAGAGCCGGCCACCATTTCAAATACCACTGCCTCGACCGTCAATTACTCCAAAATTTCGGCATATGCGACACGGCTTAGCGACTTAATGCAGTCTTCTATTCGTTTCGAAAAGGCTATTACTGATCAAGCTCCGGATACTTTTGCTTGTAACCACCAATTCACCGGGCAAATTTCCCACACTACTGTCCATTAGATAGATACTGCATCGCTTTGTTTTGTTGTCGGATATGAATCTGTTTCTACAACCGATATGACTTTGAATGCGTTTATCGTTTTTGCATGGCTTCTAATTGTCAACAACTCACCTTTACGCATCACATTATTGCCAACCTGCACAGTTGGATCAGGCTTCATCGGATAGTTAAATTCGATTTTCCAGCTGTTTCGTTCAAAGTGGACAAGCTGGCCATGTTGTGCCTCTTCTCCTATCCAATAGCGTGTAACTTTGTACTGGTGCGATCCACCTGACCAGTCGTCTGGGTCTAGCTTGAACGCATCATTTAATGGTAGTTAAAACCGGTACCCGCAATGTTCATTGATAACGCTAGGTTTACCCCATAACAATTTTGCCTCTATTCGGTACCATTTCATCGTCTAAACTCCGATTAAAACTCAATGGTTGCCACCATCGGCAAACGACTCCAGCAACTCCATGTCCAAAATTTCTACCATTCCGCCAGACTTAAGACAGATAGCATTTGCAACTTTTAACTTAGTGATATTCCGACTCACCGTTTCAATAGTCAAGCCCAGAAAATCTGCGATCTCAGAACGGGTCATGGGCAAATGCAGCTTTAACTCGTTCATACCCTCTCTTTGGTTCCGTCTGGAAATACGCAGTAAGAAGGTGGCAACCTTTTCCTTTGCCGATTTCCGGCCCAGAGACAATAATTGATCCCGCGTTTCAGCTAATTCTGTAGACAACACTTTCAGCAATGCTTGACTAAAGCCAGGTTCATCACTAATCATCTTGTCCATCAAGTGAGTCGGTATGCAACGCACTCTTGCAGCGCACAATGACTCGGCGTGATGTGCGAATTGCTGAACAATGTCAGCGCCGATTAAATCGCCGGGGTAGCAGAATGTCGCTATCTGGCGGCGCCCGTCTGGTAGCAGCTCGTAAATACTGATAACACCTTCCAATACCTGATACACCTGAGACTGGGAATCACCGGCAACAAACAAATGCTCATGGGCATCCAGCACCTTTTCGCTGGTCGTAGTGAAACTGTGACCCAACATAATTTTACCGCTCGAATTACCATTTAAAAACTGAGCAACCGAGAGAGTATTGTTTGCGTGAGCTGTGTTCAACATGATAGATCTCCAGTGGGAAGTGATTTCGTTGAGATCTATTTAATCAATCCGATGTCACCACCGTTTCACGCCAATGTATTCAATTTTTTTGATTTGTATCAATTTGTCATCCACTGGCAAATCGCCCCTGATTCGCGATGATGCGACCGATTTCTATCCGTTTGTATAATGGTTATCCGGGACAGTTTGATTCAATTCTGGCCTGTCTTTGGTAGACAGCAATGCGCTGATGCACAATAATAGGCTTCACTGATCGAAAGCTTTGGATATCAAGAATTTAACCGTGAAATGAGTGATAGCTGCACAATATTAGTGGTGGATGACGAGGCCAGCATTCGAAAATTGCTGCGCCGAGCACTGGAGCAGGAATCCTACAAGGTGCTAGAAGCTGAAAACGGTGAGCAGTTGGTGGAAAAACTCAAAACTGAGGCTATAGATTTAGTTACCCTGGACCTCTCCTTAGGCAGCGAAAACGGCTTGGAGCTGGCCCGTGCAATTAGAGAGTTTTCAGATGTTGGCATTATCATCGTCAGTGGCAAAGGAGAGCTCATTGACACAGTAGTCGGTCTCGAAATCGGTGCCGACGACTACATTACAAAACCATTTGAACTACGCGACGTCGTGGCACGAGTGCGCGCTGTATTGCGACGCAGCGCCGACAAACTCGGTTCCGATAACAAGCAGAATAACACCTCATCAGAATTTTCCATCACTGGGTATGCTTTCGACGGCTGGATTCTTGACACTGCCGTTCGAGAATTGCGCAATAAGGAAAATCAAGTCTGCGACCTGACGACCGGAGAGTATGAGCTACTGCAAATACTGGTGAGCAAAGCTCGCCAGGTGTTGAGTCGAGATCAGATCATGGACCAGATCAAAGGCCATCAATGGGCCGCCAACGATCGAACCATCGACAACCAAATAGCCAGATTACGGAAAAAGATTGACATTGAAGACGAACAAAGTTCGCTCATTAAAACAATCCGTGGCACAGGCTATATGTTTACACCTAAAGTCGACTTGCTTTAGCTATGAGCTAACCCAATTAGCAGATTAATTTTCTCAAGACCGGTGCATTATTAGACTGAACAAACCCACTCAAATAACCTCAGCCTACTCTGCACGCAGGGCATCTACTGGTACCATCCTGGCGGCATTTCGCGCAGGGATAATACCAGCCAACAAGCCAATGATAAGTGCCACACACAGCGCAAGAATCACATACCCCAGCGATGTGTCAACGGGGAGCGCGGGCACTGCCAGGCGCATCAACTGAGCACCACCAACACCCAGCACCAACCCTAGGATGGCACCCACAGCTGCAAGCACGATGGCCTCACCAAGAAACAGGTTCAATATTTGTCGTTTTGTGCCACCGAGCGCACGCAACAACCCGATCTCGTTAGTGCGCTCCTGCACTGCTATGGTCATGATAGTCAAGATACCAATAGCACCTACAAGCAATGATATTGCGCCCAATCCACCAACGGCCAGGGTTAGTACATCAAGTATGGATCCCAACACTTCCATCATTTGTTCCTGAGTATTAACCGTTACATCATCGGCACCGTGCCTGTCTTGCAGCACGCGCTTCACGGCAGCTACTACTTCAACCACTGGCGCACCTTCGCTATAGAGCAAGTTTATTTCTGCCAGAGAGTCGCGATTAAACATGTCCATTGCTCGTGCTGTTGGCAAATAAACTGTGTCATCAAGATCGAAGCCGAGCATTTGACCTTTTGATTCCATAACACCAACTACCCGAAAACGATTTCCGCCTACACGAACAAATTCTCCAACTGGGTTCAATTCACCAAACAATTCGTCTCGCATCTTACTACCCAGCACGACGGTAGCCCGTGGCGCATGAGGGTCGTCATTCGGCAAAAAGGAACCAATCGACACATTAAAACTAAACGCCTCGGTAAAACCAGGGTCCGTACCATAGATCATGGTTCGTCGTTGTCGCAAGTTAGCTTCAACTTCTGCATTTCCCACAGAAAAGCCGATCGCCGCCTCAATATGTGGCAGCCGAGATAACGCAATCGTGTCATCTATAGACAGTGCTCTGGCGGTGTTGATTGCCCCTAATGAGCCACCCATCGTTGATACTTTGCCAGGCTGAACTTGAATCAAAGTGGTACCAAATTGCGAGAACTGCGTTATCACAAAACGATTAACACCTTCACCTATTGATGTCAGCAAAATCACAGACGCGATACCAATGGCTATCCCAAGCACAGTAAGCGCAGTACGCATGCGGTTACTTATAACTGAAGACAGGGTTAATTTTATAAAATCGCGTATTCGCATAACCGCAGCTCACGCTTTAGAAAGAGCAATAACCGGGTCGAGTGCTGCCGCTCGACGGGCTGGCATTATGCCAAATAGAATGCCTGCCACCAACGCCATGACAACCCCGGCGATCACCGCCCAAAGTGGAGGCGCCATATTCAACCTTGGAAACAGTGAGCTGATAATCCAACCAACGGTATAACCAATACCCAGACCAATGATTGCACCGAACAAAGATAACAGCGCCGATTCAGCAAGAAACAGCGTGATGACCTGCCGATGCCCTGCCCCAATGGCCTTCAACAACCCTATCTCGCTGGTTCGTTGAGCTACTGCAACAAGCATGACATTCATAATGAGTATACCGGCAACAGCCAAACTAATAGCGCCAATGCCACCAATAGTGGCTGTCAGTGCATTGAAAATTTGATCAAATGTTTTTAGTATGGCGTCCTGGGTTATCACTGTGACATCCTCTTCACCATGGTGTCTGTCCTTGATAGTTTGCTCGGCAAAATCTCGAACCGTACCAATGGTCTCGGCTGATGTGCTTTCTATCAGGATACGAAACAGGGATTCAGTATTGAAAATATTTAGTGCGGACGCAACTGGTACGACAACGAGTTCTGTTATGGCAACGCCCATTGCCTGCCCGGAATCATCGAGCACACCTACAACCCGAAATCGATTTTCACCTATGCGCAGCCATTTGCCAATGGCTGACTCTCGTCCAAATAACTCGGATTCAAGTTTGCCGCCAATGACACAGACAGGGCTGGCCTGAAACCATTTAACATGCGGCAAAAACTGACCACTTTCCATGCGCCAGTGATTGATCTCCAGTAATTCTTTCGTTGCGCCATACACAGGCGCTTCTCGTTCACGACCCGCATACTTGATGCCCGCTGCACCAATGACAATCGGCGATACGCGCTTAACAAGGTGATGCTGACTAACTGCTAATGCATCATCGATGGTTAAATCGCGTGTCGTTCCACCCATACTCGCACCCAGTGTGCCGCCAGCTGTCTCCGACTTACCCGGTAAAACAATGACCAGGTTGGTTCCCAGCGAGGCAAACTCATTTATAACGTATCGACGCGAAGCTTCGCCAAGACCGGTCAACAACACCACCGCCGCCACACCAATACCCATGGCCAGCAGCATCAGTGCTGTACGCGAGGGAGATCGGCGTAATGAGTGAATAGCGTACATTAGGGTGTCGCGACTTTTCATACCACCTGCACCCGTTCGTCTTTAACAATACGGCCATCGATCATCTTCAATTGTCGGCCAGCACGCTGCCCGAGATCCAAATCATGGGTGACGACAATTAACGTTATTCCATGCTCGTTTAAGCGCTCCAGAATACTGACTACATCAATACCGGATTTAGTATCCAAATTGCCTGTGGGTTCGTCTGCCAGAATAATTTCTGGTTGAGTTACTGTGGCTCTTGCGATTGCGACACGCTGACGTTGGCCACCTGATAATTGATCGGGTCGATGATCCAGGCGATCCGCAAGCCCCATCTCTGATAGAAGATTGCGCACCCTTTTTCGGCGTGCGCTAACCGGCTCACCGTTTAGCATTAACGGCAGTTCAACATTCTCAAAGGCGCTAAGTCGAGACACCAAATGAAAGGACTGGAATACAAACCCAATCTTGGTACCACGAGCGTGCGCCTGCTCTGCATCGTTAAGTGTTGTCGTGTCACGACCATTGAGCTCATAGACACCAGAGTTAGGACGATCGAGTAGTCCAAGCAGATTTAATAAAGTTGATTTACCCGACCCAGACGGACCCATCAGTGATAAATACTCGCCTTTTTCTATTGTTAAGTCGATATCCTGTAACGCATGTACTGATTCGCTGCCAACTTCGAAAACCCGTTGAATATTGCTGAGCCTAATCAGTGCCATCGCATCCATTACTCTGTTTGAACTATTGCGTCAGCACCGGCTATCACACCATCACGATCAATGGATAGCACTATTTTATCTTCTGGTGCAACACCTGAAATCAGCTCGGTAATCTGCCAATTGCTAATACCAGTCTCCACAGTGCGCTCTTCTAAAATGCCCGTACCATTTAGAATCATCACCTTGTTGTCGTCTATTAGAGCTTGTGTGGGTAACTGCATAACGTCTTTACGTACATCCAGTATGACTTCCACATCGGCGCTATAGCCAGGCATTAGGTTGTCGGACGACGTATCAAACTCAGCTTCTATATTCACAGTACGAGCCTGGTTTTCAATTGCCAGCACATACGGAGCTACTCGCCGAACTGTAGCTGGAAAAGATTGTTCAGGAAATGCATCGAGTGTTATCTCAGCACGCATTCCCGATTGGAGTCTCGGTGCGTCCATTTCGTCGATTGGTGCCGTAACAAACATGCACGAACTATCAATTAAGTCGATCGCTGGCGGCGTGGTGACGCCAACAGGTGATGGTGTAATTATCTCACCTACCTCACCGTTTATTTCTGCAATTGTTCCAGCAAATGGCGCACGTAATATGGTTTGTTCAAGCCGGGCTTTGGCTAAATCGATATTGGCATCGCTAACTCCGATCATATTGCGCATTGCTCGGCAGGCTGCTTCTTTGGCTTGCGCTTCCCCAAACACAAGATCAGCTTTCTCCTCTGAAATCAGCTGTTGATCATATAACCGATCAAAACGCTCAGCTTCGCGATTAGCAACGCGCGATGTTGCGCAAATCTCCTCTGCTCGCGCAACTGAGGACAGGCGCTCTTTTTCAGCAAGCTGTAACTGGGCTCGCACATCTGTATTCCACAGCTCAAGAAGAATCTGCCCGGCCTCAACCTTATTGCCAACTTGAACCGGTAACAAGGCAATCTGACCTGCAAGGATCGGGGATAAGCGAGCACGATCACATGTGTTGATCGTGCCGGCACGTGTGTTTGATACCGAGGAGCGAATATCGCCACGTTCGAGGCTGATCACCGTAACAGCCACGGGTTTTTCACGCAGCACACTAAAAGCTAACGCAGCTAGCACTATCAATCCGATCAACAATACGCCTATCGTTGTTTTTTTCATCGCTTAGAAAAACTCCGATAAAGCCAAATTAAAATTCGATTGAATAAATAAGCTGATGAACATCATTCGGATCTGGCTTGCAAGTCATATTCATATGCTCTGCCAACGCCTTTATCTCCATATTGTTTCTAAATTCCAGACTGTAGAGATGCTTAACGCCATTTTGGCGTGCATAGTCGAACAACGCCTGCAACAAAAGCGTACCAATTTCCATCGCATTAACATCGTCAGCTATGACAATCGCCATTTCATGAGCACTGCCGGATTGATCAAGCGCATACCGCGCCATGCCCAGCTCTGTTTCACTTCTAAAATTACCAGTAGTGGCAATAAACGCCATAGAGTCATGGTAGTCAACTTCGCATAGGCGATCGATCTCATCATCGCTAAGCGAACTAACCCCACCGAGGAAGCGATTACGCATGTGCTCATAACTTAAATCTTCAAAGAAATCTTCCTCTAACAAACTGTCTGATCGGAGAATAGGTCTAACCGTTATTGAATCGGTTTTGCTCGGATTTCCATTTTCGGCTGAAATTCCACTATCTTGTTTAATTTCGTTCATGCGATTTTCCAGTAAACGTAAAAGTCATGGGTAATTTAACAACTGATGCCGACATGATGATATGACTCAGATCAAATTTGCTTGAGACGTTGTTTGCAATAGACATTCATTCTATTGATGTATATCAATCCACTGTTAACTATCCGGTACTAGCATGAGTTGACTAAAAGACTCACGGCTTAATACCATGTCAAACAATATTTGTATTATCGATGGTCATCCCGATATTTCTGAAGCTCGATTTGTACATGCTTTATGCAATGAGTACAGGAATGGTGCAACAGCTGCAGGCCACAGTGTCAGTCAAATCGATATCGCATCACACATATTTTCACCGTTAAAGAGTCAGGCAGAGTTCGAATCGGAACCTGATTCAATGGTTATAAGAGAACGAAATAAATTGGAACTTGCGAATCATGTGGTTTTGATTTTCCCGTTGTGGCTTGGGAGTATGCCATCTGCTACTCGGGCATTCTTCGAACAGGCAGCACGCGCCAATTTTTTCTTAAACACCGGCAACAAAGATCAAAAATGGCCTAAGAAAATGATGAAGGGGAAATCCGCACGCGTCATTGTCACTATGGGAATGCCGGCCATCGCATATAAAGCACTGTTCGGTAGCTCATCATTAAAAGCAGTTGAGAAAGGTTTATTGGGCATCTCCGGCTTTAAACCAGTTGAACACACAATATTTGGTGGCGTAGATTCTGCCAGCGATGCTAAGCGAGAACGGTGGGTATCAGAAGTCAGAGCTCTTGGTTATCAGGGCATATAGCGGAGCGTTTTATGGCAGCTCAAATAGCGAACGAGGCAAACTAAAACCTGGTAGTGTCGCCGATTTTATTTTATTGCGACGCAATCCACTAAAATCAATGATTGAAATTGACGATATCGTTGGCGTTTCTTTGAGGGGTAAGTTTCTGTCAGTGGTTTACTGACATACTTCAGGTGTATGGTAACCTTCGACTACCGGCAAGTCATACGGCCATTGCGTCGCGAGTGTAAGTTGCTGCATTGCATTTGCTGATGACCACGGTATGGTATGAACGCTGGTGGCATTGTCATTGACCAATTGAAGCTGAAAACTGTCTATATCACCATTATCGGCGATCATGGTTAAACTACTGCCGTCGCCAGCGACAATACTTAGCGTACCCGATAGATAGCAAGTATTTGCAAAAGGTGTTTCGAAGGGTTCCACGGTTGAAATCTCAAGTTGATGTAAGCCCGTTTCAGGCGCTTTCACATTAAAGTCAGCAAACATAGTCCGTTTCCATCGGCGTTCAGATTCAACACCAATTTCCGACCCATCGGTAAATTCAAGTGTATCTAAGTTAATGACGATTTCCCCGGTAACATTCTGCGACAAATACGCTAAGTCATACCATCCTTCAGTTGCCAGATATCCATACCTGGAAACGTGTAAACCATCTAACGACACTACTTGGTTATCATCATCAATAGATATGTTCGTGTAATCTGTGGTTATCGCAGAACCAGGGTTGAACACATACTTGAGAATGGAGTTCGTTTTGTAGTATGCCCCATTTATAGACAGCACATCACTCAAACCGAACAATCGGCAATCTTCGAATTGACCACCCCCGCCACCGTAAACACTCGAATTTTGAGAGTACATGTAGCGACCTCCGGCATCACATTGGTAAGTCACTAAAAGGACTTGCTGGTTGGGACTATAGGCGCTGCTGATTTCTTCAAATCCCAGGCCTTTTAAATACTGTTGGTCTGCACTACCCCCATAAGGATCTGGGCCGTACGTTATATCAATAAGATTTCGCAATGGCAAAAATGACTGCTCATTCATTATGCTCACTGCATATTCCAATATAGATAGGTAATTCGATTGGGAAATAATTGGTTCTAATGTTGGTTCATCGTCAACAGGATTGTCTTGCAAAGTATTGCTAGAAATTTCACAGGCGCTCAACTGCACAATAAACGCCATGATTAACAACGTTTTAGATGCCATCCTGTTAGTCATTTTTACGCCTCTCTGTCTCGACAAGTTGGGAGCGATAATGACGAATTTACTGTTAAAGCGGCCATCTGACCTGATCTGGATCAAAAAACAATGCACTGATCAGAATATTCGGATACACCGCTTAAATGACCCAAAGAAGGTTCAGGAATTTTTAGGTAAACCCACCAGCTGAGCGATTATTTGCGGATATTGTTTAGCCAGATCGGTAGCTATGAGACCGTTTCCAAAGACTGCGGCTGATTCGGCGTGTATCCAGCATCCGGCGCAGGCAGCATCAAATCCAGGAACTCCCTGTGCCAGCCATCCGGCAATGGTACCGGCCAGTACATCGCCTGACCCGGCTGTTGCTAGCCATGGAGGGGCATTTGTGTTGACAACACAATTTCCTGTTGGTGTGGCGATTACAGTATCAGGACCTTTATGCACGACGACAGCACCGCTTAACGTTGCAGCTGCAATAGCCATCGCTATCTTATTGGTCGTATCCAAGTCTTTTACAGATTCATGCTCTTTAGCAAGCATGGATTGAATGGGTTTATTAAACAAACGATCAAACTCGCCCGAGTGTGGCGTAATGACGACGTCGCTGGAAGCATTAGCAATTAATTGAAATAATTCAGTTGGACATGTTTCAAAACTGGTTAATGCGTCCGCGTCAAGTACAACAGGAACTGAACTACTCAGCGCCGCGTGAACTAGTTTTCGTGTGAAGCTGCCCACGCCCAAAGCCGGACCGAGTACAAGTGATGAGACACGTTCATCTTCAAGTATTTTCTCGAAATCAGTCACGGTATCAACCGTTTTCAACATTTCACAGCTCACTTGCGCAGCCACAGTAGGGACCGCATCTGTCGGGCAAGCCAGAGTTACCAGCCCTGCTCCCGAACGTAAAGCTGCACGCGCAGCCAGTCGGGCAGCACCTGTGTTTAATGAGTTACCGGTGGCAACAACGGCATGCCCCCGCGTATATTTATGGCTATCCCATCCTAACAAAGGCATAGAATTAAGCCACAGAGCGGTACCATTTTCAAAATACCTTGGTTGCACTACATCAAGAATCGAATCATCTATGCCAATTTGTTTTAGATGAATTTGTCCACAGTAATCCCGGCCCGGATAGAGAACATTGCCTGTTTTCTTTCGAAAAAAGGTCACAGTATGATCAGCTTTGATCGCCATGCCTAAAACAATGCCGCTGTCACCGCAAACACCTGACGGGATATCCACACTTACAAGCCTGGCCTTACTGTTATTAGCCAAACCAATCCAATCAGCGAGTTCGCCGGATATAGGACGATCAATGCCCGAGCCTAAAATCGCATCAATAATAACCGTGTAGTTATCTGGTGGGGTATTTGATAATAACGACACCGGATGGTCGAGAGCCTTTAGTGCCAGACTGGCGTCTTCCGTCATCTTATCTGCTGGATTGCAGAGCGACACAGTGACATCAAAGCCCTGTTCTATCAGTAATTTTGCGGCAACCAACCCATCGCCGCCGTTATTTCCATTCCCGCAAGCGACAAGGATTTGATCCGATTGCGTGACTAAGTTACGCACAACTTCATAAACCTGCTGCCCAGCAGAAGACAGCAGCTCAAAGCCACTTATGCCACCTTGAATGGTCAGGCGATCGGCATCACGCATCTGATCACTGGTCAGAACAACATAGTTTGTGTTTCGGCTGTTAAGGTTCACACAAATCTTAATACTCTGGTAGCTATCATTAAATCACGAATTAGATTCTGTTGAATGGTCTTGATCTCTAATCGCACTACTGTCTGTGACACCACTATCTTTAACAACACTGTCCGCCACACCAGGCCAATCAGAAAATGGAAAAGGACGTACATCAGTGTTAAAAGTCAAGTACTCTGCAATTTCGTTGATATACACCGCTACGTAATGTCCAGTTTCTCGTAATGTGGTGATTTCATCCTTTCCAAATAACTTCAAAAAAAATCCTATCACAGCCACAATGTACATAACAAACTCGGCGACCCCGAAAATCGCCACAAATAAGATCATGTACAGAAGACGAACCCATATGTTTTCTGATTTTAACTCTTTAGTACTCTCACTCATACCTTTTTACTCCAAAACGTTAGTTCAAGTAGTTAAGTAACTGGTGAGCTAGGCGGTTTTTTTACTGTCGATATACCCATTAGCGAATAAAGCGCACAACGTCCGAACAGACCAGTAACAAGCGGGACTATACCTATCAGTCCCCAAGTTGTTTGCGGACCAACAACGGTCAATAGCAAAAGAAATAAACCCAACACAACGCGGGCTACTCGATCATAGCTTCCAACATTAATCTTCATATATTTCACCGGTTATCAATGTGATTGTGTGGCTACTCTATCAACCATTGCTTCGGTGTAAATTGATCAGTATCAAACATAGTGTTCGCCGAGAGCTTGATCTTTGGTATTTGCGTACCCTTTTGGTACGAAAGGTCATCTGGAAATATAGAAAAAAAGCACGCTGAGCGCATAAATAGCAATAACAATAACCGAATCAATGCCGAAGTTCCAAATTCTTGGTTTTTTTCGGATTAACAACCCAGTGATGTATACCGTTGTAACCACAATGCCCGCTACTATGGCCAGTTGTACACTAACGTCGTTAAACCTCAAAATGGGTCCTTTCAAGTACAAAATATCGGCGGGTAAAATCAAAGCAAGCATGATCAGATTGCTGCCAAATATATTAGATATAGCGAGTGTATACGCGCCCATACGAACAGCAGTAATTGTGGTAGTAAGTTCTGGCAATGACGTGGCAGCGGCAAGTAGCGTCACACCTACAAAGCTCTCACCTAGTCCACTTTGTGCTGCAATGGTAGCAGCGCAAATAACCAGCGCAATACCCACGATCAAAATCACCAAACAATAAAAACCAGCGCGTTTTGCAAGTTGTTCTTTACTCGATAAATCGGTACTTGATGTTCGTTTTTTTATTTCCTTGCCTTTTGTGTCCGGCAAATCAACAGGCACCCAATTTTTGGTTCCAGCTAATGTTCTTAGCAACCAAATCACTCCAACATAAGCGAACATAACAATGACGCTGCCTATGCCTATGTGCCAAATAACGACCGTTTCTTCAAGCAACGTGGCGATTAAAACAACCGACAATAAACCTATGAGTAAAACCGCTTCGCGAGCATGGTCGGCCTTTCTGGGGTAGCTGGACAAAACACCTTTAGTAAATCCATCGGCAATAGCCAGTATGGCGGTTTGCAGCACAATACCGCCAAAAAGATTATTGAGCACCATAAACTGGTAGGACTGCACTGCGGCAGTGAGCGTTGTCGCTAATTCTGGCAGCGACGTAGCCAGCGCAAGAAATAACAAACCGACGGTGGTTCGTGAAATTCGATACTGATCAGAAATCTGATCAGCGATCAGAGTCAGCTTAGACCCAACTTTCCAAATTATCGTTGAAAATAACCCAAAGAAAACAATATTCAGTAATAGCGGGAACGATGAAAACCAATCTGCCACAGACAAAGCGACTCCTGCTATTAAGTACAAAGCTACAAATCAGATTAGAGTTGACAAGGTCAGTATTACAAACGAATTCATACCAAAATTGATATCAATCAATTTTATGACCCAAAATCGTAGATACCCTGTTTATTCCTCCTATTCGCCAAAATATTTCTATGAGTAATACAAGTATTAGAAAACCAGTTTCATTGGCATTAACATTGGCCATTTTAGCGGCATTTTCATTGTCTAACGCTAATGCATCGGAACGTGGCGAGCTGCTATACGAGAATCACTGTCAAGAATGTCACGACTCAAGCGTACACACCAGAGTTGATCGACTGGTAACGTCACCAGAAGCACTGAGGGCATGGGTGATGTCGTGGATAGTTCACAATGAGTTGCCCTGGGGCGCTGACGAGGCCGCTGATATAACGGCTTACCTGAATAGAACGATATATCGATTCACAGAAAAAACTGACTAACTATCAACTTTTACCAACGAGGTTTCATTATGGATACATCAGAAATCACTAGAACGTTAGCAACATTGAAATCAGAGTCTAAAAATATCAGCCCTGCTGACGAAGATACTGCAGCTACGATCAACTCACTGATTAATAAACTCGAAGAGCAACTGTCTACGCCAGACATTGCTCACAACAAACATTCATTGATAAAGGACATGCGCAACGCAATTGAAAAATTTGAATACACGCACCCGAAATTGACAGCAACTGTCAATGACCTGATGGTAAAGCTCTCCGGTATTGGCGTTTAGTCAATAATTACAGAGACGAGTTCACCCATTGCACAAGCTCGGTGCTGGACATAGCACCAACGTGTCTGGCGATTTCAGTGCCTTTTTTGACCAACACCAACGTGGGGATGCTGCGTATATTAAATTGTTGGGCTAGCATTTTAGACTTATCCACATCGACTTTAACCAGCCTGAATTGAGGTTCCAACAAAGCAGTAGCCTTACCAAACTCTATCGACATCTGCTTACACGGGCCACACCAGTCAGCCCAGAAGTCGACTATGAGTGGCAAGTCATTATGTTTGAAATAGTGAACTGCTGAAGCATCGTCCATGGGACGAGGAGATTTTTTAAACAGGGCTTTTTTACAACGACCGCAATTTGGTTTGTCCACCAATCGTGATTCTGACACACGATTGGTAGCAAAACATGCAGGACAGGTAATATTCATAGAACTGATCGTTTTCAATCTGGTATCGGTGGCGCTGTTGGCCTGGAATGTGATTTAACATCTAGCCGACGCTTCTCCTTCCATCGCGTCAATTTGCGCTCTATTGCGTCAAATGCGTCTCTGAGAGCAACATAAAAATCTTCATGCGCATCTGAAGTCCCAGTGTTTCGAGCAACGGAGAGTTCGGCACCGGGTACTCTTATTTCAACGTGCACTTCATAGTGATTACCTTTATTCTTATGCTGATGTGGCGCACTGACAACCACGTGACAGTGCGTAATCTCGTAGCTAAGTAATTCTAACCGTTTACATCGCTTTATCACGCTTTGTTCAATGAAATCAGACCGCTCTAGATTCCGAAAACTCAGTTCAAGAGGTAATGCCATTAAAAGCTCCTTATGCTTACTCGATAATCCATTGTCCCAGCTGCCAGTTCTGGGCATATTGATTCTGATCAACAACTGATATTTTTAGTGTCAGTTAGTATAGATCCCTGGTTCGGCAATCAGTCTATTCATAGGTTTTCAACTTTTGCAGATATTTAATTTTTTGATCTAAGTGAGTAATGGTATCAAGTAGCTCGATCACCAAGGCCACACCCGAACTATTCAGCTCCAGATCGCGATGTAACCTGGCCGCTCGGCAAAGTCGATTTAGTTGCTGTTGTGAAAATTGATTTTCTACGTTGCAATCTGGCACGATTACTTCATATTCGACGAATTCAGCAACCAAGGCTTCTGGCACTTGACTAACTTCAGATAATTCATGCAACGAGTATTGACTACTCACGCTAAGCACCTCAGCGGTATAAACAATCGTATCCTTATTCATAGCCAGCACCCATTTTATCTCGAGGATTATAGGACCAAAGCTCACTCATTTTCTTGTAGAACTTTTTTTGCTCATCGGATTGAGCCGGAGGTACAACGATTTCTAACACAACAAACTGATCTCCAGGTGGCTCACCTGATAATCCTCGACCTTTTAGCCGGAGTTTACGGCCAGAATTAGAGTTGGGTGGAATAGTAAGCTTGACCCTGCCAGCTAGAGTCGGCACGTCAACACTTACGCCCAGAGCTGCCTCCCACGGAGTTATAGGCAAGCTCAAGGTGACATTTTTTCCATCGAGATGAAATACATCATCATCTTTAATACCCAATTCAATGTATAGATCGCCATCGGGCGCATTACCAACACCAGGCCCTCCCTGCCCACGAAGCCGAATGGTTTGCCCGTTCACAACTCCTTTTGGGATTTTTATATTGACAGTGCGTTTCTCTGTGCGAATACTGCCATCCGAATGGATGGTCGGTTTACCCAGGTTTACGGGTAAGGTTGATCCAATAAACGCATCTTTTAACGAGATATCGAGCCGACTGTGCACATCTTGTCCACGCGCAGCAAAGCCAGCTTCTCTTGAATGAGAGTGACTGGCATAGGCTTTTTGTCCAAACAACTCTTCAAAGAAGTCACTGAAACCACCAGCACCCGGTCCAGAAAAATCCCCTGCACCAAAGCCAGCATGGCTTTGCCACCCCGGCGGTGGAGTAAACCCGCCATCACGCTGAGCGCCATATTTCTTAAGCTCATCGTACTCTGCACGCCTATCAGCGTCTTTTAAAACCTGATAAGCTTCTGCCACTTTTTTAAATTGCGCTTCGCTGTCTTCTTCTTTGCTGACATCGGGATGGTATTTGCGCGCAAGCTTACGGTACGCTCGCTTAATGTCCTCAGCGCTCGCATCCTCGGCCACACCCATTACCTGGTAATAATCTACAAACTCCATTGTTTAGCAGCCTATGCAAATATTAAAAAATAAAACTCATTATTACTCGTATCAAATTTAGTGCTCAGTTTCTGCTTCTTTATTGTCGGCGTCTTCGAATTCTGCGTCTATCACCTCTTCATCGCTGGCAGTCACCTTATCGCTAGCATTGCTTGCACTTTTCTGAGACTCGTTTGATTCCTTGTGCATTATTTCAGCGACTAACGCACCGAGTTTTGTTACCAGTGCATCAATTTCGGATTTGTTATCTGTTTTTACCAGTTTTTCCAGTGCTAATACGTCATTTTTTAAGGCGTCTACGTCCCTATGTGCCAATAGTACGGAATCATCATCGATTAGTTGCTGAGCCTTGTAAATCTGCGCGTCAGCCAGATTGCGTGCTTCAACCAGCTCATGAAACTTTCTATCTTCATCAGCATGATCTATTGCATCCTGAACCATTTTGGCAACCTCTTCTTCCGAAAGTCCAGAGGACGCTTTAATAACAATTGACTGGGACTTGCCGCTAGCCTTGTCCTTAGCCGATACATTAAGTATTCCATTTGCATCAATGTCAAACACCACGTCAATTTGTGGTGTGCCTCGAGGTGCCGGCGGAATATCCTCCAGATTAAACTGTCCCAAGGACTTGTTATCCTCGACCCGCTCACGCTCGCCCTGCACAACATGCACAGTGACTGCGGTCTGGTTGTCAGCGGCGGTTGAAAACGTTTCAGTGGCCTTAAAGGGTATAGTGGTGTTTTTCTCGATAAGTGTTGTTACAACGCTACCCATAGTTTCTATTCCCAATGACAAGGGGGCAACATCCAGTAAAAGAACATCTTCAACATCGCCAACAAGCACAGCGCCCTGAAGTGCAGCGCCAACAGCAACTGCTTCGTCGGGATTAACATCTTTGCGAGGCTCTTTACCAAATATCTCCTTAACTTTTTGTTGGACTAAAGGCATACGGGTTTGACCGCCAACCAAAATGACATCATCTATGTCGGCTGGTTTCAAACTAGCATCATCGAGCGCCGTTTCGCAGGGCAGTACAGTTTTTTCAACCAGCTTACTAACAAGCGACTCAAGCTTTGCTCTGGTTATTTTAATGTTCAAATGCTTCGGACCTGCGGCATCTGCCGTCACATATGGTAAGTTAATATCTGTTTGTGAATTGGTGCTTAGCTCAATTTTTGCTTTTTCTGCAGCCTCACCAAGACGCTGCAGTGCCAAAGGATCTCTAGTGAGATCAATGCCAGAATCGCTTTCGAATTCAGCAACAATGTACTTTATCAACACACGATCAAAATCTTCACCACCAAGAAACGTATTACCATTGGTGGCAAGCACTTCAAATTGTTGCTCACCGTCAGACTCGGCGATCTCAATTATGGAAATATCGAACGTACCACCACCAAGATCGAACACAGCTACCTTTCGGTCACCGCGTTTCTTCTCAAGACCGTACGCTAGTGCAGCTGCTGTTGGTTCATTGATTAGTCGCCTAACTTCTAAGCCAGCAATTCGGCCGGCATCTTTTGTGGCTTGGCGTTGAGAATCATTGAAGTATGCAGGTACCGTGATCACAGCCTCTGTCACCGGATAACCAAGATAGTCTTCAGCGGATTGCTTCATCTTGCCCAGGATTCTGGCTGCCACCTCCTGTGGCGCCATTTTCTTTCCATCCAACTGCACCCACGCATCGCCGTTATCAGCTTTTATGATTTTATAAGGCACAAGGCTAATGTCCTTTTGCACCAGTTCGTCAGAGTATGCGCGCCCGATTAAGCGCTTTATAGCAAAAAGAGTATTTTCTGGATTGGTAACCGACTGACGCTTTGCCGACTGACCAACCAAAGTCTCACCGTCGCTGGTTAAAGCAACCACCGAAGGCGTCGTTCTAGCACCTTCACTATTTTCGATAACCTTAGGCTGTTTATTTTCAATTACAGCTACACAGGAATTTGTTGTGCCAAGATCAATACCAATTATGCTACCCACAATACTCTCCCAGTTAATTAACAGCTATTTGCGCAGTCTTCCCAGACTATTTCACACTCAATAAAACACCGTTGCTTTGACTCAAATCAATCAAATCAATCAAATCGATCAATCAATCAATCAATCAATCAATCAATCAATCATTGAGATTAATGCGACATAATCAACGGTATCGTGGAATTTGCGAGCATGTGCCTGGTTGCATCACCAAGCAAAAGTCCATGCACACGATTGTGCCCATACGCACCCATCACAATGCAATCTGCTCCGCGATCGCGGGCACAGGCGAGAAGCTCCTCACCAATATGCCGTGTCGAACTTGTCGAATCACTGGTTTCGATATTGACATCGTGTCGGGCAAGTGCGCTTGCTAAATATTTAGTCGCCTCATCTCCGTGCTGCTTTACCTCATGATTCGACTTGACTCTATGCAACCAAACATTCTTCGCATTTTTGAGTATTGGCAAGGCATCAAATACAGCACGGCTGGATTCACGGCTACCGTCCCATGCTATAAACACGTAATGCCCAAAAGAGACATCCTCAAAGTCCTCTGGTATTACAATAGTCGGCCGGGAACAACCAGTGATAATGGGCGCTATTGGTTCGTGAACCTCACCCTGGCTGCTGTCTTTTAAATTTGCACTAATCATCAACACATCAGCACTTCGCGCCTGATCGATAATGCCTTTAGGCACGTTACTATTCTCGCTCGTATCAAATCGCCACTCGGCAACCAGATTTTGAGCTCGAGTACCCTCCTCAAATAGTTTTTTTAGCTTTGAAGCGCGATCTTTTTCCGTTTTCATCAACACTTTTGCAAGCTCGGCTGAATACGAAGCAGCTGCCATACGAGCAACATATGGCTCGAGCGGCCGAACTATATAAGTACCGATAACATGGGATTCATACTGCCCTGCAAGGCATACAGCGGCCTTTATCAAATGAGGTACTTGAGATTCGTTTTCCAGATTTAACAGTATCGTTTTGTATGTCATTTTAACGCTTCCTACTAATAAATGCCTGAATCCATGATGTTCTCTTCCTGCCTAACTGCATTGACCGAAATCAAATATATAGCAAGCGACACAGGTTAGTCTTTCACCACAAAATACTAGAAAAAGATGCATCAAATGATTAGCAAACTAACGCGAAACAATAAAAATCGAAACTTGTTTATTGTTGCTATAGCTGCAACATTACTGTTGACTGGGTGCGTGGAAATACGGCAATTTACTTACCCTTCTTCCTTTACCTGGATTGGTAAAGAAGAAATAGAAACGTCCATGCGCTCAATGGCGAATAGCATGAGTGAAATAAACCGTTTAGTTTCTGAAGAGAAAAAGCACGGAAATAATCGGGGAGATATTCTTATAGAGCTAGATAATATAGAGTATGTGGCCGCCTCACTCTCTATTCGCACACCTGTAGGTGACTCAAACTTACCGGCAACGAATCATCTACTGATCGATGAAAACATGGATACATTCCTAGAGAATGTTTTGCGCGCCAGAATGCAAGCTGAATCAAACCCGGCTAACTACTACGCAGTGGGACAGCTGACAGGTTCTTGTGCTGGCTGTCATAGGTTACGCTAATGATTTACGCTGGAAGCGTTGGATACTGCATAGTCAATTTTCTGGAATAAGTGGATAGTTCACGCATTGAAAAATACAAGCGATGAAGCCTTAATAGCACAGCATCAGCCGGAAGCCATTCGCTTAAGGCTGCGTGCCAAACAACGACCTAGCTTGATTCCCAACCTAATTTTAGGTGCCATTGATGGCTGCGTTACCACCTTTGCAATTATTGCCGGAAGTATAGGTGCTGGTATTTCTTATAAAACGGCAGTCGTATTAGGGTTTGCTAATTTGTTGGCAGATGGATTTAGTATGGGTGTCAGTACCTATGAGGCTGCTCAGGCAGAGCGAGCGCACATTGATTCATTGCGTAAAACAGAGTGTGAGCATATTGAAAAACTGCCTGAGGGTGAAAAAGAAGAGCTGCGTCAGCTGTATCAGGCCAAAGGCTTAAAAGCCAGCACAGTCGAAGACATTGTCGCGACTATATCAACGCAGAAAAAACTCTGGGTTGACACAATGCTCACGGAAGAATATGGCGTACATCCAAATACCGCAAATCCATTACTGGCAGGCTTGGCAACGTTTGCCGCATTTGTCTTTATTGGCACGATCCCCCTTCTGCCAATGCTGATACCATCAACCGCACTATTCAACAGTTCAATTATCAGCGCTGTACTGGCTGGACTTATCTTTTTTAGTATTGGCTTTTTTAAGGGAAAAATCTATTTTCAAGAACCTGTACTATCGGGTTTTAAGACACTCACCACCGGAGGTATAGCAGCCATTATTGCTTTTGGCGCTGGTCATGGGCTAACCAATTTACTTAATTGACTGTTATAAAACCGTTATATCTGCCAACAACGGTAAATGATCAGATGCTAAGCGGGTCAACTCGTTATTAGGCACAAATACGCCAACAACGGCATCAATATCTCTTGTCAAAATATGGTCTATACAAAGCGTTGGTAACCTACCAGCAAATGTGTTGATATTTTTACCCGGAAAATGTGATTGAACATCAGTCAATATTGTTGTTAATTTCGCCACCGTGCTCGAACCAGGAGTTGCGTTAAAATCCCCGCATAAAACAGTTGGTCCATGGCAATCTGGATGCTCCAACCAACGATCTGACAACAACTCATTTATTTGATGTCGACGCTCAACGGCGTACAAACCCAAATGTGTATTCAACACCTGGACAGCAACACCATCTACATCCAGTGTCGCCCAGAGTACGCCACGTGGCTCAGCCCCCCTTCGGTTCAGGCTTGGTGCCGGCAAAACTGAAGCCTTGCACTGCATAATGGGTAAGTAACTCAAAATGGCGTCACCGTACTTTTCTTCCTCATCAGTGATGCTTGGATGAAAATGGTACTTCATACCCAGCAATGTTGCGATCAGCTTTGCTTGATCAATGCCCTGGGTTCGCAGCTTGCCAAAGTCGAGCTCTTGTAAAGCAACCACATCAGGCTGGTAGCGCGCTATAACTCTTGCTATGCGTTCTGGAGAAACTTTGCCGTCCATACCGATGCAGCTATGAACATTGTAAGTCATGACGCGTATCTTTTTCTCCGCTCGATTGTACCTCTTTGATTGAATGTGTGAAGTGCTTGCTGCACCTTTTTGAAGTAGTCTAAATGCGTGCTCTCGCAGATCAGAAGGTCGCATGGTTTGAACAACCGACGTTGATGATACGACATCTTCCGGTAGCAATGCAAAAGCCGAGGTTTCTCTCGGGCCCACTCCTGCATGCGCACCATTCTCAAAAGCAAATGATACTGGTGATTGGCCATCCACCCAGCCAAGCAACACAAGCTTGCCAGCATCAGGGTGTTTTACCAGCCGAATAAGATCTTCGCCGACTAAATTTTTGTTTGGATGTAATTTTCCAAATAATTGCTCAATATCAGCTGGTAATCGAATCGTTCGTCCGTTGGCATAACCAATGACATCGCCCGCAGCATTTTCGTAGAGAACGCCCGGCACGTTAAAGTGATCGACCAGAGATCTAGAAACACGGGCAAGTATCTTGTCTGTATATAGTTTCTGTACTAGATAGATGTGTCCAATTGGCCCCATTGCAACCACTGTAGGTGGACAACTGATGATGTCAAAAGCTGATGATTTTCTATTGCCCTTACTAAGGCGAATGGCGTGTGGTAACAGTTTCTGCCACCTACCTTTACCAATTAACGATGCACGGCGTAGCGCGATAGACTCGTTTGAAAAAAGTAGTTGATCCAGGTTTTCAGGATATTCTGACGCAATTGCCTGCTTAACAGATTCATTGATCGATTGGCCCGTTAGCTCTTCGTAAGGTGTTGTTGCTTCCTGCCCATGGTCGGAGTAAACCCAAAGGTCATATTGCCGGTGGTTAGACCGATGTAAAACTTGCCACAATTTCTTAATACACCGATCTATGCCTTTTAAAGACCAATGCGCAAAAGCAGAATTGGGGCCACGGCGATGAGCCTGTTCATCGTAGCCAATATAATTGAGATGAATAATGGGAAAGTTTCTTGCTATATCAACCGATGCTCCCAGGGTGATTAAATCCCTGAGCAATATGCATATTCCTACTCTGGCAAAAATGAACTTAAACTCAGCTCTCAAGCTTGTATATCGCTGCCTGTATATAAGAACATCAAAAATTGCCAATCCGACTTCTACCACACATAACAGCAACGCTTTGAATACCATAGGCAAGTGAAGAATGGTTACACCCAGCCATGCTATTGGTCTTGAATCTTTGATGATGTCATGCCAACCAATCGATGCCGAACAGAAATGTGATTCTCTAGCCCCGCCTGAGTAAATATTACAATAAGCGCTTCCACCTGCTAATAGTGGTTGGCCAGAACTCGCCAGCTTGCTTTCAACAGCAGCTGCGCTGGATGGCTCATACATTTTGTGTAAATGACCATTTAACTGATCACAGTAAGCGAATGCCGGTACGGCCGTTTTGGTTCCGTAAAAAAGCTCACCTTGCACAGCCGGTGTTGAACTGGGTAATCCACTGTAGAGTGGGTAAACACGGTAGTGTTCGCGATCAAGAAGACTTGCTAGAAATGGCATTTCTCCATTTTTTAGGGCTTTGTTGAATTCCGCCTGCCCAAGACCGTCAATCTGTATAAGGATAAGTCCATTTTTTGATTGTGGAGTATTGGCATCCGGATTCAGGTCTTCATTGTCTGAACTTATAAGTGATGGAAGATTAAAGAGCACTCTTGTCCATTCGGATCGACTTAGTCCTCGCCGAAGCTTCCTATACGCAGTTTCTATTCGTCCAATCATTAGCTTAGGACCTGCTAATATTCTTCGCGTACAAAGCTAACCGATTCGGCAGCGCTCTTAATTACAGCCCATTCACTAAGCAGAAGTTGCACTGCGTGCACCCACACCGAATACTGATCGTGGCGGTATGAAAGTGTCGTTTCGCGTAGCCGCTGGTAGTGCGACAGTGCCAGATCAGCCGTTATTTCAATAGAAAATTTATTTGCGGTTAGTTTGGCTTGGCGAACCATACTCTGGTATTCAACGGCTGTACTGTTAACAACAGCCAATAAGGCCTGAACAAATAGCGTTTCATCTTCTGATGGAACTAGTCGGCCGTTTTTTCCGTCCACTATAACCTCACGAACACCAGAAGCATCAACGCCGATAACCGGCAATCCTGCTGCCATTGCTTCAGTAAGTACCATCCCCTGAGTCTCTGAATTCGATGCAAAAGCAAAGGCATCCATCGCCTGATACGCATTTAAAAGATCATCGCCACTCAGTGATCCTACAAGACGCAAATGATCGCTAAGTTCTGCAGCGTCGAATGCTTTTTGTATGGCATCAGTTTCAGACCCATTACCCACTACCAGGAAGCAGGCGCTTTGCAAGGACTTCGTGTTAGAAAAATATCGAATAAGTGAACGTGTAAGAAATGGAATATTTTTTTCTTTACTTAAACGACCCACATGACCAATAACAAAGGTATCTTTCGAAATGTTCCATCGATATCGGAATTGCTCGCCATTACCTTTCTGGAACTGCGCTACGTCTACGCCGGTTGGGACAATGCTAATAGGAGTCTCTACACCTCTTTCTCGTACCATGCTGGCAATACTCTCACTTGGTACAAACATTTCATCACACAAATTTGAGTAGTTGGTCGCGAGTCTCTGAGCGAAACGTTTCATTAAATCGGAATCACCCGGCACGTTATGAGTGTAATCTTCATAGCGAGTATGGTGAGTAAACACCAGAGGTAGCTGGTGAGAATGAGCGAATCGAAGCGCTGTAGCGCCAAGCAAAAACGGATGATGAGAATGAACAATATCTGGCTGGAAAGATTTGTAGAGCTCGTGTAACGGTTGAGGTATCGGCAATGCCATGGAAAATTCAGTGTTATTGACGTGCTTAATCGCTGGTACCCTAATGATATCCAACTCATCTTTTGGCATATCATCGAATTCAGGGGCGATCACTTTGACCTTGTGTCCCAACTGGCGAAAACGGTTGGAAAACCTTTCGATCGATCTTGCTACCCCACCTACGTGAGGTAAATAAGTATTTGTCATCATAAGAATATTCATTCAATAATCCGTTTGCAGACTATCGAACCAGACATATCTGGTTGTTTCACTTTGACAACACTGAATCCTGGTATACGCAGCTCCAGGGGTGGTGCAGCGTCATGCCAGGCAGCTTCCCACTTAACTTCTATTGAATTTGCATTTAGGTCAAATTCAGGAATTGTTATAGACATGGTTCCAAAGAGTGTCGGCGCTGGTCCGAAAAACAGCGACTCTCCAGAGTCGAGCCATTCGGGTAGCAGTCCGGAACCGAGTATTAACTCACCTTCTTCTTCACGAATAAAACAGTAGCGCATCATGCATACCCATTCGGCAGCAGCCCATGCATGATGGCCATCCCCCATGCAGCCGCCTTCTGTATGTGGGTGGATAGCTTCTGGCCAATGACCGGTAGGTGATGCAAATGAGGCAATGCTGCGGATCAGAGCTTGAAAACGTTGATCATCAGCACGCAACAGTGCCTGAGCAATTTGTAGAGTAAGGTATGCGTTGACACCAGAGTGAATCATGTCCTGGAAAAACGCATCTCGATAGGCACAATCTTTAAGCAGGAAATCAATGGTACCCAGCAACGATTTATCGCCTGGTGCACAAATCTGTAATGGGTAAGACGCCACGATCGAACCAATTGCACCGGCATCTAATCGCCGCCCAGGGGCAGCTGGAATAGCTGGCATGTCAGCTCGGTTTGACATGCGTTCAAGGCTTCTGGTTATCGCCGCCTGAAGTTGATTTGACCGCTGTCGATTGACGCCCGCTGATTGCTGCTGGCCAAGACTATCGGCAATGCGCGCTGCACTGTCTAAACCAGCCACTGACCAATAGTTGTCCCAATAGTAGTGATCATTTGGACCTAGGTGTTCGGCACTGAAACCCGCTGGTAATAATCCTTCGTGTGCTTTACCGGTAAACTCCTTTGTACATTTTTCTGCAATCCAATTTGCGCCTGCTTGCAGAGATTCAAATAGATTTTCTGACATAGAGCTGCCGCTGAATTGTCGGTAGCGATCGATAAGCCACAGAACTTCACCATTAGAATCCCACTCTCCCTCCTGAGAATGATAGTAGCCAGATCTGTCCTGACGATCAGGAAAATGTTCGACAATATATTTCGCGCGATCAAGCAGTCCGGCACAAAGCAAACCATGCCCTATATAGGCTGCATCGCGATACCAATACCGTTTGTAGGTGTACGGTCCTGCATAGACATCGCCGGGGGTGCACAGGATTAACGTATTTAGGGCAGCCTTGTATATTGAGCATATTCGTTTATCAGGTACGCTAAAAGCGGCAGCACCTTGTAACGCAGTTGACCAATCAGTTTTTAGACTCGATTGGCCGTGTAACCTCGAGTCGTTAGGCTTGAGATCTGACAATGGAATACTCAGCACAACTTCTCTGTCACTCCTAGCATCCATACGAAAAAGAGCTGCAGCAGTAGCCAGACCAACATCACACTTGACTGATTGCTGCTCTTCTCGATCACGTAGGTGTACAAACACATCCGCATTTTGATAGTCAGATGCGTGGTGAATTTCCACTTTCTGATCAAAGAAAACACGTTTGTCTTTGTTGATTTTCCAGCTGTACCGATCTTTGCTTAATCCAATGTTATCAATGAAGCTGATACCTTCCGGGTTACACGGTCTTGCCGAAATTACCAACCATCCACCATCGGGAATAGCACCACGAATCGACATATTGCAAACATCGCCGTCTGATGCCTCCACCACTTCTGCTTTCATCTCTAACTGAATGCCTGACTCTTCAATGTGAGTATTGACAGAAAGCGTATTGTTCAAAGCTTGCCATTGTCTCGCGTTTTTAGAGCGTGATGGAAGCAGCTTTTTATCATTGTCATCCATACACCAAACATCAATTGACCAGCTATCCCAAAAAGGCGTAAGCAAACCTCGCGGATCGACGATCGGTATTTCCTCACGACCTGGCAGGCCAATGCCCGTCCAATTACGATGGGTTAAATTGACATGAGTTAACGAAAACGCGCGTGGCAAAAAAGAAACATCAACAGGATCAAATTGACGTTGGACCCAATACGGCCATACCCAGTCGAGATTGTGTTGCAATACGCGGCTATTGATCAAACCGCGTGCATGAAACACGGCACCAGCTCGCAGTAGCTCAACAGGTTCTGCCACTTCTGATGGCTGCGCAAAGCGTTGTAAACGGGCATACAGCTTTACGGGATCAATAAACCCTCGACCAAGCGCAAAACGTTTTACGATGTATCTCCAAGGTAGTATACGATGCATATTCATTTCTGATTCAACTCACTTGTTTTTAGCTCTTCCAATGCGCTCATTGCCCGTCGAACAGCAAGAATGACCACTCCTGCTGTCAGCAACAAACCAGTCACCGTTAGCATCCAGTTAGCAGGCTTGTTTAAAGACTGACCCTGCTCTAAGGCCATCAGATCATTAGCCAATGAGCCAAGGTAGACGTTAAATGCACTGATGGGCCATAGGCCAACAAACGTGCCTTTGGCATAGGTCGTTGCGGTTAGCGGAGAGATGCCCATTAAATAATTCGACAATTTAAATGGGAAAAACGGAATCATTCTAAGCATGGCTACCAATTGCCAGTCCTTTGCTCTAAGCAATTTCAGGGTATTCATCAGCATTGGCCTATCTGAAAGCAACCGCAATACTTTTCCCTTGAGTAAGGTTCGACCAAGCAGCCAGGCAACAATCGCCCCGAGTGTCTCTGCAACAACAATTGCTAATGAACCGAACACCACGCCATAGACAGCACCTGCTCCCAAAGTGAGCAAGACGCTAGGTAACATCAAAATAACAAACAGACCCACGACACCCATGAAAAGAACCGCTCCCGCCAATCCTGATGATTCAACGGTGCGCAGCAATCCATACACTTGCGCATCTAAATTTAAGCCTCTTAACAACATTACCAACAAAATCACCAAGGCCACTGATGCCAAAAGAGATACTGTTGGCTTGGATAGATAATTTTTCACTTTGTCTGTACCTAAACGGGTATCTCAATTTTACTTACACTGAAGCAGCCTCGTTTGATCAGAATCAATCGATGAATAATATATATATTTCAAGGGCTTCTATTAGCACTCAATCGATTTGACACAAGTCAATCCAAATGTTTTCGCACTCGGTAGTCTTAATAAAAAAGGCATTTAACAGACAACCAGAGCTAGTTTTTAGTCTTTTTGCTAAAGGCAGGATAAAAATATGAAACCAGACAAACAGCGAGTTACGCATATATTCAGGCGAATGAAAATCATGTTGTTCATCTACTTACTTGCCGCCCTAATCGTCATATTTCTTTTAATGGGTCAATCCGAAGCAATGCTATAAACAACGCCGCTTACCCATTTTTTAATTATCGAATAGGCAAACTTACCGGCAAACTTACCGGCAAACTTACCGGCAAACTTATCGGCAAACTTACCGGCAAACTTATCAGCAAAGAAAGTTTTCTCGAGTCAAATTGATGCACATCAATTGGTTGTACGGTTCGTTTAATAGAATGAAATAAATATTTGGAATAACGCGCGGGGATAAGTAGATGGATAACATGGCATTAAAAAACGAGATCTTATCGGCACTGGATAACGATACCAAGGTTGATGCTTCCCACATCGGCATTATTGTAGAAAATGGCATTGTCACGTTAACCGGTCGTGTTCACTCACTTGCCGATTCCGCGTATGCCATTGGCGTTACAAAAATGATCAGCGGTGTTAAAGCTATTGCTCAAGAGATCACTGTGATTGAAAAAAATGCAGAGGAAATATCAGACGAGACAATTTCCGAGAACATCATAGAATTTCTCGAACGTGACACGATGATTCCAGAAAACAATATACAAGTCAGTGTTCGAAATGGATGCGTCACTGCAACTGGTCATGTTGAATGGCTATATCAGAAAAATGCGGTAGAACAAGTACTCAGGGGCGTCGAGGGTGTCACAGACTATACCAATCAAATTAACATTGAAGAACCGATTAACGACGATGAAATGGAGGCTAAGATTGCCAATCGAATTGCTAACGCCGAAAACTTGAACTCTGATGGCTTGAACATTGTTGCTCATAGTGGCGTGGTTGTGCTAAGCGGAATTATTGAAAATAGAAATGTACACGATAAAATCGTCAAGATCGTAAAAAATATATCTGGCGTCGACAAGACTATTGATCATTTAACCTATGTCGAGTTTTAGTGGCTGTAGAAATCAACTATCTAAATTTAACTTTAAATATTCAAATTGGAGAACATAATGCTTAGCGACAAAGAATTAAAAGAAAATGTACTAAAGGAGCTTGAATTTGACAGCGGTGTTGATGCTACTAATATCGGCGTTATTGTTGACGATGGCGCAGTAACACTAACCGGCACCATCAGCGACTACTCCCAACGTTTCGCAGCGATCAATGCGATTAAACGAATGTCAGGGGTTAAAGCCTTGGCAGACGACATTAAGACTGTTCTATCTCCAAAGCATCGCAGGGACGACACTGAAATAGCAAAACATATAGCCCACGTACTAACAAACAATCTGAACACGCCTGAAGACAGCGTAAAAGCACTCGTGCATCACGGCATGGTATCACTTAGCGGCGAAGTACCCTCCGAAAAACATCGCCGCAGCATTGCAAAGCAAGTGGCGCATGTTGCGGGTGTGAATAATATTAACAACCAAATTAAGATCGAGCCAGCTGTTGAAGCCACTGATGTAAAAGAGCAGATAGAGGCCGCATTGAAACGCAACGTCGAATTGGAATGCGATCACATCAACGTTACCGTAGACGGCGATCGAGTGGTACTAACTGGCCGGGTCAAAGCATTCTACGAGCGCGAATTGGCACAGCTAGCTGCCTGGAGAGCACCAGGTGTTAAAAAAGTGGTGGACAATATCACCGTAGGCAACTGAAACAATGGCTAAAAGCAGCTTACCTTTAAATGAATACGCCCGTCGTAGCTCTGGTCAGCCACTCTCAGTGTTTGAAGACTATCCGAATCTGGCCAGATAAACGGTTGAGTCCGTCGTCGCATAACCTGCTTAAAAAATGAGTTAAACCATAAGCTTGCTATATTGTTATCAATTTTGATTAAGATCAACTGGGCTTTCTTATACGCCTGTAGAGTAATAGTCTGATAAACAGTGAACTAAAAAGGGACAGCTAATGATTACTCGAAGAACATTACTACAAAGTGCATTGGGCACGGCGGCCGCAAGTCCGATTGTCGCAATGAACAGTGCTTTAGCAAAAAACATCCCGGCCAATAAATCACCAGTCAATATCGACGCTCTGCCACGAGTTCAAATAGACCTTGTTGCACCTCCGTTTGTGCACGAGCATGAACAAGTTGCCACTGGTGGCCCGAAAGTGGTTGAATTTACGCTGACCATAGAGGAGAAAAAACTGGTCATAGACAATGCTGGCACCACGCTCCAGGCGATGACGTTTAATGGTTCTGTACCAGGTCCAATGATGGTGGTACACGAAGACGATTACGTAGAACTCACGCTGGTCAACCCGAAGACTAATACCCTGCCGCACAATATCGATTTTCATGCAGCAACAGGAGCTATGGGTGGCGGTGAGCTTACATTGGTGAATCCTGGTCAGAAAGTGAAACTCCGCTTCCGGGCTACACGTGCAGGCACTTTCGTTTATCACTGCGCCCCTGGTGGCCCGATGATTCCATGGCATGTCGTGTCCGGCATGAGTGGCGCCATAATGGTGTTGCCGCGTGAAGGGTTAGCGAACGAACATGGTGAATCGCTCCCGTACGATAAGGTATTTTATGTGGGTGAGAATGATTTCTACATCCCCAGAGATGATAAAGGCCAATTCAAGAACTACAACACGCTAATGGAAGCTTTTGGAGATAGTTTGAAAACCATGAACGGGTTAATACCATCTCATGTGGTGTTCAATGGCAAGGTCGGTGCATTAACGGGCGACAATGCTTTCACTGCGAAGGTTGGTGAGACGGTGCTCATTGTGCACGCTCAAGCGAACCGCGATTCTCGTCCTCATCTGATCGGAGGGCATGCAGATTATGCGTGGGAGACCGGCAAGTTTCATAACCCACCTGAGAAAGATCTGGAAACGTGGTTTATCCGCGGTGGTTCTGCTGGTTCTGCACTGTATACATTTCGACAGCCGGGGCTTTACGCCTATGTTAATCACAATTTGATTGAAGCCATAAATCTGGGTGCCGCGGCACACGTAGTTGTCGAAGGGGAGTGGAATAACGATCTGATGGAGCAACTTGAAGAACCTGCTGAAATCGTTTGAAGTTGACTTTATATGATAGAAGTAAAATGCTGACGGTTGGGTGGTATACCTAACCTGTAGAAGTGTCATTACCAAGCGAAAGTGGCGGTCTTATTACCAGGCTATTCTGTCGGAGCACAATATCAACTAATTCAGTTGGCCGCAATTCGTCACTATTAGATTTCTACAAAGTAGACGTAGTGAAGTTTAATTTCCCAACGACAGGCAAAGCCAGTAGAGCCACCCAAAGCCGTCCTTGTTCATCTATTCTTGAAAGTCAGTTATCAGGTTAATAGTAGGCAATCAGGGTTAGGTTTGTTCCAATGTCGCGAGTAGTTTTTCAGTGCTCTTGTTGACACAATTTGTGATCGGCCAGAGCCGTCAGAACATAACAGTCCGCTGATACACCTTCTCCGTCGCAGCCGGTTGATATTCGCGCCAGTTCTTTCTCTAACTTTTTTAATTTCCTGATCTTTACGCGAACATCAGTAAGTTGGGCAGCAGCGATTGCGGTAGCCTCGCTGCAGGACCGATCCGGATGTTCCTGTAGCTCTATCAAGGATGTGATGGCTGCAATAGAAAACCCCAGCTCTCTTGCATGCCTGATAAAGCTCAAACGCTCCAGTCCTGCAGCATCGTAGCGTCGTTGGTTGCCTTCTGTGCGTTCGGCTGGAGCCAATATACCGATGTCCTCGTAATAACGAATGGTCGGAACCTTAACCTGTGTCTGTTTTGAGAGCTGCCCGATAGAAAACATTAAATCACCCCTTGAACCTCTAGTCACTAGAGACATTATACTGCAGTTAATCTTTAAATTGAAGGCTGATTCTGATGGCAGGGTGTTGTGGACACGAGGCAAAGTTCGAGGGTCTCTCGGCGGACTACAAACGACGGTTGTGGCTGGTAATAGCCTTGAACGCAACCATGTTTTTCGTTGAGATGACAGCAGGTCACTTAGCTAAATCCCAGGCACTTCAGGCAGACGCTCTGGATTTTCTGGGCGACTCACTAACTTACGGTATCTCGCTGGCAGTGATTGGCGCCTCTATTCAGGTGCGCACTAATGCCGCTTTGGCTAAAGGCATTAGCCTGTTGTTGATGGGCCTGTGGGTATTTGGCTCTACGGTTTATCGCGTGTTCTATGTCGGCGTTCCCGAGGCTCAGATCATGGGTGTTATCGGTTTTCTTGCATTGCTGACTAATTTGGCAAGTGTGCTGTTACTGGTGCGCTATAAGGATGGCGATGCGAATGTCCGATCAGTGTGGCTATGTTCACGCAATGACGCCATTGGTAATGTTGCTGTGATGCTCGCAGCTCTAGCAGTATGGGGAACATCCAGTGGATGGCCTGATCTGGTTGTCGCGATGATAATGGCCGGATTGTTTCTCTCCTCTGCTTTTCAAATCATGAGACAGGCGCTTGCAGAACGTCGCGAGCACGTTACTAACACACAAGCACAGTGCTGACATTTGAGGCATAGCGTCCAAGTATTATGGAAACAGTATTTCAGTTACTCAAAGAGTACGGGACGGCAGTGTATGTCATCCTGTTTTTATACTGCGCCTTAAAGAGTGGTGCTTTGCCATTATTTGGGGGCTACGCTGCTCAACAAGGCGTCCTCGATCCGTTTTGGGTGGCAGGTGCCGCCTTTGCAGGTGGCTACCTAGGCGATGAACTGCGCTTCTTTCTAGCGAGAAAATACGGCGAGGCATTAATCAACAACCGGCCTCGACTGGCATCATGGCTGGGCAAAGCCAAGCTGATGCTTGAACACTACGGCACTGCCTACATTTTTCTGTATCGGTACCCAAAAGGCATGCGCACTATCGGTGCTTTTCCTGTTGGACTGACCAGCATGGGCTGGTCGACATTCACTGCACTAAATGCGACCTCGGCACTTGTGTGGGTCGTTATTCTGGTCGGCTCTGGCTATGTTTTTGGCAGTGCCATCGATAAAGCCGTTTCCAACAACTGGGGTGTTGCCAGTATCGTGATGCTCGGTGTGTTCATTCTACTCACACTCTTTGCATGGCGCCGTTTGACGCACGCTGGACAGGTAAAGCCATGAACAAGCAGACAGATACAACCGATGAGCTAATGGTTATCACTTCAAACGATAGTGGTAAATCAAGTGCATCTCAAGCTGGATGGACACTGTTGTTTGGCGCTTGGGCTATCGCACTGGCTGCGTCATTGGGTGCTTTGTTCATCGGCGAAGTGCTCGGGCAGGAACCGTGCAATTTATGCTGGTATCAGCGCATCGCCATGTTTCCGCTGGCGCTCATGCTGGGTCTTGCTTGTCTGTACAACGATTTCTCGATTCGTCGATATGCTTTGCCATTGGCAATCGCCGGTGGTGCCGTTGCGCTCTGGCACACTTTGCTCTACGTGGGCCTCATTTCAGAGGCCATCGTGCCCTGCAGCGTTACCGGCCCATCCTGTACAGATGCAAACATGACTATCTTTGGCGCGATACCGCTGCCGATGATCTCATTGGCAAGCTTCATCGTGATTGCCCTCTTGCTGAGCCGGATACCAACGATGACAAAAAGAGTAAACAAACAATGAATAGACGCACTTTGGTTTTAGGAACTGTCGCAGCAGCGGCAGGCGTGTTTGGTGTTGGTGCACTGTTAGTTCAACAGAATCAAACGCCACTGGACAGCGCACCTGTTGTCGGTAAAGACACACCGTTGATTCGATCCTATGCGCCCGTCATGGGAAACAAGGATGCCCCAGTCACTATTGTGGAGTTCTTTGATCCTGCCTGTGAGGCTTGTCGTGCTTTTCATCCTGTGGTTAAAGACATACTGGATCAATACCCGGAGCAAGTACGTGTCGTCTTGCGCTACGCCACATTCCATGACGGATCTGACGAAGCGGTGGGAATACTCGAAGCCGCTCGACTGCAGGGTAAATTCGAATCGGTGCTGGAAGCACTACTGGACGCTCAACCACAATGGGCTAATCACGGTGCGCCTCGAATCGATTTGGCCTGGGATGCCGCTGTTGCGGTGGGGCTGGATGCACAGACAGCTCGATCGGACATGCAATCCGCCGAGATTGTGAAACGCATCGAACAAGATCAGGCCGATGTACAGACTGTACGAGTTAGGCAAACCCCGACATTCTTCGTTGATGGGCGCCCTTTGCTTCAGTTCGGAGCGGATGAATTACGCGATATGGTGCGATTGCAGGTTGAAGCTAAATAAAAAAACACATGGCACGCTGCAGAATCCCTGAACACAAACTTTAGATGTGCTTGTCTTTAAAACATGATTGACCAAATGATTAGGAGTACCAAATGGAACCAAGATATCTTCCGCTTATGATGGTGGTTCTTTTTTTGATTGTCGTGGTTGTTGGCAGAGTCGGGATACAACTAGCATCGGTTGGGGATAGTGGAATTCGACCTGGCAGCAGGCTTAAATCAACAAAGGAGATTTTTATTAGCTATCTGATGTTTGGGACATTGGTTGTGCAGCTACTATTAACCAGCCTTTATTCAATAAGGTTGATTGAGCCTCATATAAAACTGGGTGAATTAGGAATATGGATTGGCGTCTTTTTTTGCATTAGCGGGATACTCTTTGCTAGTTATTCTCAGCTAGCAATGGGTAACAATTGGCGAATCGGAGTTGATCCTGAAGAGAAAACAGAACTAGTTACTTCGGGCATTTACTCCAAAATAAGAAATCCAATTTACACAGCGTGCATTTTCCATGGGTTCGGCATACTCTTACTGGCTCCGAATACCTTAATCATAATTTCTGGCCTCATAGGTTTTTTCGCTATTCGAGCATATGTGCGAGATATTGAAGAACCTTACCTGATCGGGCTTCACGGAGAGAAGTACTTACGGTACATCGAGACTACAGGTTCATTTTTGCCTCGTCTCAGAAACTGATGCTATGACCATATCGAACACGTTGCTGTCTACATCGCTGACTGACAATTCAGGCAGCGAGAGATTTATTCGTAAAGTTCTGATTTATTAAACAAAGCGGAGCTTCAGATCCTAGGCAACTATTCCGGCTCTTGGCTGAGTCCCGACTGATGGTGGAACTTTGAGCCAGCCAATCTGACCGACCGCTTACCTTAGAAAGCACTATATCGACTCCGGTAATTCAGACCTTTTCTGCATTCGCAGAGCTATTGTCTGCATGTTTTCACGTAGCCAGACCTGCCGAACACCGCTGGCGCTGATATCAATGTGATTGATTTTCTTTAGGTGATTGGAGACCTGAACCTGCCCCAGATGCGGGTTGTCCAGCGAGAACTCGATTACCGTGTTAGCTGTATCCTGGTCAGTGCGGTTTTTATGGTAGTGATCGGTTGTCTCTTGGCGTTTCAGGGCGGCTACGCCGCCTTCCTTTATCAGCCGCCGATGTCGATAGATCGTATCACGCGAGACGCCACTGATTTTGGCAGCTTCACTAACATTCCCCAGCTGCTCTGCCAGTTCCAGCACATCCAGCTTCTTCTGGATTTCCATGTCCAACATCGATGGCTTCGTCGGTTCCCGTACTTCAGATACCGCTAATTCTCGACCAGCAAAGAAGGCTGTGAAGCCAGATTCGTGATTAGTGCGTATTTCAATTTTCTGCTTAGCGATAGAGTCGCGCAGTGGTGAATCAATGAGGTAAAACTTGTTGCCATAACTGAACGTATGATCTTTGCGTATTTTCCGGTATTCCTTGACAACGAAAACTGAATCCAGATCGATGTGCTTTGGCAGAGGAGCATATCCGCTCTCTAAGTTTCTAGACATCACTTCGATGTTTGTTTGCCAGAAGTCTGGGATAAAGCACTCCTGTAAGTACCGATTGGCGGTGCTCATTCGTTTGATGCGCTTGAGCCTGAGTTCGGTGTAGAAGTTTAGATGTAATCTGACACTTTACGTTATTTCCTTAGGTCGTTTTACAGTCTTGAAAAAAGTGAGGGTTACCGGTTTTAATTGAAGTGCGAACTTTACTTGAAACCAAAAAGGTAACCCTCATGATTCATAGTACAGAGAAAGTCATTTCCCATAAAGTCGGATTGTGCCGCTTTTTTGGTGTCGCCTTGGTTGTTTTTGTTATGTGCGTTATTTCTTCCCATACAAAAGCTCAGCTGCAGCTTCCCCCATTTTTTTATAGTCATGCCCTACACCCTTAACCGGTTTTAGTTGCCAATTAAACGGAGCTTTAGCTGATTTTGCTAAATTTTGACTTTGACTATAAAAATGTTTACCACGCTCAAGGCGTCCCAAACCTTGCGCATCTGCACTTGGAGAATGAAGCATGGTTCCTCGCTTTTCGGATTTATCATCAAGTTCACCAAGCAAAATAACTAGCTTATAAGCAAATGACGTATGGATTGTAGTTTGAGATACCGAAGTCCCATCCGTGCCAAATGGAAAGCTAACAGATGCATCCGGTAAAGTATAAAACCCTGAATTCGCCGCTACGATTCGATTTGCCTTTGAATCGGGTTTAAATATCGCGAAACGGTGTAATAACTGGCCCCCCGCTGAATGACCAAATACGTCATAGTTAGTTTGTCCCTTCCCAATAATTGGTTTCACACTGCTAAAAATCAAATCAAAATCATCAAATATCCAATCTGACTTATTCTTAACGAAAGAAAATTTAATATCTTCATCACTAATACGATATTTCGATATACGTCCGTCCACTTTCACAATTTCAGGATTTTTCAGTTCTAACCCTTCGACAACTCCACCCAAATGGTACGCTGCAAAATCGTAGCTCTCTTCGGGGTACGAAGGAGACAAAACTAATAGGTTATACTTGTCAGCACTCTTAACCCAGCTATCTCTGTAGTCGCTTGCATTCCTACCCGAACCAGGAATAATTATAATCACCGAAGTCTCGTCATTGAATTGAGGTGGCATATAATAGTAGACTTCGATATATTCTTTGATATTTTCAGACTCAAGGGGAATCACATAGATCCCCGATCCTTTTCCAAGGCTTAAATCTATCCCGTCAGCCTTTAGCAACGTGCAACTAGTTAACAAAACTAAAAATAACACTAAAAGATATCTCATCTTATCTCCTTAAATTTATACAGTTTTGGCCTCATTCTGGCTTTGGTTGTTAATTTTCAATCGGAAATGCAGATTTTATTTTTATCCAAATCCCTTACATAGGCGGAAAATCGAGGGCCACGTTGCTTTGGCAACCCTTCAGACGTACCACCCAATTCAATCGCTTTCTTATGAAGCCTTTTTACCTCTTCGGCTGTCCCAACAGAAAAGCCGATCATCGTTCCGTTTCCATGTGTTGCAGGATTCTTGTCAAATGGAATCGCAACTGCAAATGCGAAATCTTCACCTAGCCAGTACGTCATTCTTTCAACGAGCGCGACTTTATTGAGACCAGCATTTGCAAATAACGAATCATAAAATTCGGTTGCCGATTTCATATTGTTTGTTCCAATAACAAAATAGTTCATCTTCATTTAACTAAACTCCAGTTACTCCAATATAATCGGAAAAAATATGTGGACGAATTGCGCCTGATAGTAGCGAATAAGCATCATCGAGGCATTCATCTGCGAACGTTGATTACGCTTTTTCCATTTGCATTACCTGATAACATCTCGCTGATCGCCTGCGGAACTTCCTCAAGCGTGAATCGCTTGCCAATGGATGATTTAACTGCACCAGATTCTAGAAACTCATCCAGTTTACATATCATCGAAAGCTTCTCACCACTGACAAACATTTTGAGATCGTGCTTTACAAAAGGAGACAGCAATGCTCCACAAATTTGCCGTCCAATTCCACCGGTTACCCTATTTCCTCCTTCCCCGCCAACGAAAACCAGCGTTCCTTTTGGATGCAATACACTTCGTAAACGTGAGATGCTGTTGCGACCTCCGATATCGACAATCAAATCGTACTGGCGCTTACCGTCGAGGTATTCGGTTCGGTAGTCGATTGCGTAATCGGTACCCAGCGAGAGAATTAAATCCGCTTTAGCTGCACTTGCAACGCCAGTCACTTCTGCACCCAACGCTTTGGCCAATTGCACAGCGTAGCTTCCAACGCCACCTGATGCGCCGATGATAAGCACATGTTGCCCGGCTTGGAGATTGCCTTGATCAGTCAATGCTTCTAGCGCAGTTATGCCCGATACAGTGACCGCGGCGGCAGCTTCAAACGATAGGTTGCCTGGCTTCAATACCAATTTGTCTTCATTGGCAGCGGCGTATTCGGCGAATGAGCCCTTGGCAATGCCATAAACCTCCTGTCCTGGTACAAAACGGGTTACTTCGCTACCAACCTCTCTTACTCGACCAGCTACATCGAATCCAGGTATCGGTTGTTTTGGTTTTGTTAGCCCAAAACCCAGAGCTCGTATTAAATATGGCGTACCCGTCATGAGGTGCCATGTACCACGGTCCAGCCCAGCGGCGTGTACTTCAATCAGTACCTCCTTGCTTCCAATGTTTGGCAGGTCTATATTCTCCAGCTTGAGAACATCTGCCGATCCATATTCATGTTGGACGATGGCTTTCATCTTTTCCGCTCGAGTCGCAGATTGATTCGCACCCATCTCACTTGACGTTAAATTGAATGCTTCGGTCACGGTTTTCATGGTTACAACTCCTCGATTACAGTTTTTCGTACATACACAAAGGTATGTTTTAGTGATTCACACTTTTTCAAACAGCGTTTTTTACTGTGGACAGCCCCTATAGAAAAAGACCAGTCCCCGTTCCTGAAAGGAAAAAGAATAACCCTGTTCCAATAGGTGAGCCCCACCCCAATATGCTATATAGGTAATCCATAACTATCTCCACTTACTTTCTGACAACAGCCGCATTGACGCTCTTCCCATCAATTCCGGGAGTCGCCTTAAGCCGAACTCACTAAGACGCTTTTTTCTTTTTTTAAAAAACGGATACCCAACCCAATAAACCAAAATATCTGCCCCAATCCAAATAACATAACAGCGTCTGCAACTATGGGGACAATGGATACGACCCCGGCGATACCCACTAATATTCCAAACAAATGAAGAATCTTGTAACCAGGCGTTGATTTAAGAAGAAGGCAACTGATCAGTGCAGTCCAGAGACCTCCTATCAATTCATTCCCACCGCCTAAGCCCTCAAACACCGTATTGACCACCAGAGACAGTGCTGAGGCTTGCTCTGCATTTTCCGGATAAAGACTGAATACAGCTTGCATGCCTGTCAAATAAACAAGGCCTGCGACTATAAGCATTGCGCACCATATGCTGCCAATGATCAATGAAGTTTGCGACTGCCATGGAGCATCATTTTTTACTTCGCCTGCTAAGGATTGCACCAAAATTATCAAGTTAATACCTGCCAATACGTACAACACAAACATTGTAGGCATTACGACTAATTGATTTTCTATACGGAATTGAACAGACTCATCAAGATTAAGCTCTCGCCCAGGGTCTAGTGCTAAAAAAAATATGGCGAAGCCGAGTAAGTAAATAAAGGCCATTATAAGCGCTGATGCTGCTCCCGCCTTTCTTAAACTGTTCATGGAATTATTCCTCGTATGAATCGAAGCCAACACACCTAATTTTCACTTATTAAATGTGCCACCCATATGGGCTAGGCTATGTAAGTTAGTAACATCATCAATTTGTGTTGAACATTAGTAGTTACACAGCATTGTTCCTTCAGAGAAAATTGTAAGTAGTCTCACAAGACGTTAGAATGACCGTCGGGGACACTTTCTTGTCCATCAGTCTCATAAGACTTCAACAAAGTATCGACTCATGCTTTGATTTGTATCAATGCTTTGGTTTAAAGGAATGCTCTGATGTACGGGAATACTCGTATTTTTTAGGAACAAAATGGCATCAGAAACAGTAGCCGCTGGAATAGTTTCTGAGTTGATAAAGTACTCAGTCAGTCAAGGCGCCAGCGAAAAACAGATTTTTTCTGACTCAGGTCTGTCTCAGGCTCAGCTTGGTGACCAGGACGCTCGAATTCCCATGGGCAAATACCAGGCACTGGTTTATAGCGCCATTGAACAAACAAAAGATGCCGCACTGCCACTTCGTTTCAGCGTATCCACTGATATAAGGGATTTTTCTATTGTAGGCTTGATAGTTCATGCCTCTGCATCAGTGGAGGATGCGTTTAAGCAGCTTGCACGCTATTCGAAACTGATGGTTGAAGTTGCGGTCATGGAATCAGGAGTGCGTTTTACGTTTGAGCCAGATGAAGAGGGAATGTGGCTTGTAGATAATCGCCCTAAGCCTAACGACTTTACCGCACTGACTGAATTTAGTTTTGGCAGGGTGATTGGTGAGTTTGCTCGCGAATTTCCGCAACAGCCTTTCGCATTAGAGATGCAGGTAACACACCCACAGCCAGCACACGCCGATGATTATGAAGATATTCTTGCGGTACCTGTAAGCTTTAACCGAAAACGCAATGCTATACGCATAAACCCTGCATGGTTGAAGGTGGAATTTACAGCCAACAACGAGTACGCTTTTGGCTTATTCATTGAACGTGCTGACACGTTGTTAACAGCACTGGAAGACGATCAAAGCTTGCAAGGGAAGATCGAAGCTTACATCTTGCCGCGACTTCATAGCGGTGACGTAACTGTTGACATGGTAGCGAGCGCGTTCGCCATGAGCCGCAAAACACTGCATCGACGGCTCAAAGAGGAAGGTGTCACTTTCCTATCCATTCACGATGATTTAAAGCATCGCATGGCCATCGAGTATCTGACCGCGAGAAAGGTTTCGGTCAATCAAGTTGCCTATTTGGTAGGGTTCTCTGAGCCATCATCCTTCGTTCGAGCATTTCGACGCTGGACAAGCGCAACACCTCGTCAATTTCTAACCCAACATGCGATCGCCCAGGCTAACGCGTAATTGACTTAGCAGAACGTTGATCCATTTATAAGAGCATTCATCTGTTCTTGCATTAACACTTTCAAGCCGAATTCGAAATCGCTCATCGTGTCGCCGATTGTACCGATGAGTGCAATTCGCCTGGCTATCCACTCATGAGACACAGGGACAACGATAAGGGACGCACGGTCATAGTCCAACGGGCCGGGCATAGCTAGTATGTGTGCCATGCCCGTCACTTCTGACAGGACTTAACAAGGAGATAGATCATGAACCACAACACTTGCAAAAACATCATCAACGCACTCAGAAATACCGTCTTGATCACGACGTTGATGTCGACCGCAGCTGTCGCCGCTGAACCCCATCAAAATTCGGAACGAAGCCTGAGTCGACTGCAGATCGGTGTCGGTATCGGCGGGCAGTTTTCCACCGTCGATCTGACCGACGTTCCATCCGGGTTCAACAACACGAGCGACGACGGCGTCGGCATGAACTTCGCGATGTCGCTCGGCTACCGTCTGAACGAACGCACCACGCTCGTCTCGGCTGTGCACTACGTACACCAGGAAGATCAAAGCGATGCCATGCGAGGCATAGGCATGCTCGGTGTGGGCGTACGCCACCGATTCGAAAAGGTGCCGGACGGCTGGTACGTGGACGGGCTGATCGGTGGTGCATTCGTGACCCAGTCGTTCGACGATGCGGATGACCTCGACGACGACAACTTCGCCACCGGTAAGGGGCTTCGCCTGGCGGTCGGTCGATCGATTAGCAAGAACTTGAGGCTCGAAGGTGCTCTACTAGCGCTCGAGGCGGATGGCGGCGCGCTGCCATCTGGCGTAGACATCGAGGCGACTTCGACACAACTGCAACTGACTTGGGACATCCTATAAGGTTGAGAGTTCGGCGGCAATTGCAGTAGGGCTCTCCCCTACTGCTCTATCCGGCTTGATCTTTGCGAATTTTCAGCCACGCAATGCCCTTTATGCAAAGGACTACCAGCAGGGCTACCAATACAATAGTGGTCGAGATCGACTTGGCCATTGACCAATTGCTGGCGGTGGAAACCATGGTTTCAGTGAGCGCATACGGCCCTGCTTGCAACATGACAGCCACGGCGATATTCTCAAGGTGGTCGAAGACCCCAGCTGCAATCGCTAGCACTGCCAATGTCCAACCCCAGTATCGTGGCATCAGATGGACAAAAGGGATTGCAAGCGTAATCGCTAACAACGTGGGATAAAACAAGTCCAGGAGCTGTTGAGTATTGAGATAAAAATCTCGACCCGCGTCAGTAAGTGCCGTTAGGAACACCCTGGCGTCCTCAAAGGAATAGCCGCCCGGGCGCATGTCAAAAGGCACGCCGCCGCCAGCCATTTCACTTACCAGTGGAAGAGACCACATAACCATAATCAGGTAGTTCGTTACCGTCGCGGCAACCAGTACCCAGTAAATTTTCCAACCTTTGCTCATGGCATCGGTTGTTTGTAAATTAGACATAAAAGAAGGCAATTTATTCTCGAAAGGGATCATCTGATCATTCCTGTGTCTGCGAAACCGGTAAGCTATTCTCTATCGCAAACTCCACTGTGGCATTAACAAATGATAAGCAATCTCGATGAATTTACCGCTTCTTCAGTAATTCAGCTGGTTGAATCAATCGAGCCCGGTTGCGGTGATAGTCTCAAAGTATTAATACCGATGATGAGCTGCCATGAGATTTGTAAAAATGAAACGCTTTTTCATGCTGGCCAAGAAAATCGATACGAGTACTTTTTACTGAACGGATTGCTCAGGTCTTTAATCCTCGATGAAATGGGCAATGAGGTCTCTGTTGCGTTTCACAGCGCTCCTTGCGTGGTAACGCCTTGCATTGCGCGGAACGAGTACTCTAGATCACTGGTCTCCTGTGAAGCGATTCAGACTAGTCGCATCGTTCGTTTTTCGGAGAATGATCTTATGGACCTTATGCGCAAAGACGAGAATGCTAGTCGATGGGGAAACCGAGTCATGCAAACAGAGTTAGTCAGACGATCTCGACGTGAATGGTCTCTTGCCGCTGAATCAGGCGCTCAGCGATTAGAAAGATTTGAGAAGGAACATCCGGATGTAGCATCTGTAGTTTCAGCCAGAATCGTAGCCACCTATCTCGGGATCACACCAGTCACATTGAGTCGCTTACGGCACACTCGAAAATAACTATCAGAATTATTACCGTCCTCACGGCCAGTTAAAACAAGTGTTCCTCGCTGTTTTAAAACAACACACAGGCGGAAAACACTACTGCGCCCTCCTATATCGATGATCAAGCTGATCAAAAGCAAAGTACAGAGAAAAAATCAGCGGGCTCAGATTCTGGCTTCGATGAAAGATAACTAGCCCAAGTGGGCAGGTTGAAATTTATCACCCTAAGCTGCATCGACAGATGTTCCCTTTTGATGACTAAACTTCAACTCCCCTTCATGAACATCCACATTGACTGTATCGCCAGCACCAAACTCTCCTGACAATACTAATTGTGCTAGTGGGTTCTCCAGTTGTTGCTGAATTTCTCGGCGCAATGGTCGTGCCCCGTAGACCGGATCGAATCCCGCTGCACCAATGCTGTCAAGTGCGGCATCGGCTACAACTAGCTCCAATTGGCGAGCCTGTAGCCGCTTGATCAGTTGCTTGACTTGAATGGACGCGATCATACGAATATTCTCACCAGACAATGGTTTAAAAACCACTGACTCGTCAATTCGGTTGACAAATTCAGGCCTAAACTGTTGGCCGACGATTTCCATGACCGCAGTCTTCATCGCGTCATAGTTCTCGGACCCTGCTAATTCCTGAATTTTGTGACTGCCTAAATTGGAGGTCATTACGATCACCGTGTTTCGAAAATCCACAGTACGTCCCTGGCCATCCGTCAATCGACCATCATCGAGCACCTGCAATAAAATATTGAATACATCGCTGTGCGCTTTTTCAACCTCATCCAGCAAGATTACCGAGTACGGTTTTCGCCGTATGGCTTCGGTAAGATACCCACCTTCCTCATAGCCAACATAGCCTGGCGGCGCACCAATCAGTCGGGCAACTGAGTGTTTCTCCATAAATTCGGACATGTCGACTCTAACCATTGCGTCATCAGAATCAAACATGAATCCGGCCAATGCCTTTGTTAACTCAGTCTTGCCAACCCCTGTTGGCCCCAGAAAAAGAAACGAACCAATTGGTCGAGCAGGATCTGACAACCCGGCACGAGAGCGACGAATGGCTTCAGACACTGCCTGCACAGCTTCCAACTGACCAACTACACGCTCACCCAGTGCTTGTTCCATATGCAATAGTTTTTCCTTCTCCCCTTCCATCATCTTGCTTACGGGGATGCCGGTCCACTTGGCCACTACATCTGCAATTTCGTTTGCCGTTACGTTTGTTCGCAGTAAGCTCATCTTCTGATCATCGGTCACCTCTAGCGCTGTTGCCAATGATTTTTCAAGCTCTGGTATTTGACCGTATTGCAACTCTGACATTCGCGCCAAATCTCCAGCTCGCCGGGCGGTCTCCAGTTCAAGCCTTACGCGCTCCAGCTCTTCTTTCGTTCCTGCTGTGTTCTGTACAATTGATTTCTCTGCGTTCCAAGTCTCCTCCAAATCTGCAAACTCCTTTTCCAGCGTATCCATCTCATCAGTTAGCGTCGTCAGTCTCTGACGTGATGCCTCATCTGATTCTTTCTCAAGGGCTTCACGCTCAATTTTCAATTGAATAATACGCCGCTCAAGCCGATCGAGCACTTCAGGCTTGGAGTCTATTTCCATGCGGATGCGCGAAGCCGCCTCATCTATCAAATCAATCGCCTTGTCTGGCAACTGACGATCGCTGATATAGCGATGCGACAAAGTCGCGGCCGCCACAATAGCGGGATCAGTTATCTCGACGCCGTGGTGAACTTCATAGCGCTCTTTGAGTCCGCGCAAAATGGCAATCGTATCTTCAACTGATGGTTCGTCCACCACAATTTTCTGAAACCGGCGCTCAAGTGCTGCATCCTTTTCAACATATTGCCGGTATTCATCCAGTGTTGTCGCACCAATGCAGTGTAGTTCGCCTCGCGCCAACGCTGGTTTAAGCATGTTTCCAGCATCCATTGAGCCTTCACCCTTACCTGCTCCTACCATTGTATGGATCTCGTCAATAAACAGAATCACCTGTCCCTCTTGTTTCGATAAATCGTTTAATACAGATTTAAGCCGTTCTTCAAATTCACCTCGAAATTTTGCTCCGGCAATAAGAGCAGCCATATCCAGCGATAGCACCCGCTTGTTACGAACCCCATCCGGCACCTCACCATCAACGATTCTCTGGGCCAGTCCCTCGACTAGCGCAGTCTTACCAACACCAGGCTCACCAATAAAAACAGGGTTGTTTTTAGTACGCCGTTGTAGCACTTGTATAGCACGACGAATTTCGTCATCTCGACCTATAACCGGATCAATTTTCCCTTGTTCTGCTCGCTCCGTTAAATCAATTGTGTAACGCTCCAGCGCCTTACGGTTATCCTCTGCGTTAGGATCGGTCACTGGACCATCTTGTAGATCTTTGATGGACTTCTGGATGGCATCCAAATTAGCACCATGGCTCATTAGCAACTCTGCTAAGGTATTTTTTTTATCCTGTAACGCCGCTACTACAAATAGCTCAGATGAGATGTATTGATCATCTCGCTGCTGTGCAGCCTTTTCTGTTAAGTTAAGCAGGCGGGCAAGTTCATTGGATACATGCAATTCCCCACTACCCCCCTCGATTTTTGCCATATTATCTAAGGCTTGATCCAAACCTACACGCAAGCTGTTAACGTTAACGCCCGATTGCGCTAACAGCGGTCGCACACCGCTACTGTCTTGATCTAGCATAGCCACCAGTAGATGAACTGGCTCAATAAATTGATGGTCACGTCCCACAGCCAATGACTGTGCATCTTGTAAAGCCAACTGAAACTTGCTGGTCAATTTTTCCATTCTCATAAATTTCTCCGAGTAACAAGCAAACCCTAGTTGAATGAAATTGCATTGGTGTTGTTCTGGATCAATTATTGATCGCGTTTAATTCACCTGTACTCCTAACTGTTTTCACTATTTCTGCCAAGACCAAATTTTGAAATAGATAAAATCAGCTTCTATTTTTGACCACGATCAATCACAAACCTTGCAAATAATTACAAAGTAAGGCCACAACAACGCTCTTGGTGAGAAAACGAGATGAAACAGCTAGCTCTCCATCGTTCAGCCTTGTTAGCAGCATGTGTTGGCAGCTTGGTTATTGGCGGGTGTACCAGCTCAGACACAAATTCGCCTGACGAGCCAAACGATGTGCCTGCGGTAATCAACCGTGGCAACCATGTTGAGGTGCTGAACGAGGCATTCGCCTTATTCGTTGGAGATGTCTACAACAGTAATATTAAGAACCTTGGTTTTGATTTTCTGACTGAATACAATCCTGATCCACCTCCGTCAACAACAGCCTGTTCCAATGGCGGTACCGCCCTGTTTGCCTACGTATCTCCATTGCAATTCAACTTTGAGGGCTGCCAGGTGGGGACCCATGTTTATGATGGCGAGATATCACAATTACAGAACATCTTAAGAAACGGCATTGGCGTTGATACCAATGGGTTCAGTATAAACATGCAGCCAGATATCACTTTAAGCTTCTCAGGTGATGGGCGTCGCCTGTTCTCAAGAACCACTGCAGATTATGTAAATGTGTGGTGGGTAGAAGATTGGACACTGACTAATGATGACCCAGAAAATACGCTCGAAATAATCAATGCCTCACACAGCTTTCGTTACGGATTCGATTCCACTTCACAATTGAATTTTATCGCACGCATGACGGGTCATCTAAGCTGGCAATCCAACCTTACCAACCAGAACACTGTGCTGGCAACTGTGCTTAACGATCTAACGTATCCATCGACAGATGGGCCAGCTGATGAAAACTGGAACTTCACGCAAGGCACATTGGAATTACTCGCTGATGATGGCAGCGCCCTTGTACTTGATGCAGATACCGGAGACGAAGAGACAGTCTCAATCACGTTGTTAAAATCAGGACAAAATGAAAGTTTTGTTCAACCCTGGTCGTTGTGGAGAACAACGCTACGCTTCGATGATTATTTCAGCCCAATCGACCGGTAACCGAAGTGCTGAATCCATACTATTGATTTCTATCAATAATAACTAATGCTGTCGATGTAACGTTGTGTTGTCTATCGTAGGGGTAAGTTACTCATGTACCAATTACAACGCTTGTTCTTCGGGTTGTTGATTTTAACTTCGTTCGCAGTGCCAATAACAAGCATGGCAGACGACGCTCAAGACAAACCTGTCATCGAGTTTATTGGCAACCGAGAAGTTGCTGTTGCAGGTTTTCTGGGTATTGATGTCTACGCTTTTTCATCACGACCGGGTGTGCCATGGCTATGGGTCGAGAATCTCCCCAGAGGGGCCAGTTTTTTCGATCGGGGTGAAGGCTTCCGCACATTTTTATGGAGCCCGGGTGCAGATCAGGTCGGTGAGCACACCATGACATTTATCGCAGCCGATGCCAACGACCAATCAATACAATCCGAACAACAAATTACCGTAACTGTTCTACCTGGAGAGTTTACAAGCCCAGCGTTTTCAATCATCGCCCCGTCCAATGTTGATGCGCTCGTGGGCCAAACATTATCAGTCAGGGTGCTCGCCACAGACAGCGATGGCAGTGTGCCTTCATTAACTGGTGTAATCATGCCCGCTACCGCTACCCTGGATGACAACGGTGATGGCAGCCGAACATTTCGCTGGACACCCACTAAAGATGATATTGGTGATCATTTGGTTCGTTTTGATGCCAGACCGGCAAACTTCCCAAACTGGAGTACTAGTCACGATCTTGTGGTCAGAGTGCTGGCTCAAGCGCCTCTAATTTCATTTCCGGTAGCACCAGGAGTTGTTGCTGGCGACACATTTAATTTTCCCGTCAGCGTAACCAAGCCAAGTGGTGCAGTTCCCTGGCTGACAATCGATAACTTACCGGGTACCGCAAGCTTCCACGACAACGGCGATGGCAGCCGTCAGTTTGTCTGGCAAACCACAGAATCAGATATAGGCTCACATGAATTCGCCCTGATCGCAACCGATCCGTTGACAGGATTATCCAGTTCTATCCAAATGTTTCTTAGCGTGTTACCACGCCCCGGTGATGGTGTTGCAGATCAGACCATTATGGTGCATGGCCCAATACAATCTTTGGATCTTAGCAATGCTGAATTCGATCAAGCAGTGGACATCTCCATCGATATCATTAACGCAAAGGTTGGTTTCTTGGCAGCAAACGTGGACCTAATGCTCAATGGTCAGTTCGTACAAGAGCTTAAGTTAAGACCAGGTACCAATACCGTATTCCTTGATGTGGCCAATACCTCGCGTCGAATTGTACTGAATATATTTCGCGTTACCTATCTTGACCGAGCGTACCCTGCCCTTCAAGCCTCAGGAATTGCGGTGGATGTTGATGCCGCGACTATTGCTTTGGGCTCACGGTTCTACGAGCTTGATGGTACACAGGTTATCTCGTCCCAGCAGTTAGCAGACATCGCCGGAGTCAACTACGTCACGTCAGTCGATATTAGTAACAGTAAAGCCGTACTCGCATCTCGAGACAGGCCCCAGGATGGTGTGTGGTTGTATAAGCGAGTGGCAGGTCGATGGGTATTTGACACTCATCTTCAGCCTGAGCCTGATCACGCGCCACAAGGCATGGGATCGGTTGCAGTCCTGGATGACAGTACACTGGCAGTGTCTGCCATCTACTACGCCGGATCAACCAATGACACCCCTGGCGCTGGTGCAGTGCTTATCTACGAACATGATGGAAACGATTGGATATACACCACAACGCTAACAGCTAACCATTCAGATCGAAATGACTATTTTGGCCATTCGCTATCACTTGAGGGCGACACACTTGTAGTAGGAGCTATCGGTGAAGATAGCAGTACTGCTGGTGTGAACGGCGATCCGTTGAACAACGACTATCAAGTCTCAGAAACAACGCTACACAGTGCCGGGGCTGCCTACGTATTCGAGCGGAACAACGGTGTTTGGGAACAATCGGCCTATTTGAAGCCAGCATCTAACGCGATTGGGAATATTGCATTTGGACACACGGTTGCGGTGTTTGGCGATACGATAGCGGTTAGCGCATTAGAAGCGGTGCGAGACATAGATGAAAACAAGGTAATACAAAACTTGCAAGCCGGTGAGCGTATCGATGTGTACCAAACTGGGAGCGTATACGTATTTGAAAAAAACTCCACCACCTGGGCGCAAACGCAAAAACTGGATGCGCCATCTGACATATGGCGTTTTGGTTTAGATATTGACGTTAAAAAAAATCAGATTCTTGTGTTGTCGCAAACCCATGCATTTTTCTACGAACGAGCTGATAACAACTGGCGACAACTCTGGAATGAGGACGTTGGTGCAAGCGTGGCAGCATTCAATGACAAGGCCATGGTTTTTGCCTCCCACGGCTATCGCGCAATCGTGTTCGGAAATGATTTTCGATATTGACGCGCGCGGCTAAAGTCATTGCCCCCACTTACATCGAGGATAAACGAATGTGGAAATCAAATCGACTCATAGCACCCGGTTTAGTGAGCGTCTTACTTATAGCGGGTTGTAGCAGCAGTAAAAACGTAACCACAGACGAGATAATGCCGGACATCACCGTGATGCCGGGCAGCGTGGATGCGGTGGCTAGTGCAGAGCCTGTCGGTATAATAGAGGAAAACGACTTAGAACCTGTGACGCCTGCGAATGGTTATCGTTCTATGTCGATTCAGAGCATGTCAACTGATGCAGACACACCGATTTTAATATTGCATCAGTTCATCAATAACGGGGATAGCACGAATGATTGCTATCTAAGCTACAGTCTTGGGGATGGTACGTTCAGCACTCTAATTGAGAAAAACAATCGCGTTTCAAGTTACTCGATCAGTCGTGATGCTACTACCACCGCGTGGCTTGATGAGAGTACACGCACATTGGTCTTTGAGGCCAGTAGCCATGACGGCCAACACCATGCATACAGAGCCTTCTTTCTAACCAGAACCCAACCCACAGAGGGTCTTCCTGAATACGTTGATGGTGCCTTATTAGTGGACACAGATAGTGGTGACATCACCTTGCTTAGCGAAAACCGATACCAACGTTTTTACAGCTAGAAAGTGCCTCCAGGCGTACAGGATGATGCCACTATTTCCGGTGATGGACGCGTTGTCTACGCACAACAACCGCTTTAAAATTTTGCGTCAATCCAACCGATATAAGCAGTTGTGAATTTGACAATACTCGTTACGTTATGGTCGACCCGGCCAGCATCAGTGGGAACGGTAATACTGCGTTAATCAGAACCATTTTGAAACGCCCTGATATCGATACCCCGCAAAGTGTTATGGAATTATACTACTCGATATTAATACCGGTACCGTGCAACGCGTAGCGCCAGACTGGACAGCAAACAAGACCTATGCCGTAACGAGCGACGTTTACAGATGAACAAAATGCCGTACGACACATCACGCATCCGTAATAAACTCGCTTTCGATCTCATGAGTGAAATACCCAACCTGCCAGGCTTGCGCACCCAATTTGTGAACGTGTGGATTGACGATGGTGAGGGCCCTGTCGATTTGACGGTCACTTTAATCTGCTCGAAATGGTCGCAGCGCTTAACGATGGCACCCAGTCTTTTGATTCAGTCTTTGCCCGTTACTTTGATGAACAAAACGTGTTGACATGGGTAACCGTGAATTTCTTACTTCATCAGAACGACGCTGTGAAACACAATTTCTACCTGTACAACCCAGACGGTTCAGACAAGTTCTACTTCCTGCCCTGGGATTATGACGGTACATTTGATGTCGAGCCGACACCTGCCAATAACTATGACCCGGACGAACTGATGCGTCGTCTTTATTATGGGTACGGTAAGGGTCGCGCGAGTAACTTTTTGAAATAGTATTACCGGCAACCTGGCATCCACCAGAAGATTCTCGCCAAAGCCGCTGAGCTAAGAAACAACCAGCTTATGAATAGCAACATTCAGGAACGCGCGAGCCGGTATGCATCGGTAGTCAGTCCTTATGCTGGTAAATCACCCGATTTAGACTTCAATATGTCGTACGCAGAAAGCAACAGTAATGGCTTCGCCGATTTCGTTGCGCGATCTCACACTGCTTCGCAGGAATTTGGTATTCCGTTTCCACCAAAATACCGATTACCAAAAATCGATAATGAGGCAGTGACCTTTCGCTGGTATGCCGCGCACGACATGAACGGTTCTGATCTTAGTTATGATCTGGAGATTGCTTCTTCACCAGAATTTAGAGACGCTGATCAAGTTATGTTGGTCACCGATATTACCGAGTTAAGCTACCGTGTTCCACTTGGTGAGCTCTTGTCGGGAACACACTATGTTCGTTTAGTCGCACGTACTGCATCCGACCCGGAACGATTATGGCAAACTGCTAGCAACCGCCCGGTTATAGATGGTGAAATGCGGATTGGCGTACAGGAATTTACCGTTCCATAGACCAGACGTTCAATAGCCTGTTATTGACACGGTGAGGCGATGGCATCAAACCTTGGTGCCATTGCTATCAATTCGCTCCAACTGCCACTAGCCGCTGTGCCTCCTAACCTATCCGCACAGTTGCGATCAATCCAGATACTGCCAAGCTCACCATTATCGGCCTTGTCTATCCAACCCGCGCCGGGCAAAACTCTACAGAACAAGAACCGCGGCACTGTCATGCGCGACCTGGTCATACTCACCGCTAAAAACACGCGATTCCCTAAAATGCAAAACATTGGAAACTAGCCAAAAATTATACAATTCACGTTCGTAGACGCACTTACGGCGTTGTCCACTCACTGAATTGCATGGCTTGACGAAACGACATCAAGATTCGAAACGTTAAGTTTGGACAATCAGATTTCGTCGATCGGTATTTTTAGAAATCGTTTACCGCTATCGTCTGGTGGGGGTAAGTTACCAGCGCGCATATTCACTTGCACGGATGGCAATATTAATTTCGGCATACCCAGTGTTTTGTCTCGCTCATCGCGCAGCTTGACAAACTCCTCTTCGCTGATGCCATCGTGAACATGAATATTACTGGCTCGTTCTTCGGCAACGGTGGTTTCCCAGCGAAATTCATCCCGCCCTGGTGCTTTGTAATCATGACACATGAACAATCGAGTCGTTGGCGGCAGTTCAAACAGTCTTTTTATTGAATGATACAAGGTTTTCGAATCACCACCTGGAAAATCAGTTCGGGCGGTGCCATAGTCAGGCATGAACAAGGTATCTCCAACGAAAGCGGCATCGCCTATGACATAACTCATACAGGCGGGTGTATGACCGGGAGTTTGTAATGCACGAGCTTCGAGATTTCCAATGGAAAACGACTCGTTATCTCCAAATAAATGATCGAATTGACTTCCATTATGCTCAAACTCGCTGCCCGCATTAAACAGGGTGCCAAATATCTTTTGCACATCAATTATTTTATAACTGATCCCCAGTTTTCCTCCCACCCGCTCTTTAAGCAATGGCGCTGCAGAAAGATGGTCTGCATGAACGTGTGTTTCCAGAATCCATTCGACTTTTAGTCCATTGCTGGCAATATAGCTGATCACGTCATCGGCTGAAGCCTGAGAAGTACGACCCGATGCCGCATCATAATCAAGCACAGAGTCAATGACGGCGCAGGCCAAACTGGAAGGGTCTGACACCACATAGGTAGTTGTGCAGGTCTGTTCATCAAAAAAAGCAGTGACATTGGGTTTAAGCATGATTTACCTCATTAGTAATTTTCTCTATAGACATTCCAGATTTTGCCTGAGCTTTTCTTGTGGTTTCTGATCCATCTCAAACTACACAATAAAAAACCCAATTCTTCTTATATATTGCGTAATCTAAATTCTCTATTCAGGCCAAGTTAGTGGCTAGGGCAGTACAAATTTGATTCTTGTCAATGATTATCCTGTCGCTAACCCGCAAAATGAGTTTTCACTAATAAATGGAGCTACTAATGAATAGGTTAAGGCTGCTCATAAATACCGTTTTTTTGTTAAACGCAGTGGCACTATCTGGTTGTGCGAGTCAGGCACAGATACAGAGCTTGCAAGCAGACATTGCTGCACTACAAACCCAAACGGAAAAGGCAAGTAGTGATGCTAACCAGGCATTACAGGACACCACACTACTTAAAAACGAATTGTCGGCTGTTCGAAAGTCCTCCGAATCAGCAAGTGCAGATGCTTCTGCAACGCGCAAATTACTTGAACAGTTAAATGCAAGATTAGAGCGCGGCTCTGCTACAAAAACGTTTAAATAACCCGTCCACTGGTTTATGTCTGATTGATCATTTCAGCAAATGATCAACTCATAATAAACAAAAAAGGAAGGAATTATGGGTGATTATTTCTCCTGGCTGAATGATCAGCTGCTCAGAATGCAATGGCTTTCGGACTTGGTGACACTCGTGGTTCGCGACGGCATCGGCCTGGATACCAACGACCGTATTGGAGGGAGTATTCACTTCTTTGTATATGATGTAATCAAGATTTTTATTTTGCTTTCGGTTTTAATATTCACCATCTCATATGTGCAGAGTTATTTTCCTCCTGAGCGAACACGCAGAATGCTTGGTAAGCAAAAAGGTCTGAAAGCGAATATAACAGCTGCTTTACTGGGTACAATCACCCCGTTTTGCAGTTGCTCGTCTATTCCTCTATTTATTGGGTTCACCAGTGCAGGATTACCACTGGCAGTAACATTTTCATTCCTGATCTCCTCCCCACTGGTTGACCTGGCATCGGTGATTCTTTTAGCCAGCATATTTAGCTGGAACATTGCGATGGCATATGTTGTCGTTGGACTGGTACTGGCAGTGTTGGGCGGTACAGTGATCGGCCGCCTCAATCTGGAAAATCAGGTAGAACCCTTTGTCTTTCAAGCTCCGGTGGACGATTATGATAACGATGGCGTTATCAGCCGAAGTGAACGACTCTCTTATGCACGCGAGCAGCTAAGTGAAATAGTGCACCGGGTCTGGAAATACATTTTGATTGGCGTAGGTATTGGCGCAGCCATCCATAATTGGATACCTGAAAACTTGATAACAACTTTACTTGGACAGGATAAATGGTGGTCTGTCCTGGTAGCCACCACCGCAGGCATTCCGATGTATGCGGACATATTCGGCACTCTGCCCATAGCTGAGGCATTGGTGAATAAACAAGTTGGGCTGGGAACTACGCTAAGCTTCATGATGGCCGTCACAGCCTTGTCACTACCGGCAATGATCATGCTAAAACGAGTTGTAAAAATGCCACTATTGATTTTATTCGTTTCAATTGTCGCAATTGGTATCGTGATAATAGGTGTGCTGTTTAACAACACAACACAATGGTTAGTTTGAAAGGACAAGTGCATGAATATTAAAATTTTGGGTTCAGGATGTAAAAAATGCCTGGCGCTGGAGAAAAACGTAACAGCAGCGGCTAGCGCTGCTGGTATGGAGGTCGAGATTGAGAAAATCACTGACATTGTTGACATTGCACACTATGGCATTATGTCAACGCCCGGACTGGTTATTGATGGAAAGGTCGTCTCTACAGGAAAGCTATTGAACGAAGCACAAATTTCGCAGCTGTTAACACGGCAGTAGTCATGTACAGCGGATACAGTTCGTAGCGTAGACAGTCAACTTCTTATCAGTCTGTGGGTGACAATCTAAGGGCCGTCGGCAATCCGTTGCTGGTCTCAACTATCCGACGAATAGAGCTTCTTAACGCAGTCTTTAACGGTCGACTGTCAATCGCTGATTCCACCAGATCAACAGCGTGCGCAAACAGCTGCTCATCACTTATTTCGAATTCTGGCAGCGGTGCGTGTACTTCAATATGAAGTTTGCCAGCGTACCAGCCCACCTTCACTGGTTCGTGAACAATGTTAACGGGTATTCCCAGTGGAAGATGAGTAAACAAGTAACTGATGTCTTCCGGATACATTCTTACGCAGCCATGGGTCACTCGCAGACCAATATCGTAGGGATTCGAAGTACCATGAATAAGGTAGCCCGGTATATCAAGATAGATGGCATGTTGCCCAAGCGGATTGTCAGGGCCAGTCACAACATCCGGTAAAACGACCCCGCGTTCAGCCGCTTCAGCCTTAATTGATGCTGGAGGATACCAGGATGGATTGGTTTTTTTTCTTACAACTAACGCGTTTGTGATCGGTGTTTGCCAATCAGCCCGACCAATACTGACTGGATAAGTCAACAGGACTGGTGGAGTTAAGTCGTTTCTGACTGTTGGAAAGTAATATAGTCGTTTCTCAGCAAGATTGATGACCAGACCATGCCGGTCTTGCGCAGGTAAAATATAACGTGTGGGCAATTGCACTAGCTTATATTCAGTGGTACTTACCGGGAGCCAGCGTTTTAGATCAGGGTTGGCTAACAGAAACTCCTCTTGACCGATACCTCGTCTTCTAGCGATATCAATTGGGAAAGTACCCGGTGCTACTTCATAGCTTGTTAAAAACCCAACCAGATCAACGTCTTCTGGTGGCAGGACATACCGGTCAGCGTATTGGGGTGAACTTGCGCTAATAAGACAGCATACAATGACAAAAGAGCGGAACATATCATTCACGTTAATGTTCACTGCATGAGCAGCAATCTGGGTAAAACTGCTATTTGACAATAATAACTGAACACTCGGCATCGTGTAGCACCGACTGAGATACGCTTCCCAAAAGTAGCCCTTGCAGTTTTCCAACGCCGCGACTACCCATAACGATGGTGTCGATATTATGCGATTTACTAACATCGATTATGTGATCAGCGGGGTCGCCATTTGCCACAATGGTATTGGTAGGTTTAATATTATATTCTCGCAAAGCCGCAGTAGCCCGCTCCACTATGCTCTCACCAACAAGCGTATCAACCACCTGATGGATATTGTTGCTTTGAGCTAGCATCGTTCTCGCATATTGTGCTTCGTCTGGTAATGGTGCACGAAAGTCCACCGCTTTCATACGCTGTTCAATCTCGTGTGAAAATTCCACTTCAACGCCTTTGCGCATTGCACGAGTTACAGACTTTTCGCTAACCACATGCAGCAGGACAACGGACGCATCGTGCTGCTTTGCCAGGGATGCCGCAACATCCAAAGCAGCGTATGAATGCGCAGAGCCATCCACGGTAATCAGTATATTCTTCATTGCCCGTTCCTCTTGCGTATCTAATTCGAGCGAAAAAAAGGCAAACCATGTGTTAGAAGGAGCGCCTCTATGCAGGAATTACTGCGTCGTTTTATGATGAATAGAAATGTGTTTTATTTGATAAACAATATGCCGTTTTATAATTTATGATCCATTGATTTAAATCAAGTTACTGCAAACGGGAGTGAAGGAAAAGTAATTTTATCTATTCCGGGGGTCAATCCTGGGAGTCAGTGCAGGATTTATTTTATTTTAGTTACTACTATACTGGGCAACAATGAACGTATATGTGCCACGTCACATAACTGAGTTCCTGCGGTCATTACAGCAGCGGCGCCAGAGGCAACCGCGTAACTAAAAGCATCCTCCAGTGTTTTGTTCTGTGCAAGCCTGGCAACCATACCAGCGACAAAACTATCCCCTGCTCCCACTGCTGAGCGTACCTTAACGCGAACAGCTGGTGCTCTTAACGTTCGGTTCTCAGTGCACACAAAAGCGCCATGCTGGCCCATAGAAACAGCCACAATAGACGCTTTTCCCTGCTGTACTAGCAATTGAGAAAAAGCAATGGCCGAAGGTTCATCCAATTTTTTACCGGCCAGACTTTCCAGCTCACCAAAACTGGGCTTTAATAAAAAGACTGGGGCCTTGTCTATTGTTGCGTTTAGCGCTTCACCTGAACAATCCAACACGACCTTTATACCTCTGCTTGATACCCTGTTTGCTATCTTTGCGTAAGTATCCGTTGGTGTGTTAGTCGGTAAACTACCGCTAAGAACCAGCATTTCGCAATCCACGGTATCCAAAAAATCGATAGCCTCTTGCAGAATACCAGTTGGCTGCGCTTTGCCTTCGCTTATAAACCGGTATTCTCTAAATGTATCTTCTTCAAAAACCGTGTACGAAAGCCGGGTGTTTACCTCTGAGTGGATACGGTGATTTGGAATCCCAAGATCATCAATAGCTTTCGCCAGCTCATCTCCATAAATACCTCCGGACAAAAAACTTAAAAACACATCACTACCCAATTTGTTTACGACTCTGGCCACATTAACGGAGCCACCACCGGGGTATTCGCATTGATCATGTACCCGAATCTTTCGGGTGACGTGCACTTTGTCGGCGACCCCAGCAATATCCAGCGCTGGGTTCAAACACAAACAATGAATAGTTGTGTCAAGCATGTTAGTGATATGCGATCTATTCAGAAATAAATAACAAATATTTGGCTTTAATCCCAGATTAAACAGCCTCCTGTTTGGTCTCGGACTGAATGCGCTGCTCTGCATTAGCAATAGATCGTTTTACCTTGGCAAAGCTATCTGGCGAAACCGATATAGAGTCAATGCCGTGCTCAACCAGAAACTCGGCGAATTCAGGAATGTCGCTCGGCGCTTGTCCGCACAAGCCAATCGGTATATTGGCTTTTTTGGCAGCTACTATCGCTTTATCAATCATCCAGGTAACCGCTTCATCGCGTTCATCAAATACCAACGATAGAGCCTCTGAATCGCGATCAACGCCCAGCGTTAACTGGGTTAAGTCATTGGACCCAATAGAGAACCCGTCAAAGCGCTCAGCAAATGCCTTAGCCAATATCACGTTGGACGGCACTTCACACATCATGTAAATCTCCAGCCCTGCCTGTCCACGCTTTAGCCCTTGCTTGGCTAATACCTCTAATACCGCATCGGCTTCTTGAAGAGTTCTACAGAAAGGCACCATTATAATGACATTGTCAAAGCCCATCTCGCCTCTTAATCGCTTTAACGCTTGACACTCTAAACTGAATCCATCAGCGTATTGTTCAGAGTAGTAGCGAGACGCTCCTCGAAATCCAATCATTGGGTTAGATTCAATAGGTTCGAATTGTTTGCCGCCAATCAAATCGGCATATTCGTTTGATTTAAAATCGCTGAGTCGAACTATTGTGGGTTTAGGATACGCAATGGATGCAATTCTGCCCAGCCCCATGGACAGCTTGTCTATAAAATAGTCAGTGGGACTATCATACCCTTTGATCAATGACTTAATTGTCGATTTGGTTTCTTCGTTATTTAATTGATCAAAGTGAGCTAACGCCATCGGATGCGCTTTGATATCATTATTAATAACGAATTCCATCCGAGCCAGGCCTATCCCATCGATGGGCAAACGCCACCAACGAAAGGCGGCATCTGGATTAGCCAGGTTTAAATATACATGTGTGTCAGTTGGTGGTACGTTGGCGAGGCGAAATTCAGATTCTTCAACGTCGGCCACGCCGTCGTATACTTCGCCGACTGACCCTTGTGCGCACGATAAAGTTACCACCTGGTCGGATTGAAGAACTTCAGTGGCGTTGTTGGTGCCAACTATAGCTGGCAATCCCAACTCTCTGCTAACTATAGCTGCATGTGAGGTTCGACCTCCGTGATCTGTAATAACACCCTTTGCCTGTTTCATTATGGGCACCCAGTCCGGGTCAGTATTACTGGTAACTAAAATGCTGCCTGGAACAAACTGGTCTCTGTCCACAGGGTTATCAATGCGGCAAACAGGGCCCGATACGACTCGATCACCAATACTGATACCGCGAATGAGCTTTCTTCCGGCCCTGATTATTTTACTGGTCACAAAGTCCATGGAGGAATCTTGTGACTGGACGGTTTCCGGTCTGGCTTGAACTATAGAAAGTGATTGACTAACTCCGTCTTTTGCCCATTCAATATCCATTGGACAACCGTAATGACTTTCTATTATCACAGCCCATTTGGCGAGTTGAATAATTTCATCTTCAGTTAATACGAACCTGTTTTGCTCTTCTACGCTGGTATCAACAGTGCGCGTAGCTTGCTCTTTATCACCGTAAATCATTTTGCATGATTTTTTCCCAAGAACTCGGTTTACAATTGGCGCAGCATCGCCTTTTCCGACCAGTGGTTTGAATACCACATACTCATCTGGGTTAACGATCCCTTTAACCACTGTTTCCCCTAGCCCCCAGGCAGCATTAATAAGTATTGACTTATCAAATCCGGTTTCAGTATCAATCGAGAACATAACGCCAGATGCGCCTTTATCAGACCTGACCATACGCTGTACGCCGACCGACAACGCGATTTTTAAATGATCAAAACCTTTGGCTCGACGGTAACTGATGGCTCTGTCAGTAAACAATGATGCGTAACAGTTTTTGCAAGCATCCAACAATGCTTCCGTACCTCTGATATTTAAATACGATTCCTGTTGTCCGGCAAAGCTAGCGTTGGGCAGGTCCTCAGCAGTTGCACTCGATCTGACAGCCATGTCCGCGTCATCATCACCACTGCACAACTTCTTGTACTGCTCCGAAATCGACTCTGCAATGACCGAAGGCCAGTGGCCATGCAATATCGCTTTTCTGATCGTACTGCCTGTTTCGTCCAAACTTACCGAACCATCGTTGTAACGAACTTGCGCAATGGCAATTAAATCACGCAAATGATTGTGATCAATAAACATCCAGTAGGCATTAATCGTTGTTGCAAAACCAGGCGGAACAGCAACACCCTGCTCGGTCAGTGAGGACACCATCTCACCTAACGATGCATTTTTTCCACCGACTACAGCGATGTCGTCACGCCCACAGTCCGTGAAACTGACTGTGTATTGATTCGCAATATTCATCTACTTCCCCTTCGTCTAAAAAGCGCTACTGAGTATGGTCAAACAATGACACATGCGAACATGGGCTGAATTGATCAAAATCAACGCTGGTCAGACAATTTCTAGCGAATATGCCATTCAGCATGCAATATCGACAATCGAACTAGAAATCGCTATGACCAACACTGATACCACAGTAAACCTGCAGTCTAAAAAACCAACATTAAAACGTTCACTCAATCTACCTTTGCTGGTCCTGTACGGTCTGGGCACCACCATTGGCGCAGGCATCTATGTATTGATTGGTAGCGCTTCAGGCGAAGCAGGTATCTATGCTCCACTGGCATTTCTTGTTGCTGCCATTGCTATCGCGCCATCCGCAGCTTCGTATGCCGAGCTTGCCGGACGATTTCCGGTGAGTGCCGCCGAGGCCGTCTATGTAGAAGAAGGTTTCCGATCAAGCTTATTTTCAAAAATGACAGGGTTGCTGGTGGTGTTCTCAGGGGTTGTGGCGGCAGCTGCTATTACGGTGGGTTGCGCTGGCTATCTAAGGGTTTTCGTTGATTGGCCAACCTGGATTGTGATACTTGGCATCGTTGTATCGATGGGTGCAATCGCAATCCTGGGCATACTTGAATCAGTCATGCTAGCCGCGCTGTTCACACTGATTGAAGTCGGCGGCTTACTGATGATAGTGATGGCTGGATTATCAGGCAGCGAGAATATAAACACTGGTGTTCCCATGATTTTCAATGGGCTTGACAACATCGACATCTGGAGTGGTATCGCCAGTGCCGGACTCCTTGCGGTGTTTGCATTCATTGGCTTTGAGGACATGGTCAACGTTGTCGAGGAGACAAAAAAGCCATCAATCACCATGCCGCTTGCTATTGCAGCGACCCTATTGATAACAGCTATATTGTACTTTTTAGTAACGCTTGTTTCAGTACTAGCAGTCAACCCCAGCGACCTTGCACAATCTGAAGCGCCACTGAGCACAGTTTATGAGCAGCTAACCGGTCGCTCACCTACCGCCATTAGTGCCATCGCCGTTTTCGCGACGCTGAATACCATTTTGGTTCAGTTCATTATGGCATCCAGAGTTATTTACGGTTTAGCTGATCGGTCGGCGCTGCCTAAAGTTTTATCGGCTGTTAATGGAAAAACCCATACACCCATACTAGCGACCATCATCGTTGTCGCATTAACTGCTGTGTTTGCTCTGGCTGTGCCGCTTGCAAAATTAGCGCAATACACATCGATGATTATTTTGCTGATTTGGGCGGTGTCGAACCTGGCGCTGATTCTTATTAAGTTGCGCAAAACGCCGTTACCTGAAAACTGTTTTCGTGTGCCATTTTGGGTACCTGTACTAGGCTTGTTTTTCTGCGGTACTTTTATCTTCATTGCACTGACCAATACCTAATTCAGTTTTTTCCAGTAGCGGAAAGTCGTCTTCATCCAGTATTCTATAAGCTGCACCATCAAGGTCTTCGTATTGGTCTTTTCTCATTGTCCATATAAATGTGAGCAGGCCAATTACACCCAGCCCCAAAGATAAGGGCAATAAAAAAAGATAGCTACTCATGTCTCAGCACTCAAGTGGTGTTTTACTGCACAAAAGCTTTCGCCGTTCGCGCCAGAGCGACTGATACGCAAAGCATTGGCCACCACCAATACCGAAGATGTTGACATAGCGATTGCAGCAACCAAGGGAGTGACAAACCCTGCAAACGCAAACGGGAGGGCAATCAAGTTGTATATGATCGCAATAGCAAAGTTTTGTCGTACGATTGTATGTGCGCGACGCGCAACAGTTATCGTTTCTGGAACAGCCATCAAACTTGAGCGTAAAAATACAAAATCAGCTACCGTTCTGCTCACGCTGGCAGCGTTAGCTGGTGCTATGGATACTGTGGCCGCAGCCATAGCCCCAGCATCGTTTAGGCCATCTCCTACCATTATCACCCCGCGCCTTGCGTAGTCAATAACTCTTCGTTGTTTCTCATCAGGCAAACATTGTGAATGGAATGAAGCGATATTGAGTCTGGAGGCAATCGTCTTCACAGGCGCTGGTTTGTCTCCGGATAATATGACCATATTCGGTACCTGTTCCCGTAAACACTTTATTGCTGTTTGCGCACCCACCCGCAATCGATGATCAAACTCGAACACAGCTGTGATCTGGCCATCTTCAGTCAGAACACATTCAGAAATTTTGTCATCGTGTTCACGCCCTTCACTTGAATTGGTCATCACTTTAGAGCAAGCCCATGGTCGATTACCGAGGCGTACAACCTTTTTTCCTATTGTCGCTCGCAACCCACAACCGGGCACTTCCACTATTTTACTGCCAGACACAACCGTATCTATTGCCATAACAGATTTATTCGAATCTGAAATACACTGAATCGCATTGGCATAAGGGTGATTCGATTTTTTTGCTAACAACTGAGCCAACGCGAGTGTACGGCTATTAAAAAGCGATGTCGACGAGACAACCGGCAAGCCGTCGGTTAAAGTACCTGTCTTGTCGAACACCACCGTATCGATTTTTCGTATTTTTTCCAGTGCCGCGCCATTTTTCATGATAATGCCTATTGAAAGCAATCGCTGGGCCGCAACTGCCTGAACCATTGGCACCGCCAAAGCCAGAGCGCAGGGGCAAGTAATAATTAATACTGAAATGGCAACGTTTGCAGACCTATGCACATCGCCGCTCAAAAAATACCAAAGCAGAAACGCAATGAAAGCTGCACTGTGCACAACAGGTGAATACAAGCTGGATGCTTTATCCGCCAACGCACGATACGGACCCCTGGCACCTTCTCCATAGCTGACTAATTGCTTTATTGATGCAAGAAATGAGTCTGCTGCACTGGCTTTAACCTTGACAGTTATGTCCGTGGACAAATTCAGGCTTCCCGCCAGCACAGGGTGATTGGGCGATACTGTGCGCGGTAAGCTCTCGCCATCGACAATCTCACTATTAACATCGGAAATGCCCGATACCACGACACCATCAACTGGAATGCGCGTACCTGCTGATACGACAATCCGATCGCCGGGTAGTAAGCTTCGAGTCGGCACATATTCAAGCGCCCCATCAGAATCGACTAAATGTGCACCTACAGGCTCCAGCCTTTGCAGCCCATTAATTGAGTTCATGGCTTTTTCTCTCATCATGTAATCTACGGTTCGACCAATGAGAAGAAAGAACACCAGCATACTGACTGCTTCAAAATAAACATGCTGGGCATGAACAACAGTGTCGTACAGACTCATGCAACAGGCTAATAGGATACCCACGGTAATAGGTACATCCATATTACTGTTGCCGGACCTAAGTGCAAACCAGGCAGAACGATAAAAAAACCGACCCGCATACAACACGGCTGGAATGGTTATCAGGGCCGAAATCCAATGGAACAACTGACGTGTTGACGCATCAGCGCCCGACCAAACAGCGACCGATAACAACATAACATTTCCCGCTGCGAAACCGGATACGGCCAGCGCTTTTAGGTAGTCGGTATATTTTTTATCTGCGGTTTCACTCTGAGTGGAGGGTAGCACCGGATGAAAACCCAGTCTGGCCAGCTCTTCAAACATAATTTCTGGATTAATATCCGCTGACCAATTGATTGATACACGCTTGTTGGTAAGATTGACTCGTACCGTTTCTATACCTTCAAGCGCTACCAGCGCTTTTTCAATTCGCCCCATACACGAACCGCAATGCATATCCGGGACCGATATTTCAGTTTGCATTTGATTGGGTGTAAACGATTGGCTGACTAGGCGAAGTTCATCGCGGGTCGGCATCAAGTGTGTTGCGCTGCTCATGATGGCTCAGCAGTTTCACCTATTGCCGGACCAAAAACAGGCACATCTTCCGATTGTCTTATGTCATTATAAACATGCCATGTAGAATGACCCAGCACTGGAAAGACAAACACCAATCCGATCAAACCTGTGAGCAGGCATAATGCAGTTAGCCCTAACACAATGCCGCCCCACAAAAGCATAACCGGTAGATTGTGCCAGGTAAGCATTATACTAGCACCCATTGCCGTGAAGGCATCAGTCTCTTCGTTCAGCAACATTGGTACAGACAGTACACTGATGGCAAAAGCAAACGCTGCAAACAACCCACCCACAAAAGCACCGGTTATTAACAACAAATAACCTTTTGGTTCTGTAAATACCAGCTGTAAGACTCCGTTAACGCTGGGAAATTCGTGCATCCCAAAAAACAAGGCAAATAATAGAACACCAGCACGCAACCATAGCAAAATCCACAGTGTAAGCATCAGTCCTATAAACAGTAATTGACCTTTAGATTTGGGTTTCACAAAAAGCATAGAACCGATGGAAACAGACTCATTTTTCTGAATTCTACGACTCTTCTCGTATAAGCCAATTGCTAAAGTCGGACCGATGACTAAAAAGGCAGCCAACGCAGGCAACAATATATAATCAAGCTTTAACACGACCAGACCAGCGACGATTAAAATCGACAATGCCGTTATAACTACGCCATACAGAAGACTCGCTTCCATATTCACGTTGCGAAAATCTTCCCAACCACGTCTTAACCAATAATACGGATAATTTAACGGCAGACGACGATTAAGTTCTGGTTTCGTACGTATGGAGGCACTGGGTTTACTTAAGGGCATTGGTTCACCTCATCTTTGCTGCGAATAGAATCGTTCTGCAAAACCAAAAGACAGGAATCTGCAAACTAACATGATGACTTTGCTGCGATATGGTTTGATTTCGCGCTTTGCACAGTTTTCTCATGTTGCACACAATCGGGCTGAGAACTAAAGGCTATCCTGACCATGCGGCTACTGGCGATGGTCAACACAACCACAAACAGAACAATAGATGCCAAAAAAATAGCCAAAGCATGCTTTTTCCAAAAGCGGAGCAAGCTAGTTTCTAGCCATCGAGTAGAATGGTTATTCGCAGCCATATTAGTTTTCAGCACTGTCTGCTTGCGCGTTTAAGCCAGAAACGTACAAAGCCAGGATTCGCAGCTGTACATCAGATAAACGCCCTTTCCAGGCTGGCATGTAGCCACTGCGTCCTTCATTGAGTGAGCGCATAATGGATGCTTGATCAGCCCCATACAGCCATTCATTATCGACCAGGTTTGGTGCACCCAATGCCGTGTTGCCAAGCCCTGAAGTCCCATGACACGCTGCACAATTATTGTTGAAAACCTCTTCTCCTTTCCTAACCGAAGTTATCTCATCAGCTCTAGCGCCTGACCCCACATTTTTATCACTCAAGCTACGGACATAAGTTGTAACAAATCCAAGCTTCTCAGAATCGAGTATGTTAGTTCGACCAAATGCTGGCATGTGTGAAACTCGAGTGCCTTCAGTCTCTGCATTTATACCCACTTCAAGGGTTTTCAAAATATCTTCTGCTGTGCCGCCCCACATCCAACTCGTGTCATTGAGTCGAGGGAAACCCGGACCGCCCTCGCCGCTCTGACCATGACAAACCCCACAGTTGTCACTGAATAATGCCGGACCGCTTTGCGCAACAATTGCGTTTAGCTCTTCATCCGTTAGCACATCATTTAGGGGCATAGATTGAAGCTTCTCCGACCATAGAGTTTGCTCAGCTTTTGCCACTCTAAGTTGCTGCTCGATAGTGTGCTTTTGATCAATGTCCAGCTTTCCTCGGGAATAGTCATCTATGCCCGGCCATGAAGGCATCAAATACCAATATCCGAGTGAAAACAATATTGTTGCAGTTAAACAGAACAATAAAAATCTTGGGACTTTAGTGTTGAGCTCACTGATACCATTCCATTCATGGCCTGTCGTCAAATAACCAGTATACTTATCGCGCTCTTCTACTGACATGGAGTATCCTCATCGTCAATAACAGAATTAGCAGCAGCATCAAACTTTTTCTTGTTACTTGGTCTATAAACATAAATTAAAACCACGAGTGAAAAAGCAATAAGATAAATAAGCCCGTGCGTTTTTGCATAAAAAACCAAATCAACATGTTCGAATTGCATTAGTAAGACTCCTGCTCTTCCACTGATTGTTTGTACGCTACATTGGTGAGCTTACCCAATATTTGCAAGTAACTAATGACGGCATCCATTTCGGTTACCATGGCCTTGTTTCCATCAAATGTGCGAACCGAAGTCGCATCGCCATAGCGACTTATCAGGCTCTGTACGGTTTCACTATTCGGGCTTGCTTGCGCTATTGTGTCCTGCGCTGCATTTATAAGCATTTCGTCTGTGTACGGAACACCAACTTTGCGTAATGCAGCCAAATGCGTGCCCATATTCTCTGTTTTCAGTTCATTTCGGTTCAACCACCGATAGGCTGGCATGATCGATGCGGGCACCACATCTCTCGGATTGGTCAAGTGTTTTTGATGCCAAAGATCAGAGTACTTTTGACCTATTCGGGCAAGGTCGGGACCAGTTCGTTTTGAACCCCACAGCATGGGATGGTCGTATTGAGATTCTGCGGCCAGCGAATATGGACCATACCGATCTACGTCGTCTCTGAGGGTGCGTATCATTTGTGAATGGCATGCGTAACAACCCTCGCGAATGTATATATTGCGTCCAGCAAGCTCAAGCGGTGTGTAAACACGCATATCATCTGCTGTTTCAACGGTATCATCGATGGTAAATAATGGAGCAATCTCAACAAATCCGCCAATCGCAGACACGATAACAATCGCTAGCACCAAGGCTATGGAATTTTTTTCCAACTTATAGTGTATACCGAAAATCATTGCGCCTCTCCCAGATCAGAAGATGCGTAAGCCCGACCACCTTCTTCATCTGTTAGGGCTTTGTCGGGACTGACAAATTCAATGTCAGGTTCTACATCAACGCGAATCGTCATGATGATGTTATAAAAAGCGATTAATGCGCCACTTAAATACATCAACCCACCAATACCTCTGGCAAAGTAGTATGGAAACATCGCAACCATGGAATCATGGAAAGAATGCGTCAACGTGCCACTATCATCGTAAGTTCTCCACATCACGCCCTGAGTGATACCCGCATTCCATAAACTAACCAGGTAAATAACAATGCCGGTGAGCGCGAACCAAAAATGCAGCTCAACCAAAAACGGTGAGTACATTCGCTTGCGTTTCCACAACCAGGGAACCAGGCTATACATCGCGCCAAAGGTTATAAACGCAACCCAGCCGAGCGCACCCGAGTGAACGTGCCCCACTGTCCAATCTGTATAGTGAGACAGTGAGTTGACCGGACGAATCGCCATAAACGAACCTTCGAATGTGGACAGGCCGTAGAAGATCGCGGCAACCATCATAAATCGCAATGTGGCATCGTCGCGAACCTTATTCCATGCGCCGTTTAAAGTCAGCAGCGCATTCGCAGCAGAACCCCAGGATGGCACCAGCAACATCACAGAAAATGTGACTCCCAGTGTTTGCACCCAATGAGGGAGCGCCGTGTAGTGCAGGTGATGTGAGCCTGCCCACATGTACATAAAGGTAATACCCCAAAAACTAATAATGGACATGCGATAAGAATAAATAGGTCGTTCGGCACGCTTTGGAAGAAAATAATAGAGCATGCCAAGAAACCCAGATGTTAGAAAAAAGGCGACAGCATTGTGCCCATACCACCATTGGGTCATGGCATCCTGCACACCTGAGAAAGCAGAGTAACTTTTTACTCCAACGAGAGACACGGGCATAGCGAGGTTGTTAACTATGTGAAGCACTGCCACTACCAATATGAATGCAAGGTAGTACCAATTAGCAACGTAAATATGCGGTTCGCGCCGTCTGGCCAGTGTTCTTAAATACAGGACCAGATAAGTCACCCACACAATAACCAACCATATATCCGCATACCATTCCGGCTCGGCATATTCTTTTGACTGCGTAATGCCTAGCAGGTACCCGGAGGCTGCCAACACACAAAATAAATTAAAACCGAACAACACAAACCACGGACTCACCTGACCTGCCAAGCGAGCACGACTGGTTCTCTGCACGACATGAAATGATGTAGCGATAAGTGCGTTACCACCAAAACCGAAAATGACACCTGATGTATGCACGGGGCGCAAACGACCATAACTGGCCCAGGCTGCATCAAACGTTAAATCCGGGTAGGCCATTAACCAGGCAACCCAATTTCCTACTGCCATGCCCACTATCCCCCATACGATGGATAGCAGTAAGCCGACTTTAGTCGGGTCATCGTAGTAGTTTAGTGATCGATCTTCGAGCGGTTCACTGGCAGACAGAGACTTATAGACAAACAATGCCAATACTGCCACGCACAATATGATTACTATCCCATGCATTGCAATAGGATCGTTTCGTCCAGCTACTGTGAAAAACAAACCAACTAATCCGACCGCGCTAAGAATGTACAAACTAAGTCGTCGTTCACGCTGCGTGAGAAGCTCTATCATGCGACACTATCCCTTTCTTGTTAACACAGGATTTTATAAATCAATCCTGCAATGCTAAGTGCATGGAAGCTGTGTTTGTGTGTGTATGTGTGTGAATCACTTTGGCCTGACGAATGTATTTTTTTCAACACTGAGACTTCGCTCAATGTCGTTTACGCTATCAAATAATAATTGTGTAACATACGCCGGATTGTGCGCATAAGCGCCTGGGTCTTTTGCGACGAACTGATAGTTGTAAGCTGCTTTGAGCAAGCGAGGGGTCCAACTCTGGTATCGGTTTGGATAAATCGCTTCATTCTCATCAACAACAGTGTTCGCATTTTTATCGTTAAAAAAATAAGGATAAGCGTGAGAGTCATAAATGATCGCCTGCTTGGAAACGTTTCTTGCATACTCCGCAATCACATTACCCAAATGCGTATGAATGGCCATGATTTCGCTGGCAATACCTTCTTCTATATTGCTGTCACCATCAAAGTCAGTCTTGCCGATTCGAATGTCCTCCAGAGCGTCTTGTTGATGGCATTGAGCACAAGATGCTTGTTCTACTGTCAGTGAGTGCGGATTATGACAATCGATACATTCACTAAATCCGTCCACATGAGTGAAGCGACCGGCATAAGACTGACTCGGATATTCAAATCCTCCTTGCACTTCCGAACCGAGTAGCGTGGCTGCCGCGGCTCGATAGTGAATATTAATAAAGGATAAATCACTATTAACGGAATCTTCCGGCAGGTCAGCGACTTTGTTCGTTACAGTGCTGGTGGAGGAGCGGCCTTGATGGCAAACCATGCAAGTGGCGGAACTTTTAATGTCAGTAATCTTGACGTCGGACGGGAATGTGACCTGGTCAAGTGATTCGGCTTTTGGGTGATGACAGGTTTGGCATCCTACTACCGAACCGGTGACATGATCTTTATCCATTTTAAACGCGGTCGGACCGTCTGCTCCTGCCTCATCAACGCCAAGATAATCCATAAAACCCGTCTCGGAGTGACACTGTGCGCATGCCCCTGGTATAAGGCCCTCATCATCCCAATGAGTGAAGCTCGGACTGGCGCTATCTGCATGCGGAGATGATTCCCATAATTCGGTGGGACCGTCCGCTGCGTGAACAATTAAGCCCCACGTCACACCAAATAGTAGACAAAAAACTCTGATACCCGCTGTCATAGCCTTCCCTCTTTATTTACTGGTTAACCAATGTGGTTTGGGACAATCTCTAGTGTAATTAAGCGTTTATACTGGCTCTTGATATGGATCAATATGCATAAATTTTTGCTTTCCCGCCATAGCCAGCTATTAGACGTCAGCCCAGATTCTCAATTTCAACTCCTTGAATTGGCAAGACCTGGTTTTCAGCGATTTCAGACGTCGAAGTGATTCGACTAAAATTATTGCCGTCTTTATCGAACAAATGTCGCTTTTGAGCATCAGCATTAAGCCGTATTGAATCACCTACTCGATGCTCAACCATACCCGGAACTTTTACTACCAACAAATGCTTGTCTGCACCAATGTGAAGATACAACAAAGACTGATCACCTAACTCTTCAATGTAAGAGATTGTCGCCTCGATAATCCATTCCTCTGAATCAGTGATAATTAGATCTTCTGGTCGAACACCGAAATAGCTCGAATCTCCTAATACGTTATCCGTGGTTTCTATAGACACTGACCATTTTCCCGCACCTTGAACCTCTATCCACGTGCTAACTCCAGTTTGAACGACAGTAGCAGGAACAATGTTCATTGCCGGCGAACCGATAAAGCCTGCAACAAACAGGTTATTGGGGTGTACGTACAGCTCAAGAGGAGTGCCTACTTGCTCGATTCCGCCATCCGACGATAACACCACAATTCGATCTGCCAGAGTCATCGCTTCGACTTGATCATGAGTAACGTAAATCATGGTGGCATCTGGCAAACTTCTATTAATATTCGCAATTTCCATTCTCATGGCAACCCGTAGCTTTGCATCCAGATTTGAGAGTGGTTCATCGAACAAAAAAACATTGGGTTTTCGCACTAATGTTCGACCAATTGCAACTCGTTGTCTTTGCCCACCAGATAATGCTTTGGGCAAACGATCTAAGTATGGTGACAATTGGAGCATCTCGGCCACCTCTGTAACTGCCGCGTTTATCTCTGCCTCTGGCACATCGGCCATTTTCAGAGAAAAACCAATATTGTCAAAAACGCTCATGTGCGGGTAAAGCGCATAGTTTTGAAATACCATGGCAATTCCACGCATTGACGCAGGTACGTCATTCATGAGTTTGCCGTCGATTTCTAATTTTCCTGAAGAGATACTTTCAAGCCCTGCGAGCAATCTGAGAAGCGTCGATTTGCCACAACCCGATGGCCCTACGAAAACGATAAATTCTCCTTTTTCAATGTCCAGGTTAATGTCGTGCAGCACCCTCACCGAACCGAATGATTTATTGACATTCGTAAGCTTAATACCAGTCATCACTAACTTTCAGACAAAAGATACTCAACTTTTGCCAGTTCCTCTTCTGTGACACGTTGAATTTCGTTCAACACCTCAACATTTTCAAGCTCTACCGCACGCTCTGTTGAATCTGTATCTAATCTCGTGGAAAAATCCGTTTTTATTTTTTCAAGTCGAGCACGTAGCTTATCGCGTTTGGCTATCCATTCAGCACGATCATTTTCGGTTTTCATTTGCGTAACTCCACGGATATTTATGTTCATAAAAAGACAGTCTTAGTGACTCATCAAAACCGGTATAGGCATCTCAGCCAGCACTTTACGAGTGACACCACCAAAAACGTATTCCCGAATTCGTGTATGGCCATAGGCACCCATCACCAGCATGTCCGAACCAATATCGTTTGCGTATTGCAAAATCTCTTCTCCAACCTCACCATTGAGAGAATCCGATTCAGATATACTCACATTGACGCCGTGCCGAGATAAGGTGTTAGCCAGCTCGCCAGGATTGTTTAAAATTCTGTACTTACCCCGCCCTTTAGCATTGATCGTATGAATTCGGACACTATCAGCTTCGCGTAAAATCGGTAACGAATCAAACACCGCTCTAACAGCTTGCTCTCGACCATCCCATGCAATAAACACATTATTAAAACGATGCTCAGCTGCAGACTTTGGTACAACGATCACGGGACGAGCGCAGGCCAAAACAACATCTTCAGGCAAGTTCGGATGTGTTTTGATCTCATCGTTGGTCGCACGCTGAGCCATTAAAACTAAATCTACGGTGCGCGCCATGTCGACAATTGTGGAAGCCATCGATAAACCTTCCTCTCGAATCTCTCGCCATTCACTGACAAACTCATGGGTCGCAGTGGCAAGTTCAAACTCTTCTTTGAGTTCTCGGGATATTTTCTTGTGATGGATCTCATGCCTCTCAATCACTTCAGTGGGAATTGGAAGCTCTGACGAGACATAAAATTGAGGACTCGGCACCACATAAGCGGCAATCAAATGTGCATTGTGCTGCAGCGCAAGATCTACGGCCAAACTTAATAGCCGATCGGATGTGTCTTTAGATTGCAAATGAACAAGAATGGTCCGATAAGACATTGAATTCCTCACTAGTGAACGCTAAGGGAAGTATCTAATGATTAGCAAGCTGGCCTTTTGACTTGCATCAAACCGACTTAGGTAATTGAGTTCGCCCGGCAAAAAAAGCGAGCACTACATTGATTCGTGGCATGACTGGCAGCTACGTATCAGACGATGAGCTGGTACGTAGTTGGCAGGTTTTCTATTTGCAAATTCTTTTGCTAAATTAACATCATATAAAAACGCGCCCATATAGCGGTTAACAACAGAGTAATTAGTGACGATATTATCACCACCAATATTGGACGCCACGCGCTCAATTTTCCCAAGTTCATTTAGAACCGCGTTGTGCATTTGTTGCTCATTCATTTCGTTCTTAAAATACAATTCTGCCAGCACACCCAAACTCCGAGCCATAGACCGCATATCTTTGACCAATACTGAATGGTGAATGACCTGTACATGCACAGGCTTGGGCTCAGTTAATGCACACGAACTCAGCAATGGAGCTAGAGCAACCCCGCACACCAATACAAGCAAGCTATTTTTAATCGATTTTGCAGCACATAAAAGCAGCATGGGTGTTCTCCAGATTAAAGATCGTATTAATTCTAGCTATGCTGGATATTACCAAGCCACTATAGGCAAAAGAAATTGCTCATGATTTGATATCAGTCAATCACCCTGCACTATTTCTGAAATGTGTCAACGCTTTACGATTGATAAGAGCGCTCTACTTTCTTGACCGAATCTCGTTGGGCCATGGCGTTTCTATGTGACAGTACTTTGGGGTAGCGCTGCGGGTCTACGCCATCGGCTTCCATCCACGATGCAATACGATACAGATACGGGTCGCTGATGCTGAAGTCGTCACCATGCACCCACGGCCCTTTTAGCATCTCTTTCTCTATTAACTCAAAACACACAGAGAGCGTTTTGGGCACGTCGGCCGTCAAGGCCTTTTGTGCAGCTTCGTCATCCGTCCAGCGCGAACCGCGCATCTTATGGGCGTGAGCCACATGCACTGTGGAACACAGGTAGCTATTGAAAGCCTGAATTTGCGCGTATTCGAACGGATCTGTGGGCAGTGCTAATGAAGAATCAGGTGCTAATTGTGCGATGTAGGTCAGTATTGCCGGGGTTTCGGTGATGATACCCTGATCAAGAACCAAGGCCGGAACACGGGCTTTGGGGTTTAATTTCAGGTATTCGGGGCTGGTTTGTTGTTGTTGAGCGAAATCCAGCTCAACACGCTCGTAAGCCAGTCCTGATTCTTCCAACGCAATATAGGTGGCGATGCCAATACTGGTTTTGGATGTGTAGAATTTTATGCTCATGGTTTTTACACTCTATTGACTATTGCGCACATCGATAGCTTCACCATGCCACGAACGTTCAGGGAATTACAAGAATTATGATGACTTCACACAAGCTTGGAAATTTCGTCAGCAGTAAAATAGTTGTGGCATTGGCATCAGGTCTTTTATTGCAAGCTTGCAGTAGTAGCTCTGATGACGATGCATCGGACGGGAACGTTAAGGCCATAGGCTCCAAAGGCGGCGACGGGCACATTCGATTTATCGTACTTCCCAGTGGTATTGTTGTCGGTGATGTACCATAAGTAGAAACCGCTTTCTTCGCCTCGCAGAGGTTCAGGCAAATTTCGGTTGACGGCTCAGTCGCAACGGTTGAAGAGGACGGTGTGCTGCACGTTTATGATTTGTCTGGCAGTAGTACCGTTACGGTTTTTCCGCCAGAATAAAGCCATGCATTTAATCAAGACCAAGCGCCTCTTTGCGCTTGTTCGCCCAGGTACGCAATATCTGGTCGATCGCTAAACCAATAAACGCAACACAAAACCCTAACACCAGCCCGTTGCCCACACCTTGCCTATCCGAAAGCGAGCCCAGTATCAACTGACCTAAGTCGTCGGTGCCAATAAGCGCGCCGATAATGACCATCGCCAGTGCGAACACCACCGTTTGATTGATCCCCAGCGCCATGTGTGGAAATGACAAAGGCAATTCGATGGATGCCCAGCGTTGAAAACGATTAACACCCGACATGGATCCTGCATCGTGCAGTGACTGCGGCACACTTTGTAATCCAATCACCGTATAGCGTGCTGCTGGGATAGTTGCGTAAACGACGATCGCAATCAGCACTGACGTATCGGTTACACCAAATAGCATCATGACCGGAATCAGATAAATAAACGATGGAAAGGTCTGAAACGTATCGCACCACGTTAGTAAGATGCGAGCGGATGTTTTGTGTTGTGCGCACAAGGTACCCATCACAATGCCGATAAAACCAGAAATCAGAACCGCCATGGTCATAAGATAAGAGGTGATTAGCGCTCGGTCCCACCATTCAGTTAAAGCGATAAACAACAAGTACCCTCCAACAATCAATGCTGATCGCCAGCCACCGACAATAAAACCTGTGCCCATAGCTAATGTGAAAGTTGCTATCACTGGCATTGCAAGAAAGGCTTTTTTTACAGGCTGCAGAACATCAACGATAAACCACTCATTAAAACCTTTTAGCGCATAAAAAAAAGTGTCCCACATCCAGTCCACCCCCGCCTGCCAAAAGGGCTCGGTCGTGATGCCTTTATTGTGCGGAATCAAATACAGGTAGTTGAACCCGTCTTTAAATATAAACGAGCCAAGCCATGCGACGGCAATTCCTATAACAAATACCACCAAAAACCAAATCGAATATTTATGTCGCTGCTTAAATGATTGATCAGCAAAGTAATCGGTTTGTTTATTTGCCCAGGCCAGAGAAAGTCTGTCTAACACAATCGCAATTAATACTATGCAAACGCCAATCTCAAGCGCAAGCCCGATACGCAATCGATTCAAGGCAATGAGCAAGTCATTACCGAGTCCTTTCGCACCAATCAATGACGCAATAACCACCATGGCCAGACACTGCATAATAACTTGATTAACACCAATGAGAATATCGCGACGTGCGGTCGGGATAAGAACACGACGTAACAATTGCCAATTGGTACAACCAGTCATTAACCCTGCTTCTTTGACTTCTGGTGGTACTTTTTTTAAACCCAGTATGGTCAAACGCACCATGGGCGGGGTGGCAAAAATAATGGTGGCAATAGCACCCGCATGATCACCAATACCAAAAAATACCATGACCGGTATTAAGTACGAGAAATGCGGCATGATCTGCGCAACATTGAGCAGTGGATTTAAAATGGTCTCGACCGTCTTGCTTCTGTACCCCCACACACCTAGTACCAGGCCAATGATAATCGCCGTTGGTGCAGCTATCAGAACAAAGGATAATGTCTGCATTGACGGCTCCCATTGTCCGAACACAGCTATATACACAAAAGTAAAACCGGTGAACAAGGCAAGACCCATCCCGCTCAATGCGTAGCCAAGGATAATGCCGCCGGCAGCAACCACAGTCCAGGGCAGTCCGGGCCAGCGCGCCCATTGATTCTCTGTGGCCCAATCCCAACTGGTAAACGTGACAATGGTCTTAACACCACCGAGCATGAGTTCGCGAACAAACTCTATCAAGAACAATATAAACCCTGATATACCCCGGGTAATTTGCCGCATGACCGGCTGCTTTTCATACTCTTCTATATCCGGGTCATAGACATCGACCGGCCACCATTCAAACATGAGATAGTCCGCCGAATCATTAATCCACACTGGTAATTGCGCCAACAATGGGGGAAGGCGCCAGAGCCAACTGCCATCAGTGGCTGGCACAAACAGGCACAAAAGAACAAACACAATCAGCAGCAACAAAAATTGCAGTGGTTTTTGCTCCTGCAGTTGCTCCATCATACTGACTGCCCTGCACCCTCAGATGATCGACCTCCGAATAACACACTAACGACTTTCGAGGCTCGAACGGTTCCAACGATCTCACCCCTGTCATCCACAACTGATAATGGTGAACCAGCATTGAGAACGACTTCCGCAACCGTTTCAATGATCGCATCTTTGGATATGCGCAAGTCCCCCACCTGCTCTGACGGATTAACCGGTTCCATCACCGTTTCTATTTTCAGCACTTTTTCACGTGGCACTTCTTCGGTGAATTTTCTAACGTACTCGGTGGCAGGGTTAAGCACAATGTTGGCGGGTGTATCGAGTTGCTCGATGATGCCGTCTTTCATGATAGCAATTCGATCGGCGAGACGTAAAGCCTCATCGAAATCGTGTGTGACAAATAAGATGGTCTTACTTAACACGCCTTGTAGGCGCAAGAATTCATCCTGCATCTCTTTTCTAATGAGCGGGTCCAGCGCTGAAAACGGCTCATCTAGAAACCAGATATCCGGTTCAATCGCCAATGAGCGAGCAATACCTACCCGTTGCTGCTGCCCGCCAGAGAGCTCCCGGGGAAAGTAATTTTCTCGTCCGGATAAACTCACCAAGTCGATCATTTCTGATGCGCGTTGAATGCTATCGGCAGTGCTAACACCTTTGACCTGCAATGGAAAAGCAATGTTTTCCAGAACAGTTTTATGCGGCAGCAAGGCAAAGCTTTGAAATACCATGCCCATTTTGCTGCGGCGTAGCTGAATGAGCTTTCTGTTTTTCATCGAGGTAATATCTTCACCGTCAATGAATATTCTGCCTGCAGTGGCTTTGGTCAGCCTGGAAATGCAACGCAGTAGCGTGGACTTGCCAGAACCAGAGAGCCCCATAATAATAAGGAGTTCGCCTGGGTAGACTTCAAACGATGCGTTGTTAACCCCTACTATGCATCCGCTGGCTTGGAATTTTGCCGCATCGACGACACCGCCGGATTCTTGCAGCATCCTTTTAGCGTTGTCACCGAAAATTTTATAAACGTTTTCGCAGCGGATAACCGGTTTATCTTGCGGTGAAGTTTCGGATGACATAAAAACTTTTCGCTATCTCAATAAATTCGAATTCGGTATAACAACCCCCCCGAGGCGATAAAGTCTCAGAGGGCTTATTTATTGAGCTTACTTAGTCCAGGGCATCCAGACGGCTTCGTTTTCTTCCAGCCATTTCGCCGCAGCGTCTTTATGATCCATCTTGTCAGTGTCAACCAAGGCTGCCATTTGACCAATCTGCGTGGTAGAAAAGTCCAGCTTGGAGAATGCTACATACGCAGCAGGGTGGGTTTTAGGAAATTTATAGTTAGCAGCTTTCTTCAACCAGCCTTTTGGAGAACCACATTTTCCGTCGCCACCATCTTCTTTACGACAGCCATCTTCGTACGGTGGAAACTCGATGAACGTAAAACCATCTGCATCAGTAAAATTAGGCGTCCAGTTAAACACGATTGTACCGCGCCCTTCTTTCTTGGCTGATGCCAGCTCTGTCCAAAGCGCATCGGCACCACCGGCAAACTTGACTGTCCAATTTTCTGCCAGTCCTAATGCTTCAAGGCGTTCCGGCATAAGGTCACCGTGCCAGCTTTGCGGGCCTTCCAGCCAACGACCTTTACCATCAGAATCCGGGGTCGTAAAATTAGCATGGCAATCTTTCAGCGCTTCCCAATTAGGCAATCCAGGACACAGGTCTTGCTCAATAACCCAATTCGGTACGCCCATTTCTTCGAGAGTGGTTGCAGAGTGAGTACCCGCATCAATAACGCCGCCTTTGGCCATGGCGTTATAGAACGACTTGCCGAAAGTTGACTGCCAAACTTCATGGGAGATAGTCACGTCCCCGTTTCGGATGGACTCATATACGGCCTGCGAATCTGCGGGTACGTATTCGACATTACTACCCATGCTTTCAAACATGCCGCCGATAACATAGGCCATGACAACTTGACTGGACCAATTATGGATCGGAATAACGATTGGTGCCGTGCTGTCCTGAGCTTTGACGGCGCCCGAAACACTCATCAGTGAAACACAGCCTGCGACCACAAGTGGTCGAATGGACTTTAAAGTTCTCATCTTCATAACTTCCCCTTTCTATCTGATTTTTGCTTGTAGTCGGCGATGTGTAGCACCTCACTGACCGTTAAGTTGCTCCATTCCAAGATTACCGTTCCACATCAGAACGGCACCCAGCGAAAGTACCACTTTTGTTCCAGACAGACAAATAAAAAAACCAATTATCAACAAATTGATTATTTTGGATTATTTTTGGCTCGGTTTTGCGTTCAAACTTGAAAGATATCAAGCTGCACTAATTCAACTCGCGTTTATTTTAACAAAACAAGTCGGCGCGATTTTGCGTTCAACATGTGTTGCTCGCATTCGGCCAGTGAAAATTGAGCAACCCCCTTATAACGAGTGATGTTTGCACTGTCAGTGGATTGCCCGGACGCAATTGAGTCGGCTTTTAGCATTGTTGCTAACTCATTGGGCGACCATGCGAATGTTGCTTGAGGTCCCGCGTCACCTATTCGAAACAGGGGAAGTTTGATCAGTGACAAGAAGCCACTGAATACTAAGGGTTGATAGTAACGATTAAAGAACGATAACAACAACGCACCTGAGTGCGCGCCATCGATATCCGGGTCCATCAGAATACATACGGAAGAAAACGGCAAGTTTTTGATATCGAGTCTTTTGTCAAAACCGCAGCCCAATACATCGATAACTTGCCGGCATTCGACGTCCGCCAGAACGCTTGATACAGGGTGCTTATTGACATTCAGTAGCTTGCCTCGTACGGCGTGAACCTGATGCTGCTTTCGGTTAATGGCCTTTGTTAGGTTAAGCCTGGCTGATTTTCCTTCGACAATTAAAAGCTCAGGTTTTTTCATTCGCATTTAACTTAAAAAGGCCGGCGTTATGCCGGCCCCTTATACTTAAATTAGCCATGCGAAGCACAGCAATAAGCTACGTGCTAGTTAACGACCTTATTCTTACCTTTCTGCACAAGTCCGAGCACAAACAACAAGGCAACGGCACCACACACGGCAGTGATGATTGAACCAATCAGGCCACCACCTGCGCTTAAACCCAATGCGCTGAATATAACGCCACCGATAAACGCTCCGATAATACCGACAACAATGTTGGTCACGAGCGAACCGCCCGAATTCATGATCTTCCCTGCAAGAAAACCAGCAACGGCACCCAGAACAAGCCAAATAATAATACCAACGGGATCCATAAAGTTCATCCTCTTACATAGCCAACGGAAGGGCTGGCTTTCAAGCACCTATCTTAATCGCAAAGCCAGCCGATAAATTCGAGACTTACAATGTATAACATCTTTAGAAACAGTTACTTACAATTCTACGTGAACCAGAACAACGGGGTCACGAACAACGCAGAACAACGGGGTCAGGTCTTTGATTTTGGATGGATGGCGCAACATGACGGACAACGCAGGGACAACGGGGTCAGGTCTTTGATTTTGAGGACAACGGGGTCAGGTCTTTGATTTTGGATGGGTGGCGCAACATGACTAACGAAAGTTTCAACTAAAACTTTCGTTAGTCATGTCGCGCCACCCATCCAAAATCAAAGACCTGACCCCGTTGTCCTTGTGACCCCGTTGTCCTTGACCCCGTTGACCCCGTTGTCCCTGAAGGCTTCGGTTAGCTTGCGCTGCCTTCTGCTCCTCCTTCGCCATCGCCAGGTGGTACTTCAGCTGTTGGCGGCACCAATGGTGCCGGCGCTGCAGCAGCTGGATTTGCGTCGTCAAGTCCCTCGAGCAGAATGGCCGGTACGGCTTCTTCACCACTGCCAATAAGGGCTGACTCTTGCTCAACCACTTGATCAAAAGCATCATCGATATCCAGCTTCGCGCGACGCTTGCGTCGTTCGTTGTGGAACGCCAGGCCAGTACCAGCGGGCACCAGTCGACCAACGATAACATTCTCTTTCAAGCCACGTAAGTCATCCCGTGCTCCGCGAACCGCAGCGTCTGTGAGTACGCGCGTGGTTTCCTGGAATGAGGCTGCCGAGATAAACGACTCGGTTACCAGTGATGCTTTGGTTATACCCAATAACAGGTTGTCGAATGTCGCAGGTTCTGCATCTGGCTTTTCAGCAAGCATAGCTTCGTTGATCTCTTTGACCTTCGAGTAGTCAACTTGCTCACCGCGCAACAGTCGTGTATCCCCTGCCTGATTGATTTCAACTTTACGCAGCATCTGTCGAATAATAACTTCGATGTGCTTATCGTTGATACCAACCCCTTGCAGACGGTAAACATCCTGTATTTCCTGCACAAGGTAGGCTGCCAGAGTCTCAACACCTAACAAACGCAGGATATCCTGCGGATTAGGTTCACCGTCGGCAATCATTTCGCCCTTGGTAACCGATTCACCCTCGAACACATTTATGTGGCGCCACTTCGGAATAAGCTCCTCGTAGTGCTCACCTTTAGGTCCGGTGATAACCAATCGTTGCTTACCTTTGGTTTCTTTACCAAAGCTGACCGTACCGCTGGTTTCAGCCAGGATGGCTGGTTCCTTCGGCTTACGTGCTTCAAACAAGTCAGCTACGCGAGGCAGACCACCTGTAATGTCACGGGTTTTGGATGATGCTTGCGGTATACGAGCAACGACGTCACCCACATCAACCGCGCCGCCATCTTGCATGCTGACAATAGCGCCAGGTGGCAAGAAGTAGTGCGCCGGTATTTGCGTACCAACATAGCAAAGGTCGTCACCGTTTTTATCAACCAGCTTCACCATTGGACGCAAGTCTTTGCTCGCCCCACCGCGTTGCTTGTGGTCAGTGATAACAATATCGGTTAAACCAGTGATGTCATCGGTTTCAGCTTTGACAGTGACCCCGTCTTGAAAGTCGGAGAACTTGGCAAAGCCTGCCACTTCAGTAATAACCGGGTGCGTGTGAGGATCCCATGTTGCGAGTACCGCACCAGCTTCAATCGTCGCACCATCTTTGGCGTTAATGATTGCACCGTATGGAATCTTGTAGCGCTCACGCTCACGGCCATTTTCGTCAGAAACACCCAGCTCGGCTGATCGCGATACCGCAAGCAACTTACCGTTCTTATTGGTGATTGACTTAACGTTATGTAAGTGGACGCTACCTTTTGTTTTCGATTCAACGCTACTCGCTGCAGCTGATCGACTTGCCGCACCACCAATGTGAAAAGTACGCATGGTTAACTGCGTGCCAGGCTCACCAATTGACTGTGCCGCCATAACACCAACCGCTTCACCCTGGTTGATGATGTGACCTCGTGCCAAGTCACGACCGTAACAAGCGGCACAAACACCATAGTCGGCTTCACAGGTAATAGCAGAACGAACCAGCATCTCATCGACACCAGCTTCTTCAAGTGCATCCACACCGGCTTCGTCGAGCAACACGCCCGCTTCCATCAAGACTTCGTTTTTTGTGCCAGGCTTAATGATCTGCGTTGCAGTGATACGACCCAGCACGCGTTCGCGCAAGGCTTGAACCACGTCACCACCTTCGATAATAGGCGTCATGGTTAAACCAGCTTCGGTTCCACAATCGTCCTGCACAACAACCATATCCTGAGCTACATCTACGAGACGACGAGTCAGGTAACCCGAGTTAGCCGTTTTAAGCGCTGTATCGGCCAGGCCTTTCCGAGCACCGTGTGTCGAGATAAAGTATTGGTTTACGTTCAAACCTTCACGGAAGTTTGCTGTAATTGGCGTCTCGATAATGGAACCATCCGGTTTTGCCATCAAGCCACGCATACCGGCAAGCTGTCGAATTTGAGCTGCGGAACCACGAGCGCCCGAATCGGCCATCATAAAGATAGAGTTAAACGATTCTTGCTCTACGGTTTCGCCCTTTGAGTCAACAACACTCTCAGCACCAAGCTTGCTCATCATTGATTTAGCTACCTGATCATTAGCGGCGGACCAGATATCAACAACTTTGTTATAGCGTTCGCCGTGGGTTACCAGACCTGATGCATATTGGTCTTCGATCTCACGCACTTCAGTTTCTGCAGCCCCAATAATGGTGCCTTTATCGTCTGGTACGACCATGTCTTCGATACCGATAGACACACCCGCCAGCGTTGCAAAGCGAAAACCAAGATACATAAGCTGATCAGCGAAAATAACACTCTCTTTCAGGCCCAGCTTGCGGTAACACAAGTTAAGCAGCTTGGAGATGTTCTTTTTACTCAGATTACAGTCAACGCTTTCGAATGCCATGCCTTTAGGCAAAATTTCTGATGCGATGGCACGACCAATCGTAGTTTCAACACGACGAGACCGCTCTTCAAGCTCGCCTTGCTCGTTAGGAACATAGTCGGTTACTCGAACAGTAATGCGAGCATGCAAGTCAGCTACTTTACTTTCATACGCACGATGACATTCCGACACGTCCATGAACGTCATGCCCTCACCTTTCGCGTTGACGCGCACTCGAGTCATGTAATACAAACCCAATACGATATCTTGCGATGGAACAATAATCGGCTCACCGTTAGCAGGCGAGAGAACGTTGTTGGTTGACATCATCAATGCGCGAGCTTCAAGTTGCGCCTCAATAGACAACGGTACGTGTACCGCCATCTGGTCACCATCGAAGTCAGCGTTAAACGCTGCACATACCAGAGGATGCAACTGAATCGCTTTACCTTCAATCAGCACAGGCTCGAATGCCTGAATACCCAAGCGGTGCAAGGTAGGCGCACGGTTAAGCATGACCGGGTGTTCTCGAATAACTTCTTCAAGAATATCCCAGACTTCAGCACCTTCGCGCTCCACCATTTTCTTGGCAGCTTTAATGGTGGTTGCCATGCCGCGCATTTGCAGCTTGGAAAAGATAAACGGCTTGAACAGTTCCAGTGCCATCTTCTTTGGCAGACCACACTGATGCAATCGAAGGGTCGGACCAACCACGATAACCGAACGACCAGAGTAGTCGACGCGCTTACCCAGAAGGTTTTGACGGAAACGACCTTGCTTACCTTTGATCATGTCAGCCAGTGACTTCAGTGGACGCTTGTTGCTACCAGTGATTGCACGACCGCGACGACCGTTATCCAGCAAGGCATCGACTGATTCTTGCAGCATGCGCTTCTCGTTGCGCACGATAATATCCGGCGCATTGAGTTCGAGCAGACGACGCAGACGGTTATTACGGTTGATAACACGACGGTAAAGATCATTGAGATCGGACGTTGCAAATCGACCACCGTCAAGTGGTACTAACGGACGTAGATCAGGCGGTAGAACCGGCAGGATGGTCATGACCATCCACTCTGGCTCGTTACCAGAAGCAATAAATGATTCGACCAGCTTCAGGCGCTTAGTTAAACGCTTCAGCTTAGTCTCCGATTTAGTCGCACCGATTTCTTCACGCAAATTAATGGCGTCTTGATTCAAGTCGATGTTGTGCAGTAAATCGTGAACAGCTTCAGCACCCATTCGTGCATCAAACTCGTCACCGTGCTCTTCAACCGCTTCCAGGTATTGCTCATCGTTGAGCAGCATGCCTGTTTCCAACGTTGTCATGCCCGGGTCGATAACCACATAGGCCTCGAAGTACAACACACGCTCAATTTCCCGCAACGTCATGTCCAGCAACAAGCCAATGCGCGATGGCAATGATTTAAGGAACCAGATGTGGGCAACCGGGCTGGCAAGATCAATATGACCCATGCGCTCGCGGCGAACTTTGGTTTGCGTGACTTCAACACCACATTTTTCACATACAACACCACGGTGCTTTAAACGCTTGTACTTACCGCACAAACATTCATAGTCTTTTACCGGGCCAAAAATCTTTGAACAAAATAACCCATCACGCTCTGGCTTGAAGGTTCGATAGTTAATAGTTTCCGGCTTCTTAACTTCACCGTACGACCAGGACCGAATAGTTTCAGGCGATGCCAATTTAATGCGTATGGCATCGAATTCTTCGGTTTGACCCTGCATCTTGTACAGGTTGAGTAGATCTTTCATTATGTCTCCCCTACAAATTCGTTAGTCAGATTCCAGCTCGATATTAATACCGAGGGAGCGTATTTCTTTAAGCAGAACATTAAACGACTCTGGCATGCCAGCGTCCATTCGATGATCACCATCGACAATGTTCTTGTACATAGTGTTACGACCTTTCACGTCATCTGACTTAACCGTCAGCATTTCGCGCAAGGTGTAAGCAGCACCATAAGCTTCGAGTGCCCAAACTTCCATTTCCCCGAAACGCTGGCCACCGAACTGGGCTTTACCACCCAAAGGTTGTTGCGTCACCAGGCTGTATGGACCGGTCGAGCGCGCGTGCATCTTGTCATCCACCAAGTGGTTGAGTTTAAGCATGTGCATATATCCGACAGACACAGGCCGTTCGAAGTACTCGCCCGTACGACCGTCGATGAGCTCAGTCTGTCCAGACTCATGCAAATCAGCCAGTTTTAACATTTCGCGGATTTCACCTTCTGCTGCACCATCAAATACCGGTGTTGCCATTGGAACACCACGACACAGATTCTTTGACAGATCTTTGATTTCTTCATCGCTCAAGCTGTCAAGATCAACGTGCTGTGTGGCTGTTGAATGGTTGTAAATCTTGCCAAGAAATTCTCGCAATTCGGCAACCGCCTTCTGCGATTGAATCATCTTGTTGATCTTTGCACCCAAACCTTTAGCTGCCATACCCAAGTGCATCTCGAGCACCTGACCAACGTTCATTCGTGATGGAACACCCAGTGGATTCAGGCAGATATCAACAGGCGCGCCCTCATCGTTGTACGGCATGTCTTCAGCTGGCACGATCATCGAGATAACACCTTTGTTACCGTGACGACCCGCCATCTTGTCACCCGGTTGCAAGCGACGCTTAACGGCCAGATAAACCTTAACCATCTTCAAGACACCAGGCGCCAGATCATCACCCGAGGTGATTTTTTCTTTTTGCTCAAGAAAGCGCTGTTCGAAAGCTTCACGCTGGTCAGCCATTTGTTTAGCCATTTTTTCCAGCTGAACATTAAGCGACTCGTCCTTCATGGAGATGGTGAACCATTTTTCACGATCAACCCGGTCAAGGTATTCACGGGTTACCGTGGTTTTGCTTAAACCGTCAGGACCTTTGTCAGCATCTTTATTCAGAATCAAACGCTCGATCCGCTCGTATAAGTCACCCTCAATGATGCGAGTTTCATCATCGATGTCTTTGCGTACCTGCTTAAGCTCTTCGCGTTCAATTTCCAGAGCACGAGCATCTTTATCAACACCGTCACGGGTAAATACACGTACATCGATAACGGTACCGTCCATGCCTGGTGGTACGCGCAAACTGGTGTCTTTTACATCAGATGCTTTTTCACCAAAGATGGCACGCAATAGTTTCTCTTCCGGTGTTAGCTGGGTTTCACCTTTTGGTGTGACTTTACCAACCAGAATATCGTTTGGTTGCACTTCGGCACCAACGTACACCACACCCGATTCATCCAGCTTGGATAACAAGCCTTCAGAAACGTTAGGAATATCGGCGGTGATGTCTTCAGGCCCAAGCTTCGTATCACGCGCCACACAAGTGAGTTCTTCAATGTGGATAGTTGTGAAACGATCTTCCTGAACAACACGCTCCGAGATCAAAATAGAATCTTCGAAGTTGTAGCCGTTCCAGGGCATAAACGCGACCAGCATGTTCTGGCCAAGAGCCAGCTCGCCCATGTCAGTTGACGGACCATCAGCCAATACATCACGACGCTCAATCGCATCGCCGACATTAACCAGTGGTCGCTGGTTAATACAGGTGTTCTGGTTTGAACGTGTGTACTTGGTTAACGTGTAAATATCAACACCGCTGCCATCAGTTGCTTCATCATCTTTAACGCGTACAACGATGCGCGCAGCATCGACCGAATCAACAACACCACCACGCTTGGCCACAACAGCCGAACCTGAGTCAACCGCGACAATACGCTCAATACCGGTTCCGACCAATGGCTTCTCAGCACGCAAAGTCGGCACAGCCTGACGTTGCATGTTAGAACCCATGAGTGCACGGTTTGCATCATCGTGCTCGAGAAACGGTATCAGCGCCGCCGCAACAGATACGATTTGTTTCGGCGATACATCCATGTACTCGACCCGATCAGGTGATGCCATGGTGAATTCATTGTGATTACGCACCGACACCAGCTCATCACTCAGATTGCCTTTATCATCAAGGGCAGCATTTGCCTGTGCGATGACATAGTTACCCTCTTCAATGGCCGACAGGTACACAATTTCTTCAGTGGCTTTACCACCAGATACTTTTCGGTATGGTGTCTCAAGAAAACCAAAGTTGTTGGTGCGTGCATAAACCGCCAGTGAATTGATCAAACCAATGTTTGGTCCTTCCGGCGTTTCGATCGGACAAACTCGACCATAGTGAGTCGGGTGTACGTCACGTACTTCAAAACCTGCGCGTTCGCGTGTCAGACCACCCGGGCCAAGCGCTGAAATTCGACGCTTGTGAGTGACTTCTGATAACGGATTATTCTGATCCATAAACTGCGATAACTGACTAGAACCAAAAAATTCCTTAACCGCAGCTGCAACAGGCTTTGCGTTTATGATGTCTTGCGGCATCAAGCCTTCGCTCTCCACCATGCCCAAACGCTCGCGCACGGCACGTTCAACACGAACAAGACCAACACGGAATACGTTTTCGGCCATCTCGCCAACACTTCGAATACGACGGTTACCCAGGTGATCAATATCATCGACGGTGCCATTGCCATTACGAATATCGATCAGCACTTGCATGACATTCAGAATGTCTTCTTTATCCAGCGTGCCTTTGCCTTCGGTTTCATCACGGCTCAAGCGGCGGTTAAATTTCATGCGACCCACTGGTGACAGGTCGTAACGATCTGGCTCGAAAAACAAATTATTAAACAGGTTTTGCGCAGCCTCTTTCGTTGGTGGCTCACCAGGGCGCATCATGCGGTAGATTTCCACCTGAGCTTCAAGCTGGGTGCGAGTTGGATCAATCCGCAATGTGTTCGACACGTGCGGCCCACGATCAAGGTCGTTGACAAAAAGCACTTCAAGCTTCTTTGTACCCGCTTCAAGAATTTGCTCGAGAAGCTCAACTGTGAGTTCAGTGTTTGCTTCTGCTAACAACTCACCGGTGTCAGGGTCAGGAATATCATGGAACAAGATCTTGCCAATCAGATACTCAGCCGGGATTTCCAGCTTGGTGATGCCTGCATTCTCAAGTTCGCGAACATGCCGCGCTGAAATTCGGCGACCTGCTTCGACAATAACTTTCTTGCCGACTTTAATATCAAATACCGCGGTATCACCACGTAAGCGTTCAGCCACTAACTCCATTTCGAGTTTGGATTTACCAACCGTGATTTTGTGAGTCTCGAAAAATGTTTCCAGAATATCGCTGGTCTCGTATCCCAATGCACGAAGCACGATCGTTGCCGGTAATTTACGGCGACGGTCAATACGCGCGAACAGGCAGTCCTTGGGATCGAATTCGAAATCGAGCCAGGAACCACGGTAAGGGATGATGCGAGCAGAAAACAGCAACTTGCCTGATGAGTGTGTTTTGCCTCGATCGTGATCGAAGAACACACCAGGCGAGCGGTGCAATTGCGACACAATAACGCGCTCAGTTCCGTTAATAATGAACGTACCGTTATCGGTCATGAGCGGCAGTTCACCCATGAACACTTCTTGTTCTTTAATATCTTTTACGACTTTGCTGCTCGCAGGAGCTGTCTTATCGTAAATGATCAATCGCGCAAGCACGCGTAACGGAGCGGCAAACGTGTAGCCACGAATCTTACATTCGCGTTCATCAAATGCAGGCTTACCTAAACGGTAGCTAACATAGTGAAGTTCAACGTTACCGGAGTAACTGACGATAGGCATAACGCTGTTAAAAGCGCCATGCAACCCTTGTTCTATTCGCTCGTCTGGTTCCTTATTTTCCTGCAGAAACTTCCTGTAGGAATCGAGCTGTGTTTGCAGCAGAAACGGCACATCTAAAATAGGTGCGCGTTTGCCAAAATCTTTACGTATACGTTTTTTTTCGGTGAACGAAAAGGCCATCAACGTTCCTCACAGTCTCTGATGCACATTCTTTGTGAATATGCTGTTGTAATTTTTTATCGCTTGAAGCGACAACAGGCCGGCAGTTCAAACGACTGCCAGCCCGCATCACCACCTAGCAGGTGGTGGACAATACAAACTTATATTTACTTAAGCTCGACAGTTGCGCCGGCTTCTTCCAAAGCTTTCTTAAGTTCTTCAGCTTCTTCCTTAGATGCGCCTTCCTTAACAGGAGCAGGTGCACTTTCAACCAAGTCTTTGGCTTCTTTCAAGCCAAGGCCGGTTGCGCTGCGAACCGCTTTGATTACGCCAACTTTGTTGTCGCCAAAACTGCCCAACACAACGTCGAACTCAGTCTGCTCTTCTGCAGCAGCGCCAGCGTCGCCGCCAGCAGGACCCGCAGCAACTGCTACTGCAGCAGCAGCTGACACGCCGAACTTCTCTTCCATTGCTGAAATAAGGTCAACAACTTCCATAACAGACATTGCTGAGATGGTTTCTAGCATTTCTTCTTGTGAAACAGCCATTATTTAATCTCCAAATGTTCAGATCATCTATCTGAACGAAACTATTTAAGTAAAAGGTTACGCGTCTTTCGCGTCACGTACAGCCGCAACCGTACGAACAAATTTTGACGGCACTTCGTTGAGCGTTTGTACAAACTTGGTGATTGGCGCTTGCATCACTGACATAAGCTGCGAAATCGCTTGATCGCGAGTCGGCAGATTGGCCAGCTTGCCAATATCACCAGCTCCAATCGTTTCTCCCCCAACAGCGCCAACCATGATCTTCAACTGATCATTATCTTTGGCGAAGTCACGGAACAAACGTGCAGCCGCACCTGGGTCTTCTTTCGAAAACGCCAGCATAAGCGGACCGCTAAAGCTGTCTTTCATACACTCGAACTCAGTACCCTCTACTGCACGCTTAGCAAGAGAATTTTTTACTACTCGCAGATAAACACCTGTTTCACGACCTTTCTGGCGTAACTCGGTAATTTGTCCTACGCTTAATCCTCTGTACTCAGCTGCAACAGCCGACAACGCACCACCTGCCACTTCGGCAACTTCTGATACGACGGCTTGCTTCTCTGTATAAGTCAGAGCCATAGAGCACCTCTGGTTAACACCTTCCACTTAAAATGAGCTTTGGAAGGCAATGCCATGTGAGCAGCGCTATCTGCAACAAAACGCAAACAACACACTCACTCCTATTGGTTAATATTCAACGACACTAAAACAGCTGCGCGCTAAATAGTCCCCATCTGCGTAGGAGATTAAGCATCAAACTTCAATGCACCTACGGTCTTGGATGAGTCAGACCAATGGCAATTGCCAAGCCTGCTCACTCAAACTTTGCCGGCGTGTTGCCACGCCGTTTCTAATCTTAAATTGCTAAATAGTTACTACTTAACAAGACCTGAATGATCAATCGTCAACCCCGGACCCATCGTGGTCGACACAACGACTTTTTGCATATAAATACCTTTTGCCGAACTTGGCTTGGCTTTCACCAAATCACCAAGCAAGTGTTCAAGGTTTTGCTTTAGTGCGGTGGGTTCAAAGTTAGACTTGCCCACTGAGCAATGCACGATACCGGCTTTGTCAGCGCGATAACGCACCTGGCCACCTTTGGCATTTTCGACAGCTTCTGCCACTTTCGGTGTAACAGTACCCACCTTAGGATTAGGCATCAGACCACGCGGGCCTAACACAGTTCCAAGAGCACCTACCACTCGCATCGCATCCGGAGCTGCGATTACCACATCAAAATCCATCATGCCGCCTTTGACTTGCTCAGCAAGATCTTCAAAGCCAACAATGTCTGCACCGGCCGCTTTTGCAGCTTCTGCTTGTTCACCCTGAGCGAACACCGCAACGCGCACAGTCTTACCGGTGCCGTTAGGCAACACAGATGAACCGCGAACCACTTGGTCAGATTTACGTGGGTCAATGCCAAGGTTTACGGCAACATCAACTGACTCATCAAACTTGACTGTTGAAAGCGTCTTTAACAAAGAAAACGCATCTTCAACTTCGTACGTCTTTTCTTTGTCGACCGTTTCGCGAATCTTTTTTGCACGTTTACTTAAAGCCATTACACTACTCCATCCACTTCAAGACCCATACTGCGAGCCGTGCCTGCAATAGTTCGAACCGCAGCGTCCATATCAGCTGCTGTTAAATCGGGATCTTTTTGAGTGCAAATTTCTTCAAGCTGCGCGCGCGTCACCTTGCCAACCTTGTCGGTGTTAGGTGTGCCACTGCCTTTCGCAACACCAGCCGCTTTTCTAAGTAACACAGCTGCTGGAACGGTTTTTTGTACAAACGTGAAACTGCGGTCGTTGTAAACAGTGATGACAACCGGAATAGGCAGTCCATTTTCGACACCCTGTGTTGACGCATTAAACGCCTTACAGAATTCCATGATGTTTACACCGTGTGCACCAAGCGCAGGTCCTACTGGAGGACTTGGGTTCGCCTGGCCTGCTGGTACTTGAAGCTTTATGTAAGCCTCTACCTTCTTCGCCATTTTATACTCCTGATCGGGTGCAATCGCTTAAGTCACAAGCCGTAAAGCTGCATGACATCGGCTCCCCGATGTGGTGTCGCTTACGCGACGAAAAATCAGGCCTTTTCGACCTGACTGAATTCGAGCTCCACCGGAGTGGAACGTCCAAAAATTTGTACAGCGACAAGCAGTCGGTTTTTGTCGAAATTTACCTCTTCCACGACACCGTTAAAGTCGTTAAACGGACCGTCTGTAACTCGAACAACCTCGCCAACATCAAACAGCACTTTCGGTCTGGGCTTCTCGACACCGTCTTGCACTTTCTGCAAAATGTTATCGGCCTCTTTATCTGTTATGGGCGCCGGTCTATCAGCTGTTCCACCAATAAAACCTAACACCTTGGGCACGTCTTTTACCAGGTGCCAGCTATCATCGTCGAGCTCCATTCTGACCAACACATAACCTGGGAAAAACTTTCGTTCTGAACGACGTTTCTGCCCATTACGAATTTCCACGACTTCTTCTGTGGGGACCAATATGTCGCCAAACTTGTCGCCCATCTCAGCCCGCTCAATCCGCTCTTCAAGCGAGCGCTTGACGACGCCTTCGAACCCGGAAAATGCCTGAACTACATACCAACGCATCGCCATGACTACGAAATTCCTGTAATCAACTGAAAAAGCCAGGCAAGTAACATGTCAAAAAGCCACAGCATAATGCCGACAATCACAACTATCACGAACACGGTCAGTGTGGTTTGCATTGTTTCCTGTCTGGAGGGCCAGACAACCTTGCGGACTTCTGTTCGTGCGTCACCAAAAAACGACGCCGTGCGCTTGCCTTTATTAGTCAAGTAAACTAAATAAACGACAAAACCTGCAATGATGAGCAAACCCACCGTGCGCATTAACAACGATTGTTCAGCGAAAAAATAAAACGCAAACAAGCCGGCAAGCCCAAGGGCTGCCGCGCCAATCAGTTTGATTTTGTCGCCTTCGTTGTGTTCTATATCGGTCTTCGCGACCATGCCACTATATTCCTAAGTTAGTTCGACTACTGTTGATGCGATGCAACCACCCAGTATAACAACTCAGTGTAACAACTCATCGCCGTAAGTGATCGAATTGGCAGGCCAGGAGGGAATCGAACCCCCAACCTGCGGTTTTGGAGACCGCCGCTCTGCCAATTGAGCTACTGGCCTAATCCACCTGCTACCGCTTCGTACCGCATGAACCCGACCTGAAACCGTCGGAGCCCTGCCTTGTCGCACGCCACCGGAGGTCGCGTGCAACATCCCTTGCCCGCTACTCGATGATCTTCGAGACGACGCCGGCTCCGACCGTTCGACCACCTTCACGGATCGCGAACCGCAGCCCGTCCTCCATCGCGATCGGATTGATCAGCGCCACCGTGATCTTCACGTTGTCTCCCGGCATCACCATCTCCGTACCCGACGGCAACTCCACCGCCCCCGTCACGTCCGTCGTACGGAAGTAGAACTGCGGCCGGTAGTTGTTGAAGAACGGCGTGTGCCGCCCACCCTCATCCTTGCCCAGCACGTAGATCTCCGCCTCGAACTTCGTGTGCGGCGTGATCGTCTTCGGCTTGCACAGCACCTGACCCCGCTCGATGTCCTCCCGCTTCGTGCCGCGCAGCAGGATTCCCACGTTGTCTCCCGCCTGCCCCTGATCCAGGAGCTTTCTGAACATCTCCACCCCCGTCACCGTCGTCTTCTGCGTGTCGCGGATGCCGACGATCTCGATCTCCTCGCCCACCTTCACGATTCCGCGCTCCACCCGACCCGTCGCCACCGTCCCTCGACCCGAGATCGAGAACACGTCCTCCACCGGCATCAGGAATGGCAGATCCACCGGTCGGTCCGGCATCGGGATATACGTATCCAGCGCCTCCACCAGCCGCTCGATCGACGGCCGTCCGATTTCCGACGTATCTCCCTCGATCGCCTTCAGCGCACTGCCCGTGATGATCGGCGTGTCGTCGCCCGGAAACTCGTAGCTGTCCAGCAGCTCCCGCACTTCCATCTCCACCAGCTC
>ENA-ORXR01000140-ORXR01000140.1-marine-metagenome-genome-assembly--contig:-NODE-140-length-112217-cov-10.152390_pt1 | contig 112217 bp, 103 predicted proteins | sample MGYA00237866_ERZ511479 | MGnify/ENA metagenome assembly ERZ511479
ATTGGCGGTGTCGCCGCGACGGCGGTGCTCTGCTTCATCTTCAGCTGGACGGAATTCCTGTTCGTCCTGACCCTGACGCAGACAGGATTGAAGACCGTGCCGGTGGTCTCATCGACGTTCGTGACGTCGACCGGCACAGCCTGGGGAAAGATGGCAGCGCTCGGCGTCGGCGCCATGGTCCCCGCCTTCATCTTCATTTTGCTGGTACAGAAGAATCTGGTTCGGGGGCTGACGCTCGGTTCACTGAAACAGTGAGCCTGTCGTCACCCCTGGAAAAACGAGCCGAGGCAGACGTTTGCCTCGGGCGTGACGACCCACACGGCCCGAGCAAGGTGCCGACAACGGAGGAGTTCAACGCATGAGGTTTCAGCACAGAGACCGGAAACGCCATCTGGCATCCATAACCGACCGCTTCGTGCGGGGACAGATGGACCGACGCAGCTTCCTGCGCAGCGCAGGCAAACTCGGCCTCGGCGCAGGCGCGCTCGGGCTGATGAATCGAATGCCCGGCGGCCGCGGCGGTTTCATTCCGGAAGCCCGCGCTCAGGATATCCAGATGGATCCCGAGATGATGGCCTGGCTGAAGGAGGCGGCCAAGCCGTTTGCCGGCCAGACGGTCAGACTTGCGACCGAGTCGACGCCACCCTCGAACGCCATCAACTCGTCTCTCAAGCCGTTCTTCGAGGAGGCCACCGGCATCAAGGTCGAGATCGAAGTCCTGCCGCTCGAACAGGTACTGCAGAAGTTGACGCTGGACGTGGCGTCGGGTCTCGGCACCTACGACTTGTATTACATCGATCAGAGCTGGATGGCGAGTTTTGCAGGCGACGTCATCGACCCGCGCGAAAAATACGCGGCGAGCACCGATCTCGCCATGCCGAACTACAACATGGAGGACTTCCTGCCGGCACTGGTCGACGGGATCTCCATGTATGACGGCATCATGGTGGGCGTGCCCTACGACATACCCATCTTCATCCAGATGTACAGGAAAGATCTTTATGAAGAGCTCGGCCTCGAGGTCGCCGCCGATATGGATCAGTTCCTCGCCAATGCGGTCGCCATTCAGGAAGCGAAAGGGCCGGATATCTACGGCACCACAGGTCAGATGAAGTCCGGTCACTACAGTCTCGAGTGTGACTGGACCTGCTGGCTGTGGTCGCACGGCGGTTCGATCTTCGGTGCAGACGGCAAGTTCAGCGGCAACGATGACGCCGGCCTCGCGGCGATGGACTACTGGAACAAGTTGAAGGAGAACATGCCTGAAGGCGTCACCACATGGACCTGGGACGGACAAGGACAATCGGTCTTGCAGGGCATTGCCGGGCAGGCATTGAGTTGGGGTGAGTTCTTCCCGTGGTGGGACGATCCGGAAGCGTCCAAGGTATCGGGTCTCATGGAAGCGGCACCGCCACCGGCACCGGCTGTACCCCTTCGCACCGAAACCGGCTTCGGCGAGATTCCGGGCGTCGGCCACCAGGGCGGAAGTTCGCTGGCCGTATCGAAGTACTCGAAGAACGAGGACGCTGCCTGGCTGTTCGCGCAGTGGGCAACATCGTTCGACACGCAGGTCTTCATCACCACACTGGGCGGTGGAACCGGCCCGACTCGCGCGAGTGTCTACGACGATGAACGTGTCAAGGCGAATGCACAGACCGGTATCGCCGGAACCACGCGTCACCTCGACGCTGTACGAGAGACCATCGCCAGTCACATGGGCTCCGAGCCGGATCTGCCCGAGTGGGCCGAGCTTTCGAACGACACCATCCCGGTTGAACTCGGTCGCTACTTCGCAGGTGACTACGACTCACCGAAGGCTGCTCTCGACGCGATCGCCGGCAAGGTCGACGATATCGTCGGCGGCTGACACTGCCGAGCCATGACACTATCGCATTTCGCACGGTCTGCCCGTTCACGCGCGGGCGGTGTGGACATGCGGTCGTGTCAATGTGCAGCGCGGCGAGCCGGCTACCTGCCGGTTCGCTGCGCCCGGTTCCGGTGAAGACTGCACCGGGAGATATCGTGACACCGAAAACTCAAGAATCCTCATCGTGACTGACGCGCTTGTCATCGGACTCGACAGTTCCACGCAAAGCACGAAGGCGATCGCCTGGGATGCCCGCGGGCGTGTCGTGGCCGAAGGCCGCGCGGACATCGCGCTTGCCAACCCTGGCCTGGATCGCTATGAGCAGGAACCTGAAGACTGGTGGACGGCGGCGCTGACGGCACTGGCAGATTGCACGCGACAGTTCGACGGTGCACGTGTAGAGGGCATTGCCATATCGAACCAGCGCGAAACGCTCGGTTGCATCGGCAAGGATGGGCGAGCTGTCCGCCCCGCCATCATCTGGCTCGATGAACGCGCACGCGACGAAGTGGCGACCTTCAGCGATGCCTTCGGCGCAGAGAACATTCACCGCATCACGGGCCGCGTACCCGACGTCATACCCTGTCTCTATCGGTTCGCCTGGATCAAGGCGCATGAACCCGATGTCTGGCGCGACACAGCCTGTTTTGTCGATGTGCAGGCGTATCTCGTGCAACGTTTCTGCGGTGGCGAATTCCGCACCGGCTGGACCAGCGCCGACCCGATGGGAATTTTCGACATGCAGGAAAGGCGTTGGTCCGCACCCATTCTCGAGGCTCTCGAACTGGAAGAGTCGCGTCTGCCGAAGACTTTTCCACCTGGCGCGCAACTCGGCGAACTGCTGCCTGACGTCGCAGCGCGTTGTGGCCTGCCTGCCGGCACACCCTTCTTTGCCGCAGGTGGTGACGGACAGTGCGCCGGTCTCGGCACAGACTGCACCCGACCTGAACGCGCTTACATCAACCTTGGCACCGCCATCGTATCCGGCATGTGGTCGGCCGAATACCAATACGACCGCTACTGGCGCACCGAGATCGCGGCTCACGGTGAAGGTTACATTCTCGAGAACTGTCTTCGCTCGGGAGCTTTTCTGATCGACTGGTTCGTCACGCAGTTCGTCGCACACGGCAAGGCAGATGAGAGCGTCTTCGCGAGACTCGAGAAGGCCGCCCTTGCGCTGCCTGTCGGTTCTGACGGCTTGCTGGTGCAACCGTATTTCTCGGGGTCGATGGATCCGCATTGGGATTCCACTGCACGCGGCGTCATCCTGGGACTCAGCGGTAGCCACAAGGAAGCGCACATCTATCGCGCCATCATCGAGTCGATCACGATAGACCAGGCCATGCGCAGCGACGACATGGAGGCCGCAGCCGGTCAACGCATCGAACACTTCGTGGCCGTCGGTGGTGGCGCGAACAGCCCGCTCTGGCGCCAGATGCTTGCCGACGCGACCGGACGCCCCGTGCACGTGAGTGAAACTGTCGAGGCATCGGCCCTCGGTGCCGGCATGACGGCTGCCGCAGGCGCTGGATGGTTCACATCCATTGCGGCCGCTGCCTCCGCCATGGCAGGCGCGACGACGCCGGTCGAGCCGGATCCGGTACGCGGCGAAGCCTATGCATCGCTGATCGAGATCTATCGCGACGTCTATGCCGCAACGGCCAGTCTGAATACCCGCATGGGCGAGTTCGCGGCCCGGCAGCGAGCCGGCTTTCCGGCTGCACGGCGAACGAATGTGGAATCGACAACATGAAGGACCATGGCGGTGTCGTCGGTGAGCTGGTCCGCGGCGAATGGGTCGAGCCCTCGACCGGCAAGCGCTGCGGCATTCCTATCGACAACATCGTCATTCGCGAATCACTCGATGGCGCTGAAGCCGAACTCGTCTCGGCCCTGCATGCCCGTCAATCGCTCACTGTGGTCTCCGATCCGTTCACCCATGAAGCGCTGGGCAGGCGAATCTTCGATGCGTTGCGCAAAGACGGTGCCGATGTTCGCGAGTTCGTGTGGCAGACGCCGAGCTGCTCCGATCGCGGTGTCGAGGAGGTGCGCGCCGGCACGCGTGGCCGTGACGCACTCATCGCAGTCGGCTCGGGCACAGTCAGCGATACCGTCAAGTATGCCTGTTGGCTAGACGATCGCCGCTATTCGGTATTTCCCACTTCGCCGATGAATGCCTACACCACGTCGACGGCATCGGTAGCCTTCGACGGCTTCAAGCAGTCGATTACCACGCGTGCCGCCAAAGGCGTGTTCTTCGATCTGGACACGCTGGCCAAGTGTCCACCCCGGTTGATCTCGGCGGCTTTCGCCGACGTCATCTGCCGAACGACAGCGCAAGTCGACTGGTTGCTGTCGCACCTCCTGTTCGGCACCGATTACGTCGATACACCCTATGCACTGCTCGCGATAGACGAAGCGGAGATGATGCGGCGATCTCCCGAACTGTTGACCGGAGACTTCGAGGCGCTGGCCATGCTGACACGCGTTGCCGCCATCATGGGTCTCGGCACGACGTTCACCGATACGACGCACAGCGGCAGCATGCATGAACACATGATCTCGCACTATATCGACATGTTTGCAGGCGACCGTCATCCGCGTTCCTCGCACGGCGAGCAGATCGGGGTGACGACAATTACCATGTCGCAGTTGCAGAACGAAATGCTGTCAAGTGATACCGCACCGGTGCTCGAGCCCACAACGCTGCCTGAGGACTGGCTCCGCGAACACTTCGAGCCAGCTGCGGTGGAGACCATGGTCGCGCAGACCCGGGCCAAGGCGATCGACGGACCGACGGCTCTGCGACTGAATCGGAAACTGGATGACGAATGGCCGAAATTGCGCGAGAAACTGGCTGGCACCCTGGTGCCGTTCAAGCAACTGGATACCGCCATGCAGGGCGCTGGCTGTCAGCGCACGGCAGGGGATCTGGATCTGGATGCGGACTTCTACCGTGAAGCGGTCGGCAATGCCCGCTGGATTCGCGACCGCTTCGGCATGCTTGACATGGCGGGCGATAGTGGCCGACTCGCGAACTTCGTCGCCGGATTGCCAACCTGACAAGCCCCTCAGGCCCTGACAACACAACATCGGACCCCTACCCCATGTCGGCAGTCGACTACGAGAACATCGGCAAGAAGTACGGTCAGGTCAAGGTCATGGAGGACGTGAGCTTCGCCATCGACGAACGGCGCTTCGTGGTGCTGCTCGGCCCTTCCGGGTGCGGCAAGACGACGCTGCTGCGAATGACCGCCGGTCTCGAGAAAGTTACCGAGGGCAACATTCTCTTCGAGGGCCAGAGAATCAATGACGTCCACCCGCGGGATCGTGACATCGCCATGGTGTTCCAGTCCTATGCGCTGTACCCGCAGATGAAGGTCTATGACAACATCGCCTTTGCACTTCAGGTTCGCAAGGAGTCGGCCAGCGAGATCGATCGCAAGGTCAAGGAAGCCGCCGACATACTCGACCTTGGCGACTACCTCGATCGCTACCCCCGCGCGCTTTCCGGTGGCCAGAGGCAGCGGGTAGCGATGGGACGAGCGCTGGTCAGGCATCCCAAGGTCTTTCTGTTCGATGAACCCTTGTCGAATCTCGATGCCAAGTTGCGGGCACAGATGCGTATCGAGATTCGGCGCATCCACGACAGGCTCGACACCACTACCATCTACGTTACCCACGATCAGATCGAGGCGATGACGATGGCGGACGATATCGTCGTCATGCGAGCCGGCAAGATTGAACAGATGGGTTCACCGGAAGCGGTATACGATGCGCCGGCAAACTGCTTCGTCGCCGATTTCATCGGCTCCCCGGCCATCAACTTTGTCGACGGCGTGGTCGATCTCGGCGTCAGTGCCGGCGTCAGTGCCGGTTCCGGTTTCGGTTCCTCCGTTGCTTCGGGATCGGCTGCGCCCGGCGGGGTCGTGGTGGGTGATCGCGTCCTGCCATTGCCATCGGGCAGTCAGGCGAGCGACGGGCAGAGAGTCAGAGTTGGCATACGACCGCTGGATATCGACGTGATGGTCGGCTCGTCTGCCGAACCGGTTCAGCATGCCCTTGACGGCACTGTCGAGTTCGTCGAGAGCACCGGCGCCGAGAGTCATGTGCATGTCAAGGCAGGCGACAGCACGATACGAGCGGTATCACCCGGTCGACTGCGAGTCAGACGCGGTGATTCGATCAGCTTGCGTGTCGATCCGGGCAAGCTGCATCTCTTCGACGCGACAACCGAGACTCGTGTGCCCTCATGAGCCGCATCGTCATTCTCGGTGCGGGCGTGATGGGATCCGCGCTTGCCGTTCCACCAGCGAGCCTGAGCGGCAATCAGGTGCTGTTGATTGGCTCGCCACTCGACGACGACATCATCGATTCGGTCAATCGAGACCGTCACCATCCGACACTGGACGTCAGCCTGCCCGCGACAATTGAAGCCCTCAGGAACGACCAGCTAGACGAAGACGCGCTGCGCCAGGCTGACAACATCGTCATCGGTGTCAGCAGCGCAGGGGTCGGCTGGGCAACACAGCGCATCGCCAACGCAGGGGCGGTACCTGTCACGCTTGCCCTGGTGACCAAGGGACTCGTCGCCGACCCGGAGGGAGATGCGCCGCCGACAACCTATGCAGATGCCCTTCCCGCTAAACTCTGTTCGACCGCCAATGGGATCGTCGGCATCGGCGGACCCTGCATCGCTCGGGAGCTCGCACTCGGCTATCCCACGCGAGTCACCTTTGCCTCCCGGCATCGAGCCAACGCCGAGCGAATGAGGGCCGACTTCCAGAACGATCACTACCGGATCACACTCGATAGCGATATCGTCGGCGTGGAAGCCTGTGCCGCACTGAAGAACTTTCTGTGCATTGGCGTCAGCGCCATGTTCACTGCTCACCCGCTGGGCGATCAGCATGCCAAGAACCCTTTGGCAGCACTGTTCAACCAGGCCGTAGTCGAGCTCGCGACGCTCGCCGAGTGGCTACGCGAAGCGTCCAGAGCTTGCGGCCAGCGCGAGGGCTTTACCGACGCCGCTGCACCCGATCGTGTACCCGGTAATGAGCCAGGACACAAGCCCGGTCATGCTTTCGGACAAGCCGCCGGGGCCGCCTTCGATCTCGCCGGCATGGGGGACCTTCACGTGACCGTGGGCGGTGGACGCAACAGCTTGCTCGGCCGCCACCTCGGCGAGGGCAAGACCTTGTCGGCAACGATGGCGGGGCCCATGCAAGGCGTGACCGTGGAAGGCGTGGACACCGGCCGCGCCCTTGCCAGGGGATTTCGGTCGGCTTGCCGTGACAGGCGGTTGGACGCGAGGAAAATGCCGCTGACGGCAGCGATACTGGATGTGATCGAACACGATGTGCCCTTCACGATGGACTTTCGGACGCTGCCGGGCTGAGCTGTACGTTGCCGGGCTCACTTCCCTGCATCGAGCGCATCGATAGCCGCCACGTTCGCCGCACTGTGACTCGCCGGGTCGAACTCGGCGGCCAACCAGGTGCCGACGATGGCTTTCGCCAGTTCCGGTCCGACAACCCGCGCACCCAGGGTGATGATCTGCGCGTCGTTGCTGAGCGAGGCGCGCTCTGCAGAATAGGTATCGTGGACAAGCGCCGCTCGTATACCCGGTACCTTGTTGGCTGAAATGCACACACCCAGGCCGGTTCCGCACATCAGGATGCCGCGTTCGAATTCTCCGCTGACGACGCGCCGCGCTACGCGACCCGTCATCTCGGCATAGAGCTCTGAGTCGCCACTGTCGGGCTCGCTTAGGTTGACGATCTCGACGTCATCACGCGTCTCGAGCCAGGCGGCGACAACATCCATCAACGGCTTGCCGGCGCTGTCGGCACCAAGGGCGATCTTCTTGCGGCGTGTCATGTTGAAGGTGCTTCAGGGAAGTGTGTGCGCTATTTTACCGTCCTGGCTTACCGTCCTGGCTTACCGTCCTGGCTTACCGTACTGGCTTACCGTACGGGCTTACCGTTCCGGTGCACCTGCGGCGCATCCCTGACAGGTTCAATCAGGCGAGCGTCTGCGTGAAATCGACGACCACTGCGTCAAGCTGCACTTCCCGCACCGAGTACACCGGCGATAACTGCCAGCACCATGATTCCGATGCCGATGAAACCGAGTAGCTTTTCGACACCGGATGCCTCATGCCAGTCACCGAAGTTGTTGTCATCGCGTTTTCCGGGCATCAGCATCATGTAGAGGCTGAACAGCACACCGACTATCGGAATGAGCAACACCAGAAGAAACCAGGCGCTGAAGTTCAGGTCGTGCAGGCGCTGTACCGACGCAAAGAACATGAACAGCATCGCGGCAATGACCACGCAAGCGATCAAGACTGCTCCAAACCCGCCCAGCAGGCTTGCAACGAAGGTCAGAGGAACAACGCCGATCAACATGATCACCGTTCGCGCATGATAGGCCAGTACGCCGCATCGACCTTCAAGTGTGAAGTACCCCGCGTCGTCATCAGCATCGCGACCTGCGCGGTGCGACACTCGCTCAGCAGCATCTGGAAAGACATCGGCGTTGTTTGCTGACAGTGACATAAATGCTTCTCGGTTTCGTGTCACGTAGGTATCGACGGCAGACGTTCGTGCATGCAGGCGTCAGTCTGCAAGATTACTCGAAACTCTGTGATGAATCTCCGGCATCAGCCAGGGCATCGACATCCAGGGCATCGACAGCCAGGGCATCGACATTCTGGGCATCGACAGGCGAAAACTCACCGCTACCGTTCAAGCACCCAGCACGGCCATTCTCCGCAGCGGGTGAACAAGGCCTCGAGCTCGTCTCCCGTTGCCCCGGCATGCACACCCGTACGCACGAGCACGGCGTCGCAGCCCGCGGCGTGTGCGCCAGCCACGTCGTGCTCGATGCTGTCACCGATGCACACGGTTTCGGCGGGTGACACGCCAGCGGCATCCAGTGCGTAGCGGTAGATGGCAGCGTGCGGCTTGCCGATCCATGTCACCGGTCCACCGAGCGATGCGTAGGCCTCGGCGACGACGCCTGACCCAAATCCCGTCTCGCCGTTGCCGAGCAGGAGACAGCGATCGGGATTGGTGCAGATTGCCGGTACACGGCGTCTGGCTGCGGTCGCAAGGAGCTTACGGTAGTCGTCGAAGGTCTGCGTCTCCGGTCGGCTGCCGCTGATCAGCACCAGGTTGCAGTCCCGGGCCTTGTCTGACACCTCCACCGGAAGCGATGCAACGAAGGCTTCGTCCTGCCCGCGACCGACGACCAACAGGCAAACCTCGCCCGGCAGAACGCCGGCCAGTCGCGCGCCACCGTCGATGTGCATCTCGACATGCGCCGCTTCCCCGTATGACATCACCACGGCGTGTCACACATCCCCGCATAGCTTTCGTGGCCGTCGTGAAGCACACCGAACTGATCGAACAGGAACAGCGAGTAGCGATCAACCAGGCTTTCCAGCTGAGCGATGACCTCACTGTTCACGGAACGCGTCACGGCACGGGTCACGGAATGCCTCCGCATCGAAATACTGTGCGAGCACACGGCCACCGGTATTCGACGCGCCACCGGCCAGCCACACATCACCGATCCGATGGCTGTACAAACCGAATTCGGGTGCGAACAAGGGCTTGTCGGAGAGGATCTTGAGCACCAGGGTTGAGCCCAGGGCCATGACTGCGTCGCCTGGCCTGGCGGCACCGGTCGCCAGCAAGGAGGCGCATCCGTCAGTGGTGCCGGCAAGCACGTGAACATCGGCCGACAACGCGAATCGATCGGCGATGACTCTGGACAGCTTGCCTGTCGGCAGGCCAGCCTCACGCACCTGTGGCAGACGGTCGAGATCGAGGCCCGTCTAGGCGATCCACAGTGGCCAGATGCCTGCCTGTGGATCGAACTCCGTCTTCAACGCGTTGTTGGCATCGCTGACACCGAAGTCACCGGTGAGCGAGCCGGCCATGAAGTCAGCTTGATGAACGATCCGCATCGCGGGCAGGAGGTCGCGTGACGCGCCTGCAATACGAGCGCCTTGGCGAGCGTGGAGGTCACACCACCGGCTGCACTCGAGGGGGCATGTGCGTTTGGATTCGCGCGAGGATCGACACATCCTCGACGGCCTGGTCGTACATCAGGGTATCGCCGAGCGGACGCCCCGTTTCATCGATCGCGAGTGCGCTGCCCGAGGTGCCATCGACTGCCATGCCGACGACGCGCTCGCGATCGATGCTGCTCAACAGTCGATCAAGTACTTCGGTGAGTACCTGCCACCAGGTATCAGGAACGCGCGGACAGTTACCGGTTTCGGCAAAACGGATGCCGTGCATTGCAACGATGCAACGACCTACGTCGAGCGTGATGGCACGGACACCAGACGTTCCGGTGTCGATACCGATGACGAGCTGACCGCTAACGATCGATATCCGGCGCTTCGTCAGTTACGACTTGACCGGTTGCCCGTCGCCAGATGATGGCACCGGACATGCCGATTCCCAGGAAGACGCTGTAGAGAATCAGTCCGAGCCATTGCAGAGACTCTGCACTCCCGGTCGATACCCAGCCTTCCTGCAAGGACAGATAGGTGAGCGCGGCAAAGAACACGACAACAATGAGCGTACCGAGCATGCCAAGTGCTTTCCATGCTGCGATCAGCAAGGCGACGTTGAGCAGTACGCCCACGATCGCGCCGAGAACGACCCAGGCGTCCGTGGGATTCGGGTTCTCCATGACCCAGTGGTAGACGGACGTTCCGGACGGGTTGTAGGTCGCAAAGACGACCACGGCTGCCAGAATCAGGCGGACGATGAGAACAGCTGGCGATGAGCCACGAAGCGATTTCAAGGGTGTCTGTCCTTCAATGGAGGCTGCTCATGGTTACCACCGCACGGACCCTAGCGAACGATGCCTCGCTCGCTCGCAAGAATGAAGCCGATGAAACGCTCGACCTCGGCGTGCGCGGCCGTGTCGCCTGAAAGCGATGTGATGGCTTCTTCACGGCTGCCATGACGATGCACGACGAGCATGTAAGCGCGATGCAAGGCGGCGATCGTCTCTTCCGAGAATCCACGGCGGCGCAGCCCATTCTTGTTGATACCACGCGCCTCGGCATAGTTGCCGACGGCCAACGTGAAGGGGGCAACATCACGATTCGCGACTGAATTGAGCCCGATGAAAGCATGCTCACCCACGGTACAGAACTGGTGAACACACGCAAATCCGGCAAGAATCGCATGATCACCCACGGTGACATGGCCTGCCAGTGAAGCGCCGTTGGCAAAGATTGTGTCATCGCCGACGACACAGTCATGGGCAACATGGATGTAGGCCATGAAGAGATTGCGATTGCCGATCGTCGTGACTCCACCGCCGCCAGCCGTGCCACGATTCAAGGTGGCGTACTCGCGAATGACGTTGTCGTCACCGATACGCAATTCCGTCGGTTCGCCGTCGTACTTCAGATCTTGCGGATCTTCCCCGACACTCGCGAACTGGAAGATGCGGTTGCCACGACCGATCGTGGTCGGTCCCTTGAGAACCACGTGCGGCCCGATGGTACAACCTTCACCGACCGTGACATCCGGCCCGATGACGCTGTACGGACCGACCTCGCAGTCGGCTGACAGCGAGGCTTCCGGATCGACGATGGCGGTCGGATGAATCAATCGGAAAGCTCGTTGCGAGCGATCATGACCTCGGCTGAACAGACTATGGCACCGTCCACGTTCGCCTTGGCATTGAATTTCCAGATGCCACGCTTTTCCTTGAGAACCTCGACTTCGAAAAGCATGCGATCACCCGGTGTGACCTGCCGCTTGAAACGCGCCGCATCGATTCCGACGAGCAGGTAGAGCGTCTTCTCGCTCGGATAGCCCTCCATGCTCTTGAAGGCAAGCAAGGCCGAAGCCTGGGCGAGGGCTTCGAGGATGAGCACACCCGGGAACACCGGCGACTGCGGGAAGTGGCCCGTGAAAATCGGTTCGTTGAAGGTCACGTTCTTGATCGCCGTCAGGGACTTTCCCTGCTCGAACGACAACACGCGATCCACCATCAGGAACGGGTAGCGATGTGGCAGGTACTTGAGAATCTCGCGGATGTCGTCCAGCGCTTCCAAGTCAGGATTCCTCGTTTGCCGTTCGTCTTTCCAGCCGGCGAACCCGGCGGACAAGCTCGTCAAGCCGGCCAAAGGCCGCAAAACTTCGTCGCCACTGACGCACGGGTTGAAGCGGCGTACCCGAACCGTAGCGACCCGATGCTTTTATCGACCGTGTGACCAGCGATGCGGCATTGAGAATCACACCATCGGCGATGTCGATGTGCCCGACGATGTTACAGGCTCCGCCGATCATGCAGTCGCGACCGATTCGCGTGCTGCCTGCAATACCGGTGCAACCTGCTATCGCCGTATTCTCGCCAATACGGACGTTGTGAGCAATCTGAATCTGATTGTCGAGGATGACGCCGTCGGCGATCGTGGTGGATTCCATCGCACCTCGATCAATCGTGCTGTTGGCGCCTACATGCACACGATCGCCCAGAACGACGCCGCCACTTTGCCGTATGGGCTGCCATCCGAGTGCCACGCGGGCATACCCGAAACCCTCACTGCCGATGACGGCACCGCTCTGGACTCGGCACCGCTCGCCCATCGTCACATCATCACCGAGGACCACGCGCGGAAAGAGTCGCGTGCCGGCACCAATCCGGCAATTTCGACCGACAACGCAACCTGCTTCGATCGTCGACCGCCTGCCGATGACGCTTCCGGCACCCACGACAACGCCGACGCCGATCGACGCACTCGTGGCAATGCTTGCCGTCGCGTCGATCCGGGCACTCGAGTCGACCCCTTCCTGAAGCTGCTCATCCGGCGCGAACAGCCAGGAGGCCGAGGCAAAGGCTGCATAAGGGTCAGCAGCGACGAGGCAGGCTCCGGGTGCCGCGTCCACGAGCGCCTCCGGCACGATGACAGCGCCTGCTCGGGTGCCGCCAAGCCGGGACTGCCAACGGGTATCGACGACAAAGGAAAGATCGTCAGGGCCTGCGCTCTCGATAGGCGCAAGCCCCGCGACGCTCAGGGAGCCGTCACCGCGTAGATCGCAATCGAGTGTCTCGGCGAGCTCGGCGAGCGTCAGTCGGCGCGAACTCAATTCGCCGAACGCAGTTGAGCATCCTCACGCAACAACGATTCGAGTATGCGTTCGGTGACATCGATGCGACCGTTGGCAAACAACACACCGTCGCTGACGATCAGATCGTAGTCATGCTGTTGGCCGAAACTCGCGATCGACTCGAGCACCAGCACACGAACCTTCTTGAACTCGTCGTTTTTCTGGATGTTCAGCTCTTCTCGAAAGTCTTGCTCACTGCGCTTGATCCTGCGCTCCAGCCCGCGCGTCTCGCGATCGAGCATCTCACGCTCGTCTTCCGAGTCTGTCGACTCAGGATCGCCAAGGCGCGCCGCCAGGCGGGCAAGCTCGGCACGTTGCATTTCCAGCTCAGCCTGGCGCGGTGCAAATTCAGCCTCGAGCCGCTTTTCCGCCTCGAGAGCCTGTGGTGCGCGATCGATGAGGTAGGGAATATCCACGAAACCGATACGACTGCCGCCACCAGCCCGGTCATCCAGCGATTGCGCCCTGCCCTCGACCGAAAGCAGGAGCGTCGCCAGAACCACAAGCCAGAAAACGACAGGTCTGGCTACGGAATGTCCGACAACGACAGCTCTGGCAACAACGGGCAACGCAACGGTCCTCGACAGTGCATTCACTGGCTGGCTCCAACGCGGCTGGCTCGAAGGCGGCTGGCCTCTGGACGGGCTTCGATCATGTTCACGATGAACACACTCAGAAAATCGACCCGATAGTGAACTGGAAGTCCTGCAGCCTGTCCTCCGCCCTTTCGTTATAGGGGTAGGCAAGGCTGAATGTCAATGGCCCGACAGGCGACAACCAGACGAAGGCGACGCCGTAAGTCGCCCTGAATTCATCGACGTCGAAGTCTTCATACTCGCGGTAGACATTGCCGAAATCGGTGAAAAGGCTGAATCTGGTGGCTCCCGGCTCCTCGACAAAAGGTGGCGGAAACACGATTTCGACGGTACCGAGTGTCCGGAAATCGCCACCACTGGCATTGCCGAGCGAGTCCTTCGGTCCAAGCGAACTTGTTCGATAGCCACGCAAGGTACGCACACCGCCTGCAACATACCGCTTGAAGAACGGCAATGTCTCGAAGTCGCCAAACCCGCGGCCAGCGTCGACTCGCAAGGTAGTCGAGAAGGTGTAGCGATCGGTGATCGGGATGAAATATTCGAGCCCATAGCCCAGCTTGTAGTAGGTCAGATCACTACCCGGAACCGATACTTCGAGCGACAAGCGGTTGAGCGCGCCACGGGTCGCAAATACAGTCCGGTTACGAGTGTCGTAGGAAAACCCGGTGCTGATATCGAACACGTCGTAGGTGTCGCCGTTCTCATCGACGAAGGCGTTGATGTCATCCGGCGTGCCCGCCGTCGTGCCGATTTCCGTACGTTCGTATCCGGCACCGATCCGGAAGGTCGAGAACTCGCTGAGCGGGACCCCGAAAGACAAGCTTGAACCGCGTGAACTCAAGTCGTAGCGCGAACGACTGGAACTGTCGTTGTCGCGCTGCCTGATGAAAGCATTCACGGTGCGGCTGATACCGTCATCCGTGAAATACGGATCGCGGACGGAGAGCGACAACTGTCGCGCTGAACTGGAACTGTCCAGCGAGAACTGCAGGCTTTCACCCGAGCCGAACAGGTTCTCTTGGCTGAAGGCGAGATTGAGGGATGCGGTGTTGTCGGAGCTGTATCCCACACCGGCGCTGAAGGAACCCGAAGGCCCCTCTTCGACCGTGACTTCGAGATCCACCTGATCTTCGGATCCGGGCACTCGTGGTGTGCGGATACTCACGCTCTGCATGAAAGGCAGTCGTTGCAGACGAATACGAGAGCGGTTGACCAGCGCTGGCGAGAAGCGGCTGCCCTCGAGCTGCCGCATCTCGCGCCGGAGTACCTCGTCACGTGTCTTGTACTGGCCTGTGAACGTGATGCGTCTGACGTACACCCGCTTGCCCGGCCGTACGACGAAATTCAGGCCGACATCCCGCGATTCGTCATCGATGTCCGGCAGTACATCGACCTCGGCAAAGGCAAACCCGTCCTGGCCAAGCCGGTCGGTCAAAGCGTTGCTGTTCTCGACGATGTCTTTCCGCGCAAAGACGTCGCCCGGCCGAACGTCGATAAGTGCGCGGAGTTCTTCTTCGGGCAATTCAAAGGATCCACTCAAGGTCGTTTCGCGCAGGGTGTAGCGTTCGCCTTCGCGAATGTTGATGACGATGAAGATGTCACGCTTGTCAGGCGAGATCGAAACTTGCGTGGAGTCGACGTCGAAACGGATATAGCCGCGGTCCTGATAGAACGACCGCAAGGTCTCGATGTCGGCGGAGAGCTTCACTTGCGAGTATTCGTCGGCCGAACTGAAGGGGTTGATGGTCTTCTCGCTCGACTGCAGCAGATCCAGCAGCGTTTCCTCTGTAAAGCTCTTGTTGCCGACGATATTGATGTGCTCGATTCGCGCGACCGCGCCCTCGACGATGTCGATAGCGAGTGCAACCCGGTTGCGCTCCAGCGGCTGCACATCGATATCGATGCGACTACCGTAGTTGCCGGCACTGAAGTAGACCCGGCGCAGCTCTCGCTCGATGCTCTCGAGGATCGAGCGGTTGTAGACGCGACCGAGGGCAATATCGGCGCGTTGCAACGACGACTCGAGTTCATCGGTGGGAATCTTCTTGTTGCCGTCAATCTCTATGCTGCCGATCGCCGGACGTTCGACGACTCTCACTACCAGCACATCTTGATCGCGCCTGAGCACGGCAACATCGTCGAAGAGACCGGTTTCATACAAGGCTCTGACCGCGCGCGGACCGTCGGTCGCGGGATCGAAGCGATCACGTGCGCGAGCCGGCAGATAGGTCAGTATGGTGCCGAGATCGATCCGTTCATTGCCCTCGACGACGATGTCCGACACAGTGAACGGGCCGGCAGCCGTGACGATCTGCTGCGCAAGCACCGGCGTGATGCCAGCACCGGCAACGAGCAGCAACACGCACAGGACAGCGCTCCAGAGCGGCGAGGCTTGCCGGTGATTGGCGCGTGTCCCCTTCATTGCACAGGTCTTCATTGCACAAGTCTTCATTGCACAAGGCGCCAGATGTCGTTGTAGAAAGCCAGGAACATAAGCCCACCGAGCACGACTATTCCGAATTGTTGCCCCCACAACTGGACCCGCTCGGAAAGCGGGCGCCCGCGGACGGCCTCGGCAGCAAAATACAGCAAGTGCCCGCCATCGAGGATCGGTACCGGCAAGAGGTTCAACACGCCGAGACTGATGCTGATGAGTGCAATGAAATTGATGTAGTGATCGAGTCCGACACTCGCGGTCTGCCCGGCCACCTGGGCGATGCTGATGGGACCGCTGATGTTGTCCAGCGAGGCTTGTCCGACGAGCAGCTTGCCCAGCATCCGCAAGGTCAGCAGCGACATGTTGAAGGTTCGCGCGACGGCCCCGCCGACAGCCTCGAATGGTCCGTATCGAACGGTGACGTCGGCCCTCGACGACAGCGCAGCCGACTGTGTCTCCGACACGCCGATGCGGCCGATCTCCCGATCGCCGACCATCACCGGCTCTGGTGTGATAGCAACCTCGATCTCGCGGCCGTTCCGCGCGATGCTGAGCGAAAGCGATTTTCCTGCAGCGGGCTGTACGGCTTCGACAAAGGCCCGCCAGTTCGCTATCGGCGCGTCGTCGACCGACAGCACCCGGTCACCGATTGCAAGCCCCGCGCGGGAGGCCGCACTGTCCTCGCTGACAGCGCCGACGATCGCATCGACCTCGGGCCACCAGGCCGTGAAACCAAGGCCTGCAACCGCATCGCCGTCAGCCTTCAGCATGTTGTCCTGGGTTACCGCGAGACGGCGCGTCAATACCTCTCCGCCGCTGGTTTCGACGCTGATGTCGAGTGGCGCCTCGATATCGAGCGCGGATTCGAGCAAAGCGATGCGAGCATCCGTCCAGGTCTCTGTCAGGACACCGTCGACGGATCTGATCCGGTCTTCATATTCGAAGCCTGCGGCGGCGGCGGCGGAACCCGGGACCGGTGGGCCGACCAGCGGCGCGATCCCGCTGATGCCCATCGTCAGGACCACCCAGTAAGCAAGGATGGCGACGAGAAAGTTTGCCACAGGCCCGGCGATGACGACAGCGCTTCGCGCCCAGAGCGGCTGCGCGTTGAACGCCCGATGTCGTTCACCCGCCAGGACCGGTGCCTCGCGTTCGTCGAGCATCTTCACATAGCCGCCGAGCGGGATCGCTGCCACGACAAATTCAGTGTCGTCAGCACCGAGCTTCCGCGAATACAGCGGCTTGCCGAATCCGACCGAGAAGCGCAGTACCTTGATGCCGACGCGACGAGCAACCCAGAAGTGCCCGAACTCGTGGATGGCTACGAGAAACCCGAGTGCGACAATGAAGGCGAGGGCGCTGAACGCTACGTTGCCGAACATGAACCTTTCAGTAGTTCGCGGGCAAGCCGACGGGCGTCGGCGTCAGCAGCAATGATAGTGGGCAAATCGGCGGCCGGGGATATTTTTGACCTTGAGAGCGTGTCCGCGACAAGCTCGGACAGTTGCAGAAATGAGACACGTCCTTCGAGAAACGCATCGATAGCGACCTCGTTGGCGGCGTTGAGAACCACCGGCGCCGAGCCACCTGTGCGCTGCGCGTCGATCGCCAGCGCCAGGCAGGGGAAGCGATTCGTATCGGGTTTTTCGAAATGCAAGCCTGCCACTTCGAGAAAATCCAGCGGCTTGACGCCCGAGTCGATCCGTTCGGGCCAGGCGAGCGCATGGGCGATGGGAGTCCGCATGTCCGGCCGGCCGAGCTGGGCAACCACCGACCCGTCGCGGTATCGCACCATCGAGTGAATGATGCTCTCCGGGTGCACGATGACCTCGATATCGTCGACGTCGACCGCGAACAGGTGGCAGGCTTCGATCACCTCAAGACCCTTGTTCATCAGCGTCGCCGAATCGATCGATATCTTTGGTCCCATCGACCAGTTCGGGTGAGCCAGGGCCTGTTGCGGCGTCACAACAGAGAGCGCTTCGAGCGTTGTATTGCGAAACGGACCACCAGACGCCGTCAGCAGTATTTTCTCGACGCCTCGCGTCGTGACGCCCTGCGGCGTCGCGGGAAGACTCTGGAAAATGGCGTTGTGCTCGCTGTCGAGCGGAAGGATTACGGCGCCAGAGGCTTCGGCAGCCTGCATCAGGAGCTTGCCACTCATGACTAGCGCTTCCTTGTTCGCCAGCAGCAGGCGTTTCCCCGATTCGGCCGCCGCGAGTGTCGACAGCAGGCCGGCAGCGCCGACGATCGCCGCGACGACCGTATTGACCTGAGGATCGGCAGCGATCGAGACGAGCGCGTCCTCACCTGCCTCCACCCGCGTATCGACCCCCTGCTCTCGAAGCAGCGACGCCAGTTGGCTGGCGGCGTCCGCGTCACGCATGACCGCGCGCTCGGGACGGAACTCGATACATTGCTCGGCCAGAGCAGCGACGCTCGTGTTCGCCGACAGCGCTCGCACCGGGTAGCGATCGGGATGACGCCGGATCACGTCAAGCGTGCTGTTGCCGACAGAGCCTGTCGAGCCGAGCAATGCGACTGATCGACGTTCGCTGGTGCTCGTCATCGAGCGAACTCCTGTTGCAGCACTCGACAGCGTGTCCTCATCACCACCATGCCCAGACGAAGGCGAACACTGGCAGCGCCGCGAGTACCCCGTCGATTCGATCAAGGACACCGCCATGACCGGGTAGCAGGCGGCTGCTGTCCTTGCGTCCGGCAGCACGCTTGATACGACTCTCGTAGAGGTCGCCGATGACAGAGGCAGCCGCCGCGAACACGGTCGCGACGACAACGCGTACGATCGCGCCGTCAGGCCAGTCGGCCACCAGCAACACGACAAGCATCGCGAGCATTGTCGCTGCAGCTCCGCCGAAGACACCCTCCCAGGTCTTCCCCGGGCTGATCAACGGAGCGAGCTTGCGGCGACCGAACTGGCGCCCGCTCACGTAGGCACCGATGTCCATCAGCCAGACGATCGAGAGAGCGTAGAGCAAGAGCAGTGGCGAGGCGTGCTCTGCCTGGCTGTGCAGATATTGCATCGCGAGAGCCGCGATGATGAACAGCATCGCACCCGTCAAGAGCAGTTTTCTGCTCGCTCGCTCTATCGGTGCCAGAGCGGGCAACAGATAGAACGCGGCGGGCACGGAGAGCCAGAACAACAAGCCGCCAAGCATGACCCAGCGAATGAACCCTTCAGACTGGGGAAGATAGAGACAGACAAGTGCGGCGAGGCCGACGAGAGTACCGAAGGCTGTCTGCCCGTGCTCGTGCTCGACCCCGGCAAGACGGCTCCACTCCCAGGCGGACGCGGCGACGAGCAGCCCGAGCACGAGGGCAAAGACGTCAATGGAGGCATAGAACAGATCGATGGCAAAGACGACCAACAGGACAATGGCCGTCAGAACCCTATCCCTGGGCATGTGCGCTACTCAATTGATCGCCCGTGCGTCCGAAACGGCGCTGACGCCCCGCATAGAAGTCCAGTGAACGTCCGAGTTCGTCGTTGTCGAAGTCCGGCCACAACACGTCGGTAAAATACAGCTCCGTATAGGCGAGGTGCCACAACAGGTAGTTGCTGATGCGCTTCTCGCCACCGGTCCGGATAAACAGATCGGGCTCGGGCACGTCTGCAAGTGTGACCCTGGCCGAGAAAGCTTCGATATCGATATCGTCCGGCGCAATCTTGCCGTCCGCCACATCATGTGCGAGCGAGCGCGCAGCGTTGACAATATCCCAGCGCCCGCCATAGTTGACCGCGACAGCAAGTCGCAGGCCTGTATTTCCGGCCGTTTGCACCTCGGCATTCTGCATCTCGCGTTGCAGTCGAGGCTGGAACGCCGTGAGATCGCCGATGAAACAAATACGTACATTGTTGTCCCCGAGCTTGTCGACCTCGCTGTTCAGCGCACGCAGGAACAAGTCCATCAGGAGACCGACTTCGGTTTCGGGACGGCGCCAGTTCTCGGAAGAAAACGCGAACAGTGTCAACGCCTCGATGCCGCGATGCCCACAGGCTTCGACGATTTCGCGCGTCGCGCGAAAACCCGCCTGATGTCCACTGGCTCTTGGCCTGCCGCGTTGCCGGGCCCAACGACCATTGCCGTCCATGATCATGGCGACATGACGAGGCATCGCGTTAGTCATCATAGCTGGCGCTTCGGCGAAGGCTGATTCGACAGCAGGCGCCGCGGCCGCCTCTGCGGATACGTCGCGTGGAGCGCGGTGCGCGCAGGACGTTGCATCTTCTCCTACGGACGACTTGCCGGATGACATCAGACTTCCATCAGATCGGCTTCCTTTCTGACGAGCAATGCATCGATCGCCGCCACCGATTCGTCCGTCAACTTCTGAACCCGATCCTCACCACGCTTCAGCTCGTCCTTGGAGATCTCCTTCTCTTTTTCCAGCTCCTTGAGGTCGCTGTTGGCATCACGGCGGATGTTGCGGATCGCGACTCTCGCGTTCTCCGCTTCCGCCTTGACCAGCTTCACCATGTCGCGCCGTCGCTCCTCTGTCATGGGCGGCACCGGCACCCGAATGACGGTGCCCGCAGTGTTCGGATTCAGACCGAGATCACTGTCGATGATGGCCTTCTCGACCGCCTTGACCATCGACTGCTCCCAAGGAGTGACAGTCAAGGTTCGCGCATCTTCGGTGTTGATGTTGGCGACGGCGCTGAGCGGCGACTCGGCTCCGTAGTAGTCGACCTTCACACTTTCCAGCAAGCTCGGGTGCGCTCGCCCGGTGCGCGTGCGCGCCAGATCGCTTTCCAGCGACTCGACGCTCTTGGTCATGCGAAGCTTCGCGTCTTTGTGAATATCATCAATCATGTGTTCGCATCCGTCACGGTGGTGCCGACGTTCTCGCCCATCACGAGACGCATCAGGTCGCCTTCGTTGTTCATGTTGAAAACCTTCACTGGCAGGCGGTTGTCGCGACACATGACGATCGCCGTCTGATCCATGACACCGAGCCGCTTCTGCAGCGCTTCGTCGAAGCTCACGGTCTCATAGCGTACGGCATCGCTGAATCGCTTCGGATCCTTGTCATAAATGCCATCGACCTTGGTGGCCTTCACCATGAGGTCAGCGCCCACTTCCACAGCCCGAAGACTCGCTGCGGAATCGGTGGTGAAAAACGGATTGCCGGTACCCGCGGCGAACAGGACGATACGCCCCTTCTCGAGGTGACGAACCGCTCGGCGCCGGATGTAATCTTCACAGACCGCATTGATCGGCAAAGCCGACATCACCCGACAGTACGCTCCCTGCGTCTCGAGCGCATCCTGCATGGACAGGCAGTTGATGACCGTCGCGAGCATGCCCATATGATCGCCGGTCACACGATCCATACCGGCTTCGGCGAGGCCGGCACCCCGGAATATGTTGCCGCCACCGATGACCATGGCGAGCTCTACACCGAGATCACTCACCGCCTTGACTTCCGCCGCGATCCGACGGATGTACGCCGGATCAATGCCGTAGTCCAGTGAACCCATCAAGGCCTCGCCGCTCAGCTTGAGCAGGATACGGCCGAAGACGGGGCGGGCGACAACAGCGGGTTCCATCGTCATGCGTTCTACGCTCGTGAGGCTCGTTTCGGAATGCTCTACGCGAGAAAGCCGGGACGCACCCGGCTTTCTCGACACCTTACTGCAACAATGCCAGCTTCCGCCGCGACGAACACCCTTGGTCTACTGATGTTCAACGTGGCAACGGCGCGCGACTCGGTATCGTCACACCAGGCTCAACTGCCTCGCACCTGCGCCATCACTTCCTCGGCAAAATTCTCCTCTTTCTTCTCGATGCCCTCACCGACTTCGAACCGGTGAAAATCGCGCACCGTCGCTCCGGCCGCCTTGAGAAGCTGCGCGACCGTCTGATCAGGATCCTTCACGAAGGGCTGACCGAGCAAGGTTACCTCGGCGAGGTACTTGCGCATACGCCCCTGCACCATCTTCTCGATGATCTCGGCGGGCTTGCCACTGTCGGCCGCCTCGGCGATCAGTATCGCCTTCTCCTTCTCGAGCAACTCGGCCGGAACACCGCTTTCGTCGACACACACAGGTTTGCTGGCTGCGACGTGCATGGCGATGTCACGGGCCAGTGCGGCATCACCGCCTTCGAGTTCGGTGACGACGCCGATACGGCCACCGTGCGAATATTCGCCGTAGTGGCCACCGTCGCTCACACCTGACACCAGGCGCCGGACCTGAATGTTCTCACCGATCTTGGCGACCAGCGTCTTCCGTGCTTCCTCGACCGGCTGGCCGTCGACGACGATGTCATCGACGCTCTCAGGCTGGTCGTCCAGCACGGCCCGGGTGACCTTGTCAGTGAAGGCGATGAAATCGGCAGCCTTGGCGGCAAAATCGGTCTGGCTGTTGATCTCGACCATGCCGAACCGGCTGCGATCGTCAGCCAGGGCAATCGCGACGACGCCCTCAGCCGCCGTATTGCCGGATTTCTTGTCTGCCTTGGCGAGGCCTGAGATGCGCATCTGCTCGATGGCAGACTCCATGTCGCCACCCGCCTCGGTCAGTGCCTTCTTGCATTCCATCATGCCGGCACCGGTTCGCTCGCGGAGCTCTTTCACCTGGCCTGCGGAGATCGTCATGTCGTGTTCCTGGTTAACGGTATGAATCAGGTCGTGCGACCGGCAGAAGCCTCATCGGCAGACGCCTCCGAGACCTCGGCACCCGCTGCCTGGGCAGCTTCCACGGCGTTGTCGGCACCGGCTACCGCGGCGGCCGTATCGACTGAAGCCGCGTCCTGCGCCGCAGCCTCGGGCGCGGCTTCGGGTGCAGCCTGAGGCGCCGCCTGGGGTGTGGCCTGGGGTGTGGCCTGGGGTGCGACTTCGGACGCAGCGGGGGCCGTCGCGTCAGGCGTGGCCGTGCTGCCCTCGGTTGCCGCTGCAACCTGAGGTTCGGCGACCGGCTCGGTCGCAGGCGCTGCGGTCGCAACGGCGGGCGCTGCACTGGATGCATCGGCTGCGGCGGCAACAGCTTCGACTTCGGCAGGTGCATCGACCACCGGTGCCGCGGCTGCACTATCGGCCGCTGCAGCTTCTTCCTCGTCGAGCTTGCCGGAGGACCGTCGCCCGTCCTGGATCGCCTTGGCAATGGCGCCGACGTAGAGCTGTATGGCTCGAATGGCGTCATCGTTGCCCGGTATGACGTAATCTATGCCATCCGGCGTGCAGTTGGTATCGACGACCGCGACGACAGGAATACCGAGCTTGTTGGCTTCCGTTATGGCGATACGCTCATGCCCGACGTCGACGACGAACAGCGCGTCAGGCAGGCGCTCCATGTTCTTGATGCCGCCCATGCCCCGGTCGAGCTTCTCGTATTCGCGTTGCAGCCCGAGCGCTTCCTTCTTGGAGAGCCGCTCCATGCCGCCGTCATCACGCATGGCCTCGAGTTCGAGCAGGCGCTTGACAGACTGCTTGACCGTCTTGAAGTTGGTCATCATCCCGCCGGACCACCGACGGTTGACATACGGCATGCGGCAGCTGTCGGCCGCTTCCTTGAGGGGATCACGCGCGGCACGCTTGGTGCCGACGAACAGGACACGGCCGTTCTTCGCGGCGATCTTGCCGACATAATTGGCGGCTTCGTCCAGAGCGGGCAGGCTCTTTTCGAGGTTGAAGATGTGAATATTGTTGCGTTCACCGTAGATGTACGGCGCCATCTTGGGTGCCCAGTAACGGGTCTGGTGTCCGAAGTGGACGCCCGCCTCGAGCATCTGACGCATGGTGACGTCGACCATATTGTTTCTTCCGGTTTCAGGGTTGAGCCTCCGCGGCGACTCCCGACCGACCCGATCGTCGTCCCCTTGCGGGTATGCCAAGCGATGCTCGGCAAACGACGTTCAGGCACCCCGGCCGAAATCCGGTAATCCGCGTGCGAATTTCGGCAGAACCTGTGCATCTCACGCACGCAGCTCCGCCGAGCCCGACTTTATAACACGATATGCGCCAGCAAGGTACACTCGCGCCTTTCAGAAAACCACCACCGCCTTCCGTATGGCCATCACGCTGAAGTCGCCCGCACAGATCGCGAAAATGCGCGTCTCGGGGCGCCTCGCGAGCGACGTGCTCGACATGGTAGGCAGTCACGTCCTGCCAGGTGTCACCACCGGAGAGCTGGACCGACTGTGCCATGCGTACATCGTCGACGAGCAGCAAGCCGTTCCCGCAACGATAGGCTACAAGGGCTATCAGCATGCCACCTGCATTTCGGTGAATCAGCAGATCTGTCATGGCGTACCCGGCGAGCGGATCCTGCGCAAGGGCGATATCGTCAACATCGACGTCACGGTCATCAAGGATGGCTGGTTCGGCGATACCAGTCGCATGTACTACGTCGGCGACGTCGCACCCCACGCGCGTCGCCTGTGCGAGACGGCCTACGAGTGCATGGTTCAAGGTATTCGCACGGTCCGCCCGGGCGTGACCCTGGGCGACGTGGGACACGCCATCCAGATCTGCGCTGAAAGCAAACGTTATTCCGTCGTCAGGGAATACTGCGGGCACGGCATCGGCGCAGCGTTTCACGAAGATCCGCAGATACTGCACTACGGCAAGCCGGGAACCGGCGTGCAATTGCGGGCCGGCATGACCTTCACGATCGAACCCATGATCAATCAGGGCAAGCGACACGCCCGCGTGCTCGCAGACGGCTGGACAGTCGTCACCAGGGATCGTTCCCTGTCTGCTCAATGGGAGCACACCGTGCACGTGACCGAGGAAGGCTTCGAACTCTTGACGCTGGCCGAAGGGCAAACCCTTTGAAGCCCGACAGTTCGAAGCTCGTTGTTTGCACATGATCGACAGCTGGCCAGAGCAGCGTCCGGCCGACGCTGACATCGCGAGCGTGGTCGCCGCCGTCGATGCCGTCCTGGATGGGGAGATCGATGTCGAAAGCGCCGTAGCCGGGCTGAAAGACCCTGCCCCGCGCGAGCCTGCCGCATGGCGCGAAGCGCTGGCCCTTGGCTCACGCCTGACGCACGAGCGCTTCGAGCAGGGCGCGCCGGCGTCGACGCTCCTGGCCGTTCGCACCGCCGTGGTCGATCGCGTGCTCACACGCCTGTGGGCGAGCGAAGGCGCGGCTTTGGACGGCCTGGCCCTGCTCGCGGTCGGGGGCTACGGTCGGGGGGAGTTGCACCCCCGTTCGGATATCGATATCGCTGTCCTGATTCCGCGGCGCGACGATGCGGACGTCACCGAGCGGCTCTCTGCCTGGTTGACTGGTCTGTGGGATCTCGGCATCGAGATTGGCCATAGCGTTCGCACGGTTCCGGAATGCGAGATCGAGGCGGCAGCCGATATCACGGTCGTGACCAACCTGATCGAGGCACGGCTGTTATGCGGCTCGGCAGAGCTGAAACGATTGATGGACAGTGTCATCTCGCCGGCACACATCTGGCCACCCGCGGCCTTTCTCGCCGCCAAGCTCGATGAACAGAAAGCCCGCCGAGCCCGTTTTCACGACAACGCCTATCGACTCGAGCCCAACGTCAAGGAAAGTCTCGGCGGCCTGCGGGATTTTCAGACCATTGCCTGGGTCAGCCGGCGGCTGTTCGATCAACCCGGCCTCGAGCCGCTGGTCGAACACGGTCTGCTCGATCAGGACGAACTGGTCTCCCTGCGCGGTGGACTCGAACTGATCTGGCGTATCCGCTATCTCCTGCACCATCTCGCCGGGCGCCGCGAAGATCGACTGTTGTTCGACTATCAGAAGGACATCGCGCACGCCTTCGGATATGCCGACGATACGAACAATCGCGCCATCGAAACATTGATGCAGCGCTACTACCGCACGGTCATGTCCTTGCAACGCCTGAACGAGATCGTCCTGCAGGGACTCGGCGGCATCATCTCCGGCGTCACGGCGGCAGCACCGGTTACCCCCGTCGGGAAGCGCTTTCAGCTCCGCAACGGCTACCTCGAGGTCGCCAACGAGGACGTCTTCCTGCACTACCCGCCGGCGTTGCTCGAGATCTTCCTTGTCTATAGCGAGACGGACGAGGCAATCACGCTGCGCTCGCATACCGTGCGTCTCATTCGCAAGCATCTCAACCTGATCAACGACCGATTCCGCAGCGATCCGGTCACCCGTTCGCTGTTTCTGGCGATCTTCCGGAGCACCCGGAAACTGGTCAGGACGGTGCGCATGATGAACCGCGACGGCGTGCTTGCAGCCTATCTGCCCGCATTCGATGCCATCGTCGGTCGCATGCAGTACGACCTGTTCCATATCTATACCGTGGATGAACACACCATTCTGGTCATTCGCAACCTGCGGCGTTTCTCGCTCGAGAGACATGCCGGCGAATTGCCCCACTGTCACCTTGTCATGAAAGAACTGGCCCGACCGAGCACGCTCTTGCTCAGCGGCCTGTTCCACGATATAGCCAAGGGCCGCGGCGGCGATCACAGCGAGCTCGGCGCGGTCGATGCCGCTGAGTTCGCGCAAGATCATGGGCTCGACGCGCACGAGGCCAGGCTCCTGGAATGGACGGTCCGGCATCACCTGTTGATGTCGATGACAGCGCAGACGAAGGACATAGACGACCCGGCCGTACAACTTGAATTCGCACGAAAGGTCGGCACGCTGGAGCGCCTCGATCATCTCTACCTGCTCTCTGTCGCGGACATTCGCGCAACCAACCCCGAGCTCTGGAATTCGTTCAAGCAGAGTCTTCTGCAGTCCTTGCACCGTCACGCACGCCTGATCCTGGAACGAGGTCTGGACGACCCGCTCGGTGAAGAAACGGTCATTGCGCGACGCCAGGCACGCACGGTGGCGCTCATGAATGCGCCCTATGTAGACGATCCGCGTCGTGAGTTGCTGTGGAGCAGTCTCGGCGACGCCTACTTCCGTCAGTATCAGGCCAACGAGATCGCCCGCCACACCGAGATACTCCTCGCCGCCTACGATTCACCCGAACCGCTGGTCTCGCTACGCCACTCGACCTCTCGCGGCTCCACCGAGATCCTGATCTACACCACCGACGATGAGGCTCTGTTCGCGCTGATCGCGACGATGATGGAAGCACTGACCCTCGACGTGCTTTCGGCAACCATCAACACGACGGCTGCAGGCTTCGCGCTCGATACCTTCCACGTGCTCGAGGCGGACAACTCACTCATTGATGATCCGGTCCGTATCGAAGAGATCCGTAGCAACCTGTTGCAGGCCCTGTGTGCGCCGAGAGATATTCCGTCACTCGCCACGCGCCGCCCGTCGAGGCGTCTGCGCCACTTCGACATCTCCACGCAAGTAACCTACGATGACGCCGAGGAGCTCTCCCTGACGGCCTTGCGCATCAAGGCATCTGACCGGCCGGGCATTCTCTCGAGCATTGGCCGTTTGCTCCTCGACGCCGGTGTGACAGTGCATGCCGCACGCATCGCGACACTGGGCGAGCGAATCGACGATGTCTTCTACATCGGCATGCCTGGTGGCGGTCCCGTGGTTGATCCGGGAGTTCGCAAGCACTTGTCGGAAAAGTTGATCGAGACCATCTGATGCAAGATGACGAAAGCGTCGTCGCGTTGCTGCGCGAACTGGTCCGTCGGCCGTCGGTCACACCTGCCGATCATGGCTGCCAGGCGCTGATCGCCGCACGACTCGACGCCCTCGGATTCCGCATCGAGAGCATGCCCGCGGGCGGTGTCGAGAATCTCTGGGCCCGCATCGGCGAGTGTGCGCCGCTGATGGTGTTTGCCGGCCACACCGATGTCGTGCCAACGGGGGACGAAGCACTCTGGAGCTCACCGCCGTTCGCGGCGGAAGAAGCCGCAGGGCAGATCGTTGGCCGCGGGGCCGCCGACATGAAGGGTGGTGTGGCCGCAATGGTCACCGCCTGCGAACGCTTCGTCGAGCGCAATGCTCATCGCCAGGGCTCACTCGCCATCCTCTTGACCAGTGACGAAGAAGGGCCGGCAATATCCGGCACGGCCCATGTGGTTCGAACACTGATGGCGCGCGGCGAACAGATCGATTACTGTGTCGTGGCAGAACCGAGCAGTACGGAATGTTTCGGTGACATCATCCGCAACGGCAGGCGTGGTTCGTTAGGGGCCACACTGGTCGTATCGGGAATTCAGGGGCATGTCGCCTACCCCCATCTGGCCGACAATCCCATCCATCATGCGGTGCGCTTCGTCAGCGTACTGAACAGCATGGTGTGGGACGAAGGGGACGAGAATTTCCCGCCGACAACGCTCCAGGTCTCCAACATCCAGGCTGGAACCGGTGCCACCAATGTCATTCCGGCCACCTGCCGGGTCGATTTCAACCTGCGTTACGGCACCGCCAGCCCGGCGGCGACGCTCAAGTCGAGGATTGCATCGCTGCTGGACCTTCAACGGACGGAGCACGGCCTCGACGCTACCATCGAGTGGTTGGATTCTGCCGAGCCGTTCGCGACCGAAGCGGGCACTCTGACCACCTCTCTGCGGGCCGCCATCCACGCTCGCACCGGGGTGTCGGCACGCCTTGACACGGGCGGCGGAACCTCGGACGGCCGCTTCATCGCAATGACCGGCGCCCAGGTGGTCGAGTTCGGACCGCTGAACGCAACGATCCACCAGATCGACGAGCGCGTTGACGCAGCCGATGTCGTCTCGCTATCGTGCATCTTCGAAGACTTGATCGAGCGCATGCTCGCCGACCACGGGAAACTTGAATGAGCGGTATGCTCGACGGAAAGCGCGTATTGATATGCGGGGTCGCCAGCAAGCGATCGATTGCCTGGGGCATCGCACAGTCGATGTATCGGGAAGGCGCCACGCTTGCCTTCACGTACCAGAACGAGCGTCTCCGACAGCGTGTCGTCGACCTCGCTGCGGATTGCGAAACGCCTGAGGCGCGCGTCCTGCCCTGTGACGTCTCGGACGATGCCGAGATCGATCAGCTCATTGAGCAGCTTGACGGCCAGTGGAGCGAGGGGTTCGATGGACTGGTCCACGCCGTGGCGTTCGCACCGCGCGAGGCGCTCGACGGAGACTACCTCGACTCGGTCAATCGCGAATCGTTTCGCATAGCCCACGATGTCAGCTCCTACAGCTTTGCTGCACTCGCCAAGGCTGCTCGTCCGAAACTCAGAAGCGGAGCATCGTTGATCACCCTCTCCTACCTGGGCGCCGTTCGTGCCATGCCGAACTACAACGTCATGGGCTTGGCCAAGGCTTCGCTGGAGGCGAACACGCGCTTCATGGCGAATTCTCTCGGCCCACAAGGTATCCGGGTCAACGCTATCTCGGCCGGCCCTATCAAGACGCTCGCCGCGGCTGGTATCGGGGACTTCCGGAAACTGCTCGGGCACGTCTCGTCGGTCTCACCGTTACGCGAGAACACCACCATCGAGCAAGTCGGCGATACGGCGGCGTTCCTCGCCTCGCCCATGGCGGGCGGCATCACCGGACAGATCATCTATGTCGATGGCGGTTATAACGTCGTCGCGATGCCCGATCTCAGCTGAGTGGGCTCAGGAACGCTGTTGTGCCTTGAGGAGATCGCGTATCTCCGTCAGTAACGCGACGTCGGCGGGGGCCGCCTCTTTCGCCTCGATCTGCTCGTCCTCGAACGCGCGCCGCGCCCGTGCAATCGCCTTGATGATGAGAAAGAGAACGAAAGCGATGATCGTGAAATCGATCAGCGATTGAATGAACGCGCCATAACCGATGGCGGCGTCACCGACGTTGAAGGACAAGCTCTTGAAGTCGACGCCTCCCAATACGATACCAACGATCGGCATCAGGATATTGTCGACGAGGGCGCCGACCATCTCGCTGATGGCAGCGCCGATGATGATGCCGACCGCCAGGTCGATCAGGCTTCCCTTGAGCGCAAACTCCTTGAAATCGGCAACAAAGCTCATCTATGCATTCCTCGAACGAACACTTCCTCGACGACAGCATTACCTTGACGACGAGGTCCTGAGACCCGGGCGAAGCGCTGCCGACGGGTAGAGGTGCGTCCAGGTCACATCAACGCACCACTGATCTCCGCCGCTACGGATTCAGATCAACCTTGGCTTGCTCACGCAAGCTCCCGAGCAGGGCCTGAAACTCGACGCCACCGACTCTGGGATCGGCAATGGAAGTCGCGGTTTCATCAGCAGCGTCAGGCGATGTAGCGTCAGGCGGCGGATCATCGACCGCACGCAGGATGTAGGCAAGCCGATCACCATCGCCAAGCGTTGCGATTCCCGTCGGGCCGTCGTCACCTGTCGGCCTCGCCAGGGCGTAGATCTCGGCTATCACCGACCCGTCGAAGAGGCCGGACTGGCGATCGAGCACTTCGCCCGCCAACACCTCGGCAAGCGACTCGTCCGCGAAGTCGGCAGCGAGATCGATGCTCGTCAAAAGCGTTGCCTCAGCCGCCTCGGCGAGCGCATCGAGCTGCTCGCCGGCACGCTCGCTCTTGAGCTCGTCGACGAGCTGTTCGCGCACGTCTTCCAGCGTCTTCAGTCGTTCGTCTTCGCTTTCGGTGACACGCAACGCGATCACATGTCGCGGACCCACCTCGATCAGATCGGAGTTGTTGCCGTCCTCACGGATGTCGGGGTCGTTGATGGCATCCAGGACCGCAGGGGTCGAGAGCACCGGTCCGGCTTCGACAATGTTATCGGCGTCCAGCCAGTCTGTCGACTGGACTTCCAGTCCAGCAGCATCGGCTGCCGGTTGCAAGGTCGTACTTTCGTCGAAGACGAGCTCCGCAAGTTCGGCATTCAACTCGAAGTATTCGCGATCGGCCTGTTCGGCGCGCATCGCGGCAATGATCTCTTCGCGCACTTCGTCGAACGGCTTGCCGGACTCGGGGCTGATCTTGTCGAGACGGATCAGGTGCAGACCGGAGTCCGATCGGACTGGTTCGGAAATATCACCTTCGCTCGCGAGTGCACTGACCGCCGCATCGAACTCCGCGCCTATCGAGCCTTCCGCGATGATCCCGAGACTGCCGCCCATGCCGGAAGATCCGATGTCCTCGGAGACTTCACCGGCGACATCGGCGAATGCCTCACCGCCGGCCACGCGTTCCGCTGCAGCGTCGAGAACAGCCCGCTTCTCGGCGAGTTCTCCATCGCCAGCACCCGCGTCGAGTTCCACCATGATGTGTGAGACCTCCCGCTGTTCGGGTCGCATGTAAGTGCTCTCGTTCTCCGTGTAGCGCGCCCGCGCTTCCTCGTCGGTGACGTCGAAGGCATCTGCCAGTGCCGCGCTGTCGAGTTCGATGTACTCGATCTTTGCGCGCGGCGGGAAAACATAGTTCTCACTGTTTTCCTCGAAGTAAGCCGTGATCTCCTGCTCACTCGGCTCGACGCCTTCCTTCGCGGCATCCAGGTCGAACCTCACGGCATCGACAGTGCGAGTCTGCCGGGCGAGCTTGTCCAGCCGCTCGGCCTCGTTCGGCAAGGTGAAGCTCGTGTCGATGATGCCCGTGCGGAACTGATTCAGGGCAGTGTCGTCACGGAAGCTCTGTTCGAAAGCCGCAACTGACAATCCGGATGCGCGCAGCTGCGTCTGGTAGGTGTCGCTGTCGAAGCGCTCCTCGACCTGGAACGCGGGCAGCTCGCGAATGGCCTTGCCCAGCGTTGCATCACCAACCGCAAATCCCTGTTCGGCAACCGTTTCCTCGAGAACCCGCTGGGTCACGAGTTGCTCCAGCGCCTGCTCGCGAAGCGCAGCATCGTCGGCAAATCCCTCGGGCAGACGGCCCCCGAACATCTGCGCCAGGCGGCTGCGCTGCTGCTGCACCGCACCGTCCAGCTGAACCTGGGTGATTTCCTCACCGTTGACCTTGGCAATGATCGGCACATTGCCGCCGCTGAAGTACGAGCCGATACCGAACAGGACAAACGGAACGCAGATCAGCGTGATCAACGTGTACTTGATCGGCTTCGAGTTCCTGACGGTCTCGCGAAGGTCGAGAAGCATGTGTGTTACCGATTACGTCAAGAAAAAAGGGTGCCGAAGCACCCTTGTTTCGTGACTGCCGTTCCCGGTGACGACCGTTTGTCGATCAGGCCTAAGTTCGACAAGATCGGCGGACGATCAAGAAGGTCATGCACAAGGTCGAGCAGTTAACATGAGTGGCGGAGCGGACGGGACTCGAACCCGCGACCCCCGGCGTGACAGGCCGGTATTCTAACCAACTGAACTACCGCTCCACATATGGTGGGTGCTGAGGGGATCGAACCCCCGACCCTCGCCTTGTAAGGGCGATGCTCTACCAGCTGAGCTAAGCACCCTCGCTCGAAGGTATCACCCTCGGTCAAGCCGACCTAGTTTACAGCATCCTTCAGTGCTTTGCCAGCCTTGAAACTCGGCGCATTCGAAGCTGCAATCTGCAGCGGCTCGCCAGTTCGCGGGTTGCGGCCGGTACGCGCTTCGCGCTTTCGCACCAGGTAGGTGCCGAAGCCGACAAGTGTGACCTGTTCTCCATTTTTCAGTGCATCCGTCAGGCAATCCAGTACGGCATCGACCGCCGTGGACGCGTCCGTCTTGGACAACGATGCCTTCGCTGCAACTGCATCGACAAACTCAGCTTTGTTCATGTCTTGCTCTTGTTATCTGGCTGTACAGCAAACCTGTACCGGATTGATTTTCGTCGCCAGCACCTGAGATCACAGGCGCATACAGCATGAATTTCCGGCGAATGATACGACATGCCGGGCAAAAATGCCCGCTCTGACGCCCTTTCAGACACACTTCGTCGCATGTGTCATCTTGACGACATGCGAAGCCAGTGCCTGCGAGGTGTCAGTGATGGCGTACGCCGCCGGTGTCGCCCTTGTGTTCGTCAGCGGCCTTCCCCGGCACTGGCTCCGGTATCTCTCCGCCCTCGCTCTCACCGGCGGGGCTCGGCGCACTTGCCAATGCAACCTCGAGAACTTCGTCTATCCATTGCACAGGACGGATATCGAGGCCGTCCTTGATCTCGTCAGAAATCTCGGTCAGGTCCTTGGCATTCTCGCTTGGTATCAGCACGGTATCGATGCCACCGCGCTGCGCCGCGAGCAGTTTTTCCTTCAGTCCGCCGATCGGTAGCACCTCACCACGCAAGGTTATTTCACCCGTCATCGCCACATTAGCCCGTACCGGAACCTGAGTAAGCGCCGACACCAGCGCCGTACACATGCCGACGCCTGCGCTCGGCCCGTCTTTCGGCGTTGCACCCTCGGGTACGTGCACGTGGATGTCAAGCTTTTCGTGAAAGTCCTTGTCGATGCCAAGTGCATCGGCTCGGCTGCGAACCACCATCATGGCCGCCTGAATGGATTCCTGCATGATGTCGCCCAACTGTCCGGTATAGGACAGCTTGCCCTTGCCGGGCACGACAGCCGACTCCAGCGAGAGAAGCTCCCCACCCACTTGTGTCCATGCAAGACCGGTGACCTGGCCGATCTTGTTCTCCTTTTCGGCTCTGCCGTAGCGGTGGCGTTGCACACCGAGGTAATCATCAAGATTGTCAGGCGTGACAATAACCTGTGCGGGCGACTCCTTGCCGGTCACTTCACGCACGACCTTGCGACAGATCTTCGCGATCTCGCGTTCGAGATTACGGACCCCCGCTTCACGCGTGTAGCTACGAATGATTTCCAGCACAGTCTCGCTCTGCACTTCGAGCTCTTCCAGCTCGAGCCCGTTGTCCTTCATCTTGCGCGGCAGCAGGTAGCGCTCGGCGATGTTCGACTTTTCAAGTTCCGTGTAGCCCGGAATGCGGATGACCTCCATGCGGTCCAGCAACGGTTCCGGAATATTCATGGTGTTGGCCGTGGCGACGAACATGACATCCGAGAGGTCGTACTCGACCTCTAGGTAGTGATCGGTGAACGTGTGGTTCTGTTCCGGATCGAGCACCTCGAGCAAGGCCGACGACGGATCACCTCGAAAGTCCATCGACATCTTGTCGATCTCGTCGAGCAGAATCAGCGGATTACGGCGCTTGACCTTCGACAGGTTCTGCACGATCTTGCCAGGCATCGAGCCGATGTAAGTTCGCCGATGACCGCGAATCTCGGCCTCGTCGCGAACGCCGCCGAGCGCCATGCGGCTGAAGCGACGACCGGTCGCCCGGGCAATCGACTTACCGAGCGACGTCTTGCCCACGCCGGGAGGACCGACCAGACACAGGATCGGTCCCTTGGCATGGCCCACTCGCTTCTGCACCGCAAGGTATTCGAGTATGCGTTCCTTGACCTTCTCGAGACCGTAGTGATCGTTCTCGAGAATTTCCTCGGCTTCTTCGAGCGTCTTCTTGAGCTTGGATTTCTTCTTCCACGGAAGTGAAACCAGTGTGTCGATGTAGTTCCGGACGACCGTGGCTTCGGCCGACATCGGCGACATCATCTTCAGCTTGTTGAATTCAGCGGTAGCCTTCTTGTGAGCTTCCTTGGAAAGCCCGGCCTTTTCGATCTTGCGCGACAGCTCCTCGGTCTCGTTCGGGACATCGTCCATGTCTCCGAGCTCTTTCTGGATTGCCTTCATCTGCTCGTTGAGGTAGTACTCGCGCTGACTTTTCTCCATCTGCTGTTTGACGCGACCGCGAATACGCTTTTCGACCTGCAACATGTCGAGTTCGGATTCCATCAGGTTCAGCAGGTGCTCCAACCGCTCAGAGACGTCGAACAGCTCGAGAATGTTCTGCTTCTCCTCGACGCGTAGCGACATCTGCGCAGCGATCATGTCCGCCAGCCGATCAGCATCCTCGACGCCGGTCAGGGAACTCAGTATTTCGGGCGGTACCTTCTTGTTCATCTTCACGTATTGATCGAACATGTTGGTGACCGAGCGCACCAGCACCTCGAGTTCTTTCGGGTCTTTCGCGGGCTCGGATTCGCTGCTCTCTTCCGGTACGGCAGCCGGATCGGGTACGGACCAGTCAGCCACGAAATAGCCCGCATCAGACGTCGACACACTGTCGATGAGCGCGCGTTGCTGCCCTTCGACCAGTACCTTGATGGTGCCGTCCGGAAGCTTGAGGAGCTGCAGGATGCTGGCAATGGTGCCAACCCGATGGATATCGTCCGTACCTGGCTCGTCAACGGCCGCACTGGTCTGGGCGGCAAGCATGATGCGCTTGTCGGCAGACATCGCCGTGTCGAGCGCATCGATCGACTTCTCACGTCCGACGAAGAGCGGAATGACCATGTGCGGATACACGACGACGTCGCGCAGCGGCAGCACGGGCATTCGTTCGCTCGCGGCAGTGTCCTGATTGTCTGATTCAGACACGCGGGGTTTCTCCTTCTGTGGCTGACTCGGGCGAGTCGAGCATACAGGACAAGGTGTAACCCGCTAACGGAAAATCAACACACGTCGTTCAATCGTCGGACGCGGCCCGCTTGTATTTCTCTTCCTCGAGGACCTTCTCCTGACCTTCGAGCAGGAGATAGGGCTTCGACTCGCCGCGCACCACCGCCGCGTCGAGAATGACCTTCTTGACGTTCTCGATGCGGGGCAACTCGTACATGGTGTCGAGCAGTACATTCTCGAGAATCGTCCGCAGGCCACGTGCACCCGTCTTTCTTTCCAGTGAACTCTGGGCGACGGCAAGCAGGGCATCCTTGCGGAATTCGATATCGACTTCTTCCATCGCCAGAAGCTTCTCGTACTGCTTGGTGATGGCATTCTTCGGCTCGATAAGGATACGTACGAGCGCATCCTCGTCCAGCTCTTCGAGCGTGGCAACGACCGGCAGGCGACCGACGAATTCCGGAATGAGCCCGAACGAGATCAAATCCTGAGCCTCGACGTCCTGCAGCAGCTGCCCGATGTTGCGGGCGTCGTTCTTTGATTGAACTTCGGCACCAAACCCGATGCCGCCTTTCTCGGAACGGTTCTGGACGATCTTCTCCAGCCCCGCGAACGCACCGCCGCAGATGAACAGGATATTGGAGGTATCGACCTGCAGGAATTCCTGCTGAGGGTGCTTTCGCCCCCCCTGGGGAGGCACGGAGGCAATGGTGCCCTCGATGAGCTTCAGTAGTGCCTGCTGGACACCTTCACCGGATACGTCGCGGGTGATTGACGGATTGTCGGACTTGCGCGAAATCTTGTCGATCTCGTCGATATACACGATTCCGGTCTGGGCCTTCTCGACCTCGTAGTCGCACTTCTGCAGGAGCTTCTGGATGATATTTTCGACATCCTCGCCAACGTAACCCGCTTCCGTGAGCGTGGTCGCGTCGGCAATCGTGAAGGGGACGTTGAGCGTACGCGCCAGCGTTTCTGCCAGCAGGGTCTTGCCGGAGCCGGTCGGCCCGATCAGCAGGATGTTGCTCTTGGCGAGTTCGACATCGCCTTTCTTGTCCTTGTATTCGAGCCGCTTGTAATGGTTGTAGACCGCAACAGACAGAATGCGCTTTGCGGTCGCCTGTCCGATGACATACTGGTCAAGCAGCTCGTTTATCTCATGCGGCTTCGGAAGCGCACTGTCCTCGTCACCGGAGGCTTCCTGCATCTCTTCGGTGATGATGTCGTTGCACAGGTCGACACACTCGTCGCAGATGAAAACCGACGGGCCTGCAATGAGCTTTCTGACTTCATGCTGGCTCTTGCCGCAGAACGAACAGTAGAGCAGCTTGCCGTCGTCTTTCCTGTCTTCCTGGTCGCTCATGCATCCAACCTCTGGCTTCGCACCACATTGACCTGTTTCCCCGCGAGATACAACCGCCTGACGGCGGTTCCTGCCGAGGTTTGCTGGTGAGATCACATCCGCTTGCGGACCTGATTCACGACTGACCGAACACCCCTCCGGGAACTCTTACCCTCGACGAACAGGCATCAGGATGACGTGCTGTCACCTTCGGAGTCAGCATCGTTACTGCTGTCAATCCTGCTGTCTTTGTTTCCGTTGCTGCTCTGACCCTTATCGTCATCCCGACCGGACACATTCACCTCTTCGTCACGACTCTGCACGATACGATCGACCAGACCATATTCGACCGAGTCCTCGGCGGTCAGGAAGCGATCCCTTTCGGTGTCCTCCATCACACGCTCGTAGGACTGGCCACAATGCATCGCCATGAGCCGCGTCATTCGCTCCTTTATCGCGAGTATCTCGCGCGCATGAATGTCGATGTCGGTTGCCTGACCCTGGAAGCCCGCCGACGGCTGATGAATCATCACACGCGAGTTGGGCAGGACGAAACGCTTGCCTTCCTGACCCGCTGTCAGCAGGAATGCACCCATGCTGGCAGCCTGACCGATGCACAAGGTACTCACGTTCGGCCTGATGAACTGCATGGTGTCGTAGATGGCCATGCCCGCCGTTACCGAGCCACCCGGCGAATTGATGTAGAGGGAAATGTCCTTGTCCGGGTTGTCGGACTCGAGGAACAGCAACTGCGCGACGATCAGGTTGGCCATGTAATCCTCGACCTGGCCGACCATGAAGATGACGCGCTCCTTGAGCAGACGCGAATAGATGTCGTAGGCACGCTCACCACGAGGCGATTGCTCGACAACCATCGGGACAAGACCGCCGGCCGCCATCGGACCAGCCCCGTAAGCAGAATTCATGTACCCGCCATTGCTTGCGCTCGAACCGGCTTTCATTGCAGAGTTCATCCCATTTTCATCGTGTTTCGGGCATACCACCCGGTGCACCTTCCGACGGGCCTTCATCGGCCTCGCCACCCGTGCTCCCTGCGTTCTGATCGTCCGTGTCGGCGACCGTTTCCAAATCCGTACCGTCCGCCTCAGTCTGCGGCGGATTCATCATCTCCTTGAACGAGATCGGCTTGTCCGCTACCGATGCCGCACCGAGAACGGCACTGGTCACCGCTTCTTCCAGTACCAGACCCTCGACATTGCGCAACAGTTCCGGATTGGCATAGTAATGATCGACCACATCCTGTGGCTCCTGGTACGCGGACGCCAGACGTTCGATCTGTGCACGCACGTCGGGCCCTTCCGCGCGAAGCCCCTTTTGCTTGATGATCTCGCCGACCACCAGGCCCAGTCTGACGCGCCGGACCGACTGCTCGCGAAACAACTCGTCACCGAGCATGGCAGCATCCGTACCTTCAGGCATCTGCTTCATCAGTTGCTCGCGCTGCCGACCAATCTCTTCCGCAACCAGAGCTGCTGGTACGTCGATGGGATTCAGATCGACCAGTCCATCCATGACCTGGCTCTTGAGACGGGTATCGATCCGTTGCTTCAGTTCCCGCTCCATGTTGCCGCGAATGTCTGTTCGCAGGCTGTCGACCGAACCATCCTCGATACCGAAACTCTTCACGAGAGCTTCATCGAGCTCCGGTAGCGAAGCCTCGCGGACCTCATGAACCAGCACGTCGAAAGTGACCTCCTTTCCGGCCAGGTGCTCGGCCTGGTATTGCTCTGGAAAAGTGACCGCCAGGGTTCGCTGCTCGCCAGCGACAACGCCGACAAGCTGCGCTTCGAAACCCGGAATCATCGAATTGGATCCAAGCACCAATGGCGCCTTTTCGGCACTTCCACCTTCGAAGACCTCACCATCGAGATGGCCGGTAAAGTCGATGACGACCTGATCGGCATCTGCCGCGGCGCGCTCGACGATCACGAATTCGCTGCGCTGCTTGCGCAGGTTGTCGAGCATCTCGTCGACGTCACTGTCCTGGATTTCGACGACAGGGCGTTCAACCTGTATCGAGTCGTTGAAGACCGGCTCGAACTCCGGATAGACCTCGAAGGTCGCCGTAAAACGGAAACCTGTCTCACCATCCGCTTCTTCGCCGTCGGTAGCGAGCGGCTCGATGTGCGGCGGACCGGCCGGTCGCAGTTTCTCCTGCTGCACGGCATCCTGGTAGGAGGTATTGATCAGCGAACCGAGTACCTCGTTGCGCACCGCCGGCTCAAACCGCTTCTTGACGACCTTGAAGGGCACCTTGCCGGGGCGGAACCCGTTCAGTTTCGCCGTCTTGCCGAGGCGCCGCAAGCGCTCGTCGACCGCCGTCTCGATGTCGTCCGACGGCAATGCGACGGTAAGACGCCGTTCCAGCCCTGTCATTGTTTCTACGGATACTTGCATACTGGCCTCATCGTCCTCCGCACACCTGGAAGGTAGCCGCGGAGCACTACTGGAACGGGAATGCGTCATGCCGAAAGGCACGACGCCGGGAAGCTGGTGCGAAAGGAGAGACTCGAACTCTCACGTCTTGCGACACCGGCACCTAAAGCCGGCGCGTCTACCAATTCCGCCACTTTCGCGCACGGTGTCACGAAGCTCGCGACACAACCCCTGATTATAGCGGAAGCGAGCCGGATACCGAGCCGTCGAGCGGCATTTTAAACCCCGACCGACGAACGGTATCGGCAGCCGCGAGGACTGGCGGCAAACCTGGCCGGAAGACTGCCCGGATGATTGCCCTGAAGACTGGCCAAATGATTGGGGTGAACGACGGGATTCGAACCCGCGACCACAGGAATCACAATCCTGCGCTCTACCAACTGAGCTACGCTCACCAGTACAATCATCGTGCCTTGCGCCGCGCCCGATGCAGCCAAACTCGTCGCCGCCGAAGCCGACACTGCCGGATTCTACCCGAAAGCCACCGTTGTCAGCCGCCCTGGATGGCGCGCCCGGCAGGATTCGAACCTGCTACCCTCGGCTTAGAAGGCCGATGCTCTATCCGCATGAGCTACGGGCGCACGTGTTTCACGCACAGACTCGTCATGCCTCTTTCGACCCGATCGGTCGCGTCCATACATCGTTGCACGAACATGGTCGGGGCAGCAGGATTCGAACCTGCGACCCTCTGCTCCCAAAGCAGATGCGCTACCAGGCTGCGCCATGCCCCGCAGGCCCGTGTCAACCCGCGAATGGTACGCCTCTGACTTCGTGCCGGTCAATCAATCAGCCGCTTCTTCGATCCAGATGGTCTGGATGGCTTCGAGAATACCCTCGCTGGATTTCTCGGGATCATCATCGAAGCCCTCCAGCGCGACGATCCAGGCGTGCATGTCGGTGAAGCGGACGTACTGAGGGTCGATGTCTTCTCTGGCATCGCAGAGCGCTTCGGCAATCTCGCGAACATCCGTCCACTTCATCAGTGATTCTCCGAGACCATGTTGATCGTGTACTTCGGAATCTCGACGATCAGATCCACCTCGGCGACTATTGCCTGACAACTCAGGCGCGAGTCGGGATCGAGGCCCCAGGCCTTGTCGAGATAGTCTTCCTCCAGTTCATCTGCTTCATCCAGGCTTTCCGCACCTTCGCGCACGTGCACATGACAGGTAGTACAGGCGCAGGATTTTTCACAGGCGTGTTCGATATCGACACCCGCGCTCAGCAGAGCATCGCAGATCGATACCCCCGCAGTCGCTTCGATCCGGGTGCCTTCGGGACAGATCTCGTGGTGAGGCTTGACGGTAATGGTCGGCATGTCGATTCGTGTTCAGGTAGCTGGAAGTGCGGTTCGGGTGTCTAACCGGTGTTTTTTTCTGTTGCGGGGTGCACAGGCTGCGAGGCCGACGAGCCGTCCAGCGAGGCCTCCAGGTCGGCGATGCCGCGACCGGCCATCATGCGCCGGACGCTTGCGTTCATGCGCCGCTCGACGAAGGCTTCACTGCCCTGCTCGAGTGCCTTGACGGCCGCGTCGATGGTATCGCGCGCCTCGCCTTCGAGTGCCGACTTCACGTTCTCTGCAAGAGAATCGAGAGCCGTCCGCTCTGCCGGACTCAGGTGCTCGTCGCCATCGGCATCGAGCGCGCTGCCGATCGCCTCGAGCGCACGGCCCGCATCGACCTTGCTTTCGACCAGAGCACGTCTTTGCATGTCCTCTGGCGCGTGATCCATCGAAGATCGAAGCATGGCTTCGATCTCACCATCGGAAAGTCCGTAGGACGGTTTCACGTCGACGCTCGCTACAACGCCGCTTTCTCGCTCCAGCGCGCTGACGGTCAACAGTCCATCCGCGTCGACTTGAAAAAGCACCTGGATGCGCGCCGCACCCGCTACCCGCGGCGGAATGCCCTGTAACTCGAAGCGCGCGAGCGAGCGACAATCGGCCACCAGTTCACGTTCACCCTGGACAACGTGCAGGGCGAGCGCCGTCTGTCCGTCCCGGTAAGTGGTGAATTCCTGCCCGCGCGCGACTGGCAGCGTGGTGTTGCGGGGAATGACGCGCTCGACCAGTCCACCCATCGTCTCGAGACCAAGCGACAAGGGCGTGACATCGAGCAGCAGAAGATCATCACCCCCGTTGTCGCCTTGGCGATTGCCCGCGAGTACGTCAGCCTGCAGAGCCGCACCGATCGCGACCACCTCGTCGGGATCGATGTCGGTCATGACATCGCGACCGAAGAATTCGGTGATGCGACTCCTGACCTTCGATATGCGCGTGGAACCACCGACCATGACGACAGCATCGACCTCGTCACGCCGCACACCTGCATCGCGGAGAACCTGACGACAAGGCGCAAGCGTCCGCGCGACGAAGGGCTCGACGACTGCCTCGAACTCTTCGCGAGAAAGCGTCAACGTCGTCTCTCGGGAACCCGCCAGCGCATCGCCTGGCCAATCGATCCTGATCTCATCCTCACCGGACAAAGCCTCCTTGGCCGCCCGCGCCACCCGCTTCGCTTCGGCTCTCGCCGCCTCGTCCGGCAAGGCATCAATACCCGCTTTCCCAAGCATCCATTCGACTATCGCATTATCGATGTCATCGCCTCCGAGCGCCGTGTCGCCTGCGGTTGCCAGCACTTCGAAGACGCCGCGTTCGAGTCGCAGCAGGGACACGTCGAAAGTCCCTCCGCCGAAATCGTAAATGGCGACGGTACCGCGCTCTCCTCGGTCCAGGCCGTACGCCACTGCAGCCGCTGTCGGCTCGTTGAGCAATCTGAGAACCTGCAATCCCGCCAGCGCGGCAGCGTCCTTGGTAGCTTGTCGTTGCGCATCGTCGAAATAGGCTGGCACCGTGATGACAGCGCCGACGAGCTCACCCCCGAGGGTCGCCTCCGCTGTCTTCTTCAGAGCGCCGAGAAGCACGGCAGAGACCTCGATAGCCGTACGCGAACCGTCCGCGGTCAGGAAGGCGGGTACGCTTGCGCTGCTCTTGTCGAAGCGATAGTGCTCGGCAAGCCAGGAATCAGCGACCTCGTCGATACCCTTGCCCATGAGTCGCTTGGCCGAACGAATGGTGTCGACTGCGGCGGATGGTCCGCGCGCTTCTGCCGCATGGCCGACAAGCGGCTCATCGCCCGCACGATAGCTGACGACAGACGGCAGGGACGTTGAACCTTGCGCATCGGCAAGCACCATCGCTTCGCCGCTCCGCACGGACGCCACCAGCGAGTTGGTCGTGCCGAGATCGATGCCGACCGCCAGCCTGCGCTGGTGCGGAGCATCTGATTGTCCGGGCTCGGCAATCTGCAACAAGGCCACGCGTGACTCCTCCTGTCTGAAACTCGAATTGACTGGAACCTGTTATTCGGATCTTAGTGTCGAAGACGGCAGTCACATACGCGACCTCCCGGAAGGTGACAGCTTGTCACCGCCACCCCATCGTGCCGCCTAGCGACCTCTGACCAGGCCTACACGTCCAGCCTGGCCTCGGCCTCGTCCGCTTCACGACGCAGCTTGTCGAGGAACTGCCACTGACGAGCTTCCGTTCGCGCGCCAGCGGTATCTCCACCCGCGAATCCCGAAGCAAAACGCGTGGCGATCGCCTGCTCCGTATCGGTGATACGGTCGCGAATGCCCTCCAGGGCGCGATGCGGATCAGACGCCGACGCGACGCCTTCGAGGGCTTCACGCAATTCCATCTGTTCCATCAGGAACAGAGGATCCATGCGCGTGTCCGTCTCCTCGTCGATATCGACGCCCTCGAGCGACAGCAGATAGACCGCTCTCGCCAGCGGCGAACGCAACGTGGTGTAGGCATCATTGACACGACTGGCGGCCTGCACCGACCACCGACGCTCTGCCTGCTGCGACGCGGCAAACCGATCGGGATGCAAAGCCTTCTGGAACTCCCTGTAACGACGGGTCAAGGCAGTGCCGTCAAGCTCGAATGCCTTCACGAGACCGAAGAGCGCGAAGTGATCTGCCGACAGATCTACCTGCACGGACCACGCTCACCTTGCATCGCCACCCGCCTCGCCCGCGCCGACTCAAATAGTGAACGACTCGCCACAGCCGCATTCATCCTTGACATTCGGATTGTTGAACTTGAACCCCTCGTTAAGCCCTTCCTTCGCGAAATCGAGTTCGGTTCCGTCGAGGTAGACAAGACTCTTCCTGTCGATGATGACCTTGATGTCATCATTCTCGAAGACCTCGTCGTTGGCAGCCACCTCGTCGGCGAACTCGAGCACATAAGCAAGCCCCGAGCACCCTGTCGTACGCACCGCCAGGCGCAAGCCGACGCCCTTGCCTCGCTTGTCGAGATATTGCCTGACGTGCTCCGCTGCGCGCGGAGTCAAGGTGATGCTCATGCCTTCGGTTCTCCTCCCGACCTTCTCCCGTGAATCCGCCCTGATCAGCCTGCCGCCGCTTCGATCGGCGCCTCGACGCTCTCGCCGCGCTTCGCCCGGATGTCGGCAATGGCTGCTGCGATGGCATCTTCGGCAAGGACGGAGCAGTGAATCTTTACCGGCGGCAACGCAAGCTCATCGGCGATGTGCTTGTTCCTTATGGCCGCCACCTCGTCCAGTGTCTTGCCCTTCACCATCTCTGTCACGAGGGATGACGAAGCAATCGCCGAGCCGCAGCCGTAGGTCTTGAACTTGGCGTCTTCGATGAGACCGTCTTCACCGATCTTGATCTGCAGTCGCATGACATCACCGCACGCAGGCGCGCCGACCATGCCCGTGCCGACGTTCGGATCGTCCTTGTCGAGAACACCGACGTTGCGCGGGTTTTCGTAGTGGTCCAGTACCTTGTCGCTGTAAGCCATGTGTGTCTCCGGTTGTCTATGCTGATGTGATGATATGAAGTGCTATCGAGCTTGTCTGTTGATGCTAGTGCGCCGCCCACTGCACCGAGTCGAGATCTATCCCTTCCTTGTGCATGTCCCAAAGTGGTGACAACTCTCGCAATTTCTCGACCGCCTCACGCACTTTCACGATGGTGAAATCGACTTCCTCCTCGGTCGTGAACCTGCCCATGGTGAACCGAATCGAGCTGTGGGCCAGTTCGTCGTTGCGACCGATCGCGCGAAGCACGTAGGACGGTTCGAGGCTCGCGCTGGTGCAGGCGGAACCACTCGATACCGCGATGTCCTTCAGCGACATGATGAGACTCTCGCCTTCGACGAAGTTGAAACTGATGTTCATGTTGCCCGGCACGCGCTGCTCCATGTCACCGTTGAGGTAGATCTCTTCCATGTCCTTGACGCCGTCCCACAGACGCTGTTTGAGGCCATGCAGGCGTTCGTTCTCGGCACCCATCTCTTCATGGGCAATGCGAAAAGCCTCGCCCATGCCGACGAGCTGATGCGTCGCCAAAGTGCCTGATCGCATGCCCCGTTCGTGCCCGCCACCGTGGATCTGCGCTTCGAGCCGCACCCGCGGCTTGCGACGGACATACAGCGCGCCAACACCCTTCGGGCCGTAGACCTTGTGGGCACACAGCGACATCAGGTCGACTTTCATGGCGTCGACATCGATCGGCACCTTGCCCGGACTCTGGGCCGCATCGACGTGGAAGACGATACCGCGCTCACGACAGATCTCGCCGATTGCCGCGATATCCTGGATGACACCGATCTCGTTGTTCACATGCATGATGGAGACGAGCGTGGTGTCGTCACGCAACACTGCCTTGAAGGCATCGAAGTCTAGCAGGCCATCCTTCCTGGGATCGAGATAGGTCACCTCGAAGCCTTCACGCTCGAGCTGCCGGCACGTGTCCAGCACAGCCTTGTGCTCGGTCTTCATGGTGACGATGTGCTTGCCCTTCTTGTGATTGAAGTGTGCTGCACCCTTGATTGCGAGGTTGTCCGACTCGGTAGCACCCGACGTCCAGACGATTTCACGAGGGTCAGCCCCGAGTACCATCGCGACGTTCCGGCGCGCTTCCTCGACCAGCTCCTCGGCTTGCCATCCGAACGGATGCGAACGCGAAGCCGGGTTGCCAAAGACACCTTGATTGGTCAGGCATTCGGCCATTCGACTGGCAACCCGCTCATCGACCGGGGTGGTGGCGGAGTAGTCCATGTAAATCGGTACGTTCAGCGAACTCACTTTGCTATTCCTCGCATTCGGTTGTCATCATGTCGGTTGACGTTCATGCACTCTGAGCTTTCATGCTCCCTGTTCGATACGTCGCTCGAGCAGGATCTGATCTTGCCGCGCTGAAACACTTTTCACCCGCTGCCTGTCGATCAGGTCCTGCAGGGATACACCGCTGAGAAACTCCTCGATCTGGGCGCTGAGCCCTTCCCAGAGATCGTGGGTCAGACAGCGACCATGACTGTGACAATTCTCGCGACCCGCACACTGGGTCGCGTCTACCGATTCATTGACGGCGACGATGATGGACGAGACCACGACCTTGTCGAGCGAACGCGCCACCCGGTAACCTCCCCCCGGCCCTCTGGTGCTGATTACCAGACCGTGGCGACGCAAGCGCGAAAACAGCTGCTCCAGGTAGGACAGCGAAATCTCCTGCCTCGCCGAAATCTCGGCAAGTGAAACCGGCCGCTCGGACGCATGCAAGGCAAGATCAAGCATGGCCGTGACGGCGTAGCGGCCCTTGGTCGTCAACTTCATGTCGGCCCTCGATGTTCCACGAGATACCCAGATTTTCTCATATCCGACCAAATTAGTCAAGAATTACGCCGATTTGCGAGGCGGACAGCGATGTGGACATTGCGTCGTCGCTATACCCGACCGCTCAACAACATCCGGTTCCCGTCGCCCGTTTCTCGCGACGGTCTGACGGATTGGCAGCGGCATGGGCCTCTGAATCAGCCTTGTTCTGCAATGCCGCCAGCTGTGTTCGCAATCGACCGACGTCGCGCCGCAGGGCTTCCAGCTCGAGCGCAACTGGATCCTCCGTCGCCGCTTCCGGCACGCCGTAAGCATCGAAAGCGGGCCGGGCGACATACTTCTCGGTGTTGGCTCGCACCAGCTCGAGACAGCGCTGGTCGGCATCACGACAACGGACGACGTGCGCGGGGACACCGACAACCGTCGCGCCCTTCGGCACGGACTCGAGAACAACCGCATTAGAGCCGACGCGAGCATCGTCCCCGACTTCGAACGGGCCAAGGATCTTGGCACCGGCGCCGACCACGACGTTGTTGCCGAGCGTCGGGTGGCGCTTGCCTTCATCGAGGGTACGACCGCCCAGCGTAACTCCCTGATACAACGTGACATCGTCACCAATTTCAGCCGTTTCCCCGATCACGACCCCGGTGCCGTGATCCACGAAGAAACGGCGCCCGATAAGGGCTGCAGGGTGGATCTCGATGCCGGTCAACCAACGAGCGAGCGTCGAAAGGAACCGCGGTGCCCAGCGTAAGCCACGAGTCCAGAGGCCGTGATTGATACGGTGCAAGAGAAGTGCGTGCAATCCGGAATAGCAGGTAAGCACATCGAACAGGTTCCGCGCTGCGGGATCCCGATCGAAGATGCAGGCCACGTCCTCCTTCAAGAGCTGCCACATGACGGCCTCCCGTCAATTCCCACTAGAGAGGTCGGACATTATACGCGCATAGACGTTCCGCGGGTCGCCAGCCGATGGCCGGATCGTCGACGGATCAGCGCACAGGGCGTCGACGCCCCCCTTCGACCGCGGTCAGCAGACCCCGCAGAATGGCCAGCTCATTTACATTCGGTCGGCTCCGCTCGAAATAACGACGCACTCGACGGCGCAACTGCCGCGGCTGATCCGGGTCAAGAAAACCGCTGTCGATCATTACACGATCGAGATGCTCGAAGAAATGCTCCATGTCGGCGCTGCTGGCCGGCAGGTGCTCGGCCTTGAACGGCGCCGCAGGCGGTGTCGTCGGGACGTTTTCGAGCGCTTGTGACAATTCATACGCGACAACTTGTACTGCGCTACCCAGATTGAGCGAACTGAAGTCAGGATTGCAGGGAATGCGTAGCTGACGGTTGCACAGGTCGAGCGCGTCGTTGTCGAGCCCGGACCGCTCTTGCCCGAACAGAACGGCGACTCGAAGCGGGTCGTCTGTCGGCGCAACGGTCATTGCCAATGCACGCAGGGACTCACCGATTTCACGGGCGGTGAGAATCGGTACCGAGATCTCGCGACGCCGGGCGCTTGTGCCGATCACATCCCGGCAATCGGCGACCGCCTCGGCAACTGTCGCGAAGGTCGTGGCGCGCTGCAGGAGATCGTCGGCACCAGAGGCACGAGCACTGGCCGCCGCGTCCAGATGGTCACAGGGATCGACGAGCCGCAGCTCCTCGAAACCCATGGTCTTGATGGCACGAGCCGCCGCGCCGACGTTGCCCGGATGGGTCGTGCCGACCAGTACAAAGACGATAGAGAGGTTCATCGGGACGACGATATCTCCGATCGAGCAGTTTCGCCACCGCGGAGTACACTGATGCGGACTCCCCTACCCGGTTCATCTACTGCTCATGCACCCGATGCTCAACATCGGCATTCGTGCCGCTCGCGCGGCCGGAAAGGTCATCACGCAAAACGTCGATCGTGTCGACACGCTGAAGATAGACACAAAGCAGCGCAACGACTTCGTGACCGACATCGACCGCAAGGCCGAGGCGGACATCATCGCGGTGTTGCGACGCGCCTACCCGGATCATGCGTTTCTCGGCGAAGAGTCGGGACTCTCGGGCGACGAAGGTGCGGAATACCGCTGGATCATCGATCCGCTCGACGGCACCACGAACTTCTTGCACGGTCTGCCACATTTCAGCGTATCCATCGCTTTGCAGAAACAGCAGCGCCTGTTCCAGGCCATCGTCTATGACCCGATGCGACAGGAGCTGTTTACCGCGGGCAAGGGTGAAGGGGCCTACCTGAACAGCAAGCGGATTCGCGTCGCCAGGACGGCGCATCTCGACAGTGCCGTGCTGGGCACCGGATTTCCGTACCGGGATGGCAAGGATCTGGATTTCTACCAGGAGAGCCTGAGGCAATATACGGAACAATCTGGTGGAATCCGGCGCATGGGCTCAGCGGCGCTCGATCTTGCCTGGCTCGCGGCAGGCCGGCTGGACGGAATATGGATCAGTGGTGTTCAGGCTTGGGATGTTGCTGCAGGCGGCCTGCTGGTGCGCGAGGCAGGCGGACTACTGAACGATTTCGATGGCGGGGATGACTGGCTGTCGCATGGCGAAGTGGTTGCTGCCACGCCAAGGGTTCATCACGAAATGCTGCAGATCATGAAGCCTTTGGCCAAGGCTCGTGGGCCGAAAGCGAAAAACGCCGGCTGATGGCGTCGCTGACGATCAGCCGGTAGCCCTCGAGCTACCGGCTGCCGTTTCGCAAAACGCGGTCAGGAGTCGCCCTCACTCCGCCAGACCGGATAGTCATCCAACATGCTTTGTCCTTCGAAGGGCTTGCTGACACCTTGATGGCAAGTGGCGCAGTTGGCTTTAGGCGCGTCTCCCAATGCGCCGAGTCGATGCTCTGGATAGGTCGGTCCCAACGGCTCGAGATACTCGTTGTTCAGCGACTTCACCATTTCCAGACCGTGCCAGGCAGTCGTGCGCGCCGGTGGAGCTTGCTCCCAGGAAGTGAACGCTCGGGTGTTGTGGCAGTACGTGCAATTGACGCCGAGCGACTCCGACATGTGCACCATCAGGGAATAGGTGTTCTCGGTGTCCTGCGTGCTGCTCTCGTGCCGCGCATCGCCAGCCTGCGGAAGCGCCGTCTGCGAGATCACGCGAATGGCCTCGGGTTCGCCGGTCAGGTAGCGCGAGAACGGGTCACTCAACATCGACGTCGAACCCACGTTCATGGCCGCATGGTTCTGCTGATAACTCTTCGCCGATAGCCCGCCAGCCGTCTTCGGCCCATCTTGCTCGAACCATATGTTGGTCGGCACGATATTTCCACGATGACAGGTCAGGCAGGTCACACCGGTATCACCGACGTGCGGCTTCCAGGTGCTGTTCAACGCCTGCGTCATTTCCATCATGCGGCGCGAGACCACCTTGGTGTAGATGCCATCGTCAGCAAAATTGTTACCCACGTGACAATAGGTACAACCCTCCTCCGGTGAGACCCAGGCAGTTATCGCCGTCATCGTGCGAGTGAATTCCTGGACGCTGAGATCGCCAAGCACCTGCACGTTCTGATAGACATCGCCAGCTCTCGGTGAGCCTTCCGGACTATCGACTGCGGGGATGGGTTCGGGCAGTCGGTTCAGTTCTGTCAGCGCCTCCGTTATTTCGGGGTTGCTGATCTGCATCAGACCCACGCCGCGATAGCCGGTCTGCTCAGTCTCCATCGGCGGAGCTTCCCAGCAACCCTGTAACAAGACCGCACTCGCGATCAGAGCCAATGTCTGCTGGCGCATGATCACGCTCATTTCGCACCCCCAAGGGACACAGCCGGATCGACCGACGGTGGATAGACGTCCGGATAGGCGGGCGCAATGCCGTGCTTCACACCCCAGAGATACCAGTTGTCGACGACCGTTCCGGTCAACAGGATGCCGATACCGCCGGTGATCGGGCACAGCACCGCAAACCACCAGGCCCATCGGTGGATGGATTCCATCGTCGCGTTGAAGCCCATTGTCCAGCGCCAGAAGAGCGCCGCTCGCTCGGTCGCCGTGCCTCTATCGGTGATCTGCTCGATCTCGCGCTCACCACCGTATCGACCCACGGCCAGGATGGTTGCCCCGTGCATCGCGAAGAGTACGGCCGAGCCGTACAGGAAGGTGATGGACAACATATGGAAGGGGTTGTAGAAGAGGTTGCCGTAGCGGATCGAGAACGCGGCCGTCCAGTCAAGGTGGGGAAAGATCCCGAACGGTACGGCTTCACTCCAGGAGCCCATCAGCAAGGGACGGATGTAGCCGAGCACGAGAAACAACCAAATGGCAGCCGCAAAGGCCCAGGGAATGTGATAGCCCATCTTGAGCGCGCGGGCGCGCAGATAGATGCGCGTCCACCAGAGCAGGATGGAAGCTGTCAGGAAGAAGCCTGCCAGCAACCACCAGCCGCCTTCGGCCATCGGCGGTATGGCAAGCCCGTAACCGGGCACCGGCGGCTCGAGAGCGAGCCAGAACAATTGCCGAACGAACTGCACCGGATCCCAGTTGACCGACGCGAGCATGTTCAGGCCGATGATTTCGAACGCGATGACCCCGCAGACAATGGCCAGCATGCCGGTATAACCGAGATAGAAGGGCCCGATCTGCGCGTTGCCGATCATTCCCACCCAACGATTCAGGAAAGGCTTGCCCTTGCGCTCCCGTTGTCCGCGATCTACCGGCACCCCCGTTTCGACGGGGCCATAGATCTGAACCTGAGTAAAGACATTCTGATATTGGCGCATGATCGTCCCCTCAGCTCCAGATCGGAAGTTCAAGCCACCAGTTCCACCATTCCGGCCAGCCTCGGGTCCAGAAGGGTCCGCTGATGATGATGCAGATGGCACTCCAGAAGGATGCGCTGACCGCCAGGAACATGCCCAACCGGTGGATACCCAGTGTACCGATGGAATAACCGATGATGTCCCGGAAGTAGGTGTCCTCGTGTTCTGGCGTCTTCACCGTTTCGCCCTCCGGCGGGTTGGTTGCCGAGAGCACCAGGCCACCGTGCAGTGACAATGCAAGCACAGTCGTGAAGAAGAAGCTGACTGCCAGCATGTGTGCCGGGTTGTAGTGAAAATGCAGAAACTGGTACCCGACGTTCGAAACCCAATCGAGGTGGCTGAGAATGCCGTACGGGAATCCGTGACCCCAGGCGCCCAGCAGGACCGGTCGGATGACGACCAACGCAATGTAGGCGAAGATCGCGAACCCGAAAGCAATGGGAATGTGATAGCCCATGCCGAGCTTGCGCGAAATTTCTGCTTGCCGCAGCGCCCAGGAACAGAATGCACCCACGGCGCATATCGTGATCAATTGCCAGAGACCGCCTTCCCGCAGTGGCGCGAAGGCAAGTCCATATTCGATATCAGGCGGCGCGATATTGATGCGCCAGACGTTCCAGGTATCTCCGAGGGAAGCCCCGTAGACGATCAGCAATGTTCCCACGGCTGAGAAGAAAATCGTCGTGACACCAAAAAACCCGACGTAGAACGGCCCGACCCAGAAGTCGAACAGATCGCCGCCGATGAGAGTGCCACCACGCACGCGATACTTCCTTTCAAAATTCAACATCGCCATAGTTCGGTAACCCTCGAAAGGCGGCGGAACGGATTGGTCAGGTCAGGACATTTCGAAGATCGGCCGACAGACCTCGACAGGAATCGGATCTGCATCCCTGTCGCCGGGCCCATCAGCCGTCTCGTTCTGCCTCGATCAGCCCTTGAGTGTGGGCTCGATCATTTCGACAACGCTTCCAGCATCCGAAACGGCAGCAGCCGCCGGACCGTCAAGCCAATTGAACCTGTCGGTACTCAACAGGATGAAGTGGATGACGATTGCCAGGACAAACAGAAAAACGGCAAGGCCGACGAGCGCCCGGCGGGGATCGAACAACATCCAAATGCGCCACATAGTCTTATCCTCTCCAGTTAGACGAGATAGGTCACGGCGGTGGATATCTGCTCCACGGCATCGTTCATCAACGAGTAGCCTTCCTCACCCGGAAGCCACGGACGCCACAACCAGACGAGGAAGTGTGCGACGACGGCGATACCGGTGAAAAAGAGAAAACTCGTAATGAAGATCGCGTGAAACTCGCGTGCCTCATTAGGGGTCAGCCCGGTTGGCGAACCACCTGCTTGGTCTTCACTCATGGTGCCTCTCCTATAGAACGGCCTTGCGGCCTGCATGGCGCGCTTTGCGCCGTATTAAGCGCCGAGGCAAGCCGCGGCACAGACATCCATCCCGACGCAAGCGCTGGATGAAATTCGTATATTTCTTGCAATGAATCGGTGCTCGACAACGAATCACTGGCTCTGAAAGACGTAGGGGACGCTGCTGTTGGCAGCCGCACGTGCCTCGCTCAACGGTGAACTGCGTGGCCCGTAACGCTCGTCGCTGTCGCGCACGAAGCTTAACGAGATGACATACCAGACCGAACCCGCAACGAGAAAGATGAGGAAGGCGAGCGCATAGATGAGTCGGTATTCGACGGAATTCTTGCGGATCGGCGCTTGAGCCTGCGACCGGATTCGTCTGTTCAACATGTTTGCCGTGATGTTTTGCATGACGCTTGTTCCTCAGTGGACCTTCTCGTTCAACAGGGCATTCGCGGCGACGTGTGCTGCCGTGACGCGATCTGACGCGTCGGCTCGAGCCGCGCGCTCGCTCCTGTCGCGTATGGTCTTTGCGGCGGAGATCCGGACCAGAACGGGTTGCAGTTCAACCAGCTCGTCCAGCATCAGCCGGGCATCGTCGTCCCACGCCAGATCGGGCAGCAGCCTGCTCGGCGTGGCGCTCCTTTCCCGATCGAGCTCGGTGCCGATAGGCAAGATCTCGAAGAGCATGTCGAACAGGGCGTTGCAGACTTCCTGCATGAGCCAGGCTGCACCGGCATAACCCATGAAAGGCGTGCCGGTGTGGCGACGTATCGCCGTGCCCGGAAAAGACGCCGGGATATAGACCGCCTTCGAGCCGACTTCCGCGAGATACATGCGTTCGTTGTAGCTCCCGAAGATCATCAGCGGAGTGTTCTTTTGAACCTGCTCGCGGACATGCTCATTGTCGGTCTTGACTCCCGGCGTGCGTGACACCGCGAAGTGACAAGGCAAGCCCATTTCGTCAGAGAGAAAACGTTCCAGACCGCGTGCGTAGGTGTCGTGTGCGACGACGCCGAAACTGGCGGTCGCGAAGAAATCCTGCGTGACTGAACGCCAGAGATCCCAGAGCGGTTTGATCGTGGTGTGCTTTTCCTGTTCGATGAACGGCTCGGGGTCGAGTCCGGTCAGCTCACCGAGCTTGCGCAGGAACCTGGTTGTACTGTGCAGACCGATCGGCGCTTGCAGGTAGGGCCTTTCCAGCGCTTCGCACAACAGGCGTCCGTATTCACGGAACAGACAGATGTTGACGTCTGCCTGAGCAAGGTTACGAACATCGGCCAGATGCGATCCGAGTGGAAACGTCATGTTGACTTCGCAACCGATGCCTTCGACCAGACGTCGGATTTCGGCGAGATCGGATGGCATGTTGAACTGCCCGTACATCGGTCCGATCAGATTGACGCGCGGCTTCTCCCCTTCCACAGCCTTTCTTGCAGGCACCTTCTTCGACCCGAATTCGGTCCACAGCCAGTTGATTGCGCGATCAGCGCTCTGCCATTGATCCTCATCGATGGTGCGTGGCAGGAAACGCAGGATTCCCGTGCCCTCAGGCGTCACGCCGCCACCGATCATCTCCGCAATGGAGCCAGTCACGACGACCGCCGGCAAATCCGGATCGAGAGTCTGATGAGCACGGCGCATGGCCTTCTCGGTGCCATCCTGACCCAGTTCCTCTTCGCCCAGGCCAGTGACGACGATGGGCAATTCGTGCGGTGGCAGACCGTCGGTATAATGCAACACCGAGGTAACCGGCAGATTTTCGCAACCGACCGGTCCGTCAATGATGACTTGAAGTCCCTTGATGGCCGTGAAGGCGTAAACCGCACCCCAGTAGCCACCCGCCCTGTCGTGATCGAGTACCAGCATCAGCTTGTCGCCGTGCTCTTGCGCTGACCAGCCTGCTTCGCGAGCTTCTTCGCGAATTGCGCCTTGTATTCCGGCCGCGGCTCTGGAACCGATTCCCAGATGCCGGCATTGTCACCCTCACCGACACCAGCAAAGAAGGCGCGCATGTCTTCGGATCGCTGGCGGTTCGCCAGTGCAGCGTTGATGACCTGGGCAATCGAGCCGGCCCCTGCCACACCCATCAACGGGCGAGCAGAGATGAGGTTGGTGAAATACAGCGACGGCATGGCTTGCCGCTTCGCTTCCTGCACGAGCGGCGTGGTACCGATGGCGAGATCGGGACCAAATTCCGCAAGCGCTTGCAAGTCGTCCTCGAGGGAGGCGCGAAACTTCACCCTGACACCCTTGCTTTCAAGCCACTCTGCGTCGGCTCGCGACCAGGGCGTGGCCGGGCAGGCAGACCCGACGTAGTGAACAGTCGCGCCACTCTCGATGGCCAGTCGTGCGACGAGCGGCTCTGAACCTTCATAGCCCGAAATGTTCAATCGCGCCTTGATCGGTGACGCATCGAGCGTCTGCCGAATCATCGGCAGAAACTTGTCCTTGGCCTGACCGATCTTCGCTGCAGCCACACCGCACTCCTTGCCGATGGCATCGATCCAGTCAGCCGTGCCATCGCAGCCGACGGGCGCCGACCCGATGACCGATCGTCCGGCTTTCTCGAATTCGCGCACCGATGCGGTGTAGAAAGGATGCAAGGCCGCCACCGCAGCGCAGTCGAGTGCGGTATAGAGTTCACGCCATTCTCGCGTCGGCACGACAGGCCCGACGGCAAGTCCGAGCGGTTCGAGCAACATGCCGATACCGATCGGATCTGCCGGGAACAATTCACCGAGCAGCGTGACCGTGGGCCGGTCTTCCTTGCGGTTTGCCGGAGCCGCCACCGGCCCCTGCTCGACCTCGCGTCGCGCATAGCCAAGCATGGCGCCTGCCAGCACATCCTTGGCCTCGGCATGTGTCGGAATACCGAAGCCAGGCACGTCGATACCGACGATGCGGACGCCATTGATCTGATCCGGCAACAGATCGAGTGGTACCCCCGAGGCTGTCGGTACACACAGGTTCGTGACGATGATCGTGTCGTACTTGTCCGGATCGGCGAGCTTGATGACGGCTTCGCGGATGTCCTCGAACAACTTGCCTGTCACCAGAGTTTCGGAATCGAAGGGGACATAGCCGACGGTTCGTCTTGCCCCGTAGAAGTGAGACGTAAAGGTCAGCCCGTACACACAACAGGCACTGCCGGAAAGCACCGTGGCCGTGCGCTGCATGCGCAAGCCCACACGCAACGACCCGAAGGCGGGACACATGCTTTGCGGTTGATCATGCGGACCGACCGGATAGTCGGCTGCATAACGATCAAGAGTGTCCGACTTGCCCGCAGCCTCGGCCGCGGCCCGCATCGTGTCCTTGCCGCCGTGGCAGCCGCCAGCCACGAATTCGACCGGCACAGGCTCGGCATCGCTGACTGACCGGTTTTTATGGTCACTCATCTCAGACCTCGTCGTAGATGACTTCGAGCGACGGCTTCTCGAGAAAGGACTTGCCGCAAAGATCGGCGATCGTGGCCGGGGTCATCGGCACCCGCACTTCGTCGCTGTCCTTCGCGAAAAGACCAAGCAGCTCGTCCTGCGACAACGGCGTCGGGTGCTCCGGCTTCGAGGTTGCAATGTTCTCGGCGAGCGAGCCGAAGAGCGCACCCCAGGAACTGTCGGGATGTCCGATGATTTCGTACGAGGCGCTCTTGCGACGTATATCGTCATCGGCCGGAATGGACGACAGGATCGGTATGCCTACCGCGCTTGCGAAGGAATGCGCCTCGCCGGTGCCATCGTCCTTGTTGACAACCATGCCCGCAACACCGACGTTGCCGCCGAGCTTCCTGAAATACTCGACCGCCGAACAGACGTTGTTGGCGACATAGAGAGACTGCAGGTCGTTGGATCCGACGACGATGACCTTCTGGCACATGTCGCGGGCGATCGGCAATCCGAAACCGCCACACACCACATCACCGAGGAAGTCCAGCAGGACATAGTCGAAATCCCATTCGTGAAAGCCGAGTTTCTCCATGAGCTCGAACCCATGGATGATGCCGCGCCCGCCACAACCCCGGCCGACTTCCGGTCCACCCAGTTCCATCGCATACACGCCGTCGCGAATGAAGCAGACGTCCCCGATCTTGACTTCCTCGCCCGACTGCTTGAGTCGAGAAGACGTCTCGATGATCGTCGGACAGGCGCGACCACCAAAGAGCAATGACGTCGTATCGCTTTTCGGATCGCAGCCGATCAGCAGCACCTTCTTGCCTTGTTGCGCCATCATGTACGAGAGGTTGGCGAGCGTGAAGCTCTTGCCGATACCACCCTTGCCATAAATGGCGATGATCTGGGTTTCCTTCGTTACCTCGCCGGTGTGGACGGCATCCGGTTCGACCTCGGCTTCGGCGCGCAACTGACTGGCCATCGTTGAAATGGAATCAACGGATACGGTATGCGTGCTCATGCTTCACTCCAGTCGAGCACCATCTTCAGGCACTCCTTGTCATTGAATGCCTGCGGATAAGCCTCTTCGGCCCGCTCGACTCGATGTCGATGCGTGACGAGACCATCCACCGATAGCGCGCAAGCGTTGATCAGTGACTGCACCAGTTGCAGATCTTCCGGCAGCCATTGCGCAGCGATACTCAGCCGGGCCTCGCGCATGAAGGCCGGTGGAAACGTGAACGAGACGGGTTCGCTGTAGAACCCGCCAAGGACAAGCTCGCCACCGCGCGCGAGTCGTGCGATCAGCGTGTCGAAGAGATCACCCCCCGCGCCACTGACATCGCATATGCGCCGATAGTCGCGACGCTGGTCGTCGCCTTCGTCGATTACCGCGTAGCCCGCGGCGCCGGCGCGACGACTCGCATCTCGTTCCCAGACGACCGGGGGTGCGGCACCGACGGCGACACAGATCCGGGCCAGCAGACGACCCAGCGTGCCGTGCCCGACGATCAGATCAGGCGCCTGGTTGCGCACCTCGGACAAGCTGATCGCTTGCCCCTGTCGGTCGCGATGGAGGTCATGCGTCAGTATGTGCATGGCCGTACCCGCCAACGCGAGCAACACGCCCTGTTCACTCGGCAGATTGCCGGTCTCGCTGCTGCGCGCTTCCGGCACGACCAGTAGCGAGGCCGATGCACCGAACAGACCGCGCAATTCCGGCCCGAAGCAAGTAGCGCCAGGAACAAATACACGTGTACCGACTGTCGTCCTGCAATTCGCGCCAGCGGCGACAACCTTGCCAACCGCTTCGTAGCCGGGAACCAGCGGATAAGCCAGCCCCGGAAATTCCGGCATGCGCCCTTCCCAGAGCAGCTTCTCGGTCCCGGTGCTGATGCCACTGCATTCCGTCTGCACCAGCAAGTCATCGTCACCAGCGGCATCCAGGTCAACATCACGGATCGCGAGTTTCCCTGGCGCTTCGAAGACGACGGCACGGCTGGTCGTGACAGAGCGTGTTGTCGACACTGTCATGAAGCGCGCGCTACCAGCATCCTGACCAGCATGGGAAGGTGGGTTCGAACTTCGTTCGCCCTTTCGAAACCGGCCCTGGACAGCAGCGCCTTCAGTTCATTCGGAGTGCGTGGCTTGCCACGACCCATGGCGTGCAGGTAGAGACCGAAATAGGCATCGGAGGCCGGATCTGCCACCCGCTCGACGGCCATCGGTTCGGCCAGTAACACAGTGCCGCCCTGCGGCAATGCCGCACGGCAACGTCCAAGTAACTGCAGCACTTCGTCGTCGTCGTGATCGTGCACGACCCGGATCAACGAGACGATGTCGGCCCCGCCAGGCAGGGCATCCTTGAACATGTCGCCACCGATTCGCTCGATTCGCTGAGCACCATCACGCTTAGCAATATCGGCAGCAGCTTCACCGGCTTCTGCGCGTGCAACCACGGCGGGCAGGTCGAACAACACCAGGTCGAGATCAGGCACACTCTTGCCGACGGCGCGCAGAAAGGTACCGTCACCACCGCCAACATCCACCAGACGCTGGTGGGCGCGCAACGGATAGCTTTCGATGATCTGCTCGGCGACCATTGCCTGCGAGGCACTCATCAACTCGGTGTAGGGCTGTTTGCCGGGATCGGCCGCTTGCCCGTTCGAGTAGTCCCAGAACATCGACAGCAGAGTCTTGTCGTTATTGCCCCGGAGCAACGCAACCGGATCGTTCAGATCACGATAGAAGAGTGCATGGTGCTGAACCATGCTCGACACACCCGGATTGGCGAGCATCGCAGCGCCGTGCACACCGAGACCGATGTCGCCGGAAGGACGCTGCTCAAGCAGTTTCAATGAAATTGCCGAGCGCAGCAGCACATCGAGTGCTTCCCGGTCGAGGCCTACCTTGCGGCCGATCGCGTCGCGACTCAGCGGACCGTCCTCGAGCAAGTCGAACACCGAAAGCTCGACACAGGAGGAAAGCACCTGCGAGTAGACGAAGCCTGCGCAAAGATCGAACAGCTCGCGGGCACGTCGTCGGGCAACGTAGCGTGTCAGGGGATTGCGTCTTGCCCAACGATGAAATCGCGGATCGGCAAGCTTGCGGTTCCGCCACGCGAACCAGCGATCACTCAACGAGGGCCGCACGACGCCTGCGCTGTCGACACTCACGCCGTCGTTGCGCTCCGGCGCGGCGAGGCAGGAACTGCTCGCCGATTCACGCAGCACTGCGATCAAGCTCCTTCGGAAGGAATCTTCTGGCTTCCTGACGAATGGTTTCGCGGAGCGTCGCCGGTGCGACACAATCGGGTAGTGTCTCGATCAACTCGTCGATCATCTGCCTGAGACGCCTGGCTGCCTCATCGACACCCAGGTCACTGACGATATTGGGGCGACCGAGACTGGCGTCGACACCAACCGGCTTGCCGCACTGTTCAGTGGAGCCCAGTACGTCCGAGAGATCATCGGCGACCTGGTAGGCGGCGCCCAATCGACGACCAGTCATGCGCCACTCCCGTCGATTCGCACCTGCACAGATGGCACCCAGTTCGACGGCAGCCTCGAACAGTGAACCGGTCTTCGCGGCGTGGTAGGTGCTGACATCGATGGCCGGCTCGGCTTCCCAGGCTTGACCAGCGGTTATGCCGCCTGCAGACCCCGAGTGACGTGCCAGGCAACTCACCAGTTCGACGCAGCGCGCCGGATCGTTGTCGCCACTCGTCATTACGTCGAAACTGCCGACGATCAACGCATCGGACGCGAGAATGGCGAGCCCCGAACCGAAGGCGGCGTGGACCGAAGCACGACCCCGGCGCGTGTCGGCCGCATCGAAACACTGCAGATCGTCTTGTATGAGAGACGCGCAATGGAGCATTTCAACAGCTGAGGCGGCCCGGCCAGCCAGCGAATCGGAAACCGACCCACAGGCATCGGCTACCGCGAAAACGAGTCGAGGTCGCACTCGAGCCCCACCGGGGAACAAGGTGTATTCGATGCAAGCGGCCAGCTTTGGAGGCGTGTTTGCACCAATCAGCGATGTCATCGCCTTGCTCAGTGACTGCTCTACCCGTTTTACTGCCGTCATCTGCCGCTCCTCGATCAGTGAGTGTCAGATTAATCTGACATACTGCAGGTGTCAACTGATTCGGACGACTTTTCACGTGCCCTTCATTCCTTTCGACGCCGCCGTCGAGAACGACGGATACCGCTGGTGGTACGTCGACGCGATCAGCGATGACGGCCGTCAGGCCGTGACGGTCATTGTCTTCGTAGGCAGCGTTTTCTCTCCATATTACGCGTGGGCTCGCCGTCAAGGCCGAGGCTTGCCTGAGGAGTACTGCGCGTTCAATGTCGCGCTCTACGGGGATCGCGGACGCTGGTGCATGACTGAGCGAAGTGCCCGCAGCGTTACACGCACGGACAGGCGCTTGAGGATCGGCCCTAGCGAGGCGACCCGTGAGGATGACCGGCTGACGATTTGCATCGACGAATGGGCCGTGCCCTGGCCGCGTCGGGTTCGCGGCACGATCGATGTGGAATTGCCGGCACATCTGCCCGTCTCGGGTCAGCCCCTCGATCAGGAAGAACACCATTGGTGGCAGATGCTCGCCCCGTACACCCGTATTCACGTCAACATGGAAAGACCCGGTTCGAGCTGGCACGGCAATGCCTATGTCGACAGCAATTGGGGCACGGCGCCCTTGTCCGATGCCTTTCGCTCGTGGCAATGGTCGAGGGCACACCTGCATGATGGATCCACCGTCGTGCAATATGACGTGGTGACTCGAGCGGGCGATGCGTCGTCCAATACCCACCGCATCGATGCGCAAGGTGACAGTGTTCCCTTCCATGGACTCACGACACGAGTCGATCTGGAGCGTGCTCGGTACTGGCGAATGGCTCGCCATACCCGACAGGAACCGTCTTCAAGCATCGACAACCTCAAGACCCTGGAAGATTCGCCGTTCTACTCTCGAAGTCGCTTCGAGACGTCGATCGATGGATTGCAAGCTCACTGCATTCATGAGAGCCTCGATCTTGAACGGTTCGACAGGCCCTGGGTGCAGACCTTGCTGCCCTTTCGAATGCCGAGAAACACGCGGGAGACAACCTGATGATCTGGATTGCAACGATTTTCATGCTAATCGTGTTCGTGCACTTGCTGCGACAGGCGATGGCTGAAAAACGCTTGTACGAGGAAGGCGTGGATGATGCTGCAATGGCCGCCGACGAGGGTCTGATTGCCTCTGCGATCGGTTACTTCCGGGTTGACCCGGGCGATGGTACGGCCTCGATCACGGGCGACAATTCACGGTTCGGTCGTGCGGTAGCCAAGGTTCAGAGCAAGACAGAGGGGCTTGGCGAGCGCTTCGAGCGCAAGAAGGATGACATTCTGAACCGTGATGACGAATCGACCTTGTTCGGCCGCGCCGTGAGCAAGGTAAGTGAGAAGAGTGAACAATTGGGGCAAAAGCTCGACGCCAGAATGGACGCTGCACGGAATCAGGGTGCCGATGCCAGCGGCGGCATTGCGTCGGAGGACACGCTCATGGGGCGTGTTGCGCAGCGCGTTACTGGCATGGGGGAGAAGTTCGACGCGAAAATCAAGGAAAAGGCCGCAGGCTTGAAGGCCGATGCATCGACCTCGATGGAAGGCGAAGGCAGCTTCATGGACAAGATGACGCGCCGTGTATCCAGACAATTGAATAGCGAAGAAGGTGGGCTCATGGCACGCGTGACAGGGCGCGTGTCAGCCAAGCTGGATACCGCTGATGAGATGATCGCGAGCAAGGTTCGTGACTCGGCTGGAGAGGATGACTTCATCGGCCGCACCGCAGCGAAGATGCGCCAGGGCGATAACCAGGACGATTTCATCGGGCGCACGGCGAGCAAGATCGGCCCGAGCATCGACGCCATCGACGAGAAACTGATCGACAAGACGCGAAAAAGCGACTGAAGAGATAACGCACGGGCGTACCGGATACGCGGTCGACCATCAACAGAGGACCTGCGCCCGATCGCCCGCGCGTCATCGTCGTCGGTGCGGGCGTCGGTGGACTTTCGGCCGCAGTCCGACTCTCGAGCGCAGGTTGCCGGGTATCACTGATAGAGAAGAACGAGCGACCGGGCGGCAAGATTCACCAGTCCAACATCGCTGGACACGCGATCGATTCCGGTCCCACGGTATTCACGCTACGCCACGTGTTCGACGACCTGTTTGCGGCAGCCGGTTTTCGATTCGACGAGCATGTCAGTCTCAGCAAGGCCGATGTCCTCGCGCGCCACTCCTGGGTGGGCAGTGAGCCACTCGATCTGCATGCCGACGTCGATCTTTCTGCAGCCGACATCGAGAAGTTCGCAGGCCGTCGAGACGCCGACAACTATCGCGCCTTCGCGGCGCAGACCGCTTCTGTCTTCGCGACGCTGGACCGGACCTTCATGCGCGCCCCGCGACGGAATCCGGTCACGCTCACGATGGCGGCGGCACCGTTTGGCTTCAAGCGCCTGCTCGAGACCACGCCGTTCGACACACTGTGGCGATCGCTTGATCGACGTTTCGACGATCCGCGACTGCGTCAGCTGTTTTCTCGCTACGCGACTTACTGCGGGTCGAATCCGTTCGAGGCGCCGGCCACGCTCGCGCTGATTGCCCATGCCGAACGCATGGGGGTCTGGCTCCTCGACGGCGGCATGCAGGCGCTCGCCGACGCATTGCTCTCGGTTGCGAAAAGTAGTGGCTGCGACTGCCACTTCGACACAGAGGTCGCTGAAATAACGACAGACACGAAGCGAACGGTCGGCGTGGTCCTGGCCGACGGTCGTCAGTTGCGGGCTGACGCCGTGATCTTCAATGGCGATACCAATGCCCTGGCTGACGGCTTGCTCGGAGCGACGGTCGGTCATGCCACGAAAGCGCGGCGCGAGCCCTCGCTATCAGCCATTACGCGCGCGCAGGTCGCTCGACCGATCGGCTTTGAACTCGCGCACCATAACGTGTTCTTCTGCGATGACTACACAGCCGAGTTCGATGCCATTTTCAAGCAGGCGCGTTTGCCACGAGATCCGACCGTCTACCTGTGCGCACAGAGTCGCCCCGGGTATGGCGATGCTGGCCCCGGCACCGCAGGCGGCACTGAACCGCTATTCAGCCTGATCAACGCACCGGCACGGGACCTGTCCAACACTGAGATCGACGAAGCTTGCGTTGCTCTCAACGAGATGCTCGAGCGTCACGGGCTGCAGATCGAAGACGACGCCGCACCACCCAGCGTGACGACACCCAACGATTTCGCCCGTATTTTTCCGGCCAGTCGGGGAGCCCTCTATGGCAGACCGACCCACGGCTGGTTCGGCTCGTTCCGTCGACCCGGCTCACGTAGCCGCGTGCCGGGCCTGTATCTCGCCGGTGGCAGTGTTCACCCGGGCGCAGGGGTTCCCATGGCGTCACTGTCCGGTCAGCTGGCGGCAGACCGTCTGCTCGAGGACGCGCGAGGCGGGGCTTTCCGCTAGTGGCCCTCCACCTTGGTAGTGACGGGGTCAGCGTCAAAATCACGGTGACGGACCACCGGATCAGGTACGACTTCATCAAGTACCTTGGCCGACGACACTACGCCGGGAATGCCGGCGCCAGGATGTGTTCCGGCGCCGACGACAAAAAGATTCTCGATGTCCTCGCTTCGATTGTGGGGTCGAAACCAGGCGGTCTGAGTGAGTATCGGCTGTAGACCGAAGGCAGCCCCTTTGACGGAAAGCAGGCGTTCCCGAAAATCCACCGGCGTGAGCAGCCTGGATGTTGCTATATGATCGCCAAGCCCCGGCAGAACCGTCTCGCTCAGGAAATCCTCGATCAGCTGCCGATAGGGCTCCTGACGGCTCTTCCAATCAACCTTGGCGTCGAGATGCGGGACCGGGGCAAGAACATAGAAGGTATCTCCGCCCGGCGGCGCGAGCGACGGGTCTGTCGCGGTGGGACGGTGCAGGTAGAGACTGAAATCGTCGGTCAGAATCTTGTGATCGAAAATGTCCTGCAACATCGAGCGGTATCGCTTGTGCAGCATGATCATGTGATGCGGGACGTCCGGGTACTGGCGGTCGGTGCCGAAGTACCAGACGAACAGACTCATCGAATAGCGCGCCCGACCGAGTCTCCGGTCGGTCCAGCGGCGACGATACCGGGCCGGCACGAGCTTGCCGTAGGTATAAGCGGTATCGGCATTCGAGACGACGATATCGGCCTCGATGTGTTCGCCACTCGCCAGCTGTACACCCTGCGCCTTGCCATCGACGATCGTGATTTCGCTGACTTCAGCCGTGTAGCGAAAGCTACCGCCCTGCCCTTCGACGAGTTCGACCAACCCGTGAATCAGTGCACCGGTACCCCCCATCGGGAAGTGCACCCCGTGACGCCTCTCCAGGTGTGCGATCAACGCGTAGACCGCCGTGGTCGAGAACGGGTTGCCTCCGACCAGCAAGGGATGAAAGCTGAATACCATGCGCAGGCGAGGATTCTCTATATACCGTGAAACCAGACCGTGCACGGATCGGTAGAACTGAGTAACGATCATCTCCGGCAAGACTCTGATCATCTTCCACAAGGAATCGAAGGAGACCGTCAGGAGACTGTCGAAGCCGACCGAATAGATGCGCTCACTGGCCTGGAGGAAACGCTGGTAGCCGACGACGTCACCCGGGCTGAATCGTTCTATCTCGCGCGTCATCGCCTCGGGATCGGCGCTGTAGTCGAAGTGTGAGCCGTCATCGAAGCGGATTCGATAGAAGGGTGACAACGGGCGCAGGTCGACATCGTCATGCATATCGCGTCCACAGAGCGCCCAGAGCTCCTCCAGTAAGAAGGGCGCTGTGACAATCGTCGGACCGGCGTCGAAGGTGAAACCGTCCTGCCTGTGCACATAGGCTCGGCCGCCGGGCGCATCAAGCTTTTCAAGGACGATGACGCGGTAACCGCGAGCACCGAGTCGTATAGCCGCTGCGAGCCCCCCGAAACCGCTGCCGATGACGACAGCCACCGAAGGCGCTCGGCCGGATGTCAGATCGGCCATCGGCTGCGCATATCGAGGAGGTGGAATATCAACGACAGGAAGAGCCAGAACAACACCATGCCCGCGGCGCTGCCAACCAAAGACGCCCGCAGCGCAAGCATCAGACTGCTACCCGCAAGCAGATTCGGCAGAACGCCTGCCAGCCTGAGTCCTCGACCCGTGCGTGCCCGGTACAACCAGAGCAAGCCTATCTCGATCGCAACGAACGCCAGTGCCACGTTCACGATCCATCCGCCAACGAGCAACGTGTCAGCGCTCATCCACGGTGTCCTGCACAAAAGCTCTGCTCACTGACCGCACCACTCATGACGAACCGCCATCTTCTGATTCACCTTTGCCAAGGGTCCGTTCTTCACCCTGACCGTCCGCATCACGATAGCGCGCGAGTTCGCGCAGCTGGTGCCAGCCGAACCCGAACACGACTCCGAATACCAACAGCATCTCGACGATCGCGAACCAGTTATCCGCCATGCAGATCAGTCTCGGGAAATGTCCTTGTCCGTGGCCTTCTCGTCTCTATTGGCCTTCTCGTCTCGATACGTGCTCGCGTGACTTGGAGACCACGGATGATTCGCAATCATCGAAGATGCGCTGCCGGATTGAGCCGGACGATGGTCAGCGTGAGATAGGCTGCGAAGGTCACCCAGACTAGGTACGGCAGCATCAACTGGCCGCTGATCCGATCGATCCTGTAGAGGAAGACCAGCAACGCGGCGATGGATATCCACAAGCCCGCCACTTCGAGCAGCGCCCACGCGGGTCGTCGCAGCGTGAAGAACAGCACGCTCCAGAGCACGTTCAGAACGAGATTCACCGCCAGAAGCAGCATGAGCGCGCCCTTGTCGGCTGCGTTGATCTCGTTCCATGCACGGCCGACGGCGACGATGATGCAGATGTAGATCAGCGTCCATGCAGGCCCGAACAACCAGTCAGGCGGATTCCAGGAAGGCTTGGCCAGCTGTCGATACCACGGGCCGACATCCGTTGCCAGGCCACCGACGGCGCCGACGACGAACATGACGCCGGTCATCACGGCATACGGAACCCAGGAAGCCAACGTCCAGGCTAGTCCGTCGCGCGTCGAATGCCGAAGAGATGCGCCACGTCCTTGAGGAACACGCGGACATGCGCCATCGGGTCTTTTCTGACCAGCCGCTTGTTCAGGTAAGACTCCCACGTGAGGTGTTGCACATCGGGATCGGCGCACATGGTGACGAAGCGCTCGCGCCGTGCATCGGTGTGATACCAGAAGCGCTGCATGATGCCGAGCACCAGAAAGACACGGCCGTGCTTGCGCATGAAACGTTTGCGCGCACTGCGCAGCGGCTTCGGGCTGTTGGCTTCGAGTGCTTCGTCAACAGCGCCGGCGGCAATGTCGCCACAGGCCATGGCGTAGAAAATGCCCTCGCCCGAGGCTGGCGCGACGACACCAGCGGCATCGCCACACAAGAGCACATGCTTGCCGTCATCCCAGCGACCAAGAGGTTTCATCGGGATGGGGGCGCCTTCCGTGCGCACGGTCTCGGCATCTTCCAGCCCGATGCGCTTGCGCAAGGCGGTAACGGAGCCGCGAATCGACTGACCCTTGACAGCGGTGCCGGTACCGACACTGATGGTGTCGCCATGCGGGAAGACCCAACTGTAGAAGTCCGGTGAAAGCGTACCGTCATAGACAACGTCACACCGCGTGCGATCGACCTTTTCATCCGTTCCACTCGCGACTGCAGCAGGCGTCGCAATGATCTCGTGGTACGCATAGACCGTTTTCAGCTTGTCAGCGCCCGCTACCGCTTGCCTGCCGACCGCAGAGCGTGCGCCATCGGCACCGATGACGAATCGTGCACGAATGCGGCGCTCACCGGAAGCCGCCTCGTCTCGACTGCCCTCGTCCGCGGTCTCGCCGGTCGCTTTCAGAGATTCTCTGTAGACGAGCTCGACTGAGTTGTCGTCGGATTCGCCCAGACGCAGAAACGTGCCTGCAACCCGAACCGCTCCGGCGGCGGCACTTCGCTCTCGCAACCATTCGTCGAAATAGCCGCGATCGACCATGCCGACAAAGCCCTTGGGTATCGGCATGTCGACGGTGCGTGCTGTTGGAGACACCATGCGGGCGCCGTATACTTCCGCTTCAAGGACGTCGCGCGGTATGTCGAAGTCGACCAGGAGCTGCGGCGGCACCGCGCCACCGCAGGGTTTGATCCTTCCGGCTCGATCCAGCAGCAAGACGCTTCGACCGCGTCGTGCGAGGGCAAGTGCCGCAGTGGCCCCAGCCGGTCCGCCACCAACGACGACGACATCGTATTCTTCTGTTGTCATGTTCATTCAGATCCCATTGCCAACCGACCTACAGAGAAAGTTCCGTGCGCTTCGGGCTGCGCCGGTGCATACACGCGCTGTGCAAGCCGCGCCGCAAGCACGAAGACCGCCGCCTGCAGGAAAAAAACCAGCGCATACGCAAGCGCGGCATCGCCGAGAACCAGGCGGGCGGCGTCGACCGCGAGGGTCGCGAGCAACCCGGCGAGCCCGAACGCGATGGCTTGTGCAGCTCCCCAAAGGCCCATTCTCAGACCTTCGCGCTGCTTCGCCCCGCGACCGACCAGATCCATCATCGAGCCGATGGCGCCGACGGCAAAGGCGCCGTTGGCGATGCCGAGACAGAAGACAGCCGGCACCAGCGGAAAGCGCTCGCCCAGCAGGCCACCGGTTGCCAGACCGCTCAAGACCAGGGCCGAGGCGAGACAACCGCCCAGGGTCCAGAAGCGTAGCGACCCGATCAAACGACCCGAAAAGAAGCTGCAGCACAAGGCCACGAGCAGCATGCCGGCGAGTACCCCGCCATGCTGCGTTCCGGACAGTTGCGTCGACTCGCCCGGGGTCATCATGAAAACCGCACCAGCGAAGGGTTCAAGTATCAGGTCTTGCGCACTGTAGGCCAGCATCGACACGAACACGAAAATGGCGAATCGTCGGGATTCCGCCTCACTCCAGACATCGGCGAGTGCTTCCTTGAAGGGTACGGCGGCCACACTTCCGGCCCCTCTTTCAGGCACATTTTCGCCTGCCACCGGCGACGTGCCGAGGTGTCTCTTCTCTATGCCCCAGACGGCCAGACAAGCCACCACGAAGGCGATGATCGATACGGTGGAAGTGACCATCACCAGACGCTCGAAGGTGAACGGATCGAGTTGCCCGCCTGCGACAATCGTGGTGACGATGAAGCCGACGATCATCATGACCCAGACGGTTGTCGCTGCTGCCCCTCGGTAGCGTGGAGTAACCGACTTGGCGAGCAGCACCAGAAGCGATGTGCCGGCGCAACCGACACCGATGCCGACCAGCATGAACGCCAGAAATGCAAGCGCGATCCCGGCAACGGTATGCGTAGACGTCAGGGCAGTGGCGACGGCCGCCAAGGCGCCACCCACCGCGAGTACGGCCATGCCGCCGATGATCCAGGGTGTACGTCTGCCACCGCAGTCCGACCCGTAGCCGAGTCGTGGTCGCGTCATCTGGACAGCATAATGCAAGCCGACCAGCAGACCGGGCAACAATGCCGGCAAGGCCAGCTCTACCGCCATGACGCGATTGATCGTCGACGTGGTCAACACCACGATCGCACCGAGAGCGGTTTGCACCAGACCGAGTCTGAGCACACCGAGAATGCCGAGTGGCCGCTGCGGGTACGGCGATTCATTCATGCTGAAACCTCCAGATAACGCAGTCCGAACGCCGAGACCAGCATGCCGAGCACGTAGAGCGAGATGCCGGTGGCGTTGTACCAGGGCGCCAGACGCCGCGGATCAGTGAGCAACCGCTTCATCAATACGATCTGGGCGATGACGAAGCAGCTGACGACCGCGGCGAAAAAGCCAAGACCCCAGGCGATGAGCAGTGCCAGGACGACAAACTGGGCGGCCACCATGACGTAGCAGGCCAGTCTTGCGGCTCGCTCGGCGCCGAGTTGCACCGGCAATGTGCGCACACCGAGGCGGGTATCCCCTTCGATGGCCTTGAAATCGTTCAAGGTCATGATGCCGTGGGCGCCGATGCTATAGAGCAGAGCCAGCAGCAGCACGCGACTGTCCGGTATTGCTCCCATGGCGACGACGGCCGCGCCGGTTATCCAGGGCAGGCCCTCGTAGCAGAGTCCGACGGCGGCATTGCCGTACCAGCCATTCAACTTGAGGCGCACCGGCGGGGCACTATACAACCAGGCCAGTATCAAACCGATAACGGCGGCACCGAACACGACCGGACCAAGAATGGCGGCCACCAGCAAGGAAAACCCCGTCCAGGTGATGCCGATCCAGAGCCCCCATCGCCCCGGCACACGGCCGCTCGGTATCGGGCGGTCCGGTTCGTTTATCGCATCGACTTCCCGGTCGTACCAGTCGTTGACCGCCTGGCTCGTGGCACAAACCAGCGGACCGGTCAGCAACACCCCGAGAAAGATGGTCAACAGCTGCCCCGAAAACGGCTGACCTGCGGAGACTACACCGCAGAGAAAGGCCCACATGGGAGGAAACCACGTGACTGGCTTCAGCAGCTGAAGTACCGCAGCAGGCTGTGGAAAGCCGTGACTGTCGACGCTGGCGGGATGTGAGGAGGGCATGGTGTGTAAACTACAACTGACACTTCCATAGCGTCAAGTTGTTTTTACACATCTCGAGAATTACCGGCAGGCCATGTATTGCCGAGTCGGCGTCAAGTGTCAGTGCCAGACAGGCCCTGCCAACCTCACGCCTTCTTGCTGTCCTCGCCTCTCAGATCCTCGTCCAGCGCGTAGCGCCGCAATTTCACATAAAGGCTCTGGCGACTGAGACCCAGCATCTCTGCGGCAGATGCACGGTTGTTGCCGGTCATGCGCAAGGCCGCTTCAATACACAGCTGCTCGATGAGCTCGGTCGATTCGCGAACCAGTTCCTTGAGCGGTACACGTCCCACCAGTCCGGTCAGCTGATCATTGCTTCGTGGCAACACGGCCATCGAGCTCGCGTCGTTGGCCGCCACGGTGCGCCGCCCGATATCACGCAGGGAAAACCCGAAGCAGGTGCCATCGGCGGTATCGATGGCAGCTGCCGACACTTCGACCTCGACAGGTGATCCGTATTCGCCGCGCAAGCGTGAACTGTAGAGCCGGATCGAACCGTTTTCCTTGAGACTGTTCATGATGACTTGCAGATCGATACCACCGCTGCCCAGCCAACGCGCCAGGGGCTGCCCCAGCGCGAGCTCGGCACTCGATACCTGGGCAAGATCGACGAATTCGGCATTGGCACTCAGGATGATTCCACGCTTGTCGGTAACCACGAGGGCATCCGGCATGTTGTCGATGAGAGTCTTCAGCCGCTCCGCCTGGCTTCGATCGTCGGAAGGCCCGGCGAGAGTCGCCTCGTCCACCAGTGGTGGCTTCACCCGGAGCAACACGTGAGACACATTGTTCGTCTTGAAAGTCGACAAGCTGACCGACAACGGTCCTTCCGAATCACCAACTTCGATCTCGATCGTTACCGGCTGCCGCCCTTGTTCGAGGGTCCGCATGGCGCCTTCGAGCCGGATGCGCCCCGGTTCCTTGAAGCACTGCAGAAGATTCTTGCGAAGCAGCTTGCGCTCGTCCACATCCAACAGTACACAAGCGGCCGGATTTGCCTCGACAATTCGAAGCCCGTCGGTGGCAGCAATGAGAATGGCGTCCGGTGCGGTTTGAAAGAGCACCCGGTAGCGCGTCTCGAACTGACGCAGCCGAGTGTAGTCACGCTCCATCATCTGCTGGACGTTGACCAGCTTCTGCTGCATGCGCTCCAGCGAGCTGAGATCCTTGCCCACGGCAACGCGGTACCCACGCTGATCGAGATCGACAATGCGATACAGGATCATCAGGTTGCTGCCGTCCGCCAGACGGTGATTGATCTGCCGGTGACGAGGCGCTTCAGGCTCAGTCGCCGAGCCGGACTCCGGGTCGAGTCCGATGTCGAGCCCCGTATTCAGCCGGGAACCGGGGCCCGAGCCCAGAATCTGCCGGACTTTCTCATGGCTATCCGGCGCGACCGTATCGATCCAGCGCGAGCCTATCCATTGCTGCAGGTTGCGTGAAGCAAGCTCCTCGCTGCCGAACGACATGTCACGAATGACGCCCCTGTTGTCGACCACCATGGCGATATCGGCAGCGGCGCCCAACAATTCGGCGGCTGTCGATCCATCCAGGGTACCTAGATTCTCATCCGGAGCACGAAAACTGTGCATCACGTTTTCCCGAGACGTGAGCTATCGCTCACATGAAAATACAACATTGAAAAGCAACTGAACTGCACCAGACCGATGTCGCGAAAACTCTTCTCGACCGTATTTGGCATCTGACATCAATCCGACGTTACACCGCGCCCGCTTCTGCGCGAGGACGGAACGGGCCGGCTTTCGAGATACGCCGAGATCTGTTCGACTGCCGCTCCAGCATCGAGGATGCACAGATCAGCGCCAACGATAGCGGACGGCGATGACTTACCGACGAAGTATTCGCCACCCACGACGATGAGAATATCTTCATTGAGACTAGCGTCACGTAAACGTTCAATACAACGTGTCATGGACACTAGATGCTCTTCGTTGTAGAGCGACAGTCCCACGCACGAATACGGCGAAGAGGCGACCTTGATGGCAATCTGGTCTTCGGTATGCCCACTATCGTTCTCGACCTCCCAACCGGCGCGACGAAAGAAGTCCGCGACCAACAGGACTCCGAAGGTATGTTGATCACCCGGCGTCGCCGAGAGCAGAATGTTGTGACCGGAACTCTCGGTCATGTCGAAATCTGTCAACTCGTAGTGACTGACCAGCCGATGGAGCTCGAGGAGCCCCATGTGCACGTCGATGAAGCTGGCCCGGTCACTCAGCCAGTTTTCACCCAGCAGTCGTGCGGTGGGTGCCACCAGGTCGAGATATACATTTTCCAGCGTCGCCCCGCGCTCGATCGCGTTGTCTACGAATTCGATCATGTCACTAGCGTCGCTGCGGCTGGCCCATTCGGCAAATCGAATGATGTCCTCAGCCGGCCAGCGAGTCGGCAACGTGACAGGTAGTGCCTTGCTGGAGGGCACGGCCCTGAGCGGCGCGCGTGCCACGTCCGCAGGCGCCATTGAACCGACGGTGGCACCCGCAGCGTGAGCCATCATGAGGCGCGGGATCAATTCGCCCTCGATCGCTTCAAGCAGACGATCGGCCGGGATGCGGCGTGCGTCGAAGCCGCCGATCCTGCCGACTCCAACAGACGGCTGGTCGTCAATGGACGCCGCGTCAGAGCCGGTGTCCTTGCCGAAACCTTTCTTTTCCTGCGGATCCTCTGGTTTTGACACGCACCATACCGGGGGTTGCCAATCCGAACGCAACCGTACCTAGTCCACATTCTCCGTGTCAACGCGGAATCAGGCACCTCTGTCACCTCGCTCGCAAATAGTGTGTCTCGAATAATATACACGAAAAGTGTCCACTTGCATTGACACTCTGAATTTCGCCTCATACACTGAAGTCCGCTCAAGCACGAGCGCACCGATGCGAGGACTCTGAATTGCCAGTACGGTCCCACCTCCCAGAGCCAGTCAGCCCAGCGCCAACAAGGCCGGCACCGAGCAACGCCGGTGCGTCTGCCCTGTATACCGAGGCGGAACGTCGTCGACGCGACGCATCTCGCTGGACGTTGGTGCAAGGAATACTGGCGCCGCTGCAGTTCGTGGTCTTCATCGCCAGTGTCGCCCTCGTCTTCCGTTACGTCAGTCACGGTGTGGGGGCGGATGCCGCCAGCCTGTCGGTCGTCCTGAAGACGCTCGTGCTCTACGCCATCATGATCACCGGTTCGCTGTGGGAGCGTGACGTCTACGGCTGCTACCTCTTTGCGCCGGCGTTCTATTGGGAAGACGTCGTCAGCATGGGTGTGATCGCGTTGCACACTCTTTACCTGGTCATGTACCTGGGTAACTTCGGCGACACGATGCTGCAGCTGCAGGTCGCCTTGCTGGCGTATGCCAGCTACCTCGTCAATGCCGGTCAGTTCCTTTACAAGTTCCGGCTGTCCCGGAAGTCTGCAGGTATCGCGACTTGAACGCGCCTGCTCTTTGCGATATCCCGGTCACGCTTGAACGCGGACAACGCGAAGTCTTCTGCGGTCTGACCGGTATCGTCTGGTTGCACCGGAAGATGCAGGACGCCTTCTTTCTGGTCGTCGGCAGTCGTACCTGTGCACACCTGCTCCAGTCTGCCGCCGGCGTCATGATCTTTTCAGAGCCGCGCTTCGCCACGGCAATCATGCAGGAGAAGGATCTTGCCGGCCTCGCGAACGCCAACGAGGAACTGGACCGTATCGTCCATCGCCTGCTCGATCGTCGCCCTGACATCAAGACACTGTTTCTTGTTGGCTCCTGCCCCTCTGAAGTCATCAAGCTGGATCTCGGCAAGGCGGCAGAACGGCTTTCACTGACACATCAAGGTCGGGTACGTGTTCTGAACTACACCGGCAGCGGTATCGAGACGACGTTTACCGAAGGCGAGGACACCTGTCTCGAGGCCATGGTGCAAGCCGCTCCCGAGACCGAAGCGGCCCAGTTGCTGGTTGTCGGCACGCTGCCCGATGTTGTCGAAGATCAGTTTCAGCGCCTGCTCGACGAGGCTGGTATCAGCGAAGCAGCCGGCCAGATCGTCTTCTTCCCGCCGCGGCGGGCGGAAACGCTTCCGACCATCGGCCCGAATACACGTTTCATGCTGGTGCAGCCATTTCTCAACGCCACACGTCGAGCCTTGCTGGGCAAGGGCTGTCAGCACATTCCGGCGCTGTTCCCGTTCGGCGTAAATGGCACGACCGCATGGTTGAACGCAGCAGCAGAGGCGTGCGGAGTCGCGTCGACGCGCGTCGAGGCCGCCTGTGCAGCGCCAGCGGCCCGTGCCAGCAAGTCACTTGCTCACTACCGGGACACGCTCGGCGGGAAGCGCATCTGGTTCATGCCGGACTCCCAACTGGAAATTCCACTCGCACGCTTTCTCGAACAGGAATGCGGAGCGCGCCTGCTCGAGATCGGTGTGCCTTATCTAGATCGGCAGACGCTCGGCGCGGAACTGGCCTGCCTGCCTGACAACAGCGGCATTGTCGAAGGTCAGGATGTCGATCGACAGCTCGATCGCCTGCGCGAAGCCAACCCCGATCTGGTCGTCTGTGGACTGGGGCTAGCCAACCCTCTCGAAGCCGAGGGCTATTGCAGCAAGTGGTCGATCGAACTGGTGTTCTCGCCCATTCACGGCTTCGAGCAGGCGGGTGATCTTGCCGAACTGTTCGCTCGTCCGTTGCGCCGCAAGTCGAGACTGACCGTCTGATGGAACTTGCGCTCTGGACATATGAAGGCCCGCCCCATGTCGGCGCCATGCGCATCGCCACGTCCATGCGCGATGTGCACTACGTCATTCATGCGCCCCAAGGCGACACCTATGCCGATCTGTTGTTCACCATGATCGAGCGCCACAAGCGGCGTCCGCCGGTCACCTACACGACCTTCCAGGCAAGAGACCTCGGTGGTGACACCGCTGACCTTCTGAAGAGGACCATTGCTGAGGCCTACGAACGCTACAAGCCCAACGCCTTGATGGTCGGTGAATCGTGCACGGCCGAACTCATTCAGGATCAGCCCGGCTCGCTGGCTCGCGGCATGAACATTCCCGTGCCCGTCGTGCCGCTCGAGCTGCCTTCGTATTCCAAGAAGGAGAACTGGGGAGCAAGCGAGTCGCTCTACTACCTCGTCCGTCATGTTCTGGCGGCGGTGCCGGAAGGCGACCGGGTCGAGGCGCGAAACCCGGCTCCCGACGAGACGTCCTCCCGGCGCCCGTTGGCCAATGTGCTGGGTCCGACGAGCCTCGGCTTCCGTTGCCGGGACGACGCAGTGGAGATAGGCAAGCTCTTGGAAGATCTCGGTGTCGATGTGAATGTCGTTGCCCCGCTTGACGCGACCACCGCCGACCTGCAGCGCATACCGGCAGCGGACTTCAACATCTGCCTCTATCCCGAAATCGCCAGGACCCTGTGCAAATGGCTTGAAAAGACCTGCGGACAACCGACGATCAATACCGTACCGATCGGCGTTGGCGCCACGCTTGCATTCATCGCCGAGATCGAAGCATTGACCGGCATCGATGGCAGCGCGATGAAGGATGCTGGCCTGAGTCGTCTGCCCTGGTACTCGAGGTCAGTCGACTCGACTTACCTGACCGGCAAGCGCGTCTGCATATTCGGTGATGGCACGCATGTCATCGCAGCAGCACGAATCGCGAGAGACGAACTCGGCTTCGAAGTCGTCGGCCTCGGCAGCTTCAGTCGTGAGATGGCTCGCGACGTCAAGACGGTAGCCGCAGAATTCGGCATCGAGCCATTGATCACCGATGACTACCTCGATATCGAGGCGGCGATCGCCGAACTGCAACCCGAACTGGTCCTCGGCACGCAGATGGAACGGCACATGGCCAAGCGCCTCGGCATACCCTGCGCGGTCATTTCCTCCCCTGTCCATGTGCAGGATTTTCCAGCGCGCTATTCGCCGCAGATGGGCTTCGAGGGCGCCAATGTCATTTTCGACACCTGGGTACATCCGCTGACCATGGGGCTTGAAGAGCACTTGCTGCACATGTTCCGCGACGACTTCGAGTTCAATGACTCCGCGGCGCCATCGCATCTTCACGGCGAAGGTGTTGCACCGCCGGTCTCTGACACTCATGCAGACATTCCGGCCGGCGAGAATGCCATCGCATTCTTGTCAGAGGCTGCCGCTAATTCCGCAACAGCCGGGGCCGCAACAGCCGGGGCCGCAACAGCCGGGGCCGCAACAGCCGGGGCCGCAACGGCCGGAGCAGCAACAGCCGGAGCAGCATCTGCCGTGACAGGCCCCGACGCGCAAGACCCCGTTGAAGTATTCACCCGCTGGAACGGCGATGCCGAAGCCGAGCTGAAGAAGATTCCGTTCTTCGTACGCGGCAAGGCACGGCGCAACACTGAAGCGTATGCGCGTGAACTCGGTCAGTCCGAGATCACGATCGATACGCTCTACGAGGCAAAGGCGCACTATGGGCGTTGATCTCAAGAACGTTGATCTCAACATCACGATCGTCACTCTTGATGGTCACCTCGGTCAAACCATCGATCGAGTCGAATCACGTCTGCAACGCGAACTTCCCGGGTTGTCGCTGACGATGCACCCGGCCAGTGAATGGGCAAACAACGCCGATGCCCTGGCCCGCTGCCACTCCGACATCGCCAAGGCCGACATCATCGTCTGCACCATGTTGTTCATGGAGCCGCACATCAAGGCGGTCCTGCCGAACCTGCAAGCACGCGCCGCTGACTGTGACGCCATCGTCGGTGCCATGTCGGACAACGAGATCGTCAAGCTCACCCGCATGGGCAAGCTGAATCTCGGCCAGGAACTGAAAGGTCCGTTCGCGCTGCTGAAGAAACTCAGGAAAGCCCCGAAACCCGAGAACGACAAGAGCAAGGGCCCGACAAAGCAGAACGGCAAGTCGCAGATGAAGACGCTACGCATGCTGCCGAAGCTCCTGAAATACGTTCCGGGCAGCGCCCAGGATCTACGGGTCTACTTCCTGGTCCTGCAGTGCTGGCTCGCAGGCTCGGAAGTCAACATCACCAATCTGACGAGATTGCTCGTCAAGCGTTACGCCAACGGCAAGCGTGAATCTCTCCGCAAGCTCGTCAGCGAGGAAGATCTGATCGAGTATCCGGAAACCGGCCTGTATCACCCGCGCATGTCGGGACGCATCTCGGCATCCCTCGATGCCCTGCCGGCCAGTCAGCCTGCCAACAAGGGTAGCGGTGGTACGGTGGGCCTGTTACTGATGCGCTCCTACGTTCTCGCCGAGAACACCCGACACTACGATGCCGTCATCGAGAAGCTTGAGGCGAAAGGGCTGCGTGTGATTCCCGCCTTCGCGAGTGGACTCGACGGTCGGCCAGCGCTTGAGGCGTACTTTCAAGAAGACGAACGCTGCACCATCGACTGCCTTGTCTCGCTCACCGGCTTCTCGCTCGTCGGCGGCCCGGCCTATAACGACGCCCCTGCGGCACGAGTGGCACTGGAAGCACTTGATGTTCCTTACATCGCAGCTCATCCGAGCGAATTCCAGTCACTCGACGAGTGGCGGGAAAGTGCTCAGGGGCTGATGCCCATCGAGACCACGTTGATGATCGCGATTCCTGAACTCGACGGCGCAATCAATTCGCAGGTCTATGCCGGCCACCCGTCTTCCGGCAAGAAAAAAGTCGATGCCGACAAGTTGCCCATCGACGAACGTATCGAGAAGCTGGCTTCGCGAGTCGATAACATCGTCGCCCTGAAGCGACATGAACGAGCGGAACGCAAGCTTGGCATCGTGATCTTCAACTTTCCGCCTAACGCCGGTGCGGTGGGCACGGCCGCGCATCTGGCGGTGTTCGAGTCGCTCTTCAACACACTGATCCGTCTGCGAAGCGAAGGCTACTCGGTCGACTTGCCTGAATCGGTCGATGCCTTGCGAACGCGGATTCTCGAAGGTAATGCCGCGCAATACGGCACCGACGCGAACGTGCTTGCCACCATCGACACCGACACGCATGTCCGCGAAACACCCTGGCTCGAGGCAATCGAGAGTCAGTGGGGCCCGGCACCGGGCAAGCAATTGAGCAACGGCCGCGGCATCATGGTGCTCGGCACCCAACTCGGCAACATCACCATCGGACTGCAACCCGGATTCGGCTATGAAGGCGATCCGATGCGACTCCTGTTCGAGAACGGTACGGCGCCCACACATGCCTTTGTCGCGTTCTATCGTCATTTGCAACAGACCATCGGCGTCGATGCGTTGTTGCATTTCGGTACGCACGGCGCGCTCGAATTCATGTCCGGCAAGCAGACCGGACTTTCCGGTGACTGCTGGCCCGAAAGGCTCATCGGGGCAACACCGAATTTCTACTTCTATGCGGGCAACAATCCGTCGGAAGCGACCATTGCCAAACGTCGCAGCGCCGCAACACTGGTCAGCTACTTGACACCTTCTGTCACGCAATCGGGCCTCTACCGAGGCCTCGAAGACATCAAGGCGTCCATCCTGCACTGGCACAATCTGCCGGAGCGTGACGGAGAAGAAGCCGACGATCTACTGGCTCTGCTCGAACAGCAGCTCGACGATATCGAATTCGACGACACTTTCGACCGCGCTGAAGACAAGATCGACGACAGCATCGCTGCCCTGCAGTCGCGACTGGCGGAAATCGAACGTGAGCTGATTCCAAACGGAATGCACGTGATCGGCGAGACACCTTCTCTCGAGGAGCGGGTCGACCTGTTGCACGCCTACCAGGAAATCGCTGACGGCGACTCGCCCGATGCAGAAGAGATCCGCCAGCTGTTGCTGGCAGAAGATGCAAAAGCCAAAGGTGAAGGGACCGCGCCCGCCAAGACGGTGACGAGCGACGACGACAGCGACAATGAATCAGCCGAAGCTCCCGCCTGGCAGATAACGCTCGCTACGATGAATCGCCACCTTTCGGGCGACGCCGAACTGTCGAGTCTGATACACGCACTCGACACGGGTTATGTTTCGCCGGTCGCCGGCGGAGATGTGCTGCACAACGCCGAGACATTGCCCGCAGGCCGTAACATCCACGGCTTCGATCCGCTGCGCATGCCGACGGCCATTGCACAGCGCACGGGCGTTCGCCACGCCAACCAACTACTCGAACGTTATCAGAGCGACTCCGGCGCCCTGCCCCGTTCAGTGGCGTTTGTGCTCTGGGGCTCTGACAACATGAAGAACGAAGGCGTACCCATCGCACAGGCGATGGCACTGATGGGCACGAAGCCACGATTCGACAACTACGGCAAGCTCTGCGGGGCATCGCTCGTCTCACTGGAGGAGCTTGGACGACCGCGTGTCGACGTCATGATCACCTTGTCGGGCGTATTCCGTGACCTCATGCCGCTACAGACCCGCATGCTTGCCGAGGCGGCACTGCTTGCTGCCTCTGCCGACGAGCCGCATGAAATGAATCACGTCAGACAACATGCCATGGCCTATCAGAAGCGGACCGGCTGCACGCTTGAAACAGCGGCCCTGCGCGTGTTCAGCAACGCCGACGGCGCCTACGGTGCCAACGTCAATCTACTGATCGACAGCGGCGCCTGGAACGACGAAGGCGAACTGGCTGAAACCTATGCGAATCGCAAGTGCTACGCCTTCGGTACGACGGGAGAGCCAGCACGCCAGGCAGAGATCATGGAGCAGATTCTCGGTGACGTCGATCTCGCCTATCAGAATCTGGAGAGTGTCGAACTCGGTGTGACACAGCTCGACTACTACTTCGATACGCTGGGTGGCATCAACTCGATGGTCAAGCGTTCTCGCGGCAAGGCAGTGCCGACCTACATAGGTGACCAGACTCGTGGCAGCGAGACCGTTCGCACACTGCAGGAACAAGTTGCTCTCGAGACACGAACTCGCATGTTGAACCCGAAATGGTATGAGGGTCAGCTGAAACACGGCTACGAGGGTGTTCGCTCGATCGAGACATCGATCACCAACACGCTGGGCTGGTCTGCTACTACCGGTCAGGTCTCGCCCTGGGTCTACAACCAGATGGCGACAACCTTCGTGCTCGACGCCGAGATGCGCGAGCGCCTGGCCTCACTCAACCCGATGGCGTCGGCGCGCATGGCGAACCGGCTCATCGAAGCGCATGAGCGCAATTACTGGTCTCCCGACGACGAAACCCTGCAAGCGCTGTATGACGCAGGCGACGAACTCGAAGACCGTCTTGAAGGTGTCAACACCGGAGTTGCAGCATGAACGTAGCCGCCATACCTGTCAGCAGTATCAAGCGCGCCGCGGGCGTCGGCATTTCGGTGCCAGACGGCGCTGGTAGTGTGCAAGTGCACCAGGACCCGTCGATGAAAATTGACGGCGCCAAGGTGTTTGCCGTGTATGGCAAGGGAGGAATCGGCAAGAGTACGACGTCCTCCAACCTCTCTGCTGCCTTTTCCAATCTGGGCAAGCGCGTCTTGCAGATCGGCTGCGATCCGAAGCACGATTCCACTTTCACGCTGACCAAGAAGCTGATGCCGACCGTCATCGACGTGCTCGCATCGGTCGACTTCCATTCCGAGTCGCTCGACCCGGATGACTATGTCTACGAAGGTTATAACGGCGTCATGTGCGTCGAAGCGGGCGGTCCGCCAGCCGGCACCGGCTGCGGCGGCTATGTCGTCGGACAGACCGTGAAGCTACTGAAGGAACATCACCTTCTCGAGGATACCGACGTGGTCATCTTCGATGTTCTCGGCGACGTGGTCTGCGGTGGTTTCGCCGCACCTCTCCAGCACGCCGATCGCGCCCTGGTTGTTGCCGCCAACGACTTCGACTCGATCTTCGCCATGAACCGCATCGTCTCCGCAATCAAGGCGAAGGCCAAGAACTACGACGTCCGCATCGGCGGTGTCATTGCCAACCGCAGCCAGGACACCGACCAGATCGAGCGCTTCAACGAAAAGACCGGCATGAAGACCATCGCCCACTTCCCCGATCTCGACGTCATCCGGCGTAGCCGCCTGAAGAAGTCGACGCTGTTCGAGATGGAATCTTCACCCGAGCTCGAAAGAGTCAAGACCGAATACCTGCGACTCGCCGCCTCGTTGTGGGCCGGTAGCGATCCGATCGAGGCCAGCTCGATGGAAGATCGCGACATCTTCGATCTTCTCGGGTTCGACTGATCCGGGTTCAACCAGAAGAGGGACCTGGGATGGGGATGCAGAGCGACACCTACCTGCCTCGGCGTGAAGAGCTGGAACAGTATTTCGACCGTACAGCAGCCCGCACCTGGGAACAGCTGACCTCGGAAGCACCGGTATCGCGTGTCAGACAGACCGTGCGCGCAGGCCGTGAAAGCATGCGCGCCTGCCTGCTCGACTGGCTACCGGAAGACCTTGACGGCAAGCGCGTGCTTGATGCTGGTTGCGGCACCGGTGCACTCGCCATCGCGGTCGCCGAGCGTGGGGCTCGTGTCACCGCCGTCGATATCAGCGCGTCGCTGATCGACGTGGCGGTGAAGCGCACGCCCGATACGCTGAAGGGACAGGTTGACTATCGCGTTGGCGACATGCTCGGTGCAGAAGCCGGGGGCTACGATCACATCGTATCCATGGACTCGTTGATCCACTACCCTGCTACCGACATCAGCGACGCGATCGACGCACTGTTGCGCTGTACCAACGGTACAAGCGCAAGCCTTCTCTTCACCTTCGCGCCGCGCACGCCTTTGCTGATGTTGATGAAGCAGGCCGGTCGCCTCTTTCCTCGCGGTGATCGATCACCGGCGATCGAACCCGTTGCCGAGAGTCGCCTGCGCGAACTCATCGGTGCAAGCCAATCCTCGCGAGGCGTGAGGGTCAGCCGTACGCACCGCGTCGACACGCGATTCTACAAGTCCCAGGCGATGGAGCTTGTACTGTCGTGAACCCGACCCTGCAGCAAAATCGCGAAGCATGGCGTGCGCTGTTGCAACGGGCGTTGCCGTTTGCCGATGCGGCCAGCGATGCCTTGCCGATCAGTCGTCTGATTCGACTGTCCCTGTTCCAGGTTTCCTGTGGCATGGCGCTGGTGCTGCTGAGTGGCACGCTGAACCGGGTCATGATCGTCGAACTCGGAGTGCCGGCATGGCAGGTCGCGTTCATGGTCGGCCTGCCACTGGTGTTCGCTCCGCTGCGCGCGCTGATCGGTCATCGTTCTGACCACCACCGCTCGGCGATCGGCTGGCGGCGTGTGCCGTATCTCTGGATGGGGTCGATGCTGCAATTCGGTGGCCTGGCCATCATGCCTTTCGCCCTGCTGCTGCTGTCCGGCGACGGCAACGCGCCGGTCTGGGTCGCTGAAGCCAGTGCTGCTCTGGCGTTCCTGCTCACCGGCGCCGGTCTCCACATGACGCAGACCGCGGGTCTCGCCCTGGCAACCGACATCGCGCCAGATGAGAAGCGTCCGCAAGTGGTCGCGCTGTTGTACGTCACCCTGCTTGTTGGCATGTTGCTGAGCGCACTGGTGGTCGGCCTGGTTCTCTCTGACTTCACACAGTTGAAACTGATCGGAGTCATCCAGGGTGCAGCGGTCTTGACGGTCGTGCTCAATTGCATCGCGTTGTGGAAGCAAGAGTCACGACAGCCCGGGCGAAACCAGAAAGCTGAGAGACCGCCTTTCGCAGAAGCCTGGCAACGTTATACCGAGGCCGCGCAGGGGCACCGCTTCCTGATCGCCGTGTTGCTCGGCACCGCCGGATTCAGCATGCAGGACATCCTGCTCGAGCCCTATGGCGGTGAGGTCCTTGATCTCTCTGTCGGCAGCACCACGCAACTGACAGCCATTCTCGCCGCCGGCAGTCTCGCCGCCTTTGCCATTGCGGCCGTTCAGCTGAAAGCGGGCGCGCGGCCGACGCGAGTCGCAGCCGCCGGCATTCTCGTCGGAATCATCGCCTTTTCAGCGGTCATCTTCGCCGAGCCCTTGCAGTCCGCAACCCTGTTCCGCATCGGCACCGGCATGATCGGTTTCGGCAGCGGCCTGTTCGGTGTCAGTACCCTGATCATGGCGATGACCATGGTCGAACAGGAGCATCGGGGCCTGTCTCTCGGTGCCTGGGGTGCCGCCCAGGCCACCGCTGCAGGTATCGGCATCGCGGTCGGTGGCGTACTCCGGGACACGGTGTCGACATTGGCGGAGAACGGGGCGCTCGGGTTGGCGCTGACCGATACGGCTGTCGGCTACAGCACGGTCTATCACGTCGAGATCGCCCTGCTGTTCATTGCGCTGGTCGCACTGGGCCCGCTTGGCCGACGCCTCGAACGAACCCATGTGCACGGCCCGGGCCTGGGCCGAAACCTTGGCCTGATGGAATTTCCAACCTGACTGACCGACCCTCTGGCGACAATCTGCTTGCAACGATCTGCAAGCCAACCTGAAACACGCTCAAACTACCGAAAGAGGAATGAAATCATGCGAGCAATCGGCGAACTGACGCAGTATCTGGATGTAGCACAAGTCGCTCTTTACGTGTTCTGGGCGTTCTTCCTGGTGCTCGTGCTCTATCTGAACCGCGAAAGTCGGCGCGAGGGTTATCCGTTGCGCTCGAGCAAAGGCGGGCCGACCGGCCGGCAGCATTTTACTTCCGCGCCTGCACCGAAGACCTACAAGCTCTTTCACGGTGGCGAGACGCAATTGCCGAGCGGCAAGTCCGACGATCACCGCGAGTTCGCGGCTGTCGCAGGGCGTGCCTCGGGCGATCCGATCGAGCCGACCGGGGATTGCATGAAGGATGGCCTCGGTGCTGCCGCCTGGGTCGAGCGCGAAGATGCACCGGATCGTCTTCTTGACGGATCGCCGCGCATCGTGCCGATGTCGAACCTGTCCGACGAATACGGTGTGGCCGAACATTCGACCGATCCGCGTGGTCTTCGCGTCATGGCATCCGACGGAAAAATGGTCGGCACCGTCTCGGACATCTGGCTCGACTGCATGGAAATGATGCCGCGCTACTACGACGTATCGCTCGATTCAGGCCGCAAGGTACTACTTCCCATGATGCTGTCGACCATTGGCAAGAGCGGCGTGGGACCCGCTACCGGCACGCTCAAGGAGCGCATGGAGACGCGTGAGCGATTCGTTCAAGTGCCGTCGATCCTCAGCCACCAGTTCGACCATGTACCTGCGCTCGCCAACCCGGCTCACGTCACCCTGCGCGAGGAGGATCGCATCAGTGCGTACTACGGTGGTGGTCAGCTGCACGCGACCCCGGATCGAGCCGAACCCTTCCTCTGAGCGGAGCAATTCAGATGAAAGAACAGAGCGAATTCGACTGGGAACCGACTCCCGGATTACCCGCCCCCTTGCCCGCCGGCGAGCATATCGTCTGGCAGGGCGCGCCGCACTGGCTGGCGCTTGCCATTGACGCATTTCACGTGCGCAAGGTCGCCATCTACTTCGCCGTTCTGGTGCTGTTGCAAACGATGCTGCTGATTCCCGGTGGCATTACGGCGGAACTGATTCTTGCCGGGCCCGGGCTGACCCTGCTGCTCTCCCTCGCCGCGCTCGGCATCTTGACCTCACTGGCCTGGTTGACGGCAACCGTCACCGTGTACACGCTGACCAACCGACGGATACTGATCCGGTTCGGTATCGCCATCCAGCTCACCATCAACCTGCCGTTCAGTCAGATCGTCGCAGCGAACCTTCGCACATCGAAGAACGGCCGCGGCGACATCCCGCTGCAGCTCGCCACCGGCAAACGCGTCAGCTATATCGTCTTGTGGCCGCATGTCAGGCAGTGGCACTTCAGTCGACCGGAACCGATGCTGCGGGCCATTCCCGATGCTGCCAACGTCGCCTCGCAACTCGCACGCCTCGTCAGCGAAGCGGCCGGCCAAGTGGCCAATAAAGCAGCTGATCAGGCCGCTGGTCAATCGTCACAGTCAGCTACCGCGAGCGACACGCCGATGCCGTCGAAATCGGATGCGTTCAGGCATCCAGCCCGCGAAACCGCGAGCGAAGCGCGGCGCGAGCCGACCTTCGGCATGGCTTCAAGCGTCTCATGAGCACAGCCACCGCCAAAGCAGCCGCCTCGGCCAAACCCCGCATGATGCTCCCTGGCTGGCTGCGGATCGGCATGCTCGCGCTGGTCGCCGGATCGGTCGTGCTGGCGGCGACGATCAGTCCCGCGACGATGCCCGATGGAAAACCCGTTCCCTACGAACAGGGCACGCCAATCGCCGAACGTGAATTGCGTTTCGTCGATCTCGCCGACGGTACGGTGGGTATCCTTGATGCGACCGATGATCAGGAAATCGCCCGCCTGACGACCGGAGAAGGCGGGTTCATGCGCAGTGTCATGCGGGGTCTGGCCATCGAGCGTGTCGCGAGTGGTCATGGTGACGAAGTCCCGTTTAAACTATCGGTCTGGGAGAGCGGACTGGTCACCCTTGTCGACCCGGTCACCGGCCGGCAAGTTGCCCTTTCCGCTTTCGGACCAGACAACGTGGACGCCTTCACCAGGCTCCTGTAGACGAGGTTCGAAACACGCATGAGCAAGCGCGAATTCGAGGTGGGCTGCACCATCGAGATCGAACATTCGGCGGAAAGCCTGCACGCGCATGTCACCCTCGACGACAATATTCCGATTCGCCCGGGCGATGAGGTCAGGATCCACGGAGAAACCATTCGTCCCGACTTTGGTGAAACTCTCACGCTTCGCCGTCGCGCCACGGTCCGTCGAGCCGGATGGCTCGTAGACAAGTGGACACGGCTGGCCGGGCGGTTCGAACTGACGGAGTTGCTGGAAACCAGTTTCTCGGAGTGGAGAAAGACATGAGCAGAACAAGTGGTATCAACACCGGCGAAGCAATGGCCAATGACGTTCTTGCCGGCAAGAGCGTGGTCAACGATGTCACACCCGACACCAACGCGATCGCCTCGGAGGACACGATCCTCAGCCCACGCTTCTACACCACCGACTTTGACGAACTCGACAACATCGATATCGAACCCGTGCGTGAGGAGTGGGACGGACTCATAGCCGAGATGCAGCGTGACATCAACCGCACGCACTTCCGGCGCGACGAGCACTTCAAGGAGAAGCTGGAAGACCTGCCGGAAGGGCTGCGGCAGGAATTCATCGACTTCCTCGTTAGCTCGCTGACGGCCGAATTCTCGGGCGCGGTGCTCTACTCGGAGATCAAGAAGCGCATCAAGAACCCGGACGTCAAGGAGCTCTTCAGCCTGATGACTCGCGACGAGGCCCGCCACGCCGGCTTCATTAACGAGACACTGAAGGACTACAACATCGGGGTGGATCTGAGTTTTCTGACCAAGACCAAGAAGTACACCTTCTTCAAGCCGAAATTCATCTTCTACGCAACCTATCTGTCAGAGAAGATCGGCTACGCGCGATACATCACGATCTACCGTCACCTCGAGAAGAATCCCGACAAGCGGTTCCACCCGATCTTCAACTGGTTCGAGAACTGGTGCAACGATGAATTCCGGCACGGCGACGCGTTCGCCCTGATCATGCGCGCCAATCCGACGTTGCTCGAGGGCGGCAATCGATACTGGATCCGCTTCTTCCTGCTCGCCGTGTTCGCGACCATGTATGTCAGGGATCATGCACGGCCTGAATTCCACAAGGCACTCGGCGTCGATCCGACCGAGTACGACATGACCGTCTTCCAGATCTGTTCGGAGATCACACGACAGGTCTACCCCTTCACCTTGCCCATCGACGATCCCCGCTTCAGAGTCTTCCTCGATCGACTGAACGACCATGCCAACGGCATTGCTGCGGCGAAGGCACGCGGCGGTATCTCGGGTCTCTTGGGGCGTGGCATTCACCTGGCAGGATCGGCCGTGACATTCGCGCGCCTCTATTGCATGCGCACGAAGCAGAACGAATTGCCGGCAACGGTCAGATTGACTCCCGCCTGGTGATCACGGCGCTCACATCGCTGCTGTTCGTCCTGCTTGTCTGGTGGGCGGGTACCGCCGTGGTTCTGGTCCTGCAGCATCGTCTGCAGCCCGACGCGAGCGCCACCCGTTGGTTGTTGCCGTGCGTAGCAATCGCCTCGGTTATCGTGCTCCTGGTCAGCAGTACCCACACGCCAGTCGTTGCACGGGTCGGAGCTTTTGTCGCCGCCATCGCACTCTGGGGTTGCATTGAACTCAGCTACTACCTCGGCCTGCTGAGCGGCACCCACACAAGACTCTGCCCGGCAAGCCTGACAGGCTGGAAACGCTTCAAGACAGCGCTCGCGACCAGCATCTGGCATGAGCTTGCTGCGCTTTGCACAGGGGTCGCGCTGACGATGGCGCTCTGGGATTCGGTCAATCCCACCGGGCTCTATGCATTCCTGGTGTTATGGCTGATGCGCTGGAGCGCCAAGCTCAACCTCTTTTTCGGCGTGCCTTACTTCGAGACAGGCTGGTTTCCGAAACGGCTTGCACATTTGCCGAGCTACATGATCCGACAACCGGTCACTCAGTTCTACTTCCTGTCCGTCGGCGTCGCCTCCCTCTTTGCCGTGGGCTTGCTGATATCAGCCTCGCGTGCGACCGGTTCCGAGGCACTGATTTACAGCCTGCCCGCCGTCTTGTTGTTGCTGGCGGTTGCCGAACACCTGTTCATGGCCCTGCCCATCGCCGACACCCGACTCTGGCAACGGGTATTCGATACCACACGTGAACGCCGAGGAGCTCGTTTGTGAGTTCGCCCTTTCCCTTCTCGGCCATCGTCGGCCAGGAAGACATGAAACTCGCGCTGCAAATGGCGGCCGTCGATTCGAGTCTGGGTGGCGTACTGGTATTCGGCGATCGAGGCACCGGCAAGACGACAGCCATGCGCGCACTGGCGAGCCTGCTGCCGAAGATCCGGGTAGTCGAAGGCTGCGCCTTTGCCTGTGATCCCGGAGGTGATCCCGCCAACCTGTGTCCTGCCTGCCAGGCGACTGTTGCGGACGCTCCGCTTGAAGTGACCTGGCGCGGCGCATCGGTCGTCGACTTGCCACTCGGCGCTACTGAGGATCGCATTGTCGGCGCGCTCGATATCGAAAAGGCGCTGGCGCAAGGTATCAAGGCCTACGAGCCCGGCTTGCTGGCGGCTGCCAATCGCGGCTTTCTGTACATCGATGAGGTCAATCTGCTGGAAGATCACCTGGTTGACGTCCTGCTCGATGTGTCGGTATCGGGCATCAACGTGGTTGAGCGGGATGGCCTGAGCATCCGCCATGCAGCACGGTTCATTCTCGTCGGCAGCGGCAATCCGGAAGAAGGCGAACTCAGACCGCAATTGCTCGATCGCTTCGGTCTGTCGGTCGATGTCAGTACACCCGCCGATGTCGACCAACGCATGTCGATCGTCCGCTTGCGAGATGAATACGAGACCGATGCTGCTGGTTTCTGTCAGCGTTACGCACTCAAGGACCAGCGCATTCGCGAACGCATCGAGTCCGCTCGCGCGACGCTCGCCGACACCATCGTCGACGATGCCACCTTGCGCCGCATGTCGGAACTCTGTCTAGCCCTGGGCACCGACGGCCTGCGGGGGGAGTTGACCTTGCTGCGTGCCTGCCGTGCGTTCGCCGCACTCGAGGGCGATGACTACGTCAACGAAGTGCATATAGGCCGGATCGCCGCGATGGCCCTTGCCCACAGGCTGCGTCGCGATCCGCTGGATGAGAGTGGCTCGAGCGTCCGGGTCCAGCGTGCCATGGATACCCTGGGACTGGCAGCGTGACCTCGTCGACACGCGACGCACCTCGTCTGCAGTTGCGGTTGGCTTTCTCGGCAATGGATATCGTCGCGACAGACTCCGTGAAGTTACGCGGTGTGCTCTTGCGTGGCCGCACCGGACCAGTCCGCGATGCGCTGCAAGCGGCATTCGAGACGCACCACAAACTGTACCGGGTATCGTCGGCTACCACACAGGAGCAGCTACACGGTGGCATCGATACCGCCGGCACACTCGCCACTGCAAGTGTCGTACGGCAAGACGGGCTCATCACCCGCGCCCGCGAAGGTGCTTTGCTGCTCGCCTCTGCAGAACGCTTGCCGGCCGCGTTGATCCATTCGATCAGTGCCGCTGTCGATGCACTCCCGTCGAATGAAACACCCGGCTTGCTGGTTCTCGACGAGAGTCTGGACGATGAGTCGGGCATCGCCGATACGGTGCTTGCCGAGCGCGTGCCTTTGCACGTCTTCGTGCCCGATGTGACACTCGAGGAGCTGGAGACGCTGCTCGCCGAGCGCTGCGAGAGCGAAGCGGTTCGTCGAGCCGAGCGGCGAGCTGTCCGTGATGAGCATGATCACCCGGCACAGGCCGAAGAACGGCCCGACATCGCCGCAGTGCGCCTCGACGACAACGTACTCAAGGAGATGACACGCCTTGCCATGCGACTCGGCGTGGATTCATCGCAAGCCCTGCTCGCCTGCGTCCAGACCGCCCGTGCCCATGCCTGGCTTCACCACCGTCAAACAGTCGAGCCGGAAGATGCCGCCGTGGCCGTGCAGCTGACCCTGGCACCGCGCGCGCGATTTCTTGATCAGCCCGCCGATGCCGAACAAGCACCCGACGACGCTCGCGATCGGCAGGAAGCGGATCGGCCGGAGGACGAAGTCGAACCCGAGAAACCTGCAGAACAGAGCAGCGCAGACGCCGTGCAAGAGCCGCCTGAGGCCCTGCCCGAGCCCCCGACTCCCGGCAAACCGGACGAAGACGATGATCGCGTGTCGGCACAGGAGCTGCCCGACCGGCTGATCGAGGCAGCCCTTGCCGTGCTGCCTGAGCGGCTGCTCGCAGGACTGGCTCAGGCCGCCGCGACCCGCCGCAAAAGGGAGCAGTTCGGCGGAGCTTCTGCGTGCGGGCGTGATGACGACTCGAGCATACTGAACGCGCACCGGGGTCGGCCAGCCGGGGTCAGCCGACCGCGCTCACGCAGTGATGTGCACAAGGTCAATGTGCTCGAGACCTTGAAGGCCGCCATACCCTATCAGCGACTGCGCAGCGGTCACGACGGGGCCAGATCCGGCCTGTCCGAGCGCGACTCGCGGGTGGACCCCCGACAGCCCCTCCAACAGCCCCTCCAACAGCAACCTCGGCTGCAAATCCGTCACGCCGATCTGCGCGTGACCCGCTTCCGACACTCACCGCGAACCACGACCGTCTTCGTCGTCGACGCATCCGGCTCGGCTGCGATGAACCGACTTGCGGAAGCGAAGGGCGCTGTGGAACTGCTGCTGGGAGAATGCTATGTCCGGCGCGACCGAGTCGCACTCGTCACGTTTCGAGGTGAACAGGCGTCGCTGGATCTTTCCCCGACGCGATCGTTGACGCGTGCCCGGCGCGCGCTGCAAAGCCTGCCAGGCGGTGGAGGCACACCCCTCGCTGCCGGCTTCGGCCTGGCCGCAGAACTCATCGGCCAGCTGCATCGTGCAGGTGAATTACCTGTTTGCGTATTCATGACCGACGGCAAGGCGAACATCGCACTCGACGGCGCCCGCTCACGTGAAAAGGCGCGGGCCGATGCTGATCAACAGGCCGCTCGACTGGCGCGATCCGGCGCGCGACTCATCTTCATCGACACCTCTCCTCGGCCCCAGGCGCCCGCTAGTGCACTGGCGTCACGCATGCAGGCGCGATATCTGCCCCTGCCTCGCACAGGTGCTCGTGGCCTGCCCGACATCGTCACTGGACGCGTGTGACTGTCAAGGCGGGCGACTACCAATGGCATGTCGAAAGGAGCGGCAGCGGACCGGTCTGTCTGCTGTTACACGGAACCGGCGCTTCAGCCCATTCCTGGCGACCATTGAGGCCGCTACTGGCCGCGCACTTCACCACGCTCGCCATCGATCTTCCCGGGCACGCCCGCACCGGACTGATCGGCAACGATGATCTGTCACTTAGCGGCATGGCCGCCGCCATCATCCGGTTTCTCGACACACAGGTGCGCAGCCCGGTGATCGGCATCGGACACTCCGCCGGTGCCGCCATTCTCGCGGAAATAGCGCTGACGCGACCTGACTGTCTGGTGCGCATGATCAGCATCAATGGTGCGATGGTGCCATTCGCCGGTGTCGCCGGCTTGATCTTCTCGCCACTTGCCCGGCTGGGCGCAGGTTCATCACTTCTGACCGGACTTTTCGCACGACGCCTGCGTGATCGTGAACTTGTCGGACGACTGCTGAAAAACACCGGATCGGTCATCGATAGCGAACAGATCCAGTCCTACGAGGCCTTGTGCCAGGATTCCGCACACGTCAAGGGAGCACTGACCATGATGGCCCACTGGCGCCTGGAGGAACTGTATCCACGCCTGCCGCTACTGGAACTCCCGGTCCATCTGATTGCCGGTTCGCGCGATCGCATGATTCCGCCGCGACATGCCCATCAGCTTGCCGCACGGCTCGGCGACGTACACCTCGATATCGCGAACGACCTCGGCCACCTCGCCCACGAGGAACGGCCATCACTTGTCGCTGACCTTGTCCTCTCGACGTGTGCTACGGGCCCGGAAACCGTAGACCCTGTGCAGCCGCCGATGACCTCAGGATCGCTCCAACATGCCCGATAGCCAAGCTCTACCGCGTGAGCACGACCCCATGACGCCTGCGCCAAAAGACCTTGATGCTTGCCGTCAGCTCATTCGCCATGGGTCGCATTCATTCTTCATGGCCTCTCTGGTATTGCCAGGTCGTGTTGCCGTGCCCGCCACGGCCTTGTATGCCTTCTGTCGCATCGCCGATGACATCATCGATGATGGCGACGGTGATGCCGGCGCCATCGAAATACTCGCCGAGCGACTCGATGCCATCTATGCCGGTAAACCACTGGATCACGCCGAGGACCGTGCCATGGCCGAGGTGGTCTCGCACTTCGGCATTCCGCGATCCCTGCCGGATGCGCTCATCGAAGGGCTCGCCTGGGACGCGGCCGGGCGTGAATACGATTCGCTGTCCGATCTCTATGACTACGCCGCGCGCGTTGCCGGTTGCGTGGGTGCGATGATGTCACTGATCATGGGCACGACCGATCGACGCGCGGTGGCCCGTGCCTGCGACCTCGGCGTTGCCATGCAGTTGACCAATATTGCACGTGATATCGGCGAAGATGCGCGCATGGGTCGGCTCTACCTGCCGCGGCGGTGGTTCCGGGAGTGTGACCTCGACGTCGACACATGGCTTGCCGATCCGGTCGACGATGACCGCATCGCGGACATGTGCGAGCGTTTGCTGGCCTACGCAGACATTCTCTATCAGCGCGCCGATGCAGGCGTTTCGCTCTTGCCACTTCGTTGTCGACCAGGCATTCGCGCGGCGCGACTGATCTATTCGAGCATCGGCCAGGAAATCGCAAGGCAAGAGTACAGGACCATCGAGCGACGGGCTATCGTACCCGTCAGGCGAAAGGCAGCGCTGCTCGCGTGGGCGTTGCCCAGCATCCCATGGCGCGACACGACCGGCCGGCAGGATCACCTCGACTGGCCACCGCTGGCGGAAACGCGCTACTTGCTGGCCGACGTCGAATCGAAGCCTCGCTACGATCGAGTGGAATGGTTGATCAACATGTTCTCGGCACTCAATGAACGGCAGCGCACCTGAAAAGCGCTGTCAGCTCCTGCGATTGCCCCGGTTCGCGATCAGGTCGTCCACGACTTCCGGATCGGCAAGCGTCGACGTGTCGCCGAGCGAGCCGAAGTCGTCTTCAGCGATCTTGCGAAGGATGCGCCGCATGATCTTGCCCGACCGCGTCTTTGGCAGACCCGGCGCAAACTGCAGGATGTCGGGTGATGCGATGGGGCCGATTTCGTTGCGCACCCATCCGACAAGCTCTTTCTTCAGGTCGTCCGTTGCCTCCATGCCACCCATCAAGGTGACATAGGCATAGATGCCCTGGCCCTTGACGTCGTGCGGATAGCCCACGACGGCGGCCTCCGAAACCTTCGGATGGGCAACAAGCGCTGACTCGACCTCGGCGGTTCCCATGCGATGTCCGGAGACATTGATGACATCGTCGACGCGTCCGGTGATCCAGTAGTACCCGTCAGCGTCACGCCGGCAACCATCACCGGTGAAGTAGTAGCCTTTGTACTGTTCGAAATACGTCTTGACGAAGCGTTCGTGATCCCCGAACACGGTGCGCATCTGTCCAGGCCAGCTGTCCTTGATGCACAACACGCCTTCCGCCTCGGTGTCCTCGATGACCTTGCCACTTTCGGGCTCGAGAATCACCGGCTGGACGCCGAAAAAAGGCCGCGTGGCGGAGCCTGGCTTGGTCGCGGTTGCACCCGGCAAGGGGGTAATCAGGATGCCGCCCGTCTCTGTCTGCCAATAAGTATCGACGATCGGGCAACGGCCGCCGCCGACTACTCGGTCGTACCAGTTCCATGCCTCGGGGTTGATAGGTTCACCTACCGATCCGAGCAACCGCAGCGACGACAGATCCACTTTCTCGACGTGCGCATCGCCTGCTCCCATGAGGGCGCGAATGGCTGTTGGCGCGGTATAGAACATGTTGACCTTGTGCTTCTCGCATACGTCCCAGAATCGCGACGGGCTCGGGTAGGTCGGCACACCCTCGAACATCAAGGTGGTCGCCCCGTTGGCAAGCGGTCCGTAGACGATGTAGCTGTGCCCGGTAACCCAGCCGACATCGGCTGTACACCAGTAGACATCGCCGTCGTGATAATCGAAGACATACTGATGGGTCATCGATGCAAAGACGAGGTAGCCACCGGTTGTGTGAACGACCCCTTTGGGCATGCCGGTCGAACCGGAGGTATAGAGGATGAACAGCGGGTCCTCCGCGTTCATCGGCTCGGGCGGGCAATCCGTCGAGGCGGCTGCCGTGGCTTCGTGGTACCAGTGATCGAGTTTATCGCGCATCGATATATCACCGCCGGTCAACTTGACGACAAGCATCTGCACATCGTGTTCGACCTTGCCGAGCGCCTTGTCGGCGTTGACCTTCAACGGTACCGTTCGACCGCCGCGGCGCCCTTCATCCGCCGTGACGACCAGCTTCGCCGTCGAACCGCGAACACGATCGGCCAGAGCGTCGGCGCTGAAACCGCCGAACACGATCGAATGGACAGCGCCGATACGCGCGCAGGCCAGCATGGCGACTGCCGCCTCGGGAATCATCGGCATGTACAGGACCACGCGATCCCCCTTGCCGACCCCGAGCGCCTTGTAGGCGTTGGCTAACCGGCAGACCCGCTCGTACAGGTCGCGATAGGTGATTTTCGCATCGTCAGCAGGGTCGTCGCCCTCCCAGATGATCGCAACCTGCTCAGCACGCCCCTCGAGATGCCGGTCGACACAGTTGGCACAGACGTTCAAGACCCCATCCTCGAACCACTTGATGGAAACATCCGGATAGCTGAAGTCGGTATTCTTGACGCGCGTGTAGGGCGTCAGCCAGTCGAGGCGCTTGCCTTGCTCGGACCAGAAAGCCTCGGGATCTGCAACTGATTGCTCGTACATCCGGCGATAGGTGGCATCGTCGGCATGGGCGTGAGTGGCGAACGCCTCGGGAACGGGACGCGTTGGTTCGGACATGCAGGTCGGCTCCGCGTAGTGGGTCGGGTCGGGCTTCAGGTCGGGCTTCAGGTCGGGCTCGAGATCGGGCTCAAGGCCAGGCTCAAGGCCGGGCTTCAGATCAGGCCGGCCTGGCGCGAGAATGTCATCAGTACATGTGTTGGCCACCATTGACCGACAATGTCGATCCGGTGATGAATCCAGCGTCGTCGGCCACCAGGAAAGCGACTGCACGGGCAATGTCTTCAGCCTTGCCGAGTCGGCCGACCGGAATGCGCGCGATGATTTTCTCGAGTACATTCGGGGGGACCGCACGTACCATGTCGGTATCAACATAGCCCGGTGCGATCGCGTTTACCGTGATGCCCTTGCCTGCCCCTTCCTGAGCCAGTGCCTTGGTGAACCCGTGTATGCCGGACTTTGCCGCCGCGTAGTTGACTTGCCCGTACTGCCCGGCCTGACCGTTGATGGAGCCGACATTGACGATTCGGCCGAAACTGCGCTCGCGCATGCCATCAATGACACAGCGCGACATGTTGTAGCAACCACCCAGGTTGGTATCGATAACAGCCTGCCAGTCCTCGTGCGACATGCGGTGCAAGGTGCCGTCGCGCGTGATGCCGGCATTGTTCACCAGTATATCGACCGCGCCAACTTCACCGACGATCTTCTCGAGGCCGGCCTTGCATTCCTCGAAATTCGATACGTCGAACTTGAAGACGGAAATTCCGGAATCTGCCGAAAAGGCATTCGCACGCTCGTCGTTTCCGGCATAAGTCGCCGCGACCTTGTAGCCTTTCCCATGAAGATCCCGGCTGATCGCTTCGCCGATCCCTCGTGTACCACCGGTTACCACTGCTACCTTCGCCATCACTTTTCTCCGAAACTCGTTGGGATCGCTTGCTTAGTACCGGCGTACTTTGTCATTCTTGACAACCCTTCGCAACCCTAGCGCCCGAGAGGAAAAATTCCATGCAGGACATCTTCATCACCGGTGCTGCACGCACCCCGATCGGTTCCTTCGGGGGCGCCCTGTCAAGCGTAGCGGCAAGCGAACTCGGCAGAGCCGCGATCGTGGCGGCCCTCGAACGATGCAAGACCGACCCCGCAGACGTATGCGAGGTCATTTTCGGTCACGTGCTGACAGCGGGCGCGGGGCAGAATCCGGCCCGACAGGCGGCGATGGAAGCTGGCATACCGGCAACGAGTACTGCCGTCACGGTCAATCAGGTCTGCGGATCCGGATTGCGAACGGTAGCCATGGCCGCGCAAGCCATCGCCGCCGGCGACAGCCAGGTGGTCGTCGCGGGAGGGCAGGAAAGCATGAGCCTCGCACCACACTGTGCTCACCTCAGGAACGGCCAGAAGATGGGCGACCTGCAATTCATCGACACGATGATCCGCGACGGCCTGTGGGACGCCTTCCACGGCTACCACATGGGCACGACCGCCGAGAACGTTGCCGAGAAGTGGCAGATCACACGTGAAGCGCAGGATGCGCTTGCTGCCGGTTCGCAACAGAAGGCCGAAGCGGCGCAAGTCGCCGGGCGCTTCGCCGACGAGATCATTGCCTACACGGTCAAGGGTCGCCGCGGCGACACAGTGGTCGACACCGACGAGTATCCGAAACACGGAACAACCGCAGAGAAGCTGTCCGGGCTGCGCCCCGCGTTCGCGAAGGACGGCACGGTGACCGCGGGAAATGCATCCGGGCTGAACGACGGCGCAGCGGCGCTGGTCGTCATGAACGGTGACGAAGCGCGCAAGCGGGGTGCCGAGCCCCTCGCGCGCATTGCCTCCTGGGCAACTGTCGGTGTCGATCCGCAGGTCATGGGCTCTGGCCCTATTCCGGCAAGCCGCGCTGCGCTCGAGAAGGCTGGCTGGTCGGTTGACGATCTCGAACTCGTAGAAGCCAATGAAGCCTTTGCCGCACAGGCGTGCGCCGTCAACAACGACTTGGGCCTCGATCCCGCGAAGGTCAACGTCAACGGCGGCGCGATCGCACTTGGCCATCCGATCGGCGCGTCAGGGGCAAGGGTTCTCATCACGCTTATACACGAGATGCGCCGACGAGATGCAAAGAAGGGCCTGGCAACGCTGTGCATCGGCGGTGGCATGGGCATAGCCATGTGTGTCGAGCGCGGCTGAACATGATCGATTGAGCCGCCCAGGCCCGAACCGGAAAGTTCCGGGTCGGGCCTGGGCTGGCCTGTCTTGGCCTGGCTTGGCCTGGCTTGGCCTGGCTTGGCTTGGCTTGGCTTGGCTTGGCTTGGCTTGGCTTGGCTTGGCTTGGCTTGGCTTGGCGCGTAGGCTGCCTGCCGCGGTTGACGCAAAGGCCGCCTGGGCCGTGATTGTCGATAACCGAGAACGTCATTGGCACCATTGCGCGCCGCGACTGGCCTGATCGCCCAGCGCTGATACTGCGCCCGTACCGCCGCTGCCGCATTTCTATCGGCCAGTCCGCGTGCCCACCCGCGCCGCCCGCCCGTGCGTCACAAACGATCTGGGCTTCCTCAACGCTGCAACGCGTCATACGCTTGTCGCGCACATTTTATATTGCAGTGCAACGTCACACCTCACGCAGCGCAGAAGCGATTCGATCTTGCCACTCTCGATCAAAATTCCCTGTTACGTGGCGGACTTCACAAGTTTTTACAAGCGGCTGGACGCTACCTAAGTATACCTTTCCATTTTCACATTGCGCTGCAAAGGCAGGTATATTGCAGTGCACATGCGATAGCACCTTGTGAGGTGCTATATGAAATCTCAGGGATACAGTGGAGAAAAGTCTTTCATGAGCACCTCAGTTGCCTTGATTACCGGTGGAACCGGCGAAATCGGAACCGCTATCTGTCGTCAATTTCACGCCGACGGCTACACCGTGGCGCTCAACTGCCATCCCGAAGATGTCGAACGCAGCGAGACGGTTGTGGCAATGCTTCGAAAGGACGGCATTGCTGCAGAACTTGTCCCGTTCGATGTGACCGACGTCGACGCCTGCTCGGCTGCCGTCAGCGATATCGAGAAGCGTATCGGAGCCATTGACGTGCTTGTCAACGCGGCAGGCATCACCCGCGATGCCACACTCGCCAATCTTGAGCCCGCCTCGTGGGATGCGGTACTCAGAACGAATCTCGACAGCGTCTATAACGTGTCCCGACCCTCCCTGACCGGCATGACGACCAGAAAGTACGGCCGCATCATCAATATCTCGTCGGTCAACGGGCAGCGAGGCCAACTGGGCCAGACCAACTACTCTGCGGCTAAGGCCGGCATGACCGGCTTTACCAAGGCGCTTGCTCGCGAGGTGGCGCGCGACGGCATTACCGTCAACAGCGTCTCGCCAGGCTACGTGAAGTCTCCGATGATTCAGGCAGTTCCAGAAGCGGTACGCGAGAAGATCGTCAAGCAGATTCCAGTCGGCCGGTTCGCGGAACCGGGAGAGATTGCACGTGCAGTCAGCTTCCTCGCCAGTCGCGATAGTGCCTATATCACGGGCACCGACCTGTCTGTCAACGGTGGCTTCCATATCGGTTGATCGACGGCGCACTCCCAGGCTATCGCACTGCAAAAGCTTCTTTCAAGCCCCAGGAACAAGAGAAAGGCGTACGCGAACAAAAAAATCACCCTCGCAATGTTGCACTGCAAAACAACGCCGCTATAATGCACTGCAGGAAGGGAATGGTTCCTTTCTAGCCTGTGTAACCGACGAGGATCACACCATGTATAACACCGAAAACCTGAACGACCAGATGAAGCAATTCGTTGAACTCCAGCATAAGAGCCTCGAGCCGATGCGCATCTTCGGCGGTCTCGCCGTCGAAGCCTTCGAGCAGATGAGCCGTAAGAATCACGCGATTGCCGGTGACGTTGTCGACTTCTCCGTCAAGCAGTCAGGCCTTGCCCTGAACGGCGAAAACATCAACGAGACCGCGTCTGCCCAGATGGCGGAGGGCAAGGCGTTCGCCGAGCTCATGAATCAGCGTTCGACAGAGTATGTCGAAATGTTCAACACCTTGGGTGGCAAGGTTCGCGACGCTTCAAGCGAAGCTGCTGAAGCTTTCAAGGCTGCCTGACCCTAACGATCCACGACCCGCTGACGGGTCGAACCGTCGACATGCAGAGGAATCCCGGTCGAACATCGACCGGGATTCCAGACAGGTCGACGCAAGCACTGCCCGTCAAACTGGACATCACGTCATGAACAAGTTTACCGAACAGCTCGAGAACCTTGCCGAGCTTCAGAAAAAAGGTCTGGAGCCCTTCAACCGGTTCAACACCGAAGCGTTGGCTGCGTTCGAGCAGGTTGCGCGAAAAAATCACGAACTGATGGGCGACATGGTCGAATTCGCTGTCGCGCAGTCACGAAATCAGGTAGAAGGCGATTCACCGCAGGCCGTCTACGAGAAACAGGTAGCCGAAGCTCGCGCGTTCGCTGAGAAAATCAGTACGCGTGCTTCCGAATACGCCGAACTTGCGAACCAGTTCAAGGAAAGCAGCGTGCAAAGCGCTAGCGATGCGGTTGGCAGCGCGAAGACGCAAGCTATGAGTGCGAAGGCTGCCCCGCAGTCAAGACCTGCCGCCACCAACACGTCTGCCACGGCGAAGAAGGCTGGCGCTTCCAGCAAGAAGACGAGCAGCAAGAAAACTCCGAGCGCTGCGGCGGCCAGCAAGAAAAGTGCGCCCAAAGCAAGCTCGAGGAAGGCTGCACCGCGCAAGGTCACAGCCAAGCGTGCGCCTCGCAAGAGGGCAGGTTCGGTCAAGTAGCATCGCTCGGATGGGTTGTTGGCGCCGACGATTTTCGCTATCCCGCGTGCGGCATGTCCGGATTGCCTGTCCCGGTGCATGCCCCGTTAATGCCGCAAGCCTGACATACACAAGCCTGACTTACACAAGCCTGACATTGACAAACTCCGGCACTCGCAGCGGGGCGATTCGAACAGACAAATCGGAAATCCGGCTTTTCTGCCCAGGGAAACCAACGACGGTCAAGGCACGGATCGGTCGTGCGATAGCCTGCTGCGGGCTAGTCACATCACGACGCCGACTCGATTTCAAGCAGAAAATGCGCTGATCGCTCATCATGGGGGGTCGTGCATCGAATCGCTGCGGTCAAGCTGAGCGGTGTCGATGTCGCCAGATGCAATACCCCGAGCGAAGACCCCTAAGGATGACGATGGAAAAGCGCAGGCTGATAAAGAAATACGCCAACCGGCGCCTCTATGACACGGTCAAGAGTCGGCATGTGACGCTGGCAGATTTGCGCACGATGATAGTTGAAGGCGTCGACATCAAGATCGTCGACGACACTTCGGGCGAGGACATCACTCGCGCTCTGCTCCTGCAAATCATCGTCGACCGTGAGCAGGCCGGACAACCGCTGTTGACGGAGGTCCTGTTGGCGCAGTTGATCCGGTTCTACGGGAACCCGATGCAGAGCATGATGGCGGACTACCTGCAGCGCAGCGTCGATACCTTCGTCGATCAACAGGCGAGCGTGCAGAACAGGTTGCAGACCGCTCTCTCGACGACACCTGTCGAGACGATGCGCGAGATGATGAAGCACAACGTGACCGCCTGGGAGCAGCTGATGGGTATTTCCAGCGACCGGCGAGCCGACAATAAGCCCGACACCGAAGACTGATGTTTCGACCCTGCCGAGGAGCAGCATGAGCGAGCGCGAACAACCGAAAGATCCACAAGCTGACAATCCGATTGCAGATCAACTATCTGCCATGACCCGGACTTTCACCCAGCTGATCGAGCACAACCAGTCACTCATTGGCTCATTTTTCGAGCAGGCCCAATCGGGCGTGCCTGGCAGTGACGATTCGGCCAAAGGTTCGAAACCCGACACGAACGACCCGCTCAATATCAATACGGCCTTTCGCTCGGCCTTCGACGGGTTGTCGAAAGACCCACAGGGCCTGATGCAATCGAACTACGAGCTCTGGAAGGAGCATATGGCCCTGTGGCAAGAAATGACACTCCGCGTGTTTCGCGAATCACCCGAGGCAAGTGACGACGGATTTGGCAAGGACCGCCGATTCCGGCATGAGGACTGGACCAAGAACCCGATGTTCGAGTACATCCGCAAGTCCTACCTGATCACGTCGCGCTGGATGCTCAAGACGATGAGCGAGATCAAGGGCCTGGATGAAGCCGATCACAAGAAGGTGATGTTCCACACCCAGCTGCTGGCGGACTCCTTCGCGCCCAGCAACTTCTTCATGACCAATCCCGAAGCCCTTCGCAAGATGGTCGATACCAACGGCGAGAGTTTCCGGAAGGGCATGCAGAACCTGCAACGCGACCTGGACCCGAAAACCAGTCAGCTCAATATCACGATGACCGACCCCGATGCGTTCAAGCTCGGTATCGATATCGCGACTACCCCTGGCAAGGTGGTTTACCAGAACGAGCTGGTGCAGTTGCTCCAGTACACCCCGACGACGCCGAAGGTGCGGCTGCGACCACTGGTCATCGCACCACCCTGGATCAACAAGTTCTACATCCTCGATCTTCAGCAGAAGAACTCGTTCATTGCCTGGGCAGTCGCACAGGGTTACACGGTCTTTGTCATCTCCTGGGTGAATCCCGACTCGAAGCTTGGCGACAAGACGTTTGAAGACTACATGCAGGAAGGTATTCTCGACGTGCTCGATGCCGTCGAGCAAGCCACCGGGCAGCCGGATGTCACAATGATTGGCTACTGCATCGGCGGCACCCTGTTGTCGGCGACCCTTGCCTACATGGCCGAGACCGGCGACAAGCGGATCAAAGCGGCGACGTTCTTTGCATCGCAGGCGGATTTCTCCGAAGCGGGCGATCTGAAACTGTTTACCGATGAGGCACAGGTGGACAACCTCGAACGCCTGATGAGCGAGAAGGGCTACCTCGAAGGCAGTTCCATGGCAACCACTTTCAACATGTTGCGCGCCAACGATCTCATCTGGTCTTTCTACGTCGATAACTACCTGCTCGGCAAGGAACCCGGCAAGTTCGACTTGCTCTACTGGAACGCCGATTCAACCCGCATGCCGCGCGAGACGCATCTGTTCTATCTGCGTCAGTGCTACATCGCGAACAACCTCGCCAAGCCCGGTGGCATCACGCTCAAGGGTGTGCCCATCGATCTATCGAAAATCACGATTCCGATCTACCTGCAGGCCGCCAAGGACGATCACATCGCACCCTACCCTTCGGTATTCAAGTCCACCGGCTTGTACGGCGGACCGGTTCGGTTCGTTCTGGCAGGTTCGGGTCACATTGCAGGCGTGATCAATCCGCCGGCGGCGAACAAGTACCAGCACTGGATCAACGAAGAGCAGCCGAAGGATCTCGACACCTGGATCGAAGGCGCGACCGAACACCCCGGCTCGTGGTGGGACGATTGGGATAGTTGGCTGAAGGAGCATTCGGGCAAGCAGGTGCCGGCTCGTCAACCCGGTGATGGTGCGCTCGACGTCATCGAGGATGCACCGGGTAGCTACGTCGCAGTGAAGAGCTGACATTGCGCTTTAACGCTGAGCCCCTGGCTACAACGTTGGAATACCACAGAACCCGCGACCACTATTCGTAGAACTTTCGTCCGAACAACGTGAACTATGCCAGAACTATCGTCAACGGCGCTCGACTTGCTAACCGAACCGCACTGAAGGTCAGCCACGAACGAGCGGATACGTTCCGCTTGAACGGTCAGGACGAAGTACTTGGGGTCGTGCTGGTCTTTCACGATGTATCGGAACAACGCAAGATGTCGGTTGAAGTGAACTTTCGTGCAGCGCACGACTTCTTGACCGGTCTTGTGAATCGCCAGGAGTTCGAGATTCGCTTGAACAGCATCCTGAGCGTCGCCAAGACCACAGGCAAGTCATGTTCGCTGCTGTATATCGACCCCGATCAATTCAAGCTGGTCAACGATGCCTGTGGCCATTCGGTCGGCGATCAGTTGTTGCAGCAGGTGTCGAACCTGCTAGCCGATACGGTGCGTTCCGGCGACACCCTTGCCCGAATCGGTGGCGACGAGTTCGCGGTCATTCTCGATAGCTGCAGATTCAGTCAAGTCGAACTCGTCGCGCAGTAAATCTGCGATCGGTTGGACAAATTCAGGTCAGAGCACGATGGCCGTCGGTTCAGGATCGGCGCCAGTATTGGCATCGTGCCCATCGATGCTCGCTGGAGTTCGATCGCTGCCGCCATGCAGGCGACAGATGTTTCCTGCTATGCCGCCAAGGAGGCTGGACGCAACCGTGTGCATGCCTGGTTCGATACCGACAAGAGCATGCAGGCACGATCAAAGAAGACTCGATGGGCTTCGCGACTGGAGCAAGCCCTTGACGCAGATCGGTTCGAATTGTTTGCGCATCGTATCGAGGCGGCATCCGATGAAAAGCAGGAACTCCACGCTGAAGCATTAATTAGTCTTCGCGACGAATCTGGAAAGCTGATTCTGCCGAATGCCTTTCCGCCCGCTGCAGAGCGTTTTCATCTGACAACGCATATCGATCGCTAGGCCCTGCTGAAGACGATCGATCTGATGCACCAACTACCGGAAACCTCACGACTGAAGCTACTGAGCCTAAACCTGTCCGGTCAGTCGATCGGCGATCGTGAATTTCATCGAGTGGCGATCGATGCACTCGAACGCGCAAGTGAGAAGATCTGTCATCGCCTTTGCCTCGAAATCACCGAGACGACGGCGATCACGAACATCGCGGATGCGCAGGTTCATCGAACAGGCTCGCTCACTCGGCGTGAGGATCGCGCTCGACGACTTCGGTGCGGGGGCATCATCGTTCGGCTACCTCAAGACACTGGCGGTCGACTCCCTGAAGATTGACGGCCAGTTCATCAGGAATCTCGTCGACGACCCTCTCGATACGGCGACGGTTCGCTGCTTCGTCGACGTCGCCCGCGCCATCGGTGTCAAGACAGTTGCCGAGTACGTCGACCGGCCCGAAATACTCGCCCGCGTGAAGGAAATCGGCGTCGACTACTGGCAGGGCTATCTTCTGCACAAGCCCGAACCGATCAACAATGTGCTCGAGCTGTCGGCCGTACCAGTATAGCGAGCGACCCGTTGTCGCTCGCTATCCGTGATATGTAGATAAAGCATCATTCTATCGACCGGAATTCAAGTCGCTGAGGAATGCCGGCGGAACTTGCCGCCGGTTTGATCTCAGGACTCGCACCAGGACTAACGGCAGGATTCGCGCGGCGCGCCAAGTAGCCTGTCCTTTCGCAAGGTGTCGAAATTCAACTCGTTGGCCCGGGAGCAGACCGTGCCCGCGTTGCCCTGGTACTCGATACCGAATACAGCCTTGCCAGCATTGATGAAGGGCAACAGCATCGCGCACTCGCTATACACCTGGCAGCTCTCATTGATCGCGAAGTCGAAGTACGGTTCAAGTCCTCTGACTTGCGACAGATCGTTCTTCAGTCCGATCGACAGATTGCGTTGATGGGCTGCTTCCGCCAATGCCTTGTTGTAGGCGAACTGATGCGCCGCTGTGAGCGGCAGCCCGGTCGGATTGGTATAGCCGTCGACGTTGTCCGGATCGACTGCATCACATCCCTTGCTCACGGCGATATCCATGCGGGCTTCCATGATCGGCAAAAGGATATCCAGACGCCGAATATCGAGCCAACGCTCGCCAGGCCAGCCAGCCAGCGGTTGCCCGAGAACACTCTCCGGAAAACTGGACGCATCGGGGCGCCAGTTCTCATAGCTACCGCCACTCAGATAGCAGACTACTTTGCTTCCCGCCTGCTGCAGCGCGTCGATGGTCGACTTGGGGGTATCGAAGAGGTCGATGTCGTACATGTCGACGTCGAGTGACGTGTCAAGCTGTCCCGTGAATTGGATCTGCCAGGAGGTACCTGGCGACGGCTGCCAGCGTGCGCCGGTATCGGGTGTCGGCTCAGGTGTCGGCTCGGGTGCAGGCTCGGGTGCAGGCTCGGGTGCGGGCTCAGGTGCGGGCTCAGGTGCAGGCTCAGGTGCAGGCTCGGGTGCAGGCTCAGGTGCTGGAGCGGGGGCCGGCGCGGTTTGCCGCGCTCGATCCACATCGAGCCGTAACGCGTCGAGATTGGCATCATCACCGGCATTCGGGCTGTAGAGACGCACGCGTACACGCCCGAGGGCGTCGACGTAATTCATCAGATTGCCCAGGATCGTGTGGCGTTTGCGCGTCCAGACCCAGTCGGGATTACGGCGGTTGTCGCCGACGTGCACCCAGACGCCGGTCTCGGCATCACGTACAAGCCATCGCCAGAGCTGCTCATCACGGTTGGGCCCACGGAAACTCGTGTAGAGACCCATGAAATCGAGCGACTCTCCGACAAGATCCAGCGGTAAGGAGAACTCGAAGTCGGCGACGAAACCGTCTGCGGCGGTACTGAATTCGATGTAGCGCGACCAGTTGTCGCTCCTCCCGCTTTGATCGGCTGTCCGCAGCGACGCTGTGCTCGTGCGGCTGGCTTCGCCGCGCAACAAACTCAGAGAATCGGGTGCGACCATGACATCGGCTGCGATCAGCTGCGCAACCGGGATGAACGACAACGTCGAGATGACGCTGATGCCCAAGGCTACTCGCCGGGCAAGGGTAAAAAAACGGCTCTTCATGACAATCAGGTTCCAGATGACGTGGCCTGATCGTCGCACCGAACGGCGTCGCTCAGACAGTCTCGATGGTCGCCTTTGCCGCATCGCAATTCCGACGGGCTCGATTGTGCACTTGCCTGATTGCAATGCCAGCACGCGAAATCATGCAGAAAATACGGACCTGCAATCAAGAACTCCGGGCGTCGACGACTCAGGGTGTCGAGTCGAGCTCTGCGCCTTCCTTCTCGACAGGCATCAGATCTTCACGCGTGATGCCCAGGCGCAGTACTATCACACTGGCAACGAAGATCGACGAGTAGGTACCGACGCCGACACCGATCAACAGCGCAAGAGCGAAGCCGCTGATGATCTTTCCACCGAACAGGTACAAGGACAACAATACAAGCACCGTAGTACCCGACGTAATGACCGTACGCGTCAAGGTCTGATTGATGGATGTGTTGATGACACTCGATGGCGTGCCACTTCGTATCAGCAGAAAGTTCTCGCGAATACGATCGAAGACAACGATGGTGTCGTTGAGCGAATAGCCGATCACGGCGAGAACTGCCGCCAGTACGGTCAGATCGAACTCGATCTGGGTTAGCGCAAAGAATCCGACCGTGATGGTCACGTCGTGAACCAGTGCAGCAACCGATCCTACCGAAAATTTCTTCTCGAAACGGAACCAGATGTAAACCACGATAGCGAACAGGGCGAGCAACACGGCCAGGCCACCCTTCTCGCGAAGTTCTTCGCCTACCTGCGGCCCGACGAATTCAACCCGACGCATCTCGATCGGCGTGTCGCTGGTCGGTGTCAGTGCGTCCAGAACATCCGAACTCACACCCGGCCCATCGAGCCCATCACGCGGAGCCAACCGGATGAGCACTTCCGTGCTGCTGCCGAAGGCTTGCACCTGAGCATCCAGAAGGCCCGCCGAGGCAAGCGTGCTCCTGACGTTATTAAGATCCGGCGCGGACGCATAGGACACCTCGATGGTGTACCCGCCCGTGAAATCCACACCGAAGTTGAGGCCCCGGATCAGGATGGCACCGATCGCGATGAGTAACAGCGACCCGGAAATGATGCCTGCCATCCGAGCGCGACCCATGAAGTCGACATCGGTCTCGCTGATCAGATTGCGCATGCGCGTTCTCTCATATCCGTTGAACTGACAGACATCATCAGATCGGTAAGGTCTTCATGCGCTTGCCGCCGAACAGAGCATTGACGATGACGCGGGAACCGAAGATCGCGGTGAACATCGACGTGATGATGCCAATGCACAGCGTGATGGCAAATCCCTTGACCGGACCTGTGCCAAGACTGAACAGGACGACCGCCGCGATCAGGGTCGTGATGTTCGCGTCCGCGATCGTCGAAAAGGCCTTGTCGTAACCTGCATTAATGGCCGTCTGCACCGGCGAACCGCTGCGTAGTTCTTCACGGATACGTTCGAATATCAGAACGTTGGCGTCCACCGCCATGCCGATCGTCAAGACGATGCCCGCGATGCCCGGCAAGGTCAACGTCGCTTGCAAGGTTCCGAGAACGGCTACGATCAACACCAGATTGAGCGCCAGCGCGCCGCCGGCTATCAGCCCGAAGATGCGGTAGTACCAGCCCATGAAGAGGAGTACGAGCACCAGTCCGACGACGGCAGAAAGAAAGCCCTGGCGGATGTTGTCCTTGCCGAGACTCGGACCCACGGTGCGCTCCTCGACTATCTCGACTGGCGCTTTGAGCGCACCGGCGCGCAGCAACAGTGCAAGATCGCTGGCCTCGCGCGAGCCCAGGCCAGTGGTCTGGAATCGATGACTCAGGACATCGCGGATGGTCGCGGCATTGATGACCTTCTCTACCCGGCGTCGTTCCTTGACCTCCTCACCGTCGACCATCTTCGAGTCGACCCGGTTCTCGATGTAGACCACGGCCATCAGGTTGCCGACATTATCCTGTGTGACTTCGCGCATGCGACGTGCACCCACGTTGTCCAGATTCACGAACACGGCGGGTGAGCCGCTCTGTGTATCGATACCGGCTGACGCGCCCTTGATCTGATCGCCCGTGACGATGATGTCGCGATCCAGATTGATGGTGGAGCCGTCCTCACGCTCGTAGGGACGGGCATCGGAGGCATCGGACACCAACCGGTACTCTAGCGTCGCCGTCGCGCCGAGGATGCGCTTCGCCTCGGCCGTGTCCTGCACCCCCGGAAGCTGCACGACGATCCGGTCGAGCCCCTGTTGCTGAATGACAGGCTCGGCCACGCCAAGCTCGTTGACACGGTTGCGCAGTGTCGTGACGTTCTGCTGTAGCGCGGAGTCGCGCTCCTCCTCTTCCGCGACTTCCGTGAGGTTGGCGTCGATGAAGAAGAATTCTCCTTCGTCGCGTGTGACGAACGCCAGATCATCATTCTCCGATTGAAACGACTCGAGCATTTGATCACGCACGGCGCCATCGCGAAAACGGGCTGTGAGCGCCCCATCGGCATGCTGGACGTTCGTGCCGCGGATACGCTCCTGACGAATCTGACGCTTCCAGTCGGGGACATGCCGCTCTTCAGCCGAGTCGATCGCCGCAACCATGTCCACTTGCATCAGGAAGTGCACCCCACCGCGAAGATCGAGCCCGAGTGCCATCGGTGACGCGATCTGGCGTAGCCAGTCAGGGCTGCCGGGAACGAGATTCAAGGCGACGATCGATTCGTTGGGATCGAGCGCACCGAGCAGAGCATCTCTAGCCCGCAGTTGTTCGTCCTCGTCATCGAAAAGCGCCAGCAAGCGCCCGTCTTCCTCACGGTACTCAGGGTTCTCGAAGCCGGCTTCGCGCAAGGCGCCACGCACCGACGCACCGATTTCCTCGGTGACCAGCCCGTCGCGGTTCGAGATCTGCACGGCCGGATCGCTGCCGAACAGGTTCGGAAGCGCGAACAGAAGACCCACGACGACGATCATGCCGAGCAACACGGGCTTCCATAAGGAATTGGAATTGGTCATCGCGATCGCGCTGCAGGTATCGAGCCGCCGGGCACAGAAGAGGAAACGTGGGGGAACAGAGCACTTGAGCAGCCCAAGGTTCCCGGCGGACCGGGAAACGCGGACTGCCCGCTATCAGATCTGCTTCAGCGTACCGCTCGGCAGCAGTGCGGAGACCGCACTCTTCTGTACGTTGACTTCGACGTTCTCGGCGACCCGCATCGACAGATAGGCATCGCCGACCTTGGTTACCGTTCCGCCCAGGCCACCGTTGGTCACCACCTCGTCGCCCTTCTTGAGCGCTCCGACCATCGCTCTGTGCTCTTTCATGCGCTTCTGTTGCGGCCGAATCATCAGGAAATAGAACACCACCAGCATCAGGACCAGGGGCAGGAAAGTCAGCAGACCGCCACCGGGGGCCGCAGCGGCGCCTTGTGCATGGGCATCGTTGATCAGGAAGTTCATGAGCAGCGTCTCGAGTCGGTACGAAGTCGGATTAACCGTCGATTATTGCATGGAAGCCCGCCACCTAGTGGTCTTCCGCTAGACCCCGCGGGCGCGTCGTTCATGGAAACCCCGTGCGAACGCATCCAGCCGACCCACCTCGATCGCTGCCCGCAGCCCGGCCATCAGCCTCTGGTAGTAGCGGATATTGTGAATCGTGTTCAGCCGTGCCCCCAGGATTTCGTTGCTCTTCAGAAGGTGATAGAGATAGGCACGCGAGTAGTGCTGACAGGTTTCGCAGTCGCAGTGCTCCTCGAGCGGCGCGGTATCGTCCCGGTAGCGCGCATTCTTCAACCTGACATCACCCGCTGCGGTGAACAGGTGACCGTTACGGGCATTCCGGGTCGGCATGACGCAATCGAACATGTCGACACCGCGCTGCACCGCGGCCACGATGTCCTCAGGTTTACCGACGCCCATCAGATACCGCGGCGCATCGGCGGGAAGGTGCGGCACCGTCTGCTCGATGACCGACTCACGCACGTCCTTGTCTTCGCCGACAGCAAGTCCGCCGAGGGCATAACCCGGGAAGCCGATCGACACCAGGGCATCCGCGGATTCACGCCGCAGATCCGCTTCCATGCCTCCCTGCACGATGCCGAACAAGGCATTCGCATTACCCAGCTCGTCGTGTGCTTTGCGGCAACGGGCCGCCCAGCGCATCGACAGCGCCATCGACTCCGCCGCTTCAGTATGGGTAGCCGGATGCGGGGTGCATTCGTCGAAGGCCATGACGATATCCGAGCCGAGATCACGCTGAATGCGCATCGAGATTTCCGGTGACAGGAACACCTTGTCGCCGTCGAGCGGTGAGCGAAACCGGACACCTTCCTCATCGATCTTCCGCAACTTCGCCAGACTGAACACCTGGAAACCGCCGGAGTCGGTCAAGATCGGGCCGGGCCAGTTCATGAAATCGTGCAGGTCGCCGTGTGCGCGGATGATGTCGGTACCCGGCCTCAGCCAGAGATGAAAGGTATTGCCCAGAATGATCTCGCTACCGGTGTCACGAACTTCGGCCGGAGTCATGGCCTTGACCGTACCGTAGGTACCCACGGGCATGAACACGGGCGTCTGCACCGTCCCGCGGGCGAAGGCAAGCGTTCCACGACGGGCTTCGCCATCGCGTGCCGATATCTCGAAGTCTACGCTCACGATGCGTTACCCCAAGAGGCTTTCCCTTTGTCTTTTCCGGGCCGGATGCCGGCCTTCGGCCAGACCAGCATGGCATCGCCATAGCTGAAGAATCGATAACGTTCGGCAACGGCGTCGCGATAGGCAGCCAGTGTCTCATCCAGTCCGGCAAAGGCGGCGACCAGCATCAGCAGCGTGGACTCGGGCAAGTGAAAATTGGTGATCATGGCATCGATGACATGAAATCGGCTGCCCGGCGTCAGAAACAGCCGCGTCTCGTTGACGTACGGTTCCAGAACCCCACCGTGTGCTGCGGCAGCTGATTCGAGCGCACGAACGCTGGTCGTGCCGACGGCAACGATTCGCCCGCCCTGTCGGCGGGCAGCCGCGATGCCGTCGACCGTGGCGGCCGAGACGGAAACCCGCTCGCTGTGCATGACATGACGGCTCGGATCGGCAACGCGTACTGGCTGGAATGTGCCGGCGCCTACATGCAAGGTCACGAATCCGTGCGTCACGCCGCGTGTAGCGAGCGCGTCGAGCAGAGGCTCATCAAAATGCAAGCCCGCAGTCGGCGCGGCGACCGCGCCCCGGGTGCGCGCATAGACCGTCTGATAGCGTTCGAAGTCTGTGTTGTCGGGAGCACGATCGATATAAGGCGGGAGTGGAATGTCGCCGTGCAGGTCGAGAAACTCTGCCAGGCTCACAGCGTCGCCGGCATCCCTGACCTCGAACAGATCGCTCTCCCGGCCAATCACGTCGAGTTTTAAAGCATCACCGCAGCCGTCAGGTGGCTCGAACACTAGTCGCGTTCCCGGCTTCGAACTTTTGCTCGCGCGCAGCTTGACCCAGGCCCGGCGCGGCTCCAGAAATCGCTCCAGCATCAGCTCGACGCGACCCCCACTGACCTTCCGCCCGTGCAGGCGGGCCGGTACCACGCGGGTGTCGTTGAAGATCAGGTGATCGCCGGGCTGCAGCAATGCGGGCAGATCCGGGAAGGCACGGTGATCCCGTCGCTGACCTTCAAGTACCAGCAGCCGACTGCTGCTGCGTGTCGCCAGTGGCGTCTGCGCGATGAGTTCGGCAGGAAGCTCATACCGGTAGTCGGCAAGTGAGTACCCGTCGGGTCGTTGATCGCGCTCGCCCGAGGCATTGTTCCGCGTGCTGGAGTCGCCTACAATCACGGCGCGTGCCGGGGTGGTGGAATCGGTAGACACGCCGGATTCAAAATCCGGTTCCGGAAACGGAGTGAGAGTTCAAGTCTCTCTCCCGGCACCACCATTCGCACACGGGCTTTGCGTGTCGTGCACTGTCGGCACAGCGTCGGCCTGATGCCTGGAGTTCCGATGAGAACTCGAGCGCGCGCTTGCCCATCCGTTGCTTCCCCCTGATCGCCAGACACCGTGAGCGTGTCGGACGTCACCTTAAGCGATTTCCGCCTCCCGAATCGGCCTCGAATTCGATGCAGGCAAGCTCGAGATCAGGGAATCGAGATTCGTCCGGTCACGCACCGGCCACTCGTGACGAGTCGGTAAACGCACCGTCCAGCGGGCTTGACCCTCCAGTGACTGGAAACCCTATTGTACTCATCGGTGGCTCCTGATGAAGCTGCTGAGGGCGGCCGCGATCGCCCGCAAGGGCGGCGCGAACGTGCGTTCTCCTGAATACAAGACTTGGGGTTGTCGATGGGCCAGTCAACGGATGTCTCCACCGAAGATGACAACGAACCAGCCATGCCGGTCCATACCGTCATCGACCCGGTTTGCGGCATGACCGTGACGCTCGAAACCGGAAAGCCTGAACATGCCTGGCGAGACGATACTCATCATTTTTGTTCGACGGGCTGTCATGACCGCTTCGTCGAGGACCCCTGGTTCTACGTCTCGGGCAATCGTGCACGCCAGCATGAAGCCGAGGCCGCCCGGGCGCTCGATGAGCGAGACGGAACAGCGCTCTTCACTTGCCCGATGGACCCTGAGATCGTTCAGGAAGGACCCGGCACCTGCCCGGTCTGTGGCATGGCGCTCGAGCCGATGTCGGGCGTCAGCGAGGGGCCCAACACTGAACTGATCGACTTCACGCGGCGACTGTGGATCAGTGTCGGTGCGGCGATACCTTTGCTAGTGTTGACGATGGGGCCGATGCTGGGTTTGCCGATCCGCTCGTGGCTCGGTGAAGGGCGCGCAATCTGGATGGAGTTGATCCTCGCAACGCCGGTCGTCCTGTGGGCCGCCGCACCGTTCTTTCAACGCGGATGGGTATCACTCGCGACCCGGAACTTCAACATGTGGACGTTGATCATGCTCGGTGTCGGCGCAGCTTATGGATTCAGCGTGACCGTAACGCTATTGCCAAACCTCTTGCCCGAGTCGCTCCGGCCCAATGGTCACCCACCTGTGTATTTCGAAGCCGCCGTTGTCATCATCGCGCTCGTATTCGTAGGGCAGGTTCTCGAACTCCGCGCTCGGGAACAGACCGGGGATGCGATTCGAGCGCTGATGGATCTCGCACCGAAAAGCGCTCGACGCGTACTCGCGAACGGTGACGAATACGACGCGCCACTTGCCAACATCATGCGCGGTGACAGACTCCGCGTCCGTCCCGGCGACAGCGTACCGGTTGATGGCACCCTCATCGACGGCGCCACCGCTATCGACGAGAGCATGATCAGCGGAGAGTCGATCCCGCTGCCGAAGGTCAGCGGCGACGAGGTGACCGGCGGTACGCTCAATGGCAACGGTAGTTTCGTGATGGAGGCAGGACGTGTCGGCAACGAGACCGTGCTGGCGCAGATCGTCGCCATGGTTGCAGGTGCACAACGCTCACGCGCACCTATCCAGGGACTTGCCGACCGGGTCGCATCGGTGTTCGTGCCCACCGTGGTGACGATAGCCGTTCTCGCCTTTACGGCCTGGACTGTCTTCGGTCCTTCACCGGCACTCGGCCATGCATTGGTTGCAGCCATCTCTGTGCTGATCATCGCCTGTCCCTGTGCACTGGGTCTCGCGACACCCATGTCGATCATGACCGCCACCGGGCGAGGTGCCAAGGCTGGCGTGTTGGTGAAGGATGCTGCGGCACTCGAACGCATGGCGGCGGTAGATACCCTGGTAGTCGACAAGACCGGCACACTGACCGAAGGCCGACCGGCCCTGACCGATGTGCTTGTCGCAGAAGGATTCGATCGGGAGACACTGTTGTCGTTGGCCGCCTCGCTGGAGAACGGCTCGGAACACCCGTTGGCCGATGCCATCGTCACCGGCGCACGTGAGACGGGTCTGGAACTGTCGCACACGAAAGATTTCGAATCGCACACCGGACGCGGTGTCAGTGGCACCGTCAATTCGCAATCGGTGCAGCTCGGCAACGCAGCCATGATGCAGGACATCGGCGTTGAAGAAACGCATGAGGTTGAAAGTGCCGCATTGAGTGAGGCGGGCAAGACCGTCATGTATGTTGCAATCGATTCGAGATACGCCGGTCTGGTAGCGGT